>Ga0194125_10013203_pt1 | contig 10766 bp, 9 predicted proteins | sample TA2KigC250mmetaG_FD_148626 | JGI IMG/M metagenome (GOLD analysis project Ga0194125, IMG submission 148626) | Freshwater microbial communities from Lake Tanganyika, Tanzania - TA2015034 Kigoma Deep Cast 250m | ecosystem: Environmental > Aquatic > Freshwater > Lake | place: Tanzania: Lake... | reverse complement strand
CCTAATTAAACAAATATCGGCAGTTATGCCGATAAAAAAAGCCCGCAAAGAAGTCGTTTAGAGTTCTTGCGGGCATAGACAATAAGCCGATAAGGCTCTTTTCAACTTATTTTGTTAACTCTTTATAAGTTAATTTACCCTTAAAAGCAAGAAAATTGTTTGGAGGATACAAAATTCCATTTTAGAAGGGGCTTTCTTTATCCATATAAAAAAGTCGCCCCCTTAAAAGTGTGAAACATTTCCGGACAATTGTTTTAAAATTCTTGCATCGAATTTCCTACTAATCACCAAATATGTTTTACCAAAGCCTCCTGCGAACCACACCCTTTATGAATACCCTTCTTTTGACTTTGAACTTTCAGCTTTGCCTGCCCGCCGAAGCCTCTTGGCGTAAGCAGGCGCATATGAGAGGCAACAGGAGGTTGGGTAAGGTTTCTGAAAGGGAAAATAAGTTCACCCTGAGCGGTGCTGAAGGAGTGAAAGATTCAACTATGTCCCCTTTGCAATCGCACTCCTCAATGGCGTCTCCAATAGTTTGCGTCAATTTTGATTAACTCTAGTCGCGTAGCGTCAATCCAGGAAATAAAGGTAGACGGCGCTTTCCGGTTACCGGCGAAGTTTCGAGTGTGAATCAGAGTACACTTCTTGCGGGTACGCGTGAGCCCGACCACGAACTTACAGATCTCGAGATCCTTGATTGAAGCCGGATCGTGAGGAAGTTCGCCATCATGAAGGCCGGCTATGTAAACATGTTGTGCAGACAGGCCCTTCGCCCCTTCGAACGAAGTCACCATTACAACAGGGACATCGGTTTGGATAGTTGCTTCAGGCACAGCCCCGGTTTCCTCAGGTAGCTCGTACGTCTCAACCTCTGATAGTATGCGCTCCAGGTACTCGCCAGGAAGTGCATCAAAGAGACGGGTCTTGCCGTGTGCCGTTGCATTAACGGCCTCTCGGAGAAAAGGAGGGGTGTCTGCCGCGAGTACTATTCGCCATCCAAGATTAGAACATCGATCCTCTTTGAGAATTGATAGGCCCGCTTCCCGGCTGAGTTTGCTTGCGGAGTCACGTCGCGTACGGACAATGTAGCCCGCGCCCTCAAGATAACTGATAATCTGATCTCGGTAAGGCTGTGCAACGATAACCAGTGCGGCGGGGTAACCGTCTCGAGCGGCTGCCTCGATCTCATCCGGAGGGATTGCTCCAATCGCTTGTGCGATGTAGCGCCCCATGTAGTTCACCTTCTGTCTCTGGACTGATGTTTGTACGTGGGCAATCTTGGGGTACTTCGTGCTATCAGCCCCCTTTGCCGGAGGGAAGTGCTTGTAGGGTTTGTCAATTCTTCCCTCAAGCTTGTTTAAATCTTCCGCTTTAACGAGCACATCATTGACCGCATCAACTACGACCCTAGGACAGCGCATGCAGAACGGAAGCATAAAGACTTCATATTCCCCCGCCCTGCTAAGAAGGCGGATGTGCTCCCAACTCGCATCGCGCAGCTGACTGTACAGAGCCTGGTCGTCGTCACCTGCAATGAGAATGGGGCTGTGCTCAGCCAGGGAATCAATGATCCCGGCTTCAAGCGCGTTGAAGTCCTGGTACTCGTCAATCAAGACAAGATCGTAACTCTCAGGAGTGGCCAGCCCCGAGGACAATCCTTTATACGCCCGGTATACGCTGTCGTCGAAGTCGACCGCATCGTAGTACTCCCCTCGTCGCAGGTAGAACGGAATGTCATTACCTTCCGAAAGAGCTCGCATCTGGCCGACGAACTTAGGTGGGTCACTCCCCATAATCAGTTCCCAGTCCTCTGAGATGAGACTCGCAAGTCCCGGGTAGCAACGAAAGCTTGAAGAGAGCGAACCTCTGAGTGCCGTATTACGATGTAACAGGCTTAGGGAGTACGAGTGAAGGGTGAGTACTTGGGCCAGCTCACCTAAGTTATCCTCCAGATCGTTCCTTAGGTTGTTGATAAAAGTGAGGACAATGCGGTGATCAGGACTTCCTGGTGCAAGTTCGAGCAGCTGCTTGAAAAGGGTTGTCTTGCCGGTGCCCGGTCCCCCAATCACAAGTTTCTTTTCACTGGGAGAACTCAGAACAGCCTTAATCGCATCCCCGAGTTCTGCCTCTTCCGCAATACATGTGTCTTCGTCCACCATGGCCTGCTCGTTTCAAGGCACTCGAAAAAGGATTTCCATATCTTGAGGGACGGTTCTTATATTCTGATTCAATAACAATAAGATACAAATTATAATAGGTTAAGGGGATGTTGATTCTAAAACGCATTAAAGTTTTTGTTCACATTTGTTGCCTCCCTTAAGGCCTCCTCTCTGTTTTAATGGGCAAAAGCAGCCGCCTCCACAAATGGTCATCTTTATTTTTTGAGCCGCTCAATTTCCTTTTTTATCTCGGCAATCACTGCAATGTTTTTAATTTTGTCTTCAACACTGAACACAATAAAGACTTTTCCTCCAAACTGTTCCTCGAAGTCACGAAAGGATTGTTCCATCCGGGCTGTAACCGAAAAATTGCCGAGGCTCGCGTGAGCAGTGATAGGCTTGATCTGGAGGCCAAATGCTTTGTTGCCAACCTTACCGATAAAATCAATGTCTCCGGCATGGTCGAGATCCGGATTCGTTTCCTCGAAGACAACATCAGGAAACTTCTTGGCAAGATTATCGTGAACTACCGACTTTTCAGTCAAATTTCCGTCAAATGTTCGACGGATCGTCAATTCATATATATAGTCGATGCAATCCTGTTGGGTCAAAGTAGCTAATGCTTCACGCAATTGTGGGGCAACAATTTCAGTAATCTTTTCATGCAATCGTTGGCCAAGTTCGGTTAGTATTTCTTTAGTGATTTTTATTGGTTGTTTCGTATTTGTTAAAGCATTCTTAAAATACCAATCTTCCCATTCTTGAAATGTTCTTGGTTGGCATTGGCGTATCATCGCCATAACTTCACCTACTTTATTGGTCTTTGTAAACCCCCATCGCCTATTTCCATAATTCAGGATGATCTCTTTGCTTCCAAAATCTTTAGCGAACTTTTTGAAGGCCATGATTTGAATCTCCACGAAGATTTAGAAATTTATCCTTGTATTTGAAATCAATAGAGCAATCTACCTCCGCAAGCCCTTCCTTTATGAGGTGGGAATTGAGAAATGTTTTGTTCTTTAAATAGACATAACAAAGCAGTTGATTTTCATTATTGTACTTATAGTTGTCGAATTTCAGGAAGACCTTTTGCCCTCTCGTTTTTTCAGTAATGAAATTGACTGCCAACCCATTCAATTCCTTATTTTCTTTAACTCCGATCAACCGTACAATCAGTCCGTTGCTGAGTCTAATTAACTCAGGGCTGATCACTTCCTTAACCGAGTAATACTCCTCGCGCTCCCCACTGTTTTCATCTATTTTGGATCCAAATTGAAGCTTTTTAGGATCAATCTTCTTGTCGAGTTTATGGGGGTCCTTGAAGATATAGGGCAGTTTTTTAATCTCTTCGTCTAGGTCGGTTTTGATATGGTCCTTTAGAAAAACATATTCTGTTCCATAAAGATCGGCCTGTTCTATCTGTAGCTTCTTCCTGATGGTCGGAATAAAATCCTTGTTTATTTCATAACCGATTGAATGACGTCCCAAGTTACGGGCAGCCATTGAAGTCGTACCGCTACCAAGGAAGGAATCAAGAACTGTATCCTCTGCAAAAGAAAACATTTTTATAAGCCGAGCAGGCAGTTCTTCAGGGAACATAGCAATATGTCCCTCCTGTTTAGCACCTGCAAAATACCAGTGGCCTGAAAAATATGTATTCCAATCCTCTTTTGATATAATTGATAGTTCCTTTTGCTCCCGGGTGGGCTTTGGCGGATTTCCCTGTTTTTTAAACAACAGAATAAACTCATAATCGAGTTTTAGAATTCCGTTACGGGGATATGGAAAACTTCCCATGATGGTCGCTCCACCTGTTGTATTGGTCGTGGTCACTTTTTGCCAGATGATAGCACCCATGTAGTCAAACCCGATTGTTTCACAAAATTTAATGATTTCGGTTCGAATCGGAATGACCTTGTATCGTCCATAGTAGACAGATCGAGCGAATTGGTCTCCGATGTTTATACAGAGCCTGCAACCTGGGTGCAAAATCCGGTAACACTCCTTCCAGACAAGATTTAGGTTATTGATATAACTTTCATAGGACTCATGGTACCCTATTTGGTCATTTGTCCCGTAATCTTTAAGCTGCCAGTATGGAGGTGAGGTGATGATTAAATGGACCGATTCATCGGCCACCAGGTTCATCTGTCTGGAATCACCATGAATCATTTTGTGGATGGTTTTCATTTTTGTAATCTATTGTAACCTAAATCAAATGTTAGTGTAAAATGTCCATTGTGGGATTTCACACTGACGATGCAAGATCTTTCTCGCTGATTTAAGCAGATTGGTGATGTTTATATTATTTAGGCCAGTTACCTCCCTTTGTTCTGGATTCCTGTCTCCGTAACCAGCCACAATTCAACCCCTTAATTCTATTCTGTAACCCTTCAATCCTTTGTTGAAGGTTATTAATTGCTTCGTATAATTCTTCCTCACTATCAATTAAGAAATATCCGTCTTGAGGTGTACTACCAATCGGGATTTCATGTTCGACAATTGCATCTCGAATTAGGTCTCTTGTTGGCTCCTGCGTGTGACCAACATCCATATGTAGTGTATTTTCAAGCTGATTTGCGTGGCGAGAATTGCCTTTACCATCTCCAAGGGCAGAAATCAGATCGTTAATTGTAGCCATAATTGACGCCTTTCTTTCAATGCCCAAACAGAATAGCTTGGGGACGGTTATTATATTCTGAATTCAAAACCAGTAAGATGCAAACTATTCAGAAGGTCCAGTGTTCTCGTCGCATTAGCCCTAGCAGGTTTATGCATGGGATGCCGAGGTCACGGCAAACGTCAGGGATATAGTGAGTTCTTTTGGCACTTTTCTTCTCTGCAGCCGAGGTTTCCTGCGACACCACTGTGCCGCCTTTAACCTTGGCAAGGGCTATAACGTAAGCATCGGCTGACTGATAAAGGCCCTTAGGATCCATCAAATCTGGATATTTGGATTCAATATTTGCTGCTTCCATCTGCACCCGTGGATCAAGCGTCACAAAAAGAGCCGAATTCCTTTTCGCCCACGCTCGTAATTCCGGTGTTCCCACAGCGTCGATTTCCTCTTTCACAAGCTCAACGGCAGAACATTGGCCGGCAACAATCAGCCCCTCGATTTTTACCACCAGCGAGGTAAAGATATCAGGCGGATAAAACCGTGCCTGCCATTCCATAAATGCACTGGTGTCGAAAGAGTACATCCGCTTTTCGTTATTCTCCGTCGTCGAATTTGTCTACAGGACGCATTGGTCCCATGCGAAGCTCATCTCTAAGATTGTCGAAGTGTTCGAACCGCAAATCGAGGTAGTGGCTCGCTTCTACTGATGTGATGCGATTCATATCCAGCGATTCAAGGACCAACTGAACAAAGGGTCTGCCGCTTCTTCCAAGAGTTTTGTCAACGGGTGACGCAAAGCCCTTTCGTTTCGGGAGTGTACCAAGGTATTGGTTCCATTCTAATTTCCACCGGTTGTAAGCATCCCATGACAATACACCGGCAGTTCGCAGCCGTGTTGCCATTGCTAACGGTGTTATATTGAATTTGCCGGCGAGTGATCGCATCAAGGAAATATCCCACGCGTCAGGTGAGACATTCACTCTTTCCAAAATTGAGGAAAGCATTTCTCGGGGGATAAGTATCGCGCTTGCAGTTTCCTCAGCGAATCTTTCGACTTCCAGCCAACTGGCATCATCGCGGGTCTCACCGAGAGCAGAGCGTTCCTCGTTGCCAACCGCAAGTGCAAGGTGAGTAAGCTCATGTAATAAAGTAAAGCTCCGGGCACCGGGAGTCGACTCCTTGCTGTTGATACCAATTGCAGGCAAAGGGAATTTAAACAATGTGACTCCGCGTACCTGGGCGAGGCTTACTTTAGGAAACTGAAATACAAGCACGCCTGCTGTTTCAACGGCCTCTCGCCAGCGACGCCATGCCTGCCAATCGGATGTCCATCCGAGTTGTTCATCCGCGGTAATGCCAAGAGCCTCGCGCAGTCGTGCGCCAATGGTTGTTACGCTTTCCGACAAATGAGCCACTAAGTTGAAGTCCTTAATGTCTATGCCCAGCTCTTCACTCAACTCCAGAGCCACTTCCCGTCGTTGCGACATGACCCTTAAGGCAAATCGGAATTCAGGCGATTCAACACCCGGCTTTATACCCGGTAGCCGCCGGTACTCTGTCGCAAGAGGGGGTAGAACCGGAGGCTCAGGAAGGAAAAAAACACCGAATGGCCGGCGATAGAACTTAGCAAGACCTTGGGCCTGCCGCACTGTGGGCCTCAGTTCACCGCGTTCCCAGGCAAGCAGGCGCTCTGTCTTGACATTCAGCCGTTTTGCCACTGGCTCAGGCGGATATCCGCTCTCTTGACGTGCCCAGGTGAGAACAGTTGGATTAATGAGTGCTGGTGTAGATGTTCCCATATTTTAATTATGCCAAATCTTCAATGTTCCCGGCAATTCAAGAACGAACTAGAGATTGACGACCAAATTATCACGGATTGTTGATTGGAATATACATATTTTATCAGAATCGGTCAACTGAAACTTCTTGGAAGGATTTGATACTATATTGGAAGGATTTGATACTATAATTGACAATGTTTGGCTGGTAAAATATCAATTACCTCTACACCCTATCTCCCCATTCCCCTATCCCCCTATCTCCTCAACGCCCGATCTCCTCATCTCCTTAACTCTTTGTTTCCTCACGGCCGCCAACGACGATGTTTGGAATCCGCAGGGTGGGTTGGGCATCGGCCACCGGAACACCCTGGCCATCCTTTCCGCAGGTTCCGATCCCAAAACCTAAATCATCGCCCACCATATCAATCTCCTTTAAAACCTGAGGACCGTTGCCGATCAGCATAGCTCCACGCACCGGTTCTCCGATGCTCCCTTTTTCGATTAGGTATCCCTCGCTTACCTCAAAAACAAAATCGCCATTGACCGTATTGACCTGTCCGCCCCCCATCTTCTTCACGAACAGCCCTTTCTCAACGGAACGAATGATCTCTTCGGGCTTCGTTTCTCCTGGAAGAATGAGCGTATTGCTCATCCTTGGGATGGGCTTTAATTGGTAGGATTCTCTCCTTCCATTTCCAGTGGATGGAATGGAGTCTTTGAAAGCAGACAGACGATCGTAAAGATAACTTTTCAAAATCCCCTTTTCCACCAAAAGGGTTCTTTGTGATACGACCCCTTCATCATCAAAGGCATAGGCACCCCTCTTTTGGGGCAGGGTGGGATCATCCACAACCGTGATCAGCGAGGAGGCAACCTTCTCTCCGATCTTTCCCGAATAGACAGAGAGGCCCTGCTGTGCCAGGTCTGCTTCCAGTCCGTGACCCACAGCCTCATGGATCATCGTCCCTCCTGCATCGCTCGAAAGGACAACGGTCATCTTGCCCATGGGTGCCTTTCTTGCCGAGAGCATCAGAAGCGATCTTCTTGTTGCGATCTCCGCCACTTTCTCCGGGGGGAAAAGTTCAAAGAGTTCAAAGCCCATTGTCCCACCGATCGGATCGTATCCGGTCTGTATGATATCCTCCTGAGAGGAAACGACCTGAACGGAAAAGACCGTGCCTACCCTTTCCCCTTCTACCCATAGGCCTTCTGAGTTGGCAATGGAGACATGCTGGCTCACATCCCTGTAAGTGACAATGGGGACGTAGGTGAAAATACAACTTAAGATTTTTCTTCCGTCGGTCATCATTATTTTCTGAGCCGCTCAATTTCCTGTTTTATCTCGGCAATTACTTCTTTGTTTCTAATCTCCTTTCTTTCCCCGACCCTTGATGAAAAAATGTAAAAAACTTTGCCGCCGTATTGTTTGGTAAACTTTTCATGAGTTTTGAGTTGTAGCGCTTTTTCCTTGAAGATTTGTGATAACTGAATCCCTTGATTAATTGGTTTGATTTGAATCCCTATATATTTGTCTCTGATTTTTATAAAAAAATCGACATTAAAAAGCCTGTCCCATTCATCGGGAGCAGGCTCAATTTTCACTTGGAGATCTTTTTCTAGCTGACCGTAAATGGTTTTGATCTCGGTCATGTAACCATCGAACGTACGGTCAATGACAAGCTGGACCATGTAGTCAATGCAGTCTTGCTCTGTGATTTCTTCAACTTCAGCCTGGATGACTTCGGTTATTTTAACATAGAGTTTCTTGCCTAGTTCTTCAATGTGTTCCTTTGACCGAACGTTTTTAAAATAATAATCCCGCCATTCATCTATGGTCCTTGGCGCACATTGCCTGATGCTCTCAGATGTCGGGCCGACGTTTCTCTTGAAGTTGAGTTGGAAACGATTCATTGCGCTGTTTAAAATCCATTCCTTAGGCATGTCTGGCTCCAAGCTTCATGAATTTATCCTTGTATTTGAAATCAATAGAGCAATCTACCTCCGCAAGCCCCTCCTTTATGAGGTGGGAATTGAGAAATGTTTTGTTTTTTAGATAGACGTAACAAAGCAGGTGGTTTTCATTATCGTACTTTTGATTATCAAACTTTAGAAAGACCTTTTGCCCTTTCGTTTTTTCAGTAATGAAATTGACCGCCAACCCGTTCATTTCCTTATTCTCTCTAACTCCGATCAACCGTACAATCAGTCCATTGCTGAGTCTAATCAACTTAGGGCTGATCACTTCCTTTACAGAGTAATACTCCTCGCGCTCACCGCCGTTTTCATCTATTTTTGAGCCAAATTGAAGCTTTTTGGGATCGATCTTCTTGTCGAGTTTATGGGGGTCCTTGAAGATATAGGGCAGTTTTTTGATCTCTTCGTTCAGGTCGGTTTTGATATGGTCTTTTAGAAAAATATATTCCGTTCCATAAAGATCAGCCTGTTCTATTTGCAGCTTTTTCTTGATGATCGGAATAAAGTCCTTGTTTATTTCATAACCGATTGAATGGCGTCCCAGGTTACGGGCAGCCATTGAAGTCGTACCGCTGCCAAGGAATGGATCAAGAACCGTGTCTCCTGCAAAAGAAAACATTTTGATAAGCCGAGCAGGCAATTCTTCGGGGAACATTGCAATGTGCCCCTCCTGTTTAGTGCCTGCAAAATACCAATGGCCTGAAAAAAATGTATTCCAATCTTCCTTTGATATGATCGATTGTTCCTTTTGCTCTCGGGTAGGCTTAGGTGGATTTCCCTGTTTTTTAAACAACAGAATAAACTCATAATCGAGTTTCAGAATACCGTTACGGGGATAGGGAAAACTCCCCATGATGGTCGCTCCACCGGTTGTATTGGTCGTAGTCACTTTTTGCCAGATGATCGCACCCATGTAGTCGAACCCTATTGTTTCACAAAACTTAATGATTTCGGTCCGAATCGGGATGACTTTATACCGTCCATAATAAACCGATCTAGCAAACTGATCTCCAATGTTAATGCAAAGCCTACAACCTGAGTGCAAAACCCGGTAACACTCCTTCCAGACAAGGTTCAGGTTATTGATATAACTCTCATAGGACTCATGGTACCCTATTTGGTCACTTGTCCCATAATCTTTAAGCTGCCAGTAAGGAGGTGAGGTGATGATTAAATGGACCGATTCATCGGCCACCAGGTTCATCTGTCTGGAATCACCATGAATTATTTTGTGGATGGTTTTCATTTCTTGTAATTTATGTACCTTAAATCAGGTGTGCATGTAAATTAGTTTCCATAGCTGAAAAGAAAAACTATCTTCTTTTCCATCCCTGTATTGTCGATCAAAATATACATATTTTATAAAAATCGGTCAACTGAAACTTCTTGGAAGGATTTGATACTATATTTGTCGCTGTTTAACTGGTAAAATATCAACTACCTCTATACCTTACCACCCTACCACCCGATTTCTCCATCTCCTTAACTCTTTGTTTCCTCCCTGCCTCCTACGACGATCTCTGGAATCCTCAGGGTGGGTTGGGCATCGGCAACCGGAACGCCCTGGCCATCCTTTCCGCAGGTTCCGATCCCAAAACCTAAATCATCGCCCACCATATCAATCTCTTTCAAAACCTGAGGTCCATTGCCGATCAGCATGGCTCCACGCACCGGTTCTCCGATGCTCCCTTTTTCGATCAAATATCCTTCACTCACCTCAAAGACAAAATCGCCGTTGACCGTGTTGACTTGCCCGCCTCCCATCTTCTTCACAAATAGCCCCTTCTCAACGGAACGAATGATCTCTTCGGGCTTCGTTTCTCCGGGAAGAATGAGCGTGTTGCTCATCCTGGGGATGGGCTTTAATTGGTAGGATTCTCTCCTTCCATTGCCAGTGGATGGAATGGAGTCTTTAAAAGCGGACAGACGATCGTAAAGATAACTTTTCAAAATACCTTTCTCCACCAAGAGGGTTCTCTGCGAGACAACTCCTTCATCATCAAACGCATAGGCACCCCTCTTTTGGGGCAGGGTGGGATCATCCACAACCGTGATCAGGGAGGAAGCCACCTTCTCTCCGATCTTTCCCGAATAGACAGAGAGGCCCTGTTGTGCCAGGTCTGCTTCCAGTCCGTGGCCCACAGCCTCATGGATCATCGTCCCTCCTGCATCGCTCGAAAGGACAACGGTCATCTTGCCCATGGGTGCCTTTCTTGCCGAGAGCATCAGAAG
>Ga0194125_10013196_pt1 | contig 10768 bp, 8 predicted proteins | sample TA2KigC250mmetaG_FD_148626 | JGI IMG/M metagenome (GOLD analysis project Ga0194125, IMG submission 148626) | Freshwater microbial communities from Lake Tanganyika, Tanzania - TA2015034 Kigoma Deep Cast 250m | ecosystem: Environmental > Aquatic > Freshwater > Lake | place: Tanzania: Lake... | reverse complement strand
TGGCGGAGGACAGATCCGGCGAAGTCCATCGCTTGGAGTGCCTCCGTATAGTTGCCCGACTGATACAAATCGATTGCGGACTTGAGGTTATCGACGACTTCGTCCGCGTGCCCGCAGACGGTGGAGACGATGAAAGCAGCGGTGAGACTGAGTGAGCGGAGGCGTTTCATAGCGGTAAGCGAGCTAGTTAAATCAGCGACCCGAAGGCAATAGCGAAGGGCTTTGGGGAACGGCTGCGGTGGTAGGGTGGAGCCGCTAGCCGTGGCGCTTCCCGAAGGGCTGCAGGCGCATGCGGCGAGGTTCTCCCCGTTCGACGGTAGTGGCGCGACGGGCGGACCTACCGCCGGCGATTTGGAGGCCTGATTTCGATGGGGGACGGGGTAGCCGACGACCGCGGGGATTCTAGCGCGTTCGAACTCTGCCCGCAGTTGCGTGTGTATGCGCGGCAACGTCGCGAAAACTGGTGCCCAGAGTGGGGGTCGAACCCACAAGCCTTTAGAGGGCGGTGGATTTTGAGTCCACTGCGTCTGCCAATTCCGCCATCTGGGCGCTGCCAGACGCACCGTACGCGGGGGCGGGTGCGTGTAAATCCTTTTTGCGGCGGGGTTCCCACAGGGTTCCGCGCTCCGCCGGCCCGGGCAGCGGGGAGGGACGCGTCCAGCCGGCCAACGCGCCGCTGGGCATGAGGACGCGACAGCCGGGGTGGCTCGGTCGGCGTGGATGCCGGCGCGCGCGGCCGGCTGCCGGTCGGGGTGGGCGGATTCGGCTCGGAGGGGCCCAACCCGTCTTTCGGCGGCGAATGGCGGCATGGACGCGCAGAGGTCCTAGCCCTAGCCAAGCGGGATGGCGGCGGTGAGCACCTCGGGCTCGCCCGGGGTGACGAGGACGTTCTCCTCGAGGCGCACGCCGCCGAGATCGAGCAGGGGGGGGACGCGGTCCCAGTGCACGCAGTCGGCGTAGCGTTCGCGGCGCGTCGGATCCTCCAGCAGGGCCCGGATGAAGTAGATGCCCGGCTCGACTGTGATCACGTAGCCGTCGGCGAGGGGAAGGTCGCACCGCAGCGTGCGCAGGGCGGGGCGCGGATTCGCGGCGCGGCCCGGAAGCGTGCCGCTGGCGTCGCGCACGCCCAGACCGACAAGGTGCCCGAGGCCGTGGGGGAAGAAGAGCGTGTGGGCGTCGCGTTCCACCAGTTCGGCGGGTTGGCCGCGCATCACGCCCATCGTGACGAGTCCGGCGCAGATGTCCTCCGCCGCCCGCAGGTGAATGTCCTTCCACTCGCGCCCAGGGCGGCAGCGACCCACGGCGTTCGTGAGCACCGTGGTGACAAGGGCGTGGAGGTCGCGTTGAAAGGGGTCGGGTCGCCCGCCCACCACGTAGGTGCGGGTGACATCGCAGACGTACCGGCCGACCCGGGCGCCGGCATCGACGAGGACGAAGTCGCCCGGGCGAAGGGCGCGCGACGAGGGCGAGACGTGGAGGATCGCGGCGTTGCTGCCGGCGCCGACGATGGTGCCGTAGCCGGTCCCGGTCGCGCCGGCGCGCTGGAATTCGGCCTCCAACTCGATCTGGATCGAGCGCTCGGTGGCGCCGGCCTGCAGCAGGGAGGGCAGCCGCGCGTATCCGGCGGCGGTGCAGGCGGCGGCCGCGCGCAGGAGGCGCAATTCCCCGGCGTCCTTCGGTCGCCGCGCGTGGCTGAGGTGCTCGCGGGCGGCGAGGGTGGTGGCATCCACGGGTTGCTCCACCGGGCGGGAGCCGAGGTGCACGAAGGGCCGGCCCTCCCGCGCGGAGAACCATGACGCGAGCCGGGGCAGGGGCGTGCCGGGCGCCTGAGTGCGGCCCTCCCAGATCCGCTCTCCCTCGCTGGGGACGGGCACGAAGACCTCCCACGCCTCGTCGTCGGCGAGCCGTGGATCGAAGGTCACGATGCCGCGCTCGCCCTCGGTCCCGGCGAGATAGACGTACTCGGTGTGGGAAAGGAACGGATACGTCTGGTCCGTATTCTCCGGCAACGGAACCGCGGTGCCGGCGTGGACGAGGAGTGACGCCTCGCCAAGCACCGGGCGGAGTGCGGCCGCGACCCGCCGACGGCGGGCGCGGAGGAACGAGTCATCGGGCGACAGCATGCAGGCCGCAGCCTGCCGTCGACGTGGCGGCACGGCAAGCGCGACGACCCGCGCCGTCGCGGGTCACGAGGCGGCGTGCTTGCGCCGGGGCAGGACGACGACCGGGCAGGGCGCACCCTTCAGCACACCGTGCGTGGTGCTGCCGACGACGAAGTCGTAGAAGGCGGTGTGGCCGTGCGATCCCATCACGATGAAGTCCGCCTTCTGGCCCTCCGCAGTCTTGAGGATGTGAGGGATCGGGGCACCGGTGACGAGCGACGTGTCGACCGCGACGCCGCTGCCGGCAAGCCGTTCCCGCAGGCGTTCGAGGTTTTTCGCCGCCGCCTTCTCGCTCATGACGAGAATTTCCTGGAGGTTGTCGATGCCGACACCGTAGTCGACGGTGACGATGGGGGGTTGGACGATGTGGAGCAGGACAACGCGGCCTTGATGCAGACGGGCCAAGGCGGCGGCGGTATCGGCGACAAGGTCGCTCGGGGCCGAGAAATCGACGGGGGCGAGGATCGTTTTCACGCAGTCAGCCTACTGCAGGTTGTCGGCAGCGGCTACTCCGATTTTGCCGTTCTCCCCGCACCCTTTGTAATCCCAGCCCTCGCGATGCCCGATCACGGGCGGCGCCGCCCGATGGCCGCCAACGGCCGAAAATGACGCTTGCCAGCGGGCGTGGCTTGGGCCTCTCTGACCCTCTCTTGTTTCGGGCCGTAGCGTAGCCTGGTAGCGCGCTTGCATGGGGTGCAAGAGGTCGCGAGTTCGAATCTCGCCGGCCCGACCATTTTAAAACCGCCGCTTTGCGGGACGGCGGGCGGTGCGGGGACCGCATGAGGAGCGGGAACAGGTCGAGGCGGTCTTGGATCACGCTCGGCGCAGCCTTACCGAGGCCTAGGACCGTGAAGATTCTTTTTGATTAGGGCACCCCTGCGGCGCCGACGCGTCGAAGGGTGAAGGCTGGGCGTGGAAGTCGGGTGTGCTGGGGAACTCGCGCAGCGGGGTGTGGAAGACCGCCGTCGCGGCTCCCGACATCGGGGGCACAATCCAGTCCCAGCGGGCCGAGACCTCGCGGCCGAGGTTCTTCTCGCGGGCGAGGAAGCGCATGAACTCGTCGGAGGCGGTGTGGTGATCCACCAGCTTCACGCCTTCGGCAGCGTAGGAGTGGAGCACTGCCTCGTTCAGTTCCAGCAGGGCGCGGTCCTTCCACAGGGAACGCGGAGTGGAGGTGTCGAGCCCGAGGCGCTCGGCGATACGCGGGAGTTGATGGTAGCGGTGGGGATCGGCGAGGTTTCGTGCGCCGATCTCGGTGCCCATGTACCAGCCGTTGAAGGGCGCCGCCGTGAAATCCGTCCCGGCCGCCCGGAATCGCATCCCGCTGATGATCGGCACCGCGTACCACCGGAGCCCGAGTTCCTCGAACCACGACAGCCGCGGATGGCGCAGGCGCACTTCGCGGACGGCGCCGTCAGCCAGCGGGATGAGGTGAGGTTTGCCGTCTGGACCGGAAATGATCCAAGGCAGGAGATCGAACGCACCGGGCTGCCGCGGGGGCCGCCAGCCGAGCCGGCAGGCGAAGGCGGTGAGGCGCTCGTTTGCGGGGTCGCCGAGGACTGAGCCGTCGGTCTGGCGGTAGCCGGCGTAGCCGCAGAGCTGGGGATTCCAGATGCGCGGCCCCGGGCCGCCGCGGCGGGACGGCGGCGCGAAGACCGTGAGGATCGACTTCACCGTTCCGCTCTCCTGCACGACACGCAGGTGCTCGCGAAGACGGTCTGCGAGATCCGCCGCGGAGGAGAGGTCGCGGCAGTCCTCGACGACGAGGCTCCGCCAGTGCAGTCGACCGATGCAGCGGGCGTGATTGCGCCAGGCGATGCGGCCCGCCCACGTCAGTTCCGCCGAGGAGAGGGGCGCGGGGCTTCCCGCGGCGAGCGCTGACGCGAGCTCCGCGCGGCGGACGGCGGGAAGGACGCCGCGATGGGCTTCGCGGAGAAACGCGAGTTCCGCGTCGAGGTCCAGCGCGGCGTCGCCCGGCAGCGGGAGGGGAGGCGCGGCGGAGGGCGCGGTGGTCTCGCCTGCGGGGGCGTGAAAGGGACAGGAGGACATCAGTGAGTGCGACTCTGAGATTGGCCGGCGGCTGGACCGGCCTGCCGAGGAAAGGGAGGGTCTGCCAGCACCCTTGCCGCTGCGGCCCGGCTCAACTCCTTGGGGGCGGGCAGTCCATTGCGTTCGATCGCCGGGACTGCAACGGGGGCGGCGCGTCGGCGCGGTGAGACTTCGGACGGGATCGGCACGACGCCCTGCGCGTCGCGGCCGCGCCAGCTCGCACGGCGGATGCGCGCCTCCCCGTCGAGGAGGGGGTGGGAGAGCGCGATCGATGGCCGACGGATGCCGTCGGTGAGCCCCAGTGTCTGCATGGTCAGCGTCAGGAAATCCGGAAGCGGGGCCGACGCAACTCCGGCATGGGACGCGGCGTCTCGCGGGCACCAGATGAGTGTCGCGGCTGCGTAGGGCTGGGCGCGACCGCGCCCATGTTCGGTCGTTCGCGCCCTCTTGCCTCCCCTGCCTCCCCTCCCTCAACGTGGGGCGATGGAGGCGCGGCGATCTGGAACCGGAGGCTGGACGGCGTGGGCGCGCTGGGCGTACCCGCTGGCGCTGGCGGCGCTGATCGTGTTCGCCTCCAGCCGCAGCCGCGTCCCGGGGATCGGCGCGCCGGGCGGCGACAAGCTGGTGCATTTCGCGGTCTTCGGGTTGCTTGCCACGCTCACGGTGCGGCTGCTGCCCCGCTCCGCCGCGTGGGTCGCGGTGGCGGTGGTATCGCCCTTCGGGGCGACGGACGAGTGGCACCAGAGCTTTACGCCTGGGCGCCACATGGACTGGGCGGACTGGGTCGCGGATACGCTGGGCGCAGCGGTGGCGGTGCTGGCGTACCTGCGCTGGGCCGCCTACCGCCGCCTGCTGGAGGCCCCGGTCGGGCGGTTATGCCGCAAGGCGCGGATTGAAAAGCCGGCGTCGCCGGACTCAATGGAGGGCGCACCATGACATCCGCCGAGGCCCAGGACCGCATCCGCCAGCTCCGCGCCGAGGTGAGCCGGCACGACGAACTGTATTACCGCAGGGCGCGCCCGGAGATCACGGACTTCGAGTACGACCGGATGCGCCGCGAGCTGGCGGATCTGGAGCGGGATTTCCCGGCGGAGGCGCTGGCGGCCGGGGAGGAGTCCCCGACGCGCCGCATCGGCGACGACCGGGCTCAGGGGTTCGTGCGGGCGCGGCATGCCTCGGCGATGACCACGCTGGAGAACACCTATGACGAAGCGGAGATGCGGGAATTCGATGCGCGGCTCGTGCGCCTGATCGGCCGCGAACCCCTTGAGTACACGATCGAGCCGAAGATCGACGGGGCGTCGATCAGCTTGATCTACGAGCAGGGAAAGCTCGTCCGGGCGATCACGCGCGGTGACGGGGAGGAAGGGGACGATGTGACGGCCAACGTCCGCACGATCCGGTCGCTGCCGCACCGGCTGCACGCCGCGGAGGGAGGAGCGCCGGTTCCGGAGTTCGTCGAGATCCGCGGCGAGATCTACCTCCGGTTCGAGGAGTTCAACCGCATCAACGAGGAGCAGGACGAACTCGGCGTGGAGCGCTACGCCAATCCCCGCAACCTCGCGGCGGGGACGCTCAAGCTGTTGGATGCGGCGGTGGTGGCGGAGCGCCGGCTGGAGGTGGTGCTTTACGGCCTGGGCGCGTGCCGTCCGGCCAACGTCGTGTCGTCGCAGGTCGACTGGCACCGCGCCGTGCGCGGGTGGGGGCTGCCGGGGCTCGCTGCGGTGGCGCGGGCGCGCGGGATCGAGGACGTGCTGGCGGCGATCCGGGTGCTGGATGCGGAGCGCGCGGGGTTTCCGTTCGCGACGGACGGGGCCGTGGTGAAGCTGAATGACTTTGCGCAGCAGCGTGAGGCGGGATTCCGCGGCGAGGGTGAACGCGCCCGGAAGCTCTCGCCGCGCTGGGCCTGCGCTTACAAGTTCGCGCCCGAGCGGGCCGAGGCGCGGCTCCTTTCAATCACGTTGCAGGTCGGCCGCACCGGAGTGCTGACACCGGTGGCGGAGTTGGAGCCGGTGCAACTGGCGGGCACGACCGTTGCCCGGGCGACCCTGCACAACGCCGACGAGATCGCGCGGAAGGACATCCGCGAGGGTGACGTCGTGTGGGTCGAGAAGGCGGGCGAAGTGATCCCGGCGGTGATCGGCGTGAACCTCGCGCGGCGCGGCCCGTCCTGCGTTCCCTACGCGTTCCCGACGCAGTGCCCGGCCTGTGGCACGGCGGTGGTGCGGCAGGAGGGCGAGGTCGCGATGCGCTGCCCCAACCCCTCCTGCCCGGTGCAGGTGCGCCGGCGCGTGCAGCATTTCGCCTCGAAGGCGTGCGTCGACATCGAAGGCCTGGGCGAGGCGATGGCGGAGACCCTGGCGGGGCGCGGCTGGGTGCGGACCGTGCCGGACGTCTACCGCCTGCGGCGCGAAGACCTTCTCGGCCTCGGCAAGAACGTCGAGAAGTCGACCGACAAGCTGCTGGCGGCGATCGAGGCGAGCAAGGGGTCGGAACTCTGGCGGTTCATCCACGGTCTTGGCATTCCGCACGTCGGGGCGGCGGCGGCGAAGGACCTGGCGGCGCGGTTCCGCAGCCTGGAGGCGCTGGCCGGAGCCTCGCTGGGGGAGTTCATCGACGCGAAGGGAAACAGCCTCATACTCGGCATCGGCGAAACCATGGCCCGCGCGATCGTCGGTTTCTTCGCGACCGCGGAGCACCGGGCGCTCGTCGAGGGTCTCCGGGAGGTCGGCGTGGCCCCGATGGCACCGGCGGAGCGGGTCGTTACCGGCACCGCGCTGGCGGGGTGCACGTTCGTGCTGACGGGCACGCTGCCGGCGCTGACGCGCGAGGAGGCGACGGCGCTCATCGAAGCCGCCGGCGGCAAGGTGAGCGGCAGCGTGAGCAAGAAGACCTCGTACGTGCTCGCCGGCGAGGAGGCCGGTTCTAAGCTGGACAAGGCACGCACCCTGGGCGTGCCGGTGATCGACGAGGCCGGCTTCCGGGCGTTGCTGGCTGGCTCCGCTCCGGCGGGCGGGTCCTAGAATCCGCGCTTCTGCAGCTCGACGCTCAACTGTTGCATGAAGGCCTGCGCATCCGCCGGCTTCGGGCGGTAGCCGGGTTGACTGATTTCGGTGAAGCCGGGTCGACCGTAGTTGTCGATGATCCACTTCGCCGTCACGCCATCGCTGAAGGTCACGCTGCCGCTCGCGAGCGCGCCCGGATGGAGGGTCACTTTATCCACGTCGACCGCCACGCCGAGGCCGTCGGCGGGAAGCTCATTCTCAGGCGAGGCGTCCTCCGGGTTGGGTTGCCCGTAGGGCGGTGCCTCTTCTTCGAGCGCGGCGTCGTCCTCGGGCTGCCCCGGACCAGGGCTGGCCGCGGCGGGAGGCGCTTCGCGGCGGTTGCCAGCGGCGGACGTGGCCGCGGGCGCAGGGGGCGCCTGGGTGACGTCGCTGGCGTTCACCTTCGGAGCCGGATCCTTCAACTGCAGGTTGAGGTCATCGACAAGGAAGCGGACCTCCATGAACGTGAGCGAGAGGGAGAACTGCTCGCGCAGCTTGCGTTGCACGGCGGACAGGCTGTCGCCGGCGGCGATCCAGGAAGAAACGGCGTAGGACTGTTCGGGGGAGAGCGTCATGGCGGACGAAAAAGGTATGCTGAGAAAGCCGCCGGATGCAACGTCCGGCGCGGCCGGATCCGCGATCAGGTGCCCTGGGTCGACCGCGGCTGAATCGGACCGCACGCCTCCGCGGGATCCCACCGGGCCCTGGCGCGGTCGACGGCGGATCCTCGCACCCTGCGCGTGGCAACCGACCCCGCACGGCGATCGGCGGGGTAGCGGGTGTTCGGCGGCGGTCAGCGCGCCAGCTGAGTCTTGAGGAACTCGATGCTGCCGCGGACGGAGGCGTCCTGATCCATCATGTTCTCCACGGCCTTGCAGGCGTGGATGACGGTCCCGTGGTCGCGGCCCCCGAAGTGGTCCCCGATCTCCTGCAGCGAGTGCTTGGTCAGGGTGCGGGCGAGGTACATCGCGATCTGGCGGGGAATGGCGATGTTGTTCGGGCGGCGCTTGCTCGTCATGTCGCCGATGCGGAGCTGGTAGTGCTCGGTGACCCGCTTCTGGATCATCTCGATCGTGAGCTGGTGCTGGGCCTGCTCCATCAACACGTCCTTGAGCAGTTCCTCGGTGGTGGCGAGGTCGAGGGGGCGGCCGGTGAGGGCGGCGTAGCTGGACACCTTGATGAGGGCGCCCTCGAGGCGGCGGATGTTGCGCGAGAGGTGCTGGGCGATGAACGCGAGCACTTCCGGCGGGGCGTTGAAACGGAGCGCGCTCGCCTTGGTGCGCAGGATGGCGAGACGCGTCTCGTAGTCGGGGGCCTGGATGTCGGCCGGCAGTCCCCACTCGAAGCGGGAGACGAGGCGCGCTTCGAGCTTGGCGATTTCCGCGGCCCGCCGGTCGCTGGTCAGCACGATCTGCTTCCCGGACTCGAACAGGTCGTTGAACGTGTGGAAGAACTCCTCCTGGATGCGCTCCTTCTCGGCGAGGAACTGCACGTCGTCGATCAGGAGGACGTCCACGCTGCGGTAGCGCTGGCGGAACCGCGCGAGGGCGTTTTCCTGCAGGGCCTGGATGAACTCGTTGGTGAACTTCTCGGTCGAGAGGTAGGCGACGCGGGCCTCCGGGTTGTTGCGGAGCACGGCGTGCCCGATCGCGTGCATGAGGTGCGTCTTGCCGAGCCCGGTGTCGCCGTAGAGGAAAAGGGGATTGTAGGCCTGCGCCGGCGCCTGTGCCACGGCCAGCGAGGCCGCGTGCGCCATCTGATTGTTGCTGCCCACGACGAACGTTTCGAACGTGTTGCGCGGGTTGACTGTGCCCCCAGGGGTCCCGGCACCGCGCTCCTCACCCCGACCCGTCCGCTTCGGCGCCACCGGGCGCAGCCGCGAGGCGGGCGGCGCGGTCTCCACCCGGCTCGATCCGTCGGCCGTCGCCGGCTCGGCCTTGCGGAGCTTGACACTGATCGGCCGGCCCGCCGTCAGGCGAAGCCGCTGGACGATCAGGTCGAGGTAGTTGTCGTGAATCCAAATCGCCGCAAAATCCGTCGGCACCCCAAGGACCAACGCATCGGGCGTCGCCTCAAGGCAAGTGATTGACTCAAACCACAGCTTGAAAACGTCGTCCGGGAAGAGCGAACGAAGGTCGCTCTTCGCGGTTTCCCAGAGGGATGCAGACGTGACGGCGAGAGCCATGGAGGGAACAGGGGCGGATTTATTCACATCCGCGCCGGTAGAGGCTGCGGAAGGAAGTCCTACTCCTGCTCCAACCGAGAGGGCGAGCGCGAAAACGTCCCGGAGCGGCAAGCGAGGTGCCGGGCGGGATGTTCGTTTCGTTAGTTGTTGCTAACGAGGTACTAGCCAAAACCTCTCCGCCGCAGGAGGCGGCGGGGGAAAAGAGCAGGTGGCCGAAGCCGGGACTGGCGGGGAAAACGGGCAAGGCAACGACTAACGGGCAACGGAAATTCCGTTTCAAGGGCAACTTTCTCCCAACTTATTCACACGGACGCTGCGGATAACTTATGCGATTTTTTGGTTGCCACGTTTTGCTGGTCGAGAGTGGGGGGAGGTTTTCCATGCCGGCGGTGACGCCCCAGTGACGCCGCGGTGACGGGGCGGTTGAAGTGACAATGTGGTTACGTCGTCACCGGCCTTGGACTCGACGCCCCGCGTGGTGCCGCGGAGGCGCGCGCGGAGTGAGTCACGTCGCGGCCGGCGCGGGGTCGACCCACCGGCCGTGCTCGCGAATGAGCGCGATGAGGCGCGCGTCCGCCTCGGCCTGCGGGACATTGTACTGCACGCAGGCGCGGCCGACGTAGAGGTTGATCTTCCCCGGCGCGCCGCCGACGTATCCAAAATCTGCATCCGCCATCTCGCCTGGGCCGTTCACGATGCAGCCCATGATCGCGATCTTCACGCCCTTGAGGTGGCCGGTCTGCGCGCGAATGCGCTGCGTGGTGGACTGCAGGTCGAAGAGCGTGCGTCCGCACGAGGGGCACGCGACGAACTCCGTCTTCGAGATGCGGGCACCAGCGCCCTGCAGCACGTTGTACGTCAGCTTCGCCGCGCGCACGGGATCGGTCTCCGTCTCGACGCTCAGGAGATCGCCGAGTCCGTCCGCGAGCAGCGTGCCGGCGAGCATCGCCGCCTCAAGCAGGCGCCCGAGGAACGAGGAGTCCGGCACGAGCGCGGCCGGCGCGGAACTGCGGATCCACAGCGGCGCAGCGAACCCGGCGCGGCCGAGCGCCTCCGCGAGCGCGCGATAGGCGCCGACCGCGTGGCCGGGCGCGGACGGGATCGCGGCGTCGGCCAGCGTGACGACGAGGCGGAGGGACGGCGTGCGCGAGCCGAGGCGCGCGAGCAGGGGGACGTCGGACGGGGCCACGGCGACGGCGACGAGGTGCCCGTGCCGCGCAGCGAGCGCGGCGAGATCCGCGAAGGCGTCCTCCGCCTCCGCGGAGCAGGCATGCACGAACCCCAGCGGCGCGGCGGTGGGATCCGCGGCCAGCGACGCGAGCGCGTCC
>Ga0194125_10013195_pt1 | contig 10768 bp, 10 predicted proteins | sample TA2KigC250mmetaG_FD_148626 | JGI IMG/M metagenome (GOLD analysis project Ga0194125, IMG submission 148626) | Freshwater microbial communities from Lake Tanganyika, Tanzania - TA2015034 Kigoma Deep Cast 250m | ecosystem: Environmental > Aquatic > Freshwater > Lake | place: Tanzania: Lake... | reverse complement strand
GACGAAGCCGTTCTGGGAAGCGTGCGTGAGCATGTTCTGGCGGCGATGAAGCAGAACGGACCGGTGGTCGCCTGGATCGTGGATGACACCGGCTTTTTGAAGAAAGGAACGCATTCGGTCGGGGTGGAGCGTCAGTACTGCGGGCAAGTGGGCAAGCAGGACAACTGCCGGGTGGCGGTGAGTTTGTCGGTTGCGACCCACCACGCCAGCCTTCCCATCGCGTGGCGGTTATACCTGCCGGAGAGTTGGGCCAACGACCGGGACAGACGAAAGGAAGCCGGCATCCCGGATGAGATCAGTTTTCAAACCAAGCCGGCGATTGCTCTCGCGCAGATTCGCCAGGCGGTGGAGCAAGGGGTGTCACGAGCGCCGGTCCTGGCAGATTCCGCTTATGGCCATGAGACCCGATTTCGGGAAGGGGTCACCGAACTGGACCTGAGGTATGCGGTCGGCGTTCACGAGAACATGACCGTGTGGCCGCCCGGTGAAGTGCCGCGAACGAAACCACGGCGGAAGGGCCGGGGGCGCCCGCCCACCAGGTTGCATCGGGATGCGGAGCATCAGCCGGTCGCGGTAAAAAAACTGGCGTTTTCGTTGCCAGACCACGCCTGGAAAACCGTTGCCTGGCGGGAAGGAACCCGGCACAAACTGAAATCGCGTTTTGCGGCCGTTCGGGTCCGCCCGGCACACCGGGATCATAACCGGAGTGAACCGTATCCGGAAGAATGGCTGTTGGTGGAATGGCCCGCGAGCGAAACGGAACCCACCAGGTACTGGCTGTCTACTCTGCCGCCGCAGACCAGACTGACCGCGCTGGCGCGGCTGGTCAAACACCGTTGGATCATCGAGCGCGATTACGAAGAGCTCAAACAGGAACTCGGGCTGGGACATTATGAGGGCCGTGGCTGGCGAGGATTCCATCATCACGCCACGCTCTGCATTGCCGCTTACGGGTTCCTGCTGATCGAACGGACCCGTTTTTCCCCCTCTGCCCGCGCCGGCCGACTGGAGCTACGCACGGCGAGGATTCCGCCCGAGTTCCAGCCCCGCGGCTCGCCGCGTGCGCGCCGAACGGCATAATCCGCAGTCCATTGCCACGCTCCGCATCAAGATAGCACGTGCCCTGATTCGGCAGCTCCCCTGCTGCCCCTTCTGTTGCTCGTTTCGTTTGTAACACAGTAGTACTAGTGACAGCTCCAAGTGCGTGTTCCGTCGCGCGTGAAAAATAGTCCACCATCAAAGGGGACTCATCGAACGCTGCTTTGGAGGCACCAGCGCCCACGAAGGCGACCGATGCTATATCCCGGCTGAGTAGCAAACGCTGCCCTCCTACTACACTAGAGCGCCCAACGCAGGTCTCGCACCAGAGGGGCTACGCAAACGATACCACATCTCGCGTGCATAAGCAGCTGTAGGCGCTGCACGAACTGGCGAGGTGCCGACGTGGAGCCCTTCTGGGGGCCACTCATAACGGCCCCGCCACCAACCGTCACGATAACGGTCCCGAAACGGCGTTCTGGAAGATTGGCCGCGAGCAGTCGCCCGCACGTTTGTCAATGCCGGCTTACCCGGACCCAGCGTTCTCACCTGAGACGCCGTTTATGAGCATTCCTGTGACTCCATAGAGTCACGGCTTCACCACCCTCCACCGCTGAACCTTGGCCTTGCGGTCCTCATCCGCCCGCTCCAAGAACACCTGACTCTCGCCGAAGCGCCGGCCAACGCGCTCGGCGAAGCACCTGCCGAGGCGCCGTTGGAAGAATCCCCCTGCCCGGTCCGCGGCGTCCGCAAGGAAGTCTGGCAGCGCCTCCCGCAGACGCTTGGTTTCCAGGTCGGGGACTGCCAAGCGCGCCTCCAGCCTTTCAACGACGTCCATAACTCGAAACGGCTCACCATCGAACAGATCGGCCAGCGTCAGCAGGAACGACTCCCATTGCACGGCCTCCGGGTCCGCCTGCTCGAACATGGTGTCGGCATTGCCGAGGAAGCCCTCCACGCCCGCCAGCTCGAGCATGCCTCCTACGGTGCTGCACCACCTCTCGAAACTGCCCAGCGGCCTTAATGCTTTCGGATCAGGTCGACCCTGGACGTACCAGTAACGCGCGATAGTCAGCAGGGCCGCGATCAAGTCGCCGCGACGCTCGATCACCCAGGCTCGGAGGTTGGGGTGCCGGAAGCCAGTCCTCCGGAACGGTTGCGACTGCTTCGCGTCGAGCCGTATCCAGTAGCAGCGGCGTGGCATGTCGCCGCCGAGCTGGATGTTGTTCCCGGTGGCGATCCAAGCGCACTTCACTGGAAGCACGATCCGTTCGAAGGTGCGGAACACCCGGTCGGCAATCGTGGTCGCCGTGATCGCCATGGCCAGGGCATCGGAGTCGAGGCGACGGACCACGTTATCGATCACGACGACGTTCGTGCCCGCCGACAGGGCCGTGGTGATCTTCTTCCGCCATTCTTCCGGGTCGCTCGGCGCCGAGAATGTTTCGGCTGCCCGGCCAGTGGCGATGATGGCGACCACCTCGGCCAACAGGGTTTTCCCCGTTCCCGCCTGGGGCGCGTCGCAGAGCGCCATCGGGGTCGGGCAGTCGATCGCCGGTCGGACCAGTGGCGTAAGCATCGAGGCAAGGGCATTTGCCTTGCTGGCGTCATCGACGAATGGAAAGTCGCCGATGGCCGACTCCAGCAGGTCCAGGGCGACCTCAACATGGTCGAGCATCGGCGCCTCAGGGATTCGCGTCAAGCACAGGCCCAGCGCCGGAGCGGAGAAGAGACGGGTAATCGGGTCGTATCCGGGGCCATCACAGATCGTGCCATCCGGGCGCAAGAAAGGTGCCTCGGCGAGGGCTTCCAACGGTGGGAACTTCCATTCCGCAGGCGGGAGGGCCAACAGGTCTTTGACGACGTCAAGTGGTGGCGCGCATTCGATACGCTCTCCGTCCCTGTCCAACTTGAAGTAGAAGCCGCTCCTGGCCATGCGGCCGCGGAGAGCCGATTCGGACACCTCCTGGATTACATGACGGTTCCGCTCGTCACACACCACGGCCACCATTCGGCCCCCCCGCGCGAAAAGTACGGGCGGTTCATTGGCCGCCTGGAGAGCCGAAAGGGCCTCGGCCGAAATGGCCGGCAGTTGCCTGGCTCCGACCCATATCTCGGGCAGAGAACCTGCCCCTTCACCAATCTGAGGTGTCGGCCGCGTGGCCAGCGGTGATCGCCGCTTCTTGGGGGAGTAGAACTCCTTCGTCCGCTCGATTGCGGAACTGATGGTGCTGTGCCGGTAGTCTTCCCGCTCCAGCCACTTTTCGCGGGCGAGACCGCTTTGCCGGAAGATCGCATCAATCCGGGACGGGTTTGGGCCGCACCAGAAGGCCAGCAGGCAACATAGCGCGAGATCCGCTTCCGACTGGGACCCGTAAGCACCTTCCCACTCCCCAGCCCAGAGCCTTGCGAACTTTGCGCCGTTCTTTGCATGGCGCGCACGTTCCAGAATCTGAGCATCGGTTAGTCCGTGTTCGGGTATCTCGGGTTGGGGCGGCTTTTCCCAGTGCCGGCGGTGCATGAGGCTGAGTAGCCAGTCAACGGTCCCTTGGTGGTCGGCGAGCTCCGAAGGAGATTCCTGGTATACACTCCCCGTGAGCGCGAAGAACCTACCCCGATCAAAAAGTCCGATTTGCGCCCGCTTGCCAGTGGGATCAGCCGGGCCGTTTGGAACGTTGAAGTTGCGCCCCTTGCCCGGCAGCCTGGCGTGGCACAGGATGTGCAGGCCGTAGCCGGACACCGAGTGCGACCGGTATGTGTTGTGGAACCGGTCGACAATCTGCGCAGCCCAAGGCTGCGGGTTGCCGGCGGCGTCCAAGCTGACGTCAAGGTCAACGCCGCATACTGGGTCGTCAGGCGCGAAGAAGTAGCCTACACCTCCGTAGGCAGCGGGATTTCGGACAAGCACCTCTTGGACGGCAGAGAAGGCACTCCACGTCCTGGGATCGTTGCTCGCCGCCTTCCGGCCATCAGGCCTGTACGGCACCTTGGTGGGACGACCATTACTGTCCGGCTCAATGCGCCAGAGGCACCACTGGTTCCGTTGGATCAGTTCCGCCGGAAACTGCTGATCCCCGCTCAACTCGCCGCCTTTCACGGTCTGCGGGCCTTCTGCGGGCCGAGACCCGCGTCCACGAAAGCTGTCCGGATGCGCCGGAGGTGCTCATAGACGGTGGAGCGCGCGATGCCGAGACTGCGGCTCGTCTCAGTAGGGGTGTGTTCCATCAGGCGCAGAGTTAGACGCCGATCACGTTCAGCCAGGGAGCCAACGACGCGTTGGAGATCGTTCCGAAACTCTACCACCGGAATCCCGTCGCGGGTCACCAGGTGTTGGCCATCGAGCGGCACGAGCGTGAGTTGCCGGCGGCGTGCCCGCAGGAGCGAGGCGAACCGGCTTGCGATCACTCGCTCGATGAACGTCCGCAAGCAGGCGCGGGAGGGGTCGTACTGCGGCAACGCCCGCCAGACGGCCATCAGGGCTTCCTGCTCCAGGTCTTCCCGCTCGTGGGCTGGCAGACCTGCGGTCGCGACGGCGGCGGCCGACCGAACCTGAGCCGCGCGCAGCGCCATCGGGTATGCCTGCTGGAAGGTGACCTCACGCATGGGGGCGCCCTCCCTCAGTGCCGGGCCGGTGTTCGATTTCCACCGAGAACGGCAAGCCGTGTTTGACCTCGATCGCCAGCACCTGGCCTTCGCCAACACTTGCGATGGCCTCGAGCAGTTCGATGGTTTGGTGCTTCAGCCAGAAGTCGTCGTAGTCAATCTCCGGCCGCGGCCCATTCTCGCCGCCGATCTTTAGTTTCCGGATGACCCTGGGTGCGGGGGCGAACACCGGCTCACCGGCTCGCACCTGGAGACCCTCGATGCGTCCGAAGTTGATCGTCTGCATCAGCTCGACAAGTCGGCGCTGAGACTCGGAAAGGGAGGACTTGGTTGGTAGTTCGCTCAATGGGCACTCCAAAACGTGAAGTCAAGGAGTTGCCCAGGGCATCCAAGGGCGTGATTCGTGCTGACTGCGGTTCCTTGCGCTTTCATGCCAACGCCGGGGCAACGCCTTCAAAAACGAGGCGCCACACGTGGCGTGGCAATGCCACATCTCGCGTGGCACTTTGCGCTTCTAGAATTCCCAGGGGAGATCGCCGGAATAGGAGAGGATGTGGCCACGGTCAACATGACGCTGCAAGTGGTCCGCGAGGGCGGGATGATGCTTACGGATGGCTCGGATGGACCTGCCGATCGCCATCGAGACGGACTTCCGCAACTTCTCGCGATCGTCGTGCGATTTTCGGGAGCGCCCCCCAAGGCCCCTGGCCGCGAGCATCTCGTCAGCCAGCTGCTCAAGCTCTGCCCGGAGGCCCTCTTTCCTCCCTTGATCGTTGTTCCGCTCCGCCTCGGCCAGTTGGTCCTTCAAGTCTTCAGCGCGCGATTTGTATCTGGCCATGGCGGTTGAATCCAGTACGTCTCCCGCCGAGCCAATCGCGATTGCACCTTCCGTTCCCGCGGCAGCGGCAAAGAGATCTGCGGCAAGACACTGGCAGCCTGCGTTCCGCAGCAGATGGGCAATGTAGGCTAGGCCCTTGGAGTCTTTCAGGGTGGTTGATTTCCTCTCGAACACCAACGTCCACACCTGACCGCTCTTCCGAAACAGATAAGGCCGCTCACCCGCGTGCGGCTCGGCAGGCGCTTGGATCGCCGGCGTCCAATCCAGGACCAGGTTGCCGCGCACTGCAGGTTCCATCAGGCTCAAGAGACCGATGCCGTTGTCGCCGAGGATGCGGCGCGCTTCAGTTGAGAACGTCGTGCCGTGCGGGACCAAGACGACCGCTTTATGCAGAGCATTCGTTACGCGCAGCCGGGCAGAACGCGCAAGAACAGCCTCTTCGTCGCTGTTCGGCAGTGAAAGGTAGACCCAGACCGATTGGGTTCCGCCCAGCAGCTTGGTCCCCAAGGGGATGAGGCCGGAATCGTTCTCGAACCCCTTGCCAGTGATGCCGTTCTCCTTTCGAAGCTTCTCCACGAGCTTCGGCAGCGAAACCTCGTACTGACGGGCATCATCCTCCGTCAAGGGAAGAGGATCAAAGAAGTCGTCGTCATCCGAAACACCGAAAAGGCCGCGCGAGGTCTCCCGGATGATCAGATCCGTTCCTGGTCCAAAACGCACGGGGCGGGGGATCTTGGCGGCGTTGCAGGTCTCACGCAGGATGCCCTGGGAGAGGAGTTCCGCGAGGGCACCATCGCCGTAAGCCACAGCTTCCGTGTGCAGGATCACGGGCGACTCCATCTGATCCAGCAAAATGAGCACAGCCTGGAGGAGGCCTTCAGCCAAGCAGGATTCCCCAGTTCTTCAGATATCGAAACACATCCTCGGCGTGGGTCTGCCGGTTGAAGGAAATCTTGTTCGTGCCAGAGAGCTCCACCCTCTTGCCGCGGCGGTCGTCCGGGAATGTGATCTTGAAAACGGCCCGCCAAACCTGATCGCCGGACAGCCTCTTCCGTAGGTGGTTGAATTCGAGGGTGTCGAAGACGTCCTTGGACTTCACGACGAACGTCGGCCCGTGCCGCTGCTTGAGGCTGAAGTGCAGTTCCACCAGGGCGGCCGAATCGCCGTCATCGACCGGCATGCTGAAATCGGCATCGGCGATCGGGGCCAGTGTGAACCGCGTCGCCGCCTCAGGCCTCTCGAAAAGATCGGCGTCACCGAAGCAGCACTCTGCAAAGCGCTTTCGCAGCGCGGTCTCCTCGCTTTGGTACCGCGCCTCGAACTCCGCCTGGCCGGTCGCAGAGTGGTAGCTGACGAAGTCCTGCTGGGCCGGCCGCAGCACCGTAGGCGCGATCTTCGGATCGGCCTTCGTCCCCTTGAAAACGAGCAACGACTTCGTCCGTTGCTCGTGGTAGACGACGAAGTTCGTGTACCCACTGTCCTGATACTGGCGGACCAGCACCCGATCGCTGTGCTTGTCACCCTTGAACGTGTCCGCAAGGGCTGCCTGGAGGCGTTTCGTAGCAACACCGATATTCGCAATGGCCAAACCCTTCTTGCCTTGGTAGATCGAGAAGCGTTGTGCCTGGCGCAGCGTGCATCGGTCGTAAGCCAGGTTGAATGCGTCCTCGTTCTCCGTGCGTACCTTCAGGCTGAGCAGCTCCACCGGAAGCGTGCCGTCGGGATCGGGCTCGTAGTTGGAGTCCCGGCATGCGGCGAACAGATCCTCGTGGCCTCGGTCCGTGCAGAGGTCATAGACCCGATGCAGTTCTTCGAGAAACTCGTCCTTGCGATGCCAGTCGCCTTCCTCGATGAGCCTCTTGAAGCCAGGGACATCCAGGGACGAGACCTTCACATTGAGTCCGTCGCCCCACAGCCTGACGAAATCGCGCAGTAACTGTTCGTTCCCCTGGAACTTGTCCACGAAGCGGTCTGGACTAAGCACCCGATGCTTGGCCATTACCTCTAACCTTCTTCGCCTTGCCCAGGCGCCTCCCTGTCCGCACCCTGGATCATTTCTGCCAAGCTCCGGTACTTCCCCCGGCCAGCCCTGGCGATCCGGTTCTGGCTCGCCAGTCGCGCGAGAGCCGACCGGACGCTGTTGATGTTGTTCGCGCCCGGAATCCTGGTGAGCAGCTCCTCAGCCGAGAACTGCGTTCCCGGCGTCGAGTTGATCAGGGTGAGCACCGTCTCGTTCAAACTCCGTGCGCCCTCGACCGCACCAGATTCAAACGCCGGCACGGGTGCCTCGTCAGATGCGGAGAATAGCGCGTCCAGTTCTGCTTCCGCCTTCCGCAGCTCGGCCTCCTTCGCTTTGACCTGCTCGCGCAGGGCGGAGATCCTCGCGGAGATGGCGATGATTTGTTCGCGCAATGATCGATTCATTGAGTTCCTACCATCCTGATTACATCATACCACAGGGCGATGTCAAATCGGCCGTTCATGGCAGCGCAACGGCGCAACCCCGCCACAGCGAGCCTGGCCTGCGTGCCGCTGCTACATCTGCTAGGTTCTCGTCGTTACGAGGCCCAACGAGCACAGCGCTCTGTTTACCTCAATCTGTTTGGAGCTCCGTGTATCTGCTTGAAAAATAAGCCGGTCGATCGCTTGGATTCGTTGGCGGCAAGGATCTCGGCCTCCCGTGGTCCTGTCGGTGGAGGAGCGCCCGAATCCCGTCTGGCAGTTGCGAGATCCATTACATCCTCACAGCACCTGCCGTGGATCAGTTGCCCAAATGAGGGTCCGAAGTCCGCTTCCAAGCAGCCCCCTGACTTGGTGGTGGGTGGACTTGACGACGAATTTGCTGTGCCGGACCCGTGCTGCTGCGTAGATAGTCACGAAGGAAGCCCGCGGATGCCGCTAGGAACCAGGAATCGGCCACATCTCGAACTGTCAAACGGCAGCTCCTGCAGCTATTCAGTCTGGCGCCCCAAGTCGAATCCCGCCGAACCGGCGTCCACGAGCGACCTCAAGCACAACCAAGTCCGATTGAACCGGAGCGAATGTAGGACAAAGATGATTCACAGGCTAGCCCATTGAAATGCCATCAGATCGAGTTCTTGACCGAGGTCGCGTGTGGAAGCCGCAATCAGGCAGCCCTGGCGTAACTAAAGGAAAGCGGGGTATAGTTTCGTTATGGCTTCCGCAACGGAAGGATCCTTTCGTTACCATGGCCCAAACTGGTCTGAAATCCCGGCTTGGCACATACGTGGTCACCACCGTCGGCGGCGAGCAGGTTCGCGCCTTCGTACCGCCGCCTCTGCCGCCGAAGCCGGCAATCCGGCTCGACGGTCTTCAAAGCCTCCTGGAGCAGGCGAACCAGGCGCTTGGGCGGCTCGACGGCCTGGCGTCCATCTTGCCGGACGTCTCGCTGTTCATCTATCTGTACGTCCGGAAGGAAGCGGTCCTCTCCTCGCAGATCGAAGGCACCCAGTCGTCGCTCTCCGACCTGCTGCTGCACGAAAGCGCTGAGGCTCCGGGCGTCCCACTCGACGACGTACGGGAGGTCTCGAATTACGTGGCGGCTATGGATCACGGCCTCCAGCGCCTCAGGGAGGGGTTCCCGCTGTCGGTGCGGTTGATCCGTGAGATCCACGAGGTGCTGTTGGCAAAGGGCCGGGGCAGCGAGAAAGAGCCCGGTGAGTTCCGCCGGAGCCAGAATTGGATCGGCGGTAGCCGTCCGGGGAACGCCGTGTTTGTGCCGCCCGCGCCGGACAGGGTGATGGAGTGCATGGGAGCGCTCGAGGTGTTCCTACACGAGGAGCGTCCGGAGTTGCCCACCCTGGTGAAGGCAGCGCTTGCCCACGTCCAGTTCGAGACCATTCACCCATTCGTGGACGGCAACGGCCGCCTCGGGCGCCTGCTGATCACGTTCCTGTTGTGCGCCCCCAGGGCCCTGCGAGAGCCGATTCTGTACCTGAGCCTCTACTTCAAGTCGAACCGGCAGCGATACTACGATCTATTCCAGGCAGTTCGGGAGACCGGCGACTGGGAGACCTGGCTGGAGTTCTTTCTGACCGGCGTCCGCGAGACAGCAGACCAGGCCGCGGAAACCTCGCGCCGGATTTTGGCTCTCTTCGAGACCGACCGGCGGAAGATCGAAGGCCTTGGCCGCCCGGCAGCGTCCGCACTGCGTGTCCACGAATTCACGCGAACCAGGCCGATCACCTCCATCCCGGCCGCCGCCGAGAAGCTGTCCCTGTCCGCCCCGACCGTCACCAAGTCAATCGACCACATGATCAGGCTCGGGCTACTGCGGGAGATCACCGGCAAACAGCGCCACCGGCTGTTCGTCTACGACCCCTACCTGGCGATTCTGAACGAGGGAACGGAGCCGTTGTCGCCATAGAACGGGTTTTCGGAACTCAGCATTAGCTATCCAACGAGCAAATCAATATCGGCCGGGGCAGTGTCGTGTGAAATGAGACCGGGTATCGGAGCCGCCAGTACAGTCGGCAACGGCCGCTCCCTGTCGAACGCTTTGATCCAGGACTGCGCTCCCAAGGCCTCGTCAGCGAGAATGATACGTCCCCAAGACCGTCGCCTTCATCTCGGGATCTTGCGCGCGATCACCTCGGCACGCCCACCGACATCACCACGGAACACTTGTCCGCGCATGGTACTGGACCCCCAACGGCCAGCGCCGGGCGCATCCGCGAGCCGACGTCATAATTTGAGACCGAACACTCGAGGGTCTTCCCCAGAGAGGCATCGGGCAGGTCTTCTCGCCGCAAGCCCGTTCTATCGGCGATACCGGTAAACCGCCCGGCACAACCGGCTGGGCTGCGTGATATAATCGTCACCTCTCATCCACTCCTCTGAGTCTCATGACGAGGCGTTCCGTATGGCGCAGCTGATCGTTCAACCGCAAGGTGCTGCACGACTTGGCGAGTTCCTGATTAACCACCTGATGGACCGGCGATGGAACGAGTTCCGGGCCGCCATCGCTTTCGTGAGGTACTCAGGTGTTCGGCATATCGAATCTCAGCTAGCAGGGTTCTCAGCGCGTGCAAGAGTCCAGATTGCAGTGGGAGTTGATTACCAAGGTTCATCGCTGGAAGGCCTGAGCGCGCTACTATCAGTAGTGGGCCGACGAGGCGAAATATGGATCTTCCACAACGAGAACCTCGGGGGTCACCTCAAAACCGGCCATACGGGGTCACTTCAAAACCGGCCATAGGAAGCCGACCCAGAACACTTCATCTATACCCTGCCGGAGGTGGTTCCGGCAAGCCGTTCTTTCGGGTGGCC
>Ga0194125_10013193_pt1 | contig 10769 bp, 9 predicted proteins | sample TA2KigC250mmetaG_FD_148626 | JGI IMG/M metagenome (GOLD analysis project Ga0194125, IMG submission 148626) | Freshwater microbial communities from Lake Tanganyika, Tanzania - TA2015034 Kigoma Deep Cast 250m | ecosystem: Environmental > Aquatic > Freshwater > Lake | place: Tanzania: Lake... | reverse complement strand
CAGGGGGTCGGATCGCGGGCTCGGTCGGTCTTCGGCAGACACGTGGCCGGTGCCCGGCATCGCACCCGTGCGGGACGTGGGCAGGATTCGGACATCTGCCCCGGCGCGCGCACCGGAGTGAAGGCGGAAGATACGGGCCGCATCCCACATCGCAAGCCTCGGCTCGGAGGCGCCTGGCGTCTGGAGCGGTCGCGGCCGGGCCTCATCCGCCTCGTGGCCGCCCTGGAATCCCGGCCAGCCCGGAAACGTCACCCAAGCGGCACCGGCCCGGGATTGCATCGGTGGATGGCTTGGGGATGATTCGCCGCCAGATGCGGGCCCGTGGGTTCACCCTGATCGAGTTGCTGGTGGTCATCGCCATCATCGCCGTGCTGGCGGGAATGCTCCTGCCGGCGTTGGCCAAGGCGCGCGCCCGGGCCTCCCAGACGGCCTGCCTGTCGAACCTACACCAGATCGGTCTGGCCAGCGCGTTGTACGGGGGCGACCACCAGGACCGACTCCCCCATGTGCCCGACGCGGCCCTGCAGTTGACCCCTCCGGTCGATGCCAAGGACAAGCGCTATGCGTCCATGGGGTCGTTCATGCCGCTGTTCGATCCCTACGGCACCGGTGCGGCCCTGTGGTGGAGCCCGCCGGTGCCGGCGGCGGCCTCGAACGACTGGCGACGTCATTTCGTCAGTCCATGGAGCCGGGAGGGAACCAACGACCTGTCCCGGGGGTGGGCCAACTACATCTCCGACAAGCTCGCCGAGCGGGATGAGGAGGCCGCCCGCTATGCCCGGGGCCGGACCCCCGAGAGCATCGCCCAACGGCGCGGCTCGAGCGTGTCCGACGAGGAGTGGCTCATGAGCCCGTTCTTCGAGCGGGGATGGTGGCCCGGGTTCAAGGACGCCTGGAGCGTGCCCGGCGCCGAGCCGCCCCAACTGGGCTGGTCGGCACACCGGAGCGGGCGCAACCAGCTCTACCTCGATGCCCATGCCGGCTGGATGAAGCGCGACATCGCCGCCCGGTGAGCCGCCCCGGGACCGGCTCACGGGCCCGGACGGGCAGTTGTCTCGAAGCGCACCCGGGCGAAGCACTCCGGCACATGCGAATCCCACACGCCGTGGGGATTCAGCGCCCAGCCGCCGGAATCCTTCGACGGTGCCGGCGCCTTGGCCGTGTTGAAGCGCGAGAAGTCCATTGCCCACAGGTCGCCATCCTTCGGCGGGATTGCACGGCGGCCCTCCGGAAAGAGCTGGCGGACGCCCGACCAGGGCAGGGCGATCTCCACACTCCAACCGCGGTCGGTATCGGTGTCGTTGTTGAGCGTCCCGTCGACGTGGACGGCCGTTCGGATTCCCGGGAAGCGCCAGTTGAAGTGTCCCAGCCGCGGTCCCCGCGGGTGGGTGCCGAAGCCGACGCCGTTGAAGGACTGGAGGTTGGTGCGCGCGAACTCGGGCCGGGCGGAGAACCCGGACGCAAGGTAGGCCGACTCCCACAGGAAGAACACCTCGTAGATCGTGTTCCGGGCATTGATCTCGAATTCGTAGTAGGCGTTGTCGCCCGCGATGAACAGCTCCACGTCGTTCTCGTAGTAGATGGGATCGTTGTGGCGGGTCATCTGGGCCCGGACCTTGGGCTCCTCGACCGTGTAGGCCACGTAGAGGTGGGTCGAGTCCCAGAGCAGCCGCACCCGGGTGTCGAAGCGGGTGGGTTGGCCTGACACCAGGTCGACGAACCGTTCCGACACCTCGGCCTGCGACCACACCGATTCCTCGAGCACCCCGTCGATCTTCGGGGCCACGCGGGTCGGCCGGGCGACGATCTTCCGGGCGGCGTCCGGGTCGCAGGGAAGGCGGGTCTTTAGGGCCGCCGGGGCGACCGGGTTGGTGTCGGTTGCGAAGGCCAATTCGTGCCCGATCAGGGCCGCGAGGATCAGCTGGCCGAGGAACGACAGGATGGCGGAGCGCATTGGGGGGCGGAGGATCACCGGCGGCGGGTCCGCATCGCAAGCGGAGGTTCAGCATCGCTGATCGCATCCCCATGCTAGGCTCGAGACGCTCTTCCCGGGTTGGCTCCGGTTCCGTCTCGAACGCCATGGTTCCCAGGCGACACCGTGCGAATCCCGCTTGCGGCGCCGAGGTCGGGCAGGACACGGTTTTGTCATGAACTCCCCGTCCCGTCGTCGGTTCCTGCATCAGTCCGCCCTCCTGGCCGGCAGCGCCTTCCTGACCGGCTGCAACTCGCCCTACGTGAGCCGGCGCCGGGTGCTCGGGGCCAACGAGAGGCTGCGCATCGCGGCCGTGGGCGTGGGCGGCAAGGGGTGGACCGACATCACGCAGGCCGGGGCCACCGAGACCGTCGTGGGCTTGTGTGATGTCGATGCCGGGCGGCTTGCCCAGGCGGGCAAGACCTTCCCGGGCGCGCAGCGTTTCGTCGACTGGCGGGAGATGTTCGACCGGCTGGGCAACCAGATCGACGCGGTCACCGTCTCCACGCCCGACCACACGCATTTCCCGCCGTCGATGCGGGCCGTCCGGCAGGGCTGGCATGTGTACTGCCAGAAGCCCCTCACCCACACCGTGTGGGAGGCCCGCGAGTTGACCCGTGCCGCCAAGGTCGCGGGCGTGGCCACTCAGATGGGCAACCAGGGCATGTCCAGGGCGGCGGTCCGCCGGGACGCCGAGTGGGTCCGGGGCGGGGTGCTGGGCTCGGTGAAGGAGATCCATTGCTGGACCGACCGGCCTGGTCCCTGGTGGCCGCAGGGCCTGCGACGGCCGGCCGATCGTCCGCCGGTGCCCAAGGAACTGTCCTGGGACCTCTGGCTCGGGACCGCCCCGGAGCGGCCGTATCATCCGGCCTGGGGACATTTCAAATGGCGCGGATGGTGGGATTTCGGCACGGGTGCCGTCGGTGACATGGGCTGCCACCTGCTCAATGTCCCGTCGCTCTCCATGGACCTGTCCGGCCCGAGCGCCGTTGAGGCGACTGCCGAGGGAGCCAACGACGAGACCGGTCCGTTGCGTTCCCACGTGATCTGGGATTTGCCGGCCCGACGTGGTCAGGCGGCCCTTCGGTTCCACTGGTACGACGGCGGGGCGCTGCCGCCGGCGCACCTCTTCCCCGGGCAGGCCTACGGGGGCAACGGGGTGCTGATGGTGGGCTCGGCGGACACGCTGCTCACCAGCTACGAAAGCCTTCCGGGCGGCGGAAAACTCCGCTCCGGCCGGACCGCCGCCGACCTGAAGTCCATCCCCGAGATGTTTGAGAAATACCCCGACACCGAGGGCGCGCACTATCAGGAGTGGATCCGCTCGTGCAAAGGAGGCCCCAGGGCCCTCTCGGCCTTCGACCTCGCCGGCCCGGTCACCGAGACCCTGTTGCTGGGCAACCTGGCCATCCGCGCGGGCCAGCGCCTCGAGTGGGATGCCATGGCGATGAAGGTGCGCAACCTGCCCTCGGCCAATGCCTGGGTGAAGACCGCCTACCGCCCTGGATTCGTGGGCTGAGGCGAGGAGTCGACGGTCGGTCGCGCCGGAGCACGGCCAAGGACCCAGGACTGCGCCAGGGACCAAGGGCGGGGGCCAGCCCCAAAGGGCAGTGCCCATCACCAGGGAGTCAAGGCCCCGGACTCGAGGCCCGTCGGTCAGAAGCCTCCGAAGCGCATGGTTCCCGGTTTCGGAAGCCTCCGACTGGCGCGGTCGCCCTAGAGGGGAACGGGATCCGCTCAGAGCGTCACCACGCGCACGTTGGAGATCGACCGGTCGGCGGCCAACTGGTCCAGGCAGGCCTTGGGCGGGCGGCTGTCGAGCACCAGCACCGTGAGGGCCAGTCCGCCCTCGGTTTCGCGGCCGAGGCTCATGCTGGCGATGTTCACGTTGTGGTCGGCGAGGATGCTGCCGAGCTTGCCCACCATGCCGGGACGGTCCTGGTTGTTGAGCAGCAGGATGGTGCCCGTGGTCGGGATTTCCACGGGCGTGCTCGACACCCGCACGATGCGGGGGTTCTGCGTCGATCCGAAGAAGGTGCCGCCCGCGCTGCCGACCTTGGTGTTCCCGTGGAAGAGCTGCACGTGGAGCCACTCGTTGAAGGTGACCGGCTCGTCGGACTTCTTCTCCTCGACGGTCAGGCCGAGGTTCGAGGCGATGCTCCGCACGTTGATGTTGTTGATGTCCTTGGGTCCGGACCCGCCGGCGCTGAGGTAGCCTTTGAGGATGGCGCGGGTGACCGGGTCGGTCGCCGGCAGGTCCTGGGCCTTGCCGCCGAAGGTGATGTACAGGCGGTCCACGCCGGGCGGGGCGAGCTGGCCCAGCAGGCTGCCGAGCTTCTGGCCCAGCGCCACGTAGGGCTGCACCTGCTCGAAGGCCTTGGCGTCCACCCCGGGCAGGTTCACCGCGTTGCGCACCTCGCCGGTGAGCAGGAAGGCGCTGATGATCTCGGCCACCTCGAGGCCGCACTTCTCCTGCGCCTCCTCGGTGCTGGCCCCGAGGTGCGGGGTGAGCACCACGTTGGGCAGCGTGCGGAACTTGTGGTCCGCCGCCAGGGGTTCGACCGCGAAGACGTCGAGGGCCGCCCCGGCCACCTTGCCCGACTCCAGGCCCGCGACCAGGTCGGCCTCGTGCACGATCTCGCCGCGGGCGCAGTTCACGAGGCGCACCCCCGGCTTCATCTTGGCGATGGCCTCGGCGTTGATCATGCCCCGGGTTTCGGTCGTCACCGGCATGTGCACGGTGATGAAGTCGGCCACGCGGTACACGGCATCGGTGTCGGCCACCAGCTCCACGCCGAGTTGGCGGGCCCGCGCCTCGGAGAGGAACGGATCGTAGGCCACGACGCGCATGCCGAAGGCGATGGCGCGCTTGGCCACCTCGGAGCCGATGCGGCCCATGCCCAGTACCCCGAGGGTCTTGCCGTGGATCTCGGTGCCCTGGAAGGCCTTCCGGTCCCACTTGCCCGCGGTCATCGTGGCACACGCGGCGGGAATCCTGCGGGCCAGCGCCCCGAGCATGAAGAAGGTCAATTCTGCCGTCGTGACCGTGTTGCCGGCCGGGGTGTTCATCACCACCACGCCGCGCTGGGTGGCCGCCGCCACATCCACGTTGTCGACGCCGACGCCGGCGCGGCCCACCACGCGCAACTTGGGGGCGGCCTCGAGCACCGCCTCGGTGACCTTGGTCTCGGAGCGCACCACCAGCGCCTCGACGTCGGCGAGCAGGGGCAGCAGCTCGGCCTCGGGCAGCCGCTTGGACAGGACGGTCACCCGGAATTCGGGGCGGGCCTGGAAATACGCGATGCCGCAGGGCGAGATGGGGTCGCAGACGAGAACGTGCATAGAGCGCCGGGACGGTAAGAACCGCGCCGGCCAAGGTCAACGCGCCGTTGGCCACGCAGCCGGCGGCCCAGGTGACATCGGTGGGGCGTTTTGGTGACGTTCGGCGCGACTCCCGCCCGCCCGTGCACCCGCACCTTGCCCGGCCCGGGGGACTCGGGTCTCATCCCGTCCATGGCGACCTTGTCCCGACGACAGTTCGGCGCCGCGATCGCGGCCTGGGGTGGACCCTGGCTGGCGGGTGTCCCGTCGGGCCTGCGTGGCGTCGCCGCCGGGCGCGAAATCCTCCCGGCCGCACCGTCCATCCTGCTGGCCGGGCGTCCGCGGGTCACCCATGGCGTCGCCAGCGGCGACGTGGACGCCACCTCGGCCGTCGTGTGGGCCCGGAGCGACCAGGCCGCCCGCATGATCGTGGAGTGGTCGGAGGACGAGGCGTTCACCTCCCGCCGCCGCCGGGCGGGCGAGGTCACCGGGGTTTCGGCCGACCATACGGCCAAGATGCGGCTCCAGGGTCTGCCGCCGGGGCGGCGGGTCTTCTACCGGGTCTGCTTCGAGGACCGTCAGGGCGTTGCGGGCGACTGGGAGACCGGTTCACTGGTGACGGCCGGCACGGGTGCGGGCCGGGGGCGTGAGCCTCGTGTGGACTTCGTCTGGTCCGGCGACACCTGTGGCCAGGGCTATGGCATCGACGAGGATCGCGGGGGGATGCGCACCTACGCCTCCATGCTCGCGCAGGATCCCCAGTTCCTGGTCCACAGTGGCGACACCATTTACGCGGATGACGCCCTGCCGGCGGAGATCCGTCTGCCCGACGGCACGCTCTGGAGGAACCGGCTCACGGAGGAGAAATCCAAGCCGGCCGAGACCCTCGACGAGTTCCGTGGCAACCACCGCTACAACCTCCTCGACCCGCAGGTGCGACGCTTCCATGCCCGGGTGCCCGTCTTCGCGCAGTGGGACGACCATGAGGTGCTCAACAACTGGTATCCCGGGGAGCGCCTGCCCGCCGCCTCGGGCTACCGGGTCCGGGAAGTGGACCTCCTGGCCGCCCGGTCCCGGCAGGCCTTCTTCGAGTACCAGCCCATCCGCTCCCACCCGGACCGGCGAATCTTCCGGCGCATCCGGCGCGGGTCGCTGTGCGAGTTGTTCTTCCTCGACCTGAGGTCGTACCGGTCCCCCAACGGGCCGAACCGGCAGCCGATGCGGGGCCCTGACACGGCCTACCTCGGCAGCGCCCAGTTGGCTTGGCTCAAGGAGGCGATGGCCGCCAGCACCGCCACGTGGAAGTTCGTCTGCTCGGACATGCCGCTGGGCCTGGTGGTGCGGGACGGCCCCGACGCGTTCGAGAATGCGGCCAACGGCGACGGCCCCCCGCTCGGTCGCGAACTGGAGTTGGCCTCGCTCCTCCGACACCTGCGGGACCACCGGGTCCGCAACGTGGTCTGGCTGACGGCCGACGTGCACTACTGCGCCTCGCATTTCTACGACCCGGCCCGCGCGCAGTTCGGGGAGTTCGACGGCTTCTGGGAATTCGTCAGCGGACCCCTGCATGCGGGGACCTTCGGGCCGGGCATCCTCGACGACACCTTCGGTCCACAGGTTCGCTACTCGTCCCGACGACCCGGGCAGACGCCGTCGGGACCGTGGACCGCCGACCAGTTCTTCGGGCGGGTCGGGATCGATCCCGTCACCCACGTGGCCCGCGTCAGCCATCTCGACCGCGACGGTCGGCACCTCTGGGGCATCGACCTGGAGCCGGCCGCGTCATGACCGGCGCTCCCGGCGAATCACCGGCCCTGGTGGACCGCCTGCGCGCCGAGATCCTGGCCGCCGGCGGGGCGATCCCGTTCGCCCGGTACATGGACCTCGCCCTGTACGAGCCCGGGCTGGGCTACTACGAGCGGGCGGCCCGGGTTGTCGGCCGGGGCGGCGATTTCGCGACTAGCGTCTCCGTGGGGCCGATGTTCGGGGAACTGCTCGCCCGCTGGATCCTCGATGGTGCGGTTTCCCGCTCGACCGAGTTGTCGGCCGGGCCCGTCGAGCTCGTCGAGGCCGGGGCCCATGACGGACGCCTGGCGGAGGATATCCTGGATGCGATCGGGCGTCTGGGTGGCGCCGATGTCGCCCGGTTCAGCTACCGGATCGTCGAGCCCAGCCCGGTGCGCCAGGCCTGGCAGGCCGCGCGGTTGGCCCGCTTTGGCGACCGGATCCGGTGGAGCCCTTCGATGCCGGGCAGGCAACCCGGTGGACCCGGGGTGCGCGGGGTGATCCTGTCGAACGAATTGCTCGACGCCTTCCCGGTGGAGCGCTGGCGCTGGAGTGCCGATCGCCGACGGTGGGTGGAGCAGGGCGTCACCTGGAGGCAGGACCGCTTCGAGTGGGTGTGCCTGCCGACGGCTCCTCCGCCGGGCTGGGCGTTGCCGCAGGAACTGGAGGCGGTGCTGCCCGAGGGTTTCGTGCGCGAGCGCAGCCCGGCGGCCGTCGACTGGTGGGCCAATGCCGCCCGGGGGCTCGAGGCGGGGTGCCTGCTGGCCATCGACTACGGCCTCGACGCCGAGGAGTTCCTGGTGCCGCACCGTGCCGAGGGCACCCTGCGTGCGTACCGCCGGCACCGGGTTTCTGGCGACCTGCTGGACTCGCCCGGAGAGGTGGACCTGACGGCCCATGTCGATTTCACGGCCATCGCCAGGGCGGGGGAGCGCGAAGGCCTGACGACCTGGGGTTGCCCATCGCAGTCGCGCTTCCTGCTGGGCGTGCTCGAGTCCACCCAACGGGTCCCGGGAGGGTTCCCGGAATGGACCCCGGCGCGGGTGCGCGCCTTCCAGACCCTGACCCATCCCGAGCATTTCGGGCGGTCGTTCCGGGTGCTGGTCCAGGGGCGTGGGCCGACGCCCTGGGATCTCCGCTGAGCCCGTGGGATCCTCCCTGCGGAGCGGCGCGGCTCGGGTGCCGCGCGGAACCTCGGGCAAGCGAACTTCCCGTTGCCCCATGGCCCACCGTGGGCCAGTTTTGGCTTGGCGCGATGATGGATTGGGCAGGCACAGCACCTTGGCGACGGCCGGATCTCCGCCCGCTCGGTTGGGCGGCGGTGATCGCGTTGGCGTTCCACCTGTTGGTGCTGGTGCTGTGGACCGGCGCCGGGATCTGGGTGCGTCGGGCACCTGATCAGGCGCCCGAGTGGGTGCGTAATCTCGTCCAGCCCACCCCGCCGCCCGCGCCGAGGCCGGCCGACCCGGCGCAGGATCCGGCGTGGCAAGAGATCCCGTTGACCTTCATCGAGGTCGATCCTGCCCTGGCGGTCAAAGACCCACCGAGGGACGCTAAATTCTACTCGGCGGCCAACGCCGTGTCGGGGCAGCCGATCCCGTCGACGAAGGCCCTGAAGGAGCCCGAGATCACGGGCGTGCAGAAGACCATGCCCAAGACCTTCGACACGGCGAGGCCGTCGCCGACCCCGCCGCAGGTCCAGCCCAAGGAGGAGCCGGAGGTGCCGGCGACGCCCGAGACCGCGGTTCGCCAGGAGAAGAAGGAGGCCCAGCCGGCCCAACCCCAGGGCGGTATCCGGGACCCGGGCGAGACCCAGTTGGCCAAGGCCGAGCCGAAGGCCGCGGCCCCGCAGCCGCAACCGGAACGCCAGGCCGTGCAGGCCCAGGAGGCCGGGGCCCCGAGGCGCAAGCCCATCAAGCGACTGGCCCAGGCCATGGAGCAGAAAGGCATCGTCCGGGGCGAGAAGATGCTTCAGCAGGGCGGGGCGTCGCGCCTCAGCATCTCGCCCTCCTTCGACGTGAAGAGCACCCCCTTCGGCGAGTACGACCTGCGCATGATCGCGGCGGTGCAGGAGCGCTGGTGGACCCTCCTCGAGGAACGCCACTACGCCCTGGAGCGCACCGGCAAGGTGGTGCTGAAGTTCCGTCTCCACGGCGATGGTTCCATCTCGCAGATGACCACCGCCGAGTCGACCGTCGGCGAGACCCTCAGCTTCACCTGCGAGGCGGCCGTGATGGGCGCCTCGCCCTTCGGGCGTTGGCCCAGCGTGCTCAAGGCCCAGGCGCTCGACCCGCGCGAGATCACCTTCACCTTCCACTACTACTGAAACCTTCCGGACCGGAATGCCCCTCGCCGGGCGTCCCGGTCCAGCGACCTCCCCGAATCAAACCCATGCGCTCCCTCTTGGATGGCGGCCCCTTCGTCTGGCTCCTGCTGGCCCTCTCGGTGACCGCCCTGACCGTCGTGCTGGAACGGGCCTGGTCCTTGCGGCGGGACCGCGTGATGCCCCGGCCGTTGCTGGACGCCCTTGCCGGCGGGGTCGGCGGCCAGGGCGGCCCCGGCGGGATCGGGGGGATCGGCGGACCGGGCAGCCCCGGTGGGATCGGCGGGATCGGCGGGATCGGGGATTTGGCCCGGTTGCGGGGGGCCTGTGCGGCCCAGCCGTCGCCGCTCTCGCGACTGGTGGACTCCGTGCTGGACCACCTTCCGTGGCCCAAGTCCGAGAATGTCGCGGCGCTCGAGGTCCGTGCGCGCCAGGAGATCGCCGGCCTCGAACGCGGCCTCGTGGTGCTCGAGGTGATCGTCGGCATCGCCCCGCTCCTCGGGCTTGTCGGCACGATCTACGGCATCATCCCGCTCTTGGGTGATTTCGGCTCCAACCTCCAGGCCGACAACGCCTTCATCGCCCGGGGCATGTCGGTGGCCCTCTACAAGACCGTGCTGGGGCTGCTGGTGGCCATGCCCTCGCTGGCGGCCTGGAGCTTCTTCACCAAACGCGTCGAACTGCTGGGCCTGGAACTCGAGGCCGTCTGCGACGGGCTGCTGCGCCGGCACTACCTGCGTTCCGGAGCCGAAGGGGCGGCCGGTGCCGGAGCCGATGGCGGAGGGCAGCGCCCATGAGGTTCCTCGTCCGCCGGCGTCGGGTCGCCCCGGCCATCATCATCATCTCGCTCATCGACGTGCTGGTGGTGCTGCTGGTGTTCCTCATGGTCACCACCCGCTTCAAGAACACTCCTTCGGTCGCGCTGACCCTGCCCGAGACCCGCGAGGCCCCCAAGGCCGGGGCGGGTCCGGAGAAGCCTCCCATGATCGTCACCATCGCCGCCGCGGCCCCGCAGTTCTTCGTCGGCCCCCGGGCCGTGACCTCGGACAAGCTCCTGGGCGAACTCATGGACGCCGTCGCCACCGACCCCCAGGTCAAGGTGGTGCTCCGTGCCGACGAGAACGCCAACTGGGGCGACGTCGTCAAGGTCATGGACTTCGCCAAGCAGGCCAAGGTCCAGAACATCCGCGCCTACACCCGCACGGCCGGCGCCAAGTGAGCGGGAAAGCGCCCGTCCCGACGATGGACGCAAGTTTGGACTTCATGTGCATCCGTGCCTGGCCGCCTCAAGGTTGGCTCGGCGGAAGCGACGCGGTCCCCACCCACTTCCGAAGGAGTGGGTACCTCGGAAAGTTCATTTTGGTCGAT
>Ga0194125_10013191_pt1 | contig 10770 bp, 8 predicted proteins | sample TA2KigC250mmetaG_FD_148626 | JGI IMG/M metagenome (GOLD analysis project Ga0194125, IMG submission 148626) | Freshwater microbial communities from Lake Tanganyika, Tanzania - TA2015034 Kigoma Deep Cast 250m | ecosystem: Environmental > Aquatic > Freshwater > Lake | place: Tanzania: Lake... | reverse complement strand
TTATAAGACTTGTAAAAGGTTTTGAAAAATGAGCCATCAAATAAGAGATTTTATAGCAACAATATTTATCGTAACTTTTGTATTTGCTTTTGATGATAAACAATCAGTCTTTCAGTTAGGCCCTTGGCTTCGCAATTTCTTACAAGTAGCAATTGGGGTGGCATTAGTTGTTCTCGTACATTATTTTGGGCATAAGTGGGCTGCTAGGCGTTATGGTACGGATGTAATTCATAAGATTTGGACTGTAAAACAATATGGGGTTCATACTAAGGCGCATTTTCGCAGAGGAATTCCTTTAGGGTCAATATTTGCAGTTATAATCTCATTTTTGTCTAATGGTAAATTTTTCTTTACTGCTGTAGAATCTTTTGATATTAAAAATTATGAGTCTGCTAGGATGGGTCGTTGGAGGTTGAAGGTTTTGGAGCGTGAGATTGCCAGAATTGCTTTTGCAGGCCCCGTTTTTAATATTATTTTTGCGTTCATCCTTCAATCTTTTAATAAGTCGGGTATGTTTGACCAGTTAATTCTTATCAGTTGCTTATATGCGTTGTACCATATGATCCCTTGGTCTCAATTAGACGGTGCTAAGATCTTTTTCGGTTCCTTGTACCTTTATGTGTTTGGATTAGCCTTTTTATTGTTGTCATTCTTACTTGTGATGTTACTACCCCCTATTGCTGCTTTCTTTTTATCACTTGCCGGAGCAGTTATTGTTTTTGTAGTTTTCTTTTTAAGAATGCACTTACCCAAGTAAGCTAAAAACTGCTTTTTGCAAAACCCATACTATAGCCAGCCATGTTAAGATATTGTAAGTTTGAAAAAGCACTAGTGCGAAGATTATTGCTACACCAAAATCTAATAGGCTTACTATATTTCTAAAGAAGAATACTCCTTTTGCCATTAAGTATATCACTGCGGCTATCAAGAATATTTGTGGTATCCCTGCATATTTAAAGAGTAATAATGCCCCGATTGATAACAAGTCCATTAATCCTAAAATCTTGACTATCATCTTAATCTGTTCCTTGACACAGACTAAGCATGCTTTGATAAGCTGTTAATAAATCTTTCTGGTCTATATATATCATTATTTCTGGTATGCAGAGTATGAGTTCGCTGATGTTTATATCTCTTAGCATTAGCTCGTTTGATATCCTGGCTAATACTCCTCGGGTATCATCCGCTTTTAGGTTTATTTTAAGCCTTATTTCACTTAGGTTTTCTTTGATTTCAAAATTTTTAAGTTCTGGGAACATGGTTTTTATCTTTTGAATGTTTTCTTTGTCAGTTATTATCTTAAGATTATGGATTCCTTTTATTAGCCTTGGAAGTTTTTCAAATTCTATTATATTATTTATCTCTGATAAGTATTTTTGAATATCTGACTGATTTCTTAAAATAATACATATTATACCATTCCTTGTGGTGATATTTGAAAATTTGAGTATGTCCTTCACTTTTTTAGATTCTTTTGTGAACGTTTCGTCATCAAAGGATATTTTCCTTATAACATTCATTACTGTGTCTGTAGAGGTTTTAAGATCTTGCTCCCTTATTATCTGCTGGGCTAATGCTTTTATATTTACTATCCCTTTTTGTAAGTTTTTTTGGATTGATAAGTCTTTAGATAAGTAGCTTTTCACCTCTTGTGTTATGTTTCCTTTTATCATTTTAAATGTCTTAAACTTGTTTTACAAGTTCTAGAATTTTTTTATTATGTTGTTGTCAATAACGTATATACAAACTTGTCTCGCCCCTTCTTCAGTATATCCGAATTTTTTAACAAGGTTCTTGATTAAGTATGTGACATCCTCCTTTATTCTTTTGTCGTAAGTATCAAAATCTTTTGTATTGTAGTTTTTTATTGCACTTCTGAAATTATCATTTTCTTTAACCGGGTCTAGGACGTTTTCTTTCAGGTTGTAAGTATACTTCTCAAACAAATTTTTATATAATTCTGTATCGGTTATATTTTTCTCTTCTAGTTCTATCTCTTGTGTTAATGTTTTTGAAGTGTACTCCTTTTGAGTATATTCCCTAAACGATTCTCTTTGTGAGTATGTAGCAGAAGATCCTAATATCCGTGTTTCGATTGATTTAAAAAATTCATCTGTTATTTCCAAAACTTCTCCTGTATAAACACATTTTACTTTCTTTTCTTTTTCTGTATCAAAATTTATTGCAAAAAGATAATTTTGAATATCGCTTGATATTTTTTTCTCATTATAATAGTATAATGACTCTTTTATTTCTTGCAAAGTTGTGTAATCATAAAGGTCTTTTAAAGAGTATAAGAAATTTTTTGGTATCTTTTTAATAACGTGCTCTTTATTAAAAAAACCTATCAGGTTTGACATTGTAATCATCTGGTCTGTTTTAGCCTGTGATGATAAGAATTCCCCGAATAATGCAATTGATTCTCTTCCTGAGAAACCATCAAATCCTTCAAATTCTGATTCTTCAAGGATTATCTTCTTTCTTAATCTTGCAGTAAATTTTTTCTTATGTTCCTCAGAAACCCATGGTGGTAAAAAACCTGTGTATATATCCATCTTAAGTAGCAGTAAGTTTTCATCACAGTATTTATTATACGAATAGGGGTTGCTTATCCATTCTTTCATGGATTGTGACCCCGTATTAAGCCTTGAGGCTATAACTGCTTTAGCAAAGTTACGGAGTACTTTTGGTAAGAAACGGCTTTCGACTTGTTTTCCAAATATGCTTTTGTAAATTTCTACCTCTGTGTTATAGTCTAATACATAAGGCAGTTTTATGTAACTTAACCTATCTGAGAATGCTTTCATCTTCTCATTTTCTATGTCTGCTTTGTCTTCAGGGTTAATTACTGCAATGAATAATGAGTTCACACTTTCTTCTAAATCCTCTACTTTATGGATTCCTTCGCTGATTATGCCATGCAGACGTTTTAGTCTTTCTACATTATGGGCTTTTATATCCATTAAAGCGTATATTCCATTATTGGTTTTTGCGAACCTTGAAAATAGATACTGTACTTTATTACTATCTCCGAATAGTTCAGCTAATTGCATCTGTATTATATCATTTGTTATAACATTAACTTGATGTACTGAATCTCCCGCATTAAACACACCGATGCCCTCACCTAATCTTTTATTAAAATTATACTTCCTTGCAAATACCATCTTAAATACTTCTTCTGGTGAGCCTAGTTTCTCAAGTAGTGCTTCGTATAGTGAGTCGCAAATAGTGCACGGGTTTCTTTTGAAAACCCAATCATACTCTTTTTGGTTGAATAATTTGTCTTTGAATTTTTTGTCTTTTATTAAATCATCAAGTAACTCTTTTCTGTAAGCTTTAGGTATTATCATCAGAGGATGATCATGACTGGGGCAGGGCACTTCTAGGATGTCTAATGCTAAGTGATTATTATTTACTTCATGGTTTTTCTTTTTCCCCTTTTGTGAAATATCATGTTCTTGTATCACACTTTCTAAATTTCTAGGAACCCATCCAAGTTTTTTCTTATCAAGCTTCCAGACTATCTCATAAGCCATGCCTTGTGGCGTGTTAGTATAGTCTTCAAATTTAGATAGCAAGTTTGTTAGGAATGTGCTTTTTCCGCTTCCATGAGGCCCTTCAAAAAGGTATATCTTATTCTGTTGTATCCCGCTCTTGAAGGATTTTATGGTTTTCATCATCTTGTTAGCGAATAATCTATCTGCAAAGAATGGGTTGTCTGCTCCTTCTACAAGAAGTTTGTTGCAGTCATAATTCATATAATGGATGGTTTCAGGATCGTCAGGATATTCTTGCATTCCTTCCCCTACATAAGAGTGGATGAAATCATAGAATAATTGGAATGTATTCCTTATTATAGGGGCTGGTTCTTCAGCTACTTGCTCCAAGAACTCATCAAATGAGATTACTGTACGTTGTTGTTTTTCGTCCAGTTTTTTTTTCAGTTTATCCAGTGCTTCACCAGCGGAGGAGGAGGTCATGTTGTTTTGGTTCCTCATCTAATATCTCTTTTGATAAATATTTGTCTTGCATTGTGTAAAGTACTCTCTGATATTTTACTTTTTGTTTGCTTAGGAATTCATCGATGTCTAGTATTCCTGTTGAGTAGAGTATTTCCATTGCTTCCGCGTTAATCCTTTGCGCATCATGCGGGTCTATTTCGCTTGTTTCAAGTTTTATGGTATTGCCCCATAAGTATTCTAACCCCATCATAGTCATTGGAATAAATTTTGCATAAAGCGGTTTTCCTTCAAAATGGTGGTTTATGTATAATTCCCCCTCTTTGGCTTTTGATTCATCCACGCTTATATGTGGGGGGTGGTAAAGATGGTCGTTAAGCATTTTTTTGTACTCTTCTGCGCTTCTGCTTCTTATATAATATTCTAAAACGCCTTTGATTGCGTTTATTCGCTTCCCTACTACAAACAGATTATGTTTGTCCATAAAGTCTTGATCTATGAAAGTATTCACGAACATGGCGTCGTTAAAGTTCTCTCTTACTTGGAGTATAAATTCCATGCCTTTTCCTAGTTTTTTGTCATATTTTTTTCTTTCTTTTGAGTCAGTTATTTTTTGAAACTCGTAAGATAATTTTCCTTTATCTGCGAGTTCTTCTATGTGCATCCAAAGCCTCCATCCTAGCCCGTAAGGGTTCAGACCTATCATTGGCATAAGCATTACTTTTGAGTTGACTACTGCAAAGTCTATCTCGTGGCTTTTCATCATTTCATCTTTTAAGAAGAGTTTTTCGTGCCAGTAGCTTGCCCATCCTTCGTTCATTATATGGTCTCTTATTTGTGGCTGGAAATATACTGACGTGTCTCTGACTACACCCATCACCAGTTTTATCCATTTGTTTTTTTCTTTGTTCAAGAACTCTGAGTGTTCATTAACGTATTCTACTAAATCTTGTTTTGTTTTTTTAGCTTCTTTAACATGTTTTTCAAAGAGTGAATCAAATTCTGGGTGTTCTTTTATTACAGATGAGAAGAAAAGTGTTTCTCCAGCATCTGGAAATTCTTTTAGTGTGTTATTATACCGGTCTATTTCTTTTAAGTACTGTGTCATTCCAACTTTTTTAACCTGTTGTAAAAATACATCAAAGTAAAAATTGACTTTTTTTGACATGGTTGTCTCTTGTGGTTTGTTAGTGTCTGATAATTCGTTAAAAAATCCTACAAGATTATCGATTCCTCTGGTGAATTCTATTGCGTAATCTAACCATCTTCCATGTTCTACTCTTAATTTAGATATCAGTCTTTTATCGGCAAGTGCTTTACCTGCGAAATCATCATTCCAAGTTTTTTTGTAGAATGAATTGTTTTGGAAAAAGTCTATATGCCCTAATACATGGTAGAATATCATCACGTTAAGCCAGTCAGGGTTGTTGTCATTATAAAATGATATTCCTGGTCTTGTGTTTATTACTGTTTCATATGGATTATGAGGATATACTTCATATTTTCCTTTTCCTTGCAGCAATTGTACATCATGAACCCAGTAGTCATAAAGCGTGGGGATCATTATTTTTGGTGAAAGCTCTATTAAATCCCTATTCGTGACTATATATTCTAATGTTTCCTTGTCAAAACTTAATCCTGCTTCTCTTGCTTTTACTTTGCAATCTTCCATTAATTTTTTTGTGTGTTGATCTATTAGTTTCATTTTTATTCTGATACTAGATCGATTATACTTTTGATTATTTTATCTTCTGTAGCATTTTGAGATAATGAATTCATTCTTATCAATGACTCATTTGTTTCTAATAACCCTGAATTTCTCATATACTTCTCAACGGCGCTGTCATTATACCCATCATTTATGATCGTCATCCCTATCCTATTCGTATAGGTTAACATTTTTTTTATTTCATTTACTGTTTCTGTCCCGTCATACCAGTCTTCTCCATCCCCGCCATAAAAAACGTATATGTTATAGTCTTTTGCTAGGTTTTCTTTTTCTACTAGCTCATTTACTTTTTGGAATGCTGTGTATACACTAGTCCCCCCTGCAACTATGAGGTTATAATATGTGTGAAAGTCTGGCACTTCTTTAGCTTCTGTGTCGTGCACTATGAATCTTGGTGTTACTAATTTTTCATATTGGTATAACAGCCATGCGTATATGAATAAGTGCTGTGTACATACTAGTTCTGTTGGTTTTCCGTACATTGATCCTGAATAATCTCTTAGTAAGAATACTATTGCTTGTGATTGGTATTGCACTTCTCTTGATAATATTCTGTATATCTTGTCTCTTGGGCTGACTATCAAGTTAGTAGTGTCTATTTCTTCTTCATTTCCTGTGATATTTCCAAGCCCTAAATTGGTTTCTATTATTTCTTCTAATGTTGCTTTTTTGTCTAATATTTGTCCATGTCCTCTGTGTTTATCAGTTAGATCGTAAGTGTATTGTTTTACTGCGCTTTTTTTTCCTTTTTCTTTCAGGTTTGGAAGATCAAATCTTTGTGTTAGTATTCTTCCTAGTTCATAAGCTTTGGATTCTATGCTGTGATCCCCTTCTTCTTGCCCAGCTTCTCCGTCTTCCCCTTCTCCTTCTCCCTGTAAGGGCTGTTCTCCTATAACCTCTCCTTCTTCTCCTTCTCCGGTTCCGCCTTCTCCTTCGCCCATGCCGCCCATACCAAATTTATCATCGTGTATGAATTTATCTTCTGATGTTACTGGAACCACAATTATTTTTCCTTTTTTTCCTTTGCCAGGTTTTACTATTTTTCCAAGCTTTATTTTTGTAGGGAATCCATCTTTTTCTCTTTGTTTATCTCTTTCTAATAATTCATCTAGTGTTTGTAATGCATAATGGGCTGATTGTTTAGGCTTCATTCCTTGTAGAATGGCTAGGTCGTTGTACTTTTGAGGGTTCGTATTTAGCAGGTAAGGTTGTAATTCTTGTAAGTAATAGAACAAATCACCTGACGCTTCTAAGTGCGAGAGTGGCGGGTAGCCTAGTATTTTATGTTTTCCTTTGTATTTTAGTTCTTGTAATATTTTTTGTTCTTGTTCAGGGAGTAATCCTTTTTTCTTTAAGGATTCGTACAGTTTCCAAGCCTTACTTTTTGTCATGTTACATTCTAGATTGGCTGTTTTTAGTTGTCGTCTTCTTGTGTGCAAAAGTATTCTATCGTTCTTTCCGCACATGTCTTGCAGTACCCTAGTTTTTTCAGCATTGTGTTTATCATTCTGTCGTATAATTGTTGGTTTTCTTCGTTTGTTCTGTTGGCTAATGCTCCTACTAGGCTTCCTGCTCCGGCGATGTCTGATTTTAGTCTTACGTCTGTTACAGCTCTTACTAGTTCTAGGTTGTCCATGAAGTCGTAGTTTGGTTCTGTTGATATCTTCTGACCGTAGATTTTTCTTACTGATGTTCTAAAAGTGTTTTTTTGTTCTCTTGTTTTCAGACCGAGTCTTTCTTCTACGCTGTCTATGAATTTTTCGTCTATTTTTATAGCCTTAAGCTCGCTTGTCTGTCTGTCTCTGTATTTCCATATTTTGTCTGGCCCGAGGTTTTCAGCGTCTATTCCTATTATCATGTTGACATAGTTTAAGACGTCTTTTTTGATTGCGTGTGGCTCGTCCATGTATGCGTTGAATATTTCTGTCATAATCCTTTCTCTGTACAGTCCTTTTGCTATTTTCAGGTCTTTTAGGTATTTGTCTCTGTCGCCTTGGTCTGGGACGTAATCTAGTATTACTTGTTCTGCAGCTTTGAAGAAATCTTCTGCATACATGCATTGTCCTTCATTGGTTTCAGACGTTTCCATGATCTTTTGAATTGCTCTTCCTAAGTTTCTTTGTCCTATTCCTTTTTGTCCGAATCTTTTTGTCACGTCAGGTTCATAGTTGAGTCTTTCTATTTCTTCTGCTAGTGTTTTGATGCTTTTTTCTCCTGCCGTGTCTCCTGCTGCTAGTTTCATCATTTCTATTGGTGTTAGTTTGTCTGATTTTGGAAGTCTTGATAAGACTACGACTACTGATGCGGCATAATTTAGGTTAGGGTCTTCGTGTAGTTTTTGTTTCATTAAGGTAGTTTTTACTTTTCCACCTATCGCGTATCTTGTTAGTTCTTTTTGTAGTTTGTAGTCTGTGTTGTGACCTACATAACATATTCTGCATCTGTCTACGATTGGTGCTTCTTCTTCCTCTTGTAAGAATTTGTTGAATACTGCGTTGTTGCTTGTTGCTACTATTAATGTGTCTATTGGCCATTTGTATCCGTCTGTTTCTATAGTCCTGTTTTGTATTACCCCCAGGTAGACTTGTACTAGGTCTTTTTTGTTTCTAAAGATTTCGTCGCTGAAATGTATCCCTGCACCTGCTACTCTTGCCAGGGCCCCTCTTCTAACATCAAACTTGTAAGGGTTGCCAGGGTCTGTTATGTGTAATAGTCTTTGTATCGATTCTTCTCCTAAAAGGTCTACTGCGGAGGATGTGATCTTGTCTTTTGCAGGGTATTTTCCTGTTACTGTCCCCATTGTATCACTTAACGGTACTTCTACGATTTCTATTAATTCTTTTAATTTCTTAAAGTCGCCATTTGTGAAGTTCTTTATGTCTTTTAGTATGAAGTCTGAGCATGCTCCAAGTGGCCTGTAGTTTTCGAATAGTTCTTCGATTTTTTTCTCGCTGAACCCCATTTTGGATAGTGCTTCTTTGTTTTCTTCTTTTGTTTCGAAGAAGTTCATTGCTAAAAGCATTGGGTCTTCGAAGGTTTGTGATTCTATATCTCTTATCTTTCCGTATCCTTTCAGTTCTTCTGGCAGGTGGAATTTGAATGTGAATCTTCTGTTTTCGTTTATGGATAGGAAGTCCCTGTACATGTCACATAGGTAGTTTACGAAGAATGTTTTTCCGTTTCCTGGCTCTCCTACTAATACAAATGCCATTTCGCTGGCTGATCCGCCTTCTGCGGCTTCTTTTACGTAGGATACTAAGCTGTTTATTTCATCATACATTCCTATTAAGTGTTTTTTGCCTTGTCTGAACACTCGGTAATCATATGTTACTTTTCCGTTGACAGTGACTTTTTCTATCGCATCTTCTCCGTCGAGTATCATCCTTGATACTAGTTGGAATGCGTTTTCGAATCTTCTTTTTCCTAATTTTATATCCTCAAGGTATTGGTCCAGTGTTTTCGGACTTCTTTCACTCATCTTTTTTTCCTCCTTTTGGGTTCTGTTTTAGAATTTATGTTACTCCCCCATTTTCGATTTTTTTACGCCTTTTCTTTTACGATACAAAGAAAGTTATCATCCTCTCCTTGCCATTATAGGTAGTGTGAAATTACTTATAAAGTTTATGACTAAATTATGAAATTTTGCCAAATTTTGACATAATTCTTTTTTTAATGACAAAAAATAGTGTTGAAGTGTGTAATTTTTTGAAGAATTCTTATCGGCATAGCTGCAAAATGCTTTCGTGGGCTTTTAGCAAATCTTTTTGGTCCACATAAATTATTATTTCTGGCACGCAGAATATTAACTCGTTTATGTTTATGTCGTTAGTTAAAAGTTCATTTGATATCCTCGCTGCTACGCCTTTGGTCTTGTCTGCTTTGATATCTTGCGTTAGTACTCTTATCTCGCTTAAGTTCTCTTTGACCTCAATGTTTTCTTCTTTTGGGAAGATGTTTTTCAGCTTTTGTATGCTTACCATGTCAGTTATTACTTTGAGATTGTTTTTTCCTTTTATCATCCTTAACGTTTCTCTTTTTTCAAAGTCTGTAAGTTTTGTTATTTCTGACAAGTATTTCTGGATCTCTGACTGGTTTCTTAATATCATACATGCCAGGTTGTTCTTTGTTGCAATGTTTGCTCCGATGAATACTTCTTTGAGTTCAGATACGTTTTCTTTGAAGTTCTTGCTGGTAGGGTATCTTCTTATAGCAGATATGACTGAATCTATCGATGCTTTAAGGCCGTGCTGGTTTATCAAATGCTTAGCTAATGCTCTTATGTTTATCAGGTTCTTCTGCAAGTTTTTTTGTACAGAAGGGTCTTGTGATATCAGATTCCATATTGTCTGGGTAATATTTGTCATAAACTGGGTGGAATTTGTCAAAGTTTATAAATTTAACCAATTTATGAGACAAAATTTATATAGACTATTAACAGACTTGTAGGTACAACTAGTATAATCTAAAAAAAATGGCTGTGATAAAACTTACTGAGGTGAATTCTTTTGAAAGTAATTTAAAGAGCCAAAACGTTGTTAATAGGGTTAATTCTTTAGGGATAATCGATATTTACAAGAATAACGCCCTCTCGCCTACATTATTAGTATCAGACCAGAAAGACACTTCACTTCTCTTATTTAAAAATGATGGCATATTATATGATAAGATAGTTAGTAAAGAGGTTAAGGACATTCAAAGCTTTAAAGACTTAAGCCTCAATAGTATCAATGGCCATACTGACTATCTTCCCGAACTGGCTTGGATTGATGCAAGCTGTGGAGATAAGGTGTATGTTTTAGATGCGAGATTAAACGTGTACAATAACACCCAGCAGGTAGTAAGATACGACAAGATTTATCAACCAAATAAAACCACATTTACATTAGAAGATGCTATTGTCCAAGTAGACAACAAGAAGGCGTTTCATTTTGCCATTTCAGAATCAAGAAGTTATGACGCAAGTTACGGAGGTTACCCTTTAACATTTTATATACTAGATGATAATGGCAAGATTTTAGAATTTGACACACAGAATTATAAGAGTAAAATTTTTGTAAGCCCTAAATCCTTAGTATGGAA
>Ga0194125_10013188_pt1 | contig 10772 bp, 6 predicted proteins | sample TA2KigC250mmetaG_FD_148626 | JGI IMG/M metagenome (GOLD analysis project Ga0194125, IMG submission 148626) | Freshwater microbial communities from Lake Tanganyika, Tanzania - TA2015034 Kigoma Deep Cast 250m | ecosystem: Environmental > Aquatic > Freshwater > Lake | place: Tanzania: Lake... | reverse complement strand
ATCAGGCGCTTCTCGATCATCCGCGAGAACTCGCGCGCGATCGCGCGCCGCGCAGCGAATCCGCAGATGAAGCAGAGCGCGATGAGAATCCCGACTGCGATGAGGAACAGCAATGCCGTTCCGCCTACGGTACTGACAGGCAAGTGCTCCTTCAGAGGCTCGTAAACCACGCACACCGCGTTGTAGACGTAACCCAACAACCCGGCAATCACCGCCAGCGGCAACAGAAAGATCAAGCCGCCGATTGCGGTCGTCTTCAGGAAACCAAACGTGTGCGTCACTTGCTCTTTCATCGTTGCGATGCTCCCGCTCTGGCGACGGTTGTTGCTTCCCGATACGCCGGTCGGCTGTCCCGGCCTCCTCAGTCATCAAGCATCTGCTTCTCCTGATGGCAATTACCTGAACCGGATTCAGCTTGCCGGCCAAGCCAATTCGACGCCGCGCGCGACCAGCGTGCGCTGATACTCGGCCAACAGGCCGGCGTCGGCCCGCACGTCATGGGGATCGCAATGCCGCTGAAGGCAAAACGCCAGCAAGGCTCCCGCCGACTCCCCGAGATTCCACTCGACGGGATGTAATCGATAGCAGCCGTTGGTGACGTGCGTGGTGCCGATGTTCTTGCAGGCGGGGATCACGTTGCGCGTGTGGCGAGGCAACAGCGCGCCGAGCGGGATTTGAAAGGGGAGCGAAGGGAAATCGATGTAGTTGTTCCCTCCACTGCTGGGATGCAAATCAATGTGGTAGCTCCCCACGCCGATGCTGTCGGGGTACTCGGCGGCACGGACCGCCTGGGGATCCTCCCCGGTCTCCAAAGCGCGCTGGTCCCTTCCGCAATCTCGTTCCCGCACCGTGTACAGGGCGACGATGCGGCGCGCTTCCCGCACGTAAGGGAACTTGGCCAGTCCGTCGTCGGTGGCGACCAGATCGCCGCGCAGCCGCAGCCCGGGCCAGCCGGTCCCTCCGTCCTCGCGCGGCACCTCGGTCTGCAACCAGTACAGCAGGGATAGGCTGAGTTGTTTGGCGCGGGCGATGTGCCGCTCGCGTTCCGTCGCCGAAACGCCGACCAGATTGCCCAGCAGGTAATCGTTTTGCGGCCAGTTGATCAGCGAGATATCGCCGTCGTAGGTTCCCTCGCGAAAGGAGTCGCGCGCGGCGATCCGCCGGTAGATCCACAAGTTGAGTCGTCCCGCCGGCCCATCGCCGGTGGGATCGAAACCGAGCAATCGCGGTGTCAGTGTGGCGGGGTGGGAGTACGTCAGGTCGAGCAGTCGTCCAGGCCAGGGCGGCTCCAATCGCGGCACGAACGCGCGCCAGTAATCGTATTCGCTTGGCCGATCGATGATCGAGTTGCGACCCGGCAGATGGTCGACCGCGAAGCAGACGGTAAATGCCTGCTGGTTCGCCGGGTCGGCACGCTCGGCCGCATGCAGCTCGCCCGTCTGCTCGCGCGATTCCGCGCCGGTGACGAACTCCGTTCCAGTCAGCGGGAGCAGGTCACCCAGTTCCGAGGCATCGACGAAGAAGGGTGCGGACAAGTCGAGTTCCCTGCCGGAGACCTGGTTGCGCACGCGCACGCCACGCACGCGATGTCGTTCGACGTCGGCGGCGATCGGTTCGTGCTCGAGCAGCACGGTCAGCCGGCCGCCGCTGCGATAGGGGGCCAGCAGGGCTTCCAGAACGGCCAAGGCGACCCTCGGCTCGACGCACAGTCGCGACACGGAGCCCAGCCCGGGGTTGAGTGCGGTGGCGGCCCGTTGGGCGTCGGTGAGCGGGTAGTGCCGGCGGTAATAGTCGCGGATGGCGGCGCGCAGTTGGCGGTAGGTGGCGGTGGCGCCGTGCGACTCGATCCAACGGTGCTCGTCGGGCGGAACGGCCTGCTGCGTCAACTGCCCGCCGATCCAGTCGGTCGGTTCGGTCAGGATCACGCGCAAGCCCGCTTCGAGCGCCGCCAACGCGGCGGCACAACCCCCCAGCCCGCCTCCCACCACGACGATGTCACCGGATTCTCCACCGCTTAGGACGCGGTCCTGCCGGGCCCTGAGCCGGCCCGGCAGCAACCAGGACGCGCTGGCCGCCCCCAGGGCGACTCGCAACAAGTCGCGACGATGCACGGGAACCTCGCTGGTGAAAGTCCGATCCAAGCCGCGGCGTGTCCGGCGCGACGCAATCCGACGTCGGACCGACGGTTCGGCTGAGGAACTGCAATTGAATACACTACCAGAATCGACGCCTCCGAGAATCGGGGATGCTCGCTTTCCACCAAAACATGCTACCAGAATGCCTGGTGTCGCCGCCGGCCACTGTCGCCAACGAGCTGCGGCATACGTTCTGCCCGTTCGAAACCAGAGTGTCTGCTGGTCGAAACCAGAGTGTCTGCTGGTCCCAACGAGCTGCGGCATACGTTCTGCCCGTTCGAAACCAGAGTGTCTGCTGGTCGAAACCAGAGTGTCTGCTATTCATTGTCGAAACTAGAGTGTCTGCTGGTCGCTGCGGGGCGCGGTGCTCCGAGGGCGTGATGCGACGATCTGGGCGAGCCGTGTCGGTCTGCCGCGTCGATTTGCGTTGACGTGCAATTCGTTTTGGCGCGTGAGGGTACTTTGGCGGTCTTGGTCGTAACGCCTGCGTCTGCGTGCGACGCGGCCCCCCGGGATGGCGACCCGCACATTCAGCCATGTCTATCGAAAGGGTTTTTCCATGCGTTCATTCTTGCGGTCGGTCTTTGTGGCAGTGTTCATCGGCGTCCTCTTCGCCGTCGGCTGGGCGGGAGCGCGGCAGGCGGCACCGAATCCTGACATTCCTCCGGCACAGCAACAGCGCCTCGATGTCATGAAGTCCAAGGGGACGGAGACATCGTTGACGATCCTTCCCGTCCGACTTGCCGGACAGCCCTTTGACCGCATCACGGAAGTTGTCGGACTGCTCCTGGAACAACAAGGACTGCAGAACATCGAACTGAGTAAGACCACGTTCGATCCGGCAGACGGGGCTGACCTGACGGGATTGGTTGACGCGCTGGCCGGCTTCGTGAAAGCGAACCCGGTCACCACCGACTACGTGCTGTATGCCGAGTTCAACGGCACACGGGAAGCCGGGCTCAAGGAGGTGCGCGTCGTTGTAGTGGACAAGTCGGGCGCGGTGGTCTGGACGGACATCCAGACGCCGCGGGATCAGGAGTCGCGCAATCCAATGGCCCTGTGCGTCCAACTGATTCAGCGGTTGGGGCCGCGGATGGGTCTCAACGAAGACACGGCCAAAGCCGCCAAGCCGGGCAAGATGGCGGCCATCATGAACCAGCGGAGCGGCATGCCTCCCGAGAGCGAGCGAGCACCGTTGCCCGAGCGGCAGAAGGCGCTCAGGGAATCCGCCCCGGCGTCGACTTGGATGGTGTTCCCGGTTCGAGTCCGTGGCGACGTGGATCCAGCAAGCGCCGCGGATCTGGCGAAAAGAATCTGCGATGGCGGATTATGCAAGGCAGTGGCTGCCGATGCACCCGTGCGGCTCAAGGCGCCCCAGCCGGATCCCAATGAACTCAAGACGCTGTGGGACTTTGCGCGCCAGTTCAGAGACCATGCCCGGCAGCACCCGGTGGATGCGGACTACACGCTGCTGGCGGACTATGCCTTCAACCCGCGGAACTGGGAGCAGGGCTTTGTGCATTTCGTGGTGTGCGACCGCAAGGGCGAGTGGGTGATCGTGGACATGCAGAACTCGCATCATGCCGACTACCAGAGCATCAAGCCGACTTCTCGCGAGGCCTGCGACAGGCTGCTCGTGAAACGGCTCTCCGGCTACCTGGCCCGCGTTGATTCGAAAGAGGAATAGTCTTCCTCCGTCACGCCGTCCACGGCGCCCGCATCGTGCGCGCCCGAAGCTGGCTCGATCCGAGCGAAGGCGAGATCCCGAGTCTTCCGAGAGGCACCGGTTCGTGACGCGCAGCATGCGTTCGTCGCGTGCTTGCTCGACAAGCCACCTGGCATACAATGGCAAGCGTCGTGGCAATGCGTGGTCGGTCCCCGGATGCAAGGAGATGACAGATGGCAGCGCGCGGTCGAATTCCCGTGGGAGTCGCCTTCGGACTCGTGTTGGCATTGTTTCCCGCCGATCGTAGGGCTGTTTCCGGCGAGCCACGTCCCCGAGCGGGTAGCTTGACGCCCGTGCTCGTCGATGGGAACAACCGGTTCGCCGTTGGGCTTTACGCCCGACTGAAGGAAACCGACGAAGGCAACCTGTTCTTCTCCCCTTACAGCGTCTCAACGGCCCTGGCGATGACGCAGGCCGGCGCGGCGGGAGCCACGGCGAAACAGATGGCGGAGGTACTTCAGTTCCAGGTTTCGGATGAGGAGTTGCATCCGGCAATGGGCCAACTCATCCGCACGCTGCGCGGCTCCGAGAAGGGGTACCAGTTCCGCGTCGCCAACCGCCTGTGGGGCCAGAAGGGGTGTGAGTTCCTGCCCGATTTCCTGAAGGCGACCAAGACCCATTATGGAGCTGAATTGGGCATCGTGGATTTCGCTGGCCAGACGGAAGGGGCCCGCCAGGCGATCAACCAGTGGGTCGAGAAGGAAACGGAAAGGAGAATCCAGGATCTCATCCCGTCTGGCTTGCTGGCCCGGGACACGCGGCTCGTGCTGACCAACGCCATTTACTTCAAGGGGAACTGGGCCGTTGCATTCGACAAGGAAGCTACTGAAGAGGCGCCCTTCTTCGTTTCGCCATCCAGCGAAATAGCCGTGTCGATGATGCACCATGTCGAACGGTTCGGCTATCGCGCGGACGGCGATCTGCAGATTCTCCAGATGCCCTACGCGGGCAACGCGCTGTCGATGGTCGTCCTCCTGCCAAGGACCAGGGGCGGGCTGGCCGACTTGGAGAAGAAGATCACGCACGACGCGCTGCGAGATTGGACGAAGGGCCTGCGGTCGCAGAAGGTCTCGGTGTTCCTGCCGAGATTTGCGATGACCGCGCAGTTCAGTCTCGAGTCCGTGTTGAAGTCCATGGGGATGACTCTACCGTTTGACGCGAATGCCGCGGACTTCTCGCTCATGAGCCGCGACGAGCAGTTGTTCATTTCCGCCGTCGTCCACAAGGCATTCGTGGACGTGAACGAACAGGGCACCGAAGCAGCGGCGGCGACGGGCGTCATCATGGCGCCCACGGCCGCGCCCATTCAGGAGGAACCGCCCGTCTTCCGCGCCGACCACCCGTTCGTCTTCCTGATCCGCGACAACCGCACGGGTTGCATCGTGTTCATGGGCCGCCTATTGGATCCCGCCGCATGAGCCGCGGACCTGGTTGCATGCGCTGACGGAGACCAACGCAGGCTCCCCAGTCAGCTGGGCCGCGACGCCTGCTTTGACGACGACCGCCCGCATGCTCGCGAATGGCCACCGACACGGAGGGGCTCAGCTTGTGGTCGGCGACAGCCGGGAATAGAATCCACAGTCGCGAATAGGTGAAGGCTTGAGCTGGAAGATCAGGGATCTTTTGCCTTGGTCCTTCACTAGGGCTGCCGTTGCCGGAGCAAGAAGCGACGTGTGCTCGTTCGCCGTCGAATCGCGGCGCACCGAGGGAACGGCCGCGAAAGGAGCGCGATGATGGCAAAGAACCCTTCACAACCTGCCGCGGTCAAGACGCTGGGACCGGCTCGCATCGAGCACCTGCGCGTCGAGAATTACCGCGCATTGCGCGGCATCGAGCTGAAGAACGTCACGCCGCTCACCGTGCTTCTCGGGCCTAACGGCAGCGGCAAGTCGACCGTCTTCGACGTGTTCAACTTTCTGTCGGAGTGTTTCCAGTTTGGGCTCCGGCACGCATGGGACCGCCGTGGGAGGGCGAAGGAGCTGCGAACGCGCGGGCAGGATGGCCCCGTCACTATCGAGATCAAGTACCGCGAGCACCCCGGCCAGCCCGTCATCACCTACCATCTGGCGATCGACGAGGGTCTCAAGGGCCCTACCGTGGCCGCTGAATGGCTTCAGTGGCGGCGCGGAGCCAAGGGCAAGCCGTTCCGCTTTCTCGACTACAGGGACGGCCAAGGCCGCGTCATCAGCGGCGAGATGCCGGAAGAGACCGATCAGCGTATCGAGAAGCCTTTGCGCTCACGGGATCTCATCGCCGTGAGCACGCTCGGCCAGCTCGCCGAGCATCCGCGAGTGGCCGCGCTGCGCGAGTTCATCACGGATTGGTACGTCTCCTACCTCTCGATTGACGACACTCGGGGACAACCGGAGGCAGGCCCTCAAGAGCGGCTCAGCAAGACGGGCGATAACCTCCCCAACGTCGTCCAGTACCTCAAGGAGCAGCACCCCAACCAGCTCGAGGAGATCTTCTCCATCCTCAAACGCCGGGTGCCTCGGCTCGAGAACGTTCTGGCCGAGCCGATGCCCGACGGACGGCTCCTGCTCCAAATCAAGGACGCTCCATTCGAGCAACCAGTGCTGTCCCGCTTCGCGTCCGACGGGACCCTGAAGCTGCTTGCCTACATGACGGTGCTGCACGACCCCGATCCGCCGCAGTTCATCGGCATCGAGGAGCCGGAAAACTTCCTGCACCCCCGACTGCTGCCCGAGCTCGCCGAGGAGTGTCGCACGGCGGCCGCTCGGTCTCAGCTTCTGGCAACGACGCATTCGCCGTTCTTCCTGAACGGTCTGCGCCCGGAAGAAGTGCGGGTCCTCTATCGCGACGATCAAGGTTACACCCAAACGGTACGAACCTCGGACATTCAGGGAGTGCCTGAGTTCATCCAGGCCGGGGCGTCACTCGGCCATCTTTGGCTCGAGGGCCGTTTTGGCGTCGGCGACCCGCTCGTCCGCTCAGGCGCGCCGGCAACCAAGGGGAAGTCGAGATGAGCGTCGAGCACATCGAGCTCCTTGTTGAAGAGCCTTCCACGGAGGCGGCGCTGCGGTTGCTTCTCCCGAAGATCCTCGGGCCGCTGTCGTTCGAGGTCTATCCGTTTCAGTCCAAGGACGAGCTCCTGGTCAGGCTGCCCAGTCGCCTTCGGGGCTACGCGGCATGGATTCCGGACACTTGGCGCATCGTGGTGGTCGTAGACCGCGACGACGATGACTGCGACGATCTGAAGGCGCGTCTCGAGAAGATGGCCGCGGACGCCGGGCTCGTGACGCGCTCCAAGGCAAGCGGCAGGCCGTACGTCGTCGTCAACCGACTGGCAATCGAGGAGTTGGAAGCCTGGTACTTTGGCGACTGGGATGCGGTGCGTGCTGCCTACCCTCGCGTCCCCGCGACGATCCCGTCACAGGCCAGGTACCGCGTTCCCGATGCCGTGGCAGGCGGTACTTGGGAGGCGTTCGAGCGGGTGCTCCAGAAAGCGGGCTACTTCAAGATCGGTCTCGCGAAGATCGAGGCAGCGAAGGCTATCGCGGCCAACATGGTGCCTGCGCGCAACAATTCGCGGAGCTTCCAGGTGCTACTCGGCGCCCTCGCCGAGATGGCTAGTACATGAACAGGGATGTCGAGACATTCTTCGCGGCGGAGCATGACGCCCGACGAATTTGAAAGCCGACGTTCGCCGCGCACGCGTCGATCTCGTACGGTGACGAGCACCATTGCACAGAGCAGGACAGTTGCATTCGATCCCGTCAGAGGCGAATCGCCCGTGACAGCGCGCGTCACGCGGTGCGCGCGCGAGATCGCGTGCGACGCCGCGCGTTACGAGGTGTAGTCGGGCAGAACGCTGTCGAGGACCCCGTGCAGCGCGTTGAGTTTGAGGGGTTTGCTGAGGAAGCCGTCCATCCCGGCGGCCAGGCATTCGTCGCGGTTGGAGTTCGACGTGAGGGCGATGACCGGAGTGTGGCCGCCCGTTGTCTTCTCCCAGTCGCGAATGGCGCGCGTCGCGGTAATGCCGTCCATGACGGGCATGTCAATGTCCATCAAGACCACATCGAAGCGGTTCTGGCGGAGATGATCGACCGCGTGTGCGCCGTTGTGCGCGAAGGTAACCCGGTGCCCGGCGCGGCGAAGCAGCGCCAGGGCCAGATGACGATTCATGGCGCCGTCCTCGGCGACCAGAAAGTGAAGTCGCGGTGCGCGACCTGCGGTGGAGTCGGGTCTGTGGATCATCGTGCTGTTTGCCTGCCAATAGCAATTAAACTGTTCCATTCCAGTATTCGACGACGTTGACGCGATCTTGCGCACGTCGTGGTTTCCCCGCACCAGGCTTCCGTGCCCGCCACCGTCATCCCTTAGAACACCCAGGGTCACGCGGAGTTCCGTGCGGTGGAGATTATCGTGCCGGCGGGGTCAAATAATTGGGTGGCGACTGGTGGGTGCCCGCCCATCTTTTGGGGCGATGTCGCAACCCGGCGAGATCATGGCACCATACAGGCCCGGTCAGATCCTGGGAAGACCAATCTGCACGAGTTTGAGCATCGCTGGCGCCGGAGATCAAAGCCAACTCTCGTCCTTCAAAAGACTTACCTCAAACGATCCAAGTTCATCGGTTGACGCGGAGCAACGTGGGTCGTGAACGACATCGCCAACTGCCACCAGGAGCTATGTTGCTGCCACAAGCGTTTTTCTTGCTGTATCGGCAGATATTCTCAGAATCGAGACAAAACCTGCGGGCCTCCGACCAGTCGCACACCACGGTTTGCCGCAATCGGGTCCGATGTTCAGCCACGTCTCACATTATTTGAGGCGCGGACCACGCCCTCTTAATCCTATTCTAGGACCCCGCAACCCCTCCCCAGGATTGAGCTTAGGGATGGTTTCTGGGGGGAGGCCTCCGTCTCGTTTAAGGGGGCACTGTGCGGCTCAATATAATGTGGGCCTTCGCAATGTTCGAAAGTGAGCACGACTGTCGAGCATGAGATTACGAGATCGAGCACGAGTGGGGAGTTGCAAGTCACCAGGATTAGGGACGGGTCACGGGTCACGATTTTGCGAGCGTGCGCCGCACAGGAGAATGCTCATGTTGCACGAGCGACCCTCCGCTGGCGCGGGTTGGAGTTGAGGCACGAGGAGTGGTTCCGGCGGTGCGACCCGCTTTAACGCCGCACCCGGCCACGTTCGTCAGTGGCCTGATCGTGGCAAAATCGTAGGGGTTTGTCGCCAGCCAACTGCGCCAATGTCGTGCTTCGCAGGAATTTGCGCAGTTGCTCGTGAACCGATCGAAACGCCTGACCCAAGACACAACTGGGGCCCTGGCACAGTTGAGTTCGCGCGAAGCAAGAGTCTTTCTCAAGCGGACCTTCAATTGCCTCAAAGACGTCTAACAGCGTGACCTTTCGTGCCGGCTTCGCCAGCACGAATCCACCGCCAGGACCGCGAATGGAATCGACCAGCCCCACCTTGACCAGGTGCCGCATCACTTTGGCCAGATGGTGCCACGACGCGTGCAACGCGCGGGCGATCTCCTGGTTCGTGAATCGCCGATCCGGCTGCTGGGCCAGCAAGACCATCGTGTGGACGCCCAGCGAGACCGCTTCCGAAATTCCGACTAATCGAGCCACGGCACGATTGCCTGATTGAAAGAATAACGGTAAAACGATACGATAATACCACTAATCGACGCGACGTCAACCTGCCACCGGAAGGTGCGGAACTGGCTGCCCGATCAGCCAACGGCCGCGGGGCGGGCTGCGGTGCGGCCTGGGAGGAGCGAGGAAGTGCCACTCGCGGTCTGTGGCGGGAATGGGGGCAGCAGTGGTTGCCTGCCGAGTACGATCATGATGCCAAAACCCGTATACATGGACAATCACGCCACGACCCGGGTCGATCCGCGCGTCGTGGAAACGATGCTGCCGTTGCTGAGCGACAACTACGGGAACCCCAGCAATACGGGCCACCTGTTTGGACGGCGCGCGGCGGCGGCGGTGGAATCCGCTCGCGCGTCAATTGCCGCCGCCCTTGCCGCTCGGCCCGATGAAATCCTGTTCACTAGCGGAGCGACGGAGAGCAACAACCTGGCGATTCGTGGCGTGGCGCAGCGGTACCGCAAGCGAGGAAATCACCTGATAAGCGTCGTCACCGAACATTCGTCGGTGCTCGAGACGCTGAAGAAGCTCGCGCGCGACGGGTTCGACGTCACCTTGTTGCCGGTGGTTCAGGCGCCGAGCGACCGGGCGGGACTGGTCACGGCACAGAGCGTTGCCGACGCGATCCGCGACGACACGATTCTCGTGTCGGTGGCGCTGGCGAACAACGAGATCGGCGCGATCCAACCGTTGGAGGAAATCGGCCGCGTGTGCAAGGAGCGTCGCGTTCTGTTGCACAGCGACGCCACGCAGGCAGTCGGCAAGATGGCGGTGGATGTGGATCGGTTGCAGGTCGATCTGATGAGTTTCTCGGCGCACAAGCTGTACGGTCCGAAGGGAATCGGGGCGCTCTACGTGCGTCGGCGGCATCCTTCCGTGTGGCTTGAGCCGTTGATTTCCGGTGGCGGGCAGGAGATGCGACTGCGGAGCGGGACCTTGAACGTACCGGGGATCGCCGGTTTCGCGCGGGCCCTGGAGCTCTGCCTGGCTGAACTGCCGGCGGAGGCGGAGCGGTTGCGCTCGTTGCGAGATCGCCTGTTCGAGGGATTGAAGGCGGCGGTATCCGACGTGGTTCTGAACGGCCCGGCGTTGTCCCCCGCGCATCTCCGGTTGCCCGGAAACCTCAACGTGAGTTTCGCACGCGTCGACGGGGACGCGCTGTTGCTGACCAACGGCGGGTTCGCGGCCAGCACGGGCAGCGCTTGCAGCTCGTCCTGTCAGGAGCCGAGTCACGTGTTGAGCGCACTGGGTGGCGACCCGGACCTTGTGCGAGGCGGC
>Ga0194125_10013187_pt1 | contig 10772 bp, 10 predicted proteins | sample TA2KigC250mmetaG_FD_148626 | JGI IMG/M metagenome (GOLD analysis project Ga0194125, IMG submission 148626) | Freshwater microbial communities from Lake Tanganyika, Tanzania - TA2015034 Kigoma Deep Cast 250m | ecosystem: Environmental > Aquatic > Freshwater > Lake | place: Tanzania: Lake... | reverse complement strand
GTGGAACAATGTGTAAGCAATTTAAAATCTCCCCCCCGTGTAACTTGATACTTTACCGGGCTGTAAATTAAACGGCTGTCAATAAAATTAGATTGGCAGCCGTTTATGTTTGCTGCCGACTGCGGCGCGTTGGCAGCGGGCAGCACGCCTCCCTTGCATCCCCCCGCTTGTGAGGGGAGAAGCGAGCAACCGCCGCAAGCGGGGGGATGCAAGGAGGGTGTGTCGGATGTCACCCGCGAAGGCACAGAGGTGGCCGGCGCGGATACGAGACTCTGCACCGGATTTTAGGTGCAGGGTATGCAAATTATTGAATTATACGTTTAGTTTGAAGATTCTTGAGAAAGGCTGTGGTGCAGCGCCGCCAGCGGTTGTTTTAGATGTAGCCGGCGTCTTGAAGCCGAGGATATCAGCGGTCGTTGCGGCGCGACGGACGCTGCCCTCCGCGCCGCGAAGGCTGTGACGGCTGAGCAGATTGATTGGCGTTATTATTAAAGACGGTCTTTGTCTCGACTTTAGACGAACCCTTAAGTCCGCTGGTCGCTCCAGCGGCGGCGTTCGGGTCGATGAGCGCGACGCGGGCATTCGGCGCCAGTCCCTCCTCCATAACGACGAAATTGTCGTTGCGGGCGCCTAATTTGACCGTGCGGGGTGTAAAACCTGAACCGCTTTGCTCATAAACGACCATCTTTTCGCTTTTATCGAAGACGGCTTCGATGGGAACCCAAATCTTATCAGGGATACGCTCAATGATGATACGGGCGGAGGCGGACATTCCGGGCCTAAGCAGCGGGTCGGACTCTTTGATGCGCACCAGGACATCGAACATACGCGCCTCGGCGGCAGCGCTGGTCTGGGCGCGGGTCAGAATCGCCACATTCATAATTTCGCCGTTGAAAATCGGGTCGGGATAGGCTTCCAACTTAACTTCCACCGACAGCCCTGCTTTGACCCGTCCGACATCCAACTCGCTCACTGCCATCTCGACCATCATCACTGACAAATCCGGCAGTTCTATGAGGGTCTGACCGCGCCAAGGTGTGTCGCCGATTTTGATCTTCGACATCTCGCCGCCGCGCCAGGTCTCTTTATAGACGACCAATCCCGGCTGCGGCGCAGTGATAGTCAGTTTTTGCAGGTCGGCGCGGGCTTTCTCCAAGTCGATTTCCGCCTGCCGAACCTTTAGTTCGAGGGAGCGGATATCGGCTTGGTTGATTTGCGTCTGCGCTTCGATTTCCCGTTCGGCTTGCTCCAACGATATTTTCGCCTGCTGCAGTTGCAATTTGCCCTCTTCGACGCGCACATCGGCTTCGAACTTTAATTGTTCGAGCCGCAGTTCGGACAAGCGATAGGAAGCGCGTGAATTCTCCAGCGAAGATTCGAGATTTGCCATACGCGAGGCTATCGAAGCGCGCGAATGGTCGAGATTGCTTCTCGCAAGTTCTAATTCGGCGCTGAGGTCGTCGATGGTCTGGCGCACATCGGTCGTGTCGAACTGGATGAGGAAATCACCCTTCTGCACTAAAGTGCCTTCATCGACCAGCCCGATGATTTGCAGGTTGCTGCGCGCCGGCGGGGCGCTGATGAAGACCGAATTCTCAGCGCGCAGCCGGCCGGTTTCCTTGATGTCGATGATGAACTCGCCGGACTGCGCGGCAGCGGTCGGAACATTCGGCACGTCGGAAGGCCATAATATCCAGATTATTACCGCCAAAACGCCGATGATAGCCGCCGCCTGCGCCCAGCGCGGCAATCGAAGAAATTGGATTTTTATTTGATGTAGATGCATAACTGGCTGGCGCCGCTCACTATAAAGCCGGACAGACATTCCTATCAACTAGAAGCTTCAAATTTACTGCTGATATAGCGAATATAAAGTTCGCCGCTTGGAGTGTAACTCGTTTTATTGTAACGCGCCCAATATCTTTTTCCTGCGTTTTAATTCACCCGAATTTACCGATTATCGCGTTTGCCCAGTGTTCCGGCGCATCGTCGCCGGATTGCTCCAGCCATTCGATACGCTTGTCGGCGCGAAACCAAGTCAATTGACGCTTGGCGAACTGCCGTGTGGCGATGACGATTTGCCTTCTCGCCTCTTCTAAGGGAATTTCGCCGGCGAGGCAGCGAGTAATCTGCCGGCAGCCAATTACTTCCAATACCGGCGCTGGCAGATTTGCGATGCTTCCATATCGGTCGATTAAACATCGGACTTCTTCCATCCAGCCGGCTTTGAGCATAGCCTCGACGCGCCGTTCGATAAGCGAGTGCAGTTCCAGGCGCGGCCGGTTCAATCCATAGATAAGATAATTATCGGATGCGCGGCTGTTCCGGAGTGAACATTGTGCAGAATGAGAACTTTGATGCCACCAACTGAAAGGTTTACCAGTCAAACGATAGACTTCCAACGCCCGCACGAGCCGCTTGTGGTCGCGTGGTCCGACTTTGGCGGCATACGCTGGGTCAACTTGGGCTAATTCAGAGATGAGCGCAGCAATGCCTTTTTTATCGATTTCATTCTCTATGGTGTGGCGAAGTTCCGGACTTGCAGGGGGAATTAGCACCAAACCTTCGATGACAGCCCGGATATAAAGTCCCGATCCACCGACGACCATTGGAATTCGGCCTCGCTGCCGGATGTCTTCCATCGCCTCGCGCGCCATTACAGCAAACTGCCCGGCCGACAACCTGACATCCGGTTCGCTCACTCCAACGAGGTGATGACGGATTCGATTAAGTTCATCTTTTGTCGGCGCGCCTGAGCCGATTTCCAGATGGCGGTAAATTTGCCGCGCATCGGCCGAGATTATCTCGGCGTTCAGCGCTGGCGCGACTCGCAAAGCGACGGCGGTTTTTCCGACCGCCGTTGGACCTATTATAACGATGACCTTGATAGCGCTCTGGAAATATGTGATTTACCCCTAACTACTCTATTACTCATATCTTCTATCATCTCTTAAACCACTTCTCAATTTCCTTCTTCGACAGAACATGATATATCGGCCGACCGTGGGGACAGAATTCAGGGTCGGAGGTTTGGAAGAGGTCGTCGATGAGACGGTGGCGCTCTTCCGGTTCGAGCGCGATGCCGGCTTTGAGCGCGGCGCGGCAAGCGAATGCCGCCGCCAAAGTCCGCCGTGGATCGCCCGCGCTCTTCAGACCGCCGTTCTCGTGCAATTCGTCAATTATTTCAAGTAAAATCCCGCGTTCGTTCGATATCTTCAGACCGGCTGGAACAGACAGGATGCGATACTCGCGCGGACCGAAGGATTCGATATCAAAGCCCATCGCCCGCAGCAGTGGCTTTATTTCTTCGACCAACGCAGCATCCTCGACCGAGACCGCAAATGAAGATGGAAACAATAACTGCTGGCTGAGCCAGGGTATTCTTTCCATCGCATTCAAGGCTTGTTCGTAGAGTATTCGCTCATGGGCGATGTGCTGGTCGATGAAAACGATGCCTGTTGTCAACGGCGAGACAAGATAAGTGTTGAAAAGTTGAAAGATGACCGGACCCTCGGAGGTAGTGGTTTCAACATTGGCGACCGCCGAAAGACGCGCTGAAGTTTCGTCGGGCAGAATATCTTCGGCGATGGATTTATCAACTTTGGGATTGTAGGGGAAAGGCAGATTGGGCGCGCCGGCGCGGCCTGAAGGGCGAGCGACTGGAATATAAGGTGTTAAATGCGCCGGAGCCTCGACCGGCAGCTTGACGACTATATGTTCTGAACTTGCTTCACGACGGGCGATGATATGTGTCCGGCTTGTGGCAGCGCCTGAGCCGGCTGCATTTGAACCAGGCATTGAGGAAGCCTTATCAGCAGCAGGTAGTCCGTGCGGCGCGAGCGACTCGCCCAACGCCCGCCGAATCGCGCCCCATAAAGCGTTATAAACTAACTGTTCGTCGGCGAATCTAACCTCTTTTTTCGCCGGATGCACATTAATGTCGAACTTGTCCGGTGGGCATTGAATGTTGACGATATAAATCGGCTGCCCACCGACGGTCAGATAAGGCTCTAGAGCGTTCAGAATAGCGCGGTTCAGACGCGGGCTGGCGATAGGGCGGGAATTGACGAAGAGATATTGTTCGCCACCGGATTTAAGGACCGATGACGGCGGCGTTATGAAGCCTGTAATGTGCATATAATTCTGCCGGTGGTCGATGGCAGCCATATCTTCGGCTAAATCATCGCCGAACATTCCGGTGATGCGCCCTCGCGGTGTCTCGGACGGCAGTTGATAGACTAAAACCTCGCCGCGATATAGTTCAAATTCGATGCTGGGAAATACCAGCGCAAAATGTTTGAAAACCGCGGCAATCCACTTGAATTCGGTCGCGTCGCTGCGCAGGAACTTGCGCCGCGCCGGCACATTGTGAAACAGATGGCTGACGGCAACGGTTGTGCCGCGTGAACAAGCCGCAGGTTCACAACTCTCAATTACACCAGCAGAAATCTTCAACCGCGCGCCGATTTCCTCGCCGTGCGCGCAACTTAATATATCCAGACGCGATACAGCGGCTATCGACGGCAGCGCTTCGCCGCGGAAGCCAAAGGTCTCCAACGCTTCCAAATCCTCGAACCGCCGCAGTTTGGATGTGGCGTGCCGCCCGACCGAAGCCGTAAGTTCAGCGGCGGTCATTCCTATACCGTTATCGACGACCTTCAGCAATGTGCGTCCGGCGTCGGTAACTATGACTTGTATCTTTGTCGCTCCCGCATCGATAGCGTTTTCGACCAACTCCTTTATCACGGCAGCCGGACGTTCGACGACTTCGCCGGCGGCGATGCGGTCGGCGACCGACTGCGGCAGCGTCTCGATGCGCGGACGCTCGATCTCGATTTTACTTAGGCTTGGCAATCAGATTTTGTATCTATTTGCTAAATAATGCGTAATGTAGAGTTTAGATTTCACCGCTTCAGTGTGATATACTCGAAAAATAGACGCGCTTTCTCCCCACGCTTGCGGCTATTGCTTGCTTCTCCCCCCGCTTGCGGCTATTGCTTGCTTCTCCCCCTGCTTGCGGCTATTGCTTGCTTCTCCCCCTGCTTGCGGGGGGATGAAGGGGGGTGATTGCAACTCTACCGCGTGGGCTGGACGATATCGGTTGAGCCTTCGAGATAGACGCCGGCTTTTTCGAGGACCAGGCGTTTGCATTCGGCGAGGGCTTAGACCCGCACATTTTCCTTCGACTCGCTCTGCCTCATCGTGATGCAGACATTCTGCTCGAAGGTCGGCGCCTGGGCTGTCAGTCCGCCGGCCGGAATCGTCAGCAATGCAATGGTATGAATGGATTTATTTTGTTCAAGATTCGTTTCGATACTGTTGCTGTCCTGAACGCAGTAAGCATCTCGTCCGGAAAAGCGGGAACGAGATCCTTCACTTCGTTCAGGATGACATAAATCTTTGTGGCGGGCAGAGACGCCTGCCCCACTTAATTCTTTCGCCCTATCCTGCTTACTGCTTACACCTTGTCCATTTATCATCATCATCATTATCATCATCATCATTAATCTATCTCATTTAACAACGTCGGTGGTATTTTTTCTTTTACTGTCAATTCGAACATTCGTCGAATCGACCGCTCTGCGCCCTTACGAACACCCTCATCCAAGACTATCTCCGGTTGTAGGTTTTCGAGTGAACTAATTACATCGTCAAGTGTTATCATTTTCATAAAGCGGCATATTTTGCAGGCGCGGAAAAACTGTTTGTTTGGCACCTGAATCGCCAGTAAATCGGACAGCCCGCACTCGGTTACGGCTAAGAACATCTGAGCCGGGCTATTTTGAGCGTATTTGACCATTCCCGCCGTCGAGAGCGCGGCATCCGCCAGACGCACGACATCGTCGCGGCATTCCGGATGCGCTAACACCTTAAGGCCTGGATAAGCGGCGCGGATGGCTTCGACGCTGGCCGGCTCAATCTCCTGATGCACGGCGCAAAAGCCATCCCAAAGGATGACATTTTTCTCCGGCAGGCGTTGCGCAGCATAGCGGCCTAAATTGCAGTCCGGTAAAAAGAGAATATTCCGATTCGGCATCGCCGCGATAACTTCGATTGCATTAGCCGATGTGCAGCAGGCATCGGACAAGGCTTTCACCGCCGCAGTCGTGTTGACATAGCACACTATGCCAAGGTCGTCGAACTGCCGGCGCAAGTCCTTGATGCGCACAGCCAAATCGACTTCGTCTGCCATATCCGCCAGCGAGCAGCCGGCTTGTCGATTGGGATGGATGACTTTCCGGCCCGGATTTACAACCTTCGCCGTTTCCGCCATAAAATGCACACCGCAAAAGACAATCGCCTCAGCCGTCTTTACCTCAGCCGCCTGCAGCGACAACCCTAACGAATCGCCGATATAGTCGGCAATCTCAAAGATTTCCGGCCGCTGGTAATTATGCGCCAATATGACCGCGTTACGACGCTGCTTCAACTCTGCGATGCGGTCTAATTTGGCGGCAATCGTATGGCAGGTGTCTAAAGTATAAAAACCGGCATCCGCACGGCTGAGTTTAGCGTATAGTTCTTTGGCGTCGAACATTACAGTAGCCCGGCTTCTCGCAAGCGGGCATTGTCCATTAAGTCCTTTTTGTTCTTTGTTTATACTTCCGCCGCCGGCTACAGTTAGTCGGCAGCGGAAGTATCTTAAGTTACGTTGTTTGCCGTTGACTACAGCGAGCCGACGGCAGGCATTAGACCGCCGTCGTCCCGCAGCAGACGCTGACAAGATGCAATTTTTAACAGCATTCCGCGTAGCGTTTGGCTACATCATCCCAGTTCACAAGATTCATAAAGGCTTTTGTGAATTCCGCCCGGCGGTTTTGGTATTTTAAATAATAAGCATGTTCCCAAACATCCAGCGCCAGGAGCGGCGTTACGCCCCATTGAGTTAGGTTTTGGTGCTTTTCGGTCTGCAGGATGGCAAGTTTCTTATCCTTGCCGCCTTGACAAACCAGCAGCGCCCAGCCGGAGCCTTCGACGGCGTTGGCAGCGGCTAATAATTGGTCCTTGAAAATCTCAAACGAACCGAAGTCGCGCTTGATGGCTTCAGCCAACACCCCGGATGGCTCGCCGCCGCCGTTCGGCTTCATATTCTCCCAGAATATCGTATGCAGAATATGCCCTGAACCGTGAAAAGCGGCTTCGCGCGACCAGTGCTTAATCAAGGCAAAATCGCCCTTTTGACGCGCTTCTTCTAACTTGGCTTCGGCATTGTTCAAGCCATCGACATAGGATTTATGATGCATATCGTGATGCAGACGCACCGTTTGGGCGTCGATGTGCGGTTCGAGCGCCTCATAACTGTAAGGTAGAGGCGGTAGTTCGTGCGGCATTTTATTCCTTTTAAATTAGTTTAATGTAACAGGAGGACGGGCGTCCCTGCCCGTCCTTTGGTTCCTTAGAAAATGCGTTGCCTGTTGCGTCAGGTCTTAGCTCACCGCAGGTGAGCGTGACCTGACGCTATATCCGGCAGGTCACACGCTGCGCGCAAGACCTGCTGAAACGCGTTTTCATCTTACGTTGCACCGCGCAGCGGGATGATGATTACTCTATATATTAATAAGACGAGTCACATTCGATAGACATTTGAAAACAAAACAAATTTATGTTAAATAACTATTTTTTCTGCGTGTCAGATGGTCTAATCCAAGCAACAAACCCGCGACAAACAAACCGATGAAAATCGGCTCAATCATCCAAGGAAAAGGTGGTTTACCGCAATAACTTCGCATTATGAACCAAATTGCGACTAACAAAGACGCAATGATTAGATTCGCCAACGCCCAGCTTGGTCGGTAGCGCCATCTCTGGCTATATGACAGCGCTAACGGCAGCATCAGCGCCGGTGTGCCGAGCGACCCGAGTTTATGCCAGATTTCAACTACCGATTCACTCCATAAGGCTATGCCGACCGCCAGCGCCGTCGAAAATATCAGTCCCCAACGCGTCAAACCGACCTCGCTAATTTTAACGCGCCAACACTTGATTCGCCAAAGTATATCGTGAGATAAAGTCGAAGCCGCCAGCAGACTATTCGAATCCACAGTTGATTGAATTGTCGCGATCATCCCCACTAAAAACAAACCCTTAAGCCCACAAGACAATGTCAAATCGCCCATTTTAGGAAACGCATCCACGCCGGATAATCCGGACCCTAAAATGGCTCGACTGTAAAGCCCGACGGTCGTCGTCATAAAATCAAACAACATCCAAAATGGAATAGACCATAGTATCCCGGCACGCGCCACCTGCGGCGATTTGGCGGCGTAAGCGCGCTGGTAGAACGAAGGCTCAATCAATGCTGCCAAAGCGATGAAATACCAACTCGCGATATAAGCCGGCGAATTCCCGCCGTGCCATTGAAAATGTTCAACCGGTAGATGAGCCTTTAAAAATGTCCAGCCGCCATAACCGGTTGCAAGCACAATAAGCATCACGGCAAAGACACTATACATCAACACAAACTGCACCCAATCCGTCCGCACATCGCCGCGGAAACCGCCGATAAGAACATAGAAAGTCGAGAGAATCGCGGCTATCGTTACGCCCAGCCACAAAGGCATCGTGAAAAGCAGATTTAATAAGACGCCCAACATAAGAACATACGCCGCCGGCACAGTCATCACAAACACCATCGCCGCTCCGCCCACGGCCATCGGCGAACCATAAGCAGCCTGCAATTGGTCAGGAATGGTCAATAACCGCGCCGCATTAGCCCGTTTGGCAATCAGCGCTGCAAATAACAATGCCGCTAAATAGTAAGGCACGCCAAAGACCAACCAGTTCGATAAGCCATAACTATATGCATATTCACCTACGCCTAAAATCCCGCCATACCAGGTCGAGACCGTCGTCGCCACAAACGACGGCAGCGTCAGCCTGCGCCCACCGACGAGGAATTGTTCGATATCGCCCTTCTCGCGCCGGATTAACCGCCCGGCTAAAAATATGAGCAAGAGGATATAGAAAAGAAGGATTATCCAGTCGATTAAATGCAGCGTCAAGTTAATAGTGTAAATTAAAATAAGTGAGGTGTAAGACGCAAGGTGTAAGTTTGTTTAGGAACGGTCATTCAGTGGCTGCATTCAGCCGCTACTGTCGAAATAGCAATCCAATTCGCTAAAAGCCCCAACTTAATCCACCTGGTCCTTAGCGCCCATAACTCCATATTACTTATCATCCTCAAAATTCCCGCGCCGCTTCTTCCACCACTTTTCCAGCCGCTCTTTGACAGTCTTTTCTGCGCCGCTCTCGGTCGGCCGGTAGTAAATTCGCTCTTCCAATCCTCTAGGCAAATGCGATTGCCCAGCAAAACCGCCGTGGTCGTGGTCGTATTGGTAGCCCTTGCCATATTCCATAGCCTTCATCAATCCGGTTACGGCATTGCGCAGATGCAGCGGCACCGGACGACCGGGGTCAGCGCGCACATCGCCATAGGCTTCAGCCAAGGCAATGTATGTCGCATTCGATTTCGGCGAAGACGATAAATAAATCGCTGTCTGGGCTAAATTCAACTGCGCCTCCGGCATTCCGATAAACTGCACCGCCTCCGCGCAAGCCACCGCCAAAACCAGCGCTGTCGGATTAGCGTTGCCGATATCTTCCGAGGCCAAAATCACCATCCGGCGGGCGATGAACTTCGGATCCTCTCCGGCGTCAAGCATCCGCGCCAGCCAGTATAGCGCCGCGTCCGGGTCGCTGCCACGCAGCGATTTTATGAACGCCGATATGACATCATAGTGATATTCACCCTTCTTGTCGTAGCGCCCCAGCCGCTCCATCAAGGCACATTCGATGAAGGCTTGATTTATCGATAGGTTCGGTTTATCCGCTGCCGACTCGCCGTAGTCGCCAGCGCCTTCCTTTTCACTCAACGCCAAGTCAACCGCTATCTCTAATCCATTCAAAGCAACTCTTGCATCCCCACCGGAATACTGTGCCAACGCTGATCTAGCCTCCGGCTCAAGTTGGATATTAAACTGCTGGAGATAATCATCCTTCTCCAAAGCCCGTTCGATAATCGCCTCGATATCCGATGCACTCAAAGGATAAAAACGAAACACCCGGCAGCGCGACAACAGCGGACCTATAACTTCAAAGGACGGATTTTCGGTCGTCGCGCCGATGAGAACGACCGTGCCGTCTTCGACCGCGTGCAGCAAGGCGTCCTGCTGCGCTTTCGACCAGCGGTGGATTTCATCGATGAACACGATGGTTTTCCGCCCTAAATTGCGGTCGAGCGCGGCTGTGTTGATGACTTTGCGCAACTCGCCTACACCGCTCGAAACAGCCGATATTGGTATGAACTCCGACTGCGTAATACGGGCTATCAAGCGCGCCAAAGTCGTCTTCCCCGAACCCGGTTCGCCCCAGAATATCATCGAGTGCAGCCGGTCGGTTTCTATCAACTTCCGAAGCAAGCCGTCCGGCCCCAAAAGATGGCGCTGCCCGAAAAATTCGCTCAGTTCGGCTGGCCGCATTCGCTCGGCAAGCGGTGTCCTGACAAAATTCAGTTTAACCTTTCAATACTTCATTTTTCATACTTTTAATTTAATGCTTAAATCCGGTAGTCTCAATATGAAATTGATAAAATATCTTTAGATAAATCTATATTTTGCCTAAAATAGTATCGATAATGATGATGATAATGATGATGATAATGATGATGGCAAAGTCAATGATAATGATAAATACCAATATTTCGCATTAGCATTGACATTGACATTAGCATTGTATTTATTATTCTAGTATCTAATTGCATATATGGCTTCCAG
>Ga0194125_10013184_pt1 | contig 10775 bp, 6 predicted proteins | sample TA2KigC250mmetaG_FD_148626 | JGI IMG/M metagenome (GOLD analysis project Ga0194125, IMG submission 148626) | Freshwater microbial communities from Lake Tanganyika, Tanzania - TA2015034 Kigoma Deep Cast 250m | ecosystem: Environmental > Aquatic > Freshwater > Lake | place: Tanzania: Lake... | reverse complement strand
CGCGTTGAAGGTATAGCTCCAGGTGTGGCCCAGCCGATCTGTGCAGGCCAGTGGATTGCCGTGCGTATCGTAAGCCCAGTTCTCCTGGCTGCCATCGGCGTAAGTGATGCATGTCAGGTCGTAGGCGGTCAGGCCAGCACCGTCGGGCCGCGGCGTGTAGGTTAAGGCAGTCGTGTTGCCCTCCGCATCGCAGTAAGCGGCAAGCCTGCCGGACTGCAGATCGTAGGCAAATGACGTGCTGTCTCCCAGACGGTCCGTCACCTGCCGCAGACGCTGCAGGCCATCGTAGGCCATCTCCGTACGGTTCCCCACACTGTCCTCACGCCCGACATAGCTCCCTTTGTGGTCAAAGTAGTGGATCACCCGGCTGCCATCCGGGTTCTCTTCCGTGCTGCGGAAACTGCTGAAGGCAAAGGAAGTGACATTGCCCAGTCCATTGGTCTGTGTCGCCACCTGGCTCAAGTCGTTGTACACATTGGTGACGATTGCACTCCCCGGCGTGTTCGGGCTGTACATGGCGGTCAGGCGGTTGTCTTCGTCGTACTCGTAACGCCAGGTGTTGCCCGCTGCATCGGTGTACGAAACCAGGTTGCCATCCACATAGCCATAGTGCACTGACCGGCCGGCCATGTCGGTAACCTGGCACAGTTGGGTGCCGCTGTAGGCAAAGGTCAGCGTGATGCCAAGGCCATTCGACACGCTCTGCAGCAACCCACTGCCGCCGTAGGTCAAGGTCAGAGCGTTCTCATTGGCATCCTGCCAGCGCACCATCTGGCCAGCGGCGTCGAATTCGTACCGCGCACCAGCCGCGTTCTCGAGAAGGTAGCCGCCCGCCACCTCGGTCAGGCGCAGCACCATCCCCGGCGGCGGCGAATAGCTGCCGTCGGGCAGGCGGGTGAACTCGAGCACCTCTGTGCCCAGGCGCACGGTCAGGGTGTTGTCCAGCACACCATCTGCCGCCCACTTGGCGGCCAGGACCGCAGCCAGCCACTGCACCACATCCGGGTCACCGGTCAAGAGATCGAGTATCACAGAGGCACTGGCCATGACCCCGGCGGCCTCGACCGGTTGGCGCATGCCAAGAGCCAGGTCTCCTTTGCTGCTGCGTTCCACCCTCATTTCATAGTTGTGCCGCCAGCCACGGCCCAACGCCTGCTCGTAGTAGTGCGTGCCGCTGTTGTAGGAGCGTTCCAGCCACAGCCCGAATGGTTCCGCAGCGCCAACCGCCAGGTCGGTGTTTGCGTAGACGCAGGCACCCGTAGCCATGTCTATGGGGTCTCCGCTCTGCGGGGTGCTCACGGCCGGATCCTGGTCACTGGGCACGCCCCCCCAGTACTGCAGCATCTCCAGCAAGGCCAGACGATCGAGGATGCTGTTCGTGGCCACCTGTCCCCCGCCTGAACTCCCGCCGGCATAGAAACCGCTGACGGTCAGGCCGACCCAAAAGTCCTCCCAGCCGGGCACAAAAGCGATGTACCCCACGCCGAGCCAGTCCAGCAAACGGATATGGGCATCCTCCGGCAGAACCAATACCCTGCCAGCATTGATCATATCCGTCAGTTGCTGCAACTGCGCGGAAGTGTAGTGGAGCAACTGGGGGCGCACTGTCGCCCAGTTGCCAGCGTGGGCTCGAAAGGTGCGTTGGCCTTGAGCGTTGCCCAGTTGCAGCAATCTGCTGGCTGAGACGGCTGGCCTGCTTGGGCCCTGCACCTGTTCCAACACCGCGTGTTCGAGCGCACTGTACAGCACCCGGATGGCTCTGGACACGGCTACGGCGTCCACGCCAGCCTCTGTCGCATTGCTGCTGTAGCAGAACATGCCAATGTCGGTAGCATAGGCCACTTGGGGTCCCACCAGCCCTACGGCATGGTGCAACATGGTTTGGGTCCCTCCGAGCCGATCGAGCGCGCTCATCAACAGACGAACCTGGTGCAGCCAGCCCAGGCCGATCATCCACAGGCTCTCTCCCCAGACATACTCGGTGTCCTGCAGGCCATACATATGGCACAGGGCGAGATAGTCACGACGGCTCGCCAGCAGCCTGGGCGACACGTCGCCAAAATCGTGGGCCAGAACGTAGAGGCCACCGCTCATCAGACGGAAGGCGTAGGATTGATCAGCATAACTCCCGCCCCCGGCAGCGTAGGGGTGGTCTACGTCCACCAGGCAGTCGTAGTAGGCGCCAAAGTTCGTCGCATTGCCGGTGGCAATCACCACGCCGTCCAGTAGCAGGTAGGCGACATCGGTGTCGCCCACATACGTGAGCGTAAGCCGTCGGCCAGCGATCTCCGAGGCAGCAAACGTGTGGTCAATGCCCTCGTGCCGGATGCGCAGCTTGTGCCGTGAGGCATCGTTGAGCTCAGCTCCGGTGGCAACATTCTCCACCAATAGGGCATAGGGCAACGCAGCGGAGTAGGCCGTAAGCTCGAGCGGCACAATCCTGCGTTCGCCGAGCACATCCTCGATACTGGCCTCAGGCATGTTCGCGCGCACATAGTTCACCAGGTTCATGCTGTAGGTGATCAGATCAGCGCGCACGTTGGCCTCGTTGAGGTTGCGCACCGAATCGCTGGTGACCGTGGCTCCGGCCGTCGCTCGCGCCAGGAAGGCAGAGCGGTCATAGCCCAGCGCGGCGGGCAGGTCAATCCCCGGCATGTCTTCGTACTCCTTCATCGCCGGATCGAACCAGTAGGTCTGGCCGTTGATCTCAGCGGAGGCCCAGACGCGCAGCAGCCGCATGGTGTCCCCGGGAGGCTCAACGACTCCCATCATTCCGCCATTCGCCACGACCTGGGGCACCTGATCCTCCGACACGCCCAGCCAGTTGGCCAGACGGCTCATGGGATAGGTAGCGATGCCGCTCACATAGTTGGCCGTATAGCCCGCCGCGCGCATCAGGGCAATGAACAGCGAACTTTGGTCACAGTCGTTGCCCCGACCAGCCCACATTGTGCCCGAAGCTCCATTGGCGGCGCCGAATGTGGGCACATAATCAATGTGGTCGTGCACGTATGCGAAGATGAGGCGCGGATCCAAGTCCAGAGCACGCGCCAGGAGCGAGATACTCGGCGTGATCTGCGCCTCAGAGGGGAATGCCTGTGCGACCGCGGCCGCGGGAACCAGCAGGCCGCTCTCTGCCTGCCTCTGCAAGATGCGCAGCGCTTCTTCGCCCGTCACGGGGAGCGCACTCACCGGCCACCAGTCTGACCTTGGGCTCCCCATGGACAGTGGCAGAGACTTGGACGGCCCGTACACACCGGGTTCGGGCAGCGCGATGGGAATTGGGGCTGGCAGCGGCGTTGGCTGAGGGCTGGGCACAGGCCGCTGCGCCAATACATGAAGCGAAGGGAGCAGTACGTTGCACGCCACCACTGCGGTCAACAGGATACGTGCAATAGCCGCGAAGCAGATTCGTGTCTGGGAAGCTTTTTTATGTAGCATCATGAGCCTCCTATTCGGTGCATACCGCCTCTTGAGGATAGCAGAGTCATGAACTCTCAGCAGTGATCACCCCAATGGGCGGCGACGAGCATAATGTCCACCACGTCTATGTCGCCATCGCTGTCCAGGTCATAGCGTGGGTCATAGTTGGGGTGGCCCAGCGCCGTGGCCCAACGGCTGGCAACCGCCATGATGTCAGCCACATCCACATCGCAATCACCATCCAGGTCACCGTATATGGAAGGGGATTCGACGCGCAAGAGATTGCCAGCGGCATCGTAGGTGTAGGCGATGGCTTTGCCGTTGCCATAGTCCGCACGCACCAGCCGCCCGGCCTCGTCATAGGTGTAGGTGACCGTCTGGCCCTGTGCGGTAGAGGCCGTACCCCCCTGCAGCGGTGGCCGGCCGAAGGCCCCTCCCGGCTGCACGGCCGCCAGCAGCACCGTCAACACAGCCAGCACGACAATGCACTTGCCACTCCTGCGCAACCAACTGCTTATCCGCCACTGAGACTTGTTCATAATGGTCCTCCTGGGTCTCGGTATGTGTTCACACGCCCTGGACAGCGGGCGAGACATCATCGCGAGGATAGCACTTCCTTCGCCAAACCGCCAGAGTGGGCCGCAACAGGCAGAACCGCTCGCGGCTCTGCCGAAGGGGTAGCTCGACTGGACAGGTCGTCAGGTCACCAGGCAGGCAATTGGGGTGATAGCAACAGAGAAGTTGTGTAAGGGGCGTCAGTTTCAGCCAGTGCAGCGTCCTGCGCTGCCCGGCACCGATCTGCCGACCACAAAGCAGCCATAGAGATTCCAGGTTGATCGTGGCAGCCACTGACGCTCCCCTTCGGAGACCAACAAACACTCAACAATCCTGGCTACAACAACGACGCCTGTATTGGAGACAAACCTTTTTGGTAACGGCTCCAACGTTTGGTGTGAATTAGCCCGAGTTGCATCTGGGACGGTGTACCCACAGGCAAAAGGCAACCCTGGTAGTGACGACTTTAACGTTTGGTGTGAATTGGTCCGAGTTGTATCTGGGACGGTGTATCCACAGGCAAAAGGCAACCCTGGTAGTGACGACTTTAGTCGTTATCGTCAACTTGAACGACTGAAGTCGTTACTACGAAGACGCTCTCTTGGTAGTAACGGCTTCAGCCGTTGTCTCAACGACTGAAGTCATTACTACCAAGCCAATTCACACCAGGCGTTCTAGTCGTTACGGTCAACTCCAACAATCAGAGCCATTACCGCAGAGAGGCTAATCCGCCAGCCGGATGGTTGGATCTCCGTAAAGCACAAAAGCCGCCCAGGTGATGGACTCGGGGTGTTGCCTGCGGATCTCCACGCGCGCCAGGCGCAGGGCCTCACCGATCATATGCCCTTCCAACACCCGGTTGTAGAAATGGATAGCGAACGCAGCGGCCGGGCGATCGTAGATTGGCCACAAAGAGCCAATGCATCCCGAGGCGCCGCCGTACACAAAGGCCGAGGCCAGCCCCTCTGCCGGACCCCGCAGGAAATAGTCCACCTTCTGCGGCTGTTCCTCATTTGCCGTGCGGCCCGTCTGACAGGCATTCAGGAAGACCAGCGGCCGTCCGCGCAGCAAGCGCCGGATCTTCTGGGCGAAAAAGACCTCCCCATGCTGCAGCAACAGGCCGCTTAGATCGCCGTCTTCCTTGTCGAAAAAGGCGTGTCCCGCGTAGTGGATGACGTCGTACTCCCCACTGCGCAACAGATCGTTGAGCCGACTTCCCTGGGCTTGTTCGCGGTTCAGCACGTGGACATCTATGCGATCCTGCCATTGCTCCTGCAGGGCCTGCTGGATGGGCAGTATCTCTTGGCTCCAGGCAGCGGGTAGATTGCCTTCAGGGTCAGCGTAGACGAGCAGGAACCGCAACCGCCCTCCCGCTCGCGCAGGCCGCATCTCCTCCCGCGGAAAGGCCCCGCCCATGGGCATCCGCGCCATGGGCCGGTCCAGGCATAGGAAGCGGCCCTCGTAGAACATGAGCTCCCAGGGCAGCTCCAGATCATTCGTGGTGATGGTCAGTGCACAGGGCTTTTCGCTCAGGTATGTTTGCATTTGCTCAGGCATAAACAGGGAGTACATCAGCTCCCCTGCCTTTTGCACAACCAGGCTCACATCCTCCACAGGGCCGCCCCCCGTGACGCCGCCCAGAACCAGATCGCGAGCCACGTCGGACACCGCGGTCCTCTCCGTGCCTTCATGCACCCCTGTTGCGGCAGGAGTCTCTGCCGCCATGGCCGGCTGTCCGCCGCGCAGAGCAAACTGGCGGGCCAGGCCCGCGTCGATCGCCCGGGTAATGTCGTCAATCTGCTGGCCCATCAGCTCGCGGTCCTGCTTGACCAGAGTGCTAGAGCCTCGGATGCTGATACCATAGCTACCCGGCTCACTCGGTGTCCGCAGCATCACCATGTACTGGTACCGCTGCTGGGCGTCCAGCGGATATTGTAGTAGCAGCAATTCGGCCTGTCTGGCAAAGTGGCTGGCCTGCTTTGTTTTGTCCTCCACCACATTGAGCAAATCGGGCAGACCCTCAAGCTGCTCGCGCAGCTTGCCCAGAGTCTCTACACAACGGCCATACTGCTGTTCGCGCAGAGCCCGCTGTGCCTGGTCATACAGGGCCTGCGCGCGCTGTAGCTCAAGCTTCTCACGCACGAGTGCAGCTCTGGCTGCTGACGGGTGGCCCAGCCTGGCCGCCAGTTCACCCAGGCGCGCCTGGCATTCTGCGAGTTGGTCTTCGTAGTCGCGGACCATCTGCCGTTGGGCCTGGTGTTTCTTCTCGAGATCGCTGCGTACCTGCTCCGTGAGTTCCCATTGCACATCGGACAGCAAGTCGTCCAGTTGATCGAGTTGTCGCGTGGCAAGCTGGGCATCCTCGGCTCCCTGTAAGTTGCGCAGAACTTGCAGAGCCGATTCCAGTTGCTCCTGCAGTTCATTGAGAATCCACCTTTCCCCATCCACCGCCGCGCCCGCCCGCTCGGCAGCGTCCAGAAGCGCCTGCAACTCCAGGCAAAGCACGCGCTTACGCTCCAGGTCTTGGGCCAACAATGCTAGCCTGGCTAGGTCTTGGGCCAGTCCAGCCAGCATGGCAAGTTCGTTAGCTCTTGCTCGAGACACGGTAGCACCTCTCCTTCATCCTACCGCGCCAGAACACCTCACCTGGTCATCTCGTCCAGCTCCTGCTGCAGCTCGGCGATCTGATCATTCATCAGCCGGATCTCAGAGTCTACCACCGCTGCCGAAGCGGCCCCAGTCGATAGCTGCCGCTCCAAAGCTTCCAGATTGCCACGGGCGATCGCTAGCTTCGACTGCAAGAGCTTCCATTGTCTACGCAACTCCGGGTCCGACAGTGAGGGCTCTTCTCCTGGAGGAGTAGTGGACACAAACGGCTTTGTGCTGGCGGTCTCGCTGGACGCCAAGAAAGTTCCGTCCGGCGTCTGCATGTAGAAGACGGGCAGGCCCCATTCGCGGCTTCCGGGAACCTGCTGATCGATCTCGCGTCGCCCCTGCGTCACCGCAGCGTCCAGCGGCTTGCCCGCCAAAATGGCCTGGTACAGTCCCCAGTCGAAAGCCGAATTGGCATCCAAAGTGAGACCCCCCATCACACCCACCACGGCAGGGACTAACGCCGCCAGATCTGCGGCAGACCGACTCGTCTCATCGCTGGCCAGGTAGATCAGCCGCAAATGCTGCCTGTTGGAAATCCCCTGCATCCACCGCTCTAACGTGATCAGATCGGGCCCACCGTCCTCACGAACCAGCTGAAGGACCACGCGACCTGGCAGGCTGGTGAACTCGCTCCAATCCAAGTCGGGACTGGCATGAATGTAGTGCAGTATGTGATAGGGTTTTCTGGCCATGGCCTCCAGCAACTGCCTCCAGGTGGCGTTTTCCAGAACATCTTGCCGAGGGTCCCATTCCAGAGGTAGCCCCTGCCTCCGCAGGGTGGTAAGCCAGTCGCGGCCTCCTTCCAGCAGCGCACTTAACCGGGCATCGCACACCATGAGAACACGCAACGGAGACTTGATAGGCGCAACATGGACTGGCGTCTTCTGGGCAGGCACCTCACGCACCACAGGGGAACGGTTCGATAGGGCAACAAAGTCCCGGCCATCGTACAAGAACTCCCAGGGTACGGCCATCAACTCGGGGCTATCCAAGCGCAGGCGCAAGCGCAGTCCCTGGCTACGCTGATCGGCCATGTCCAATGAGCGCCGATAGAGGTTGAGCAGACGTCGTCCAAAGAGCCAAGAAAACAGGCGCGAGCCAATGTCGCGGAGCGGGTCCAGACTGTCGCTGGCCACCTTGCGCTGTACCCAGCCGCGGGTCGCACGCGCCGCGCCAGCCAGGGCTGACTGCGCTGCCAGGGGATCAAGGGGAAAGTTGAGCCCGTGCTCGGTCGCCTCACCTGCAGGCGAATCGACAACGTCAACAGTACATTCGCGGTCGGCGCCGCCACTCAGGGCGACGCGAAACTCGGCATACTCCGCGACATCCGCTTTCATGGATGCCTCCCTCCTTTTCCAGGGATACAAAACGGGGGAAGTTGCTTCTTCGTGCTGCCATTATATCCCATGCATACCGCACTGTCAACAGAACCATAGCCGCGCCAGGGAGAGAGTGGCCGTCAGCCGTCTGTCGGGCCCCTGTCGGCATCCGTTTGGGCAGAATTGCACACGCCGGTTATAATACCTCCGAGAACGCCCTCTGGGGACGGTTGTCTCCGGAAGGGCCAGGAAAGGAGGCGCAGCATTGAGCCTGAATAGAATCGTACAGCCCAGCGCCAAACTGAGAACCAAGTACTACCTGTACGTCTGGATCTGCTTTGCGCTGTTTATCCTGCCCTTTGTGCTGATCGGACTGGCTCCAGGGGCGGGCCTGATCTATGTAGCCATCTTCCTGGCCGTCAACGCGGTGTGGCTGCTTTTCGCCCACCTGCTGATCCCGCCGTACTTCCGCTCGATTTCCTACGAGCTGACGGATCAGGAGATCATCGTGCACAAGGGCATCTTTACCAAGTCGGAGAATGTGGTGCCCTATCACATGGTGACCAATGCGGCGCTCAAGCGCGGCCCGCTGGACCGCTGGTTGGGCATTGGCACATTGGAGGTCCATACCGCAGGTTTCAGCCAACAGGCAAAACCAGAGGCTCACCTGGTCGGACTGCAGGACTATGAGGACCTGCACCAGGAGTTACTGGCCGCCCTGCACCACTTCCGCCAGGGCATGACTGCGACCCGGCCCGCCCCACCCAGCGAGGCCACTCTGTCGCAGGACAGCACACAACTGCTGCAAGCTATTCTGGAGGAACTGAGGGCATTGCGCGCAGCAGCACAGAAGTAAGCGCTGGCTCTCCTGGAGGGATGCCCCTCTCCAGGGGAGCCAGCCCCGCTAGCCGTCTGCGTCTATAAGGAGTACCTGGACCGGCACGGCAGGAAAGTGCCGCTTCAGCCGCTCGATGTCGTACACAAGCTGCTCACCACCGTAGGACACGCCGGTGGACATCTGTTTGTGCAAGGCGTGGCATGGTACAATCTCAACGCCCACGGCCGCCTTGTTCTCGTTGAAAAAGTACTGGAACTTGGCCAGATCGTAGAACATAAAGGCATACTTGCCAAACTGTACCTCGACGAGCACTCTGCCCTTGACAAAGTCGATCTGCTTGAACGCCCCTGAGATAGCCACGTCGCTGCTGGGAAGGACAATGGTGTACGTGTCCCGCAGTTCCTGATATCCCCGCTGCGCAAACTCCATCCGGAACTGCCCGTTCATATCCTTGGGATCGAACAAGCGCCTTCCAGGCATGGTCTTTTCTCTGCTGACCTTGGTGCGGCGAGCCTCGACTGCGGCGATGACCTCGTAGATTTCTCGCTGGCAATCGGGATAGTGCACCTGCAGGATCTCCGCACCCCCTAGATGCGAGTATTCATATACGACCCTCATCAAGATTCCTCTCCGTCATCGTAGGCCGGCTCGTGCTCGAACAGCGTGGGCTGGAGCCGTGCTGTCCCGATCTGCACAATCTGCGGGGGAAGACTCCGTGAGGGGGCATCGGGGTCATAGACCGGCCGGTTGAGAGGCCGAATCCGCAACTCCCCGCGCTCGGCCAGGTCAATGCGCTGCCTGGCAACGGCGACATACTCCGGTACAACCTCCGCCCCCATCGCCTTTCGGCCATGCATGAGCGCGGCAATGGCCGAGGTGCCAACGCCCATGAAGGGGTCCAGCACCCAGTCGCCTTCGGCGGTAAGGGCCAACACCAGACGCTCCACAAGCTCCACTGGAAACTGACAAGGGTGGATGGTCTTCTCCACGTGATTCGACTTGACATTCGGGATTTCCCACACGTCACTTGGGTTCTTACCCACTGGATGCCCGGAGAGCTGGCCCTTCTTCGGCCCCTTGAAGTGTTCCTTCTGGGGATACTTCTGAGGTACACGTACCGCGTCGAGATCGAATGTGTATTGGTCCGTCTTCGTAAACCAGAGGATAACCTCGTAGCGGCCGGAGAAGCGCCTGGAGGCATGCAGACCATGGCCAAACTGCCACACAATCCGGTTTCGCAGATGCAGGCCGAGTGAGGCAAACACCGGATAAAGGACAATATCCAGAGGAATGATCTCCCCATCGTCTACGTAGTTGCCCACCTGCCAGCAGAGGCTACCCTGCGGGCTCAGCACCCGAACGCACTCCTCAATCACCTGACGTTGCTGAGCCACATACTCGGACATTGACAGTTGCTGCTCATACGACTTGCCCAGGTTGTACGGCGGCGAGGTAACCACGAGTTTGACCAGGCCATCAGGGATGACCGACAAAAACTGCCGACAATCGCCCAAGAACAGGATACAATCCGCCCGTGGATCGAAGGTGTCAGCGACAATCACTCCGGCCATGTCACTTCCTTTGCTCCGCTACTGCGTGTCCAGGCTCGTCCAGGCCAGCCGCCGCGCGGGCTGTAGATGGGCCTTTCACACCCCCGGAGAACATGAATCCCATGCGCTACCCCTGTCCGCGGTGCTGCGCCCCATCTCTCACCAATACCTTACGGCTGCACCCACGCAGGGCCCCTCAATTATAGCAGAATCTTGGCTTACCTCCAACCGCTCGGCCTCGCTTGCTTCGCCCTCCCACCCAGCGTATAATCACCGGCAGAATAGAGGACGGGGTGAATAGATGTCCAAGACGATGAGTGCCAGTGCACAGAAGGTACAACAGGCGCTGAATGCCTTTGGCCTGGCTCTAGAGGTCGTCGAGCTACCGCAGTCAACACGCACAGCCACCGAAGCAGCCCAGGCTGCGGGTTGTTC
>Ga0194125_10013181_pt1 | contig 10775 bp, 8 predicted proteins | sample TA2KigC250mmetaG_FD_148626 | JGI IMG/M metagenome (GOLD analysis project Ga0194125, IMG submission 148626) | Freshwater microbial communities from Lake Tanganyika, Tanzania - TA2015034 Kigoma Deep Cast 250m | ecosystem: Environmental > Aquatic > Freshwater > Lake | place: Tanzania: Lake... | reverse complement strand
TGCTCGAAGCTTCGCTGCGCGCCCCCGCCGCCGCGCCGCTGGCTCTGGCGCGTGGCGGCCAGGTGGTCGAGGTGATGGCGCAGCCGGGCGAGGCGCTCGAGAGCGGGCAGCCGCTGCTGCGCGTGGTGCGCTTCGAGAGGCTGCTGGCTCGTGTCGAGGCGCCCGCCGGCGAGGCCATCCTGCCGGACGTGATGCCGGCGCGGATCGTGGTGCTGGGCCGGGAGGAACGTCCCCTGCGCGGTGAGCGTGTCGCCGTAACGGCGGCGGAGCCAGGCACACAGGGACAGTCGTTCCTGTTTCGCATCCACGCGCAAGGGCTGCCCCTGCGGCCCGGCCTCGCCGTGACCGCATACCTGCGCGCGCCGGGACCACGGCTCAAGGGCGTACTCGTGCCCCGCTCCGCCGTGGTGCTCGCTGAGGCCCGGGCCTGGGTCTATGTGCGCGCCGCCGAGGGCGTCTTCGTGCGCCGGGCCGTTACACTGGAGCGCTCGCTCAACGGGGGCTGGTTCGTTGCCGCGGGACTCGCCGTTGGCGACTACGTGGTGACGGCGGGCGCCCAGGCGCTGCTGTCCGAGGAATCCAAGTCCCTGGCCGGCGCGGGCGAGGAAGACGAAGCGCACTGATGCTCCAGTGGCTGGTCGAGTCCTCGATTCGTCATCGCGGCGTGGTCACGGCGCTGGCCTGCCTGATGACCGCCTACGGCATCTACGTCGCCGCTAACGCCCAGTTCGATGTCTACCCCGAGTTTGCGCCGCCCCAAGTGGTGATCCAGACCGAAGCGCCGGGACTCTCGCCCGAAGAAGTCGAGCAACTGGTGACCCGGCCGGTCGAATACGCGCTCAACGGCGTGCCGCAACTGGAGTCCATACGCTCGCAGTCGCTCCAGGGTTTGTCGGTGGTGACCGTGCAATTCCGGGAGGGCGCCGAGATCCTGCGGGCGCGGCAGACCGTCAACGAGCGTTTGGCCGAGGTGGCGGAGCGGCTGCCGCGGGGCGTGCATACGCCAGGCATGGCGCCGCTGACCGGAGCGACCAGCCTGATCCTGGCCGTCGGGCTGACCTCGCGGGAGCGCACGCCGATGGAGCTGCGCACCTTCGCCGATTGGACCGTGCGGCCCCGGCTGCTGGGCGTTCCCGGCGTGTCCCGCATCTCGGTATATGGCGGCGAGGTGCGGCAGTTGCAGATCCAGATCCGGCCCGAGCGTCTGGCCGCGTACAACCTGCCCCTGAAGGACCTGGTCGAAGCGGCCCGCGCGGCCACCGGCGTGCGCGGCGCGGGCTTCGTCGAGACCGCCGCGCAGCGGATTGTGCTGCGCACCGAAGGGCAGTCGCTTTCGCCCGCCGAGCTGGGCGAAGTCATCGTGGCTCACCGCCAGGGCATTCCGCTGCGCCTGCGCGACGTGGCCCGCGTGGCGGAAGATGCCGAACCGAAAATCAGCGAGGCCGCCATCGCCGGCCAGCGCGGCGTCATCGTGCTGGTGGACAGCCAGTTCGGCTCGAACACGCTGGAGGTGACCGCGGCGGTCGAGAATGCGCTCGAGGAAATGAAGCCGGCCCTGGAGGGGCAGAAGATCCAGCTCCACCCCGCTCTGTTTCGCCCGGCCAATTTCATTCACACCTCCATCCGCAACGTGAGCGTCTCACTGCTGCTGGGCGGCTTGCTGGTGTGCGCGGTGCTGTTCGGTTTCCTGCTGAACGCGCGCACGGCCTTCATCTCGCTGACCGCTATTCCGCTGTCGCTGCTGGCGGCGGTCATCGTGCTGGACCGGCTGGGGCTGAGCCTCAACACCCTGACGCTGGGGGGCCTGGCCATCGCCATCGGCGAGGTGGTGGACGACGCCATTATCGATGTAGAGAACATCTTCCGGCGGTTGCGCGAGAACGAAGCGGGCGGCTCGCTCCGGTCGCGCCTCCGGGTAGTGCTGGAAGCCTCGCTCGAGGTGCGCAGCGCAGTGGTATACGCCACCTTCGTGGTGGCGCTGGTGTTCCTGCCGGTGCTCACCATGACGGGCCTGCAAGGGCGGCTGTTCGCGCCGCTGGGGCTGGCCTATGTCCTGGCGATCCTGGCCTCGCTGGTGGTGGCGCTGACCCTGACCCCGGCGCTGTCCTACCTGCTGCTGGCGCGGCCCGGCGCGGCGCGCGGCGAGGCTCGCCTGGTACGGTGGCTGAAGGCGCGCTACACGGCGTTGCTGGGAACGGTCTTCCGGCGACCCGCGCCGCTGGTGGCCGGCGCGGCCGTCTTGTGCGCCGCTTCCGCCGCCCTGATCCCCTTCTTCGGCGCCACCTTTCTTCCGGAATTGCGCGAAGGATACTACGTGGTCTGCTTCTGGGCCACGCCCGGCACCTCGCTGGAGGAATCGCTGCGCCTGGGCCGGAACGTGACGCGCGACCTGCTGGCCAGCCCCAACGTCCTCTCGGTGGCACAGCAGGTGGGCCGCGCCGAGAAGGGCGAGGACGTCTGGGGCACTCATTACTCCGAGTTTCACGTGCAGATCAACCCCGCCTCCCAGGCCAACGGGGAGGAAGTGGAAGCCGAGATTCGCAGGATCGTGAGCCGCTTTCCCGGCGTCAACTTCGCCATCCATTCTTTCCTGGTAGAGCGCATGGAGGAGATCCTCTCCGGCGTCATCGGGCAGGTGGTGGTGAAGATTTTCGCCGACGACCTGGATTTGCTGGACCGCAAGGCGCAGGAGATCGCGGCGGTCCTGGCGGGCGTGCGCGGCGCGACCGACGTGCGGGTGGAGTCGCAGCCCGGCGTGCCCGAAATCCGCCTCGCGTTGCGCCGCGACCGCCTTCAGCAACTGGGCTTCGAGCCGGTGGAAGTCCTCGAAGCGGTGGGGACCGCCTACCAGGGCACGGTGGTGTCCCAGGTGTACGAGGGCAACCGCGTGGTGGACGTGAACGTGATCCTGGATCCCGATCTGCGCCGCGACCCCGCGGCGATCGGCGGGCTGCTCGTAGACAACGGCGCTGGAGTGCGTGTTCCACTGCGGGCGCTGGCCCAGATCCGCCAAACCTCCGGCCGCTATTCGATTCTGCACGACGGCACGCAGCGTCGCCAGGCGGTCATCTGCAACGTGCACGGCCGCGACGTGTCGTCGTTCGTTGAGGAGGCCCGTCGCGAACTCCGCCGGAAAGTGGTTCTCCCGCCCGGAGCCTACACGGTCTTCACCGGAACGGACGTGGCGCGCGAGGAAGCGCAGCGGGAGCTGCTGCTTCACTCGCTGCTCGCCGGAGCGGGCATTCTGCTGCTGCTGGCCATGGTCTTCCGCAGCGCGCACAATCTGATGCTGGTGCTGGTGAACCTGCCCTTCACGCTGGTGGGCGGAGTAGTGGCGGTGTTCCTGACGGGCGGATGGCTGACCGTGGGCTCCATGGTCGGATTCGTGACCCTGTTCGGCATCACCATGCGCAACTCCATCATGATGGTGTCGCACTTCGAACATCTGGTCCGCGACGAAGGAGCGGCCTGGGGCCTCGAGGCCGCGCTGCGCGGGGCTTCCGAGCGCCTGGCGCCGGTGCTGATGACGGCGCTGGCGACTGCCCTCGGCCTGCTGCCGCTGGCCTTGGGTAGCGGGGAGGCCGGCCGCGAGGTCGAGGGCCCCATGGCCATCGTCATCCTCGGCGGCCTGGTCACCTCGACCGCGCTCAACCTCCTGCTGCTGCCCTGGCTGGCCCTGCGCTTCGGCCGCTTCGCCCCCCGCACGCCTGAGTGACCGCACTTCCCGGCTGTACTGCTATCCACCACTCTCTTGGCAGCGTGCGATGATTCCGGAGCCGCCGGATCGGGTCGGGTGACCGGGATTGCGCCCGGCCGCCCTCCCACACCACCGGACGTGCGGTTTTCCGCATCCGGCGGTTGAACGCGGCGGCCCTGACGGCTGGCCGCAAGGTCCGATGGCGCTGGAAACCCATACCGCCGCAGCACGGCAGTGGGTCAGCGGCCCTCTCAGGCCGATCGGGCGCCTGCCAACCGCTTGGCATCACACGACCGTCACATAGGTGACTCGAAGAGTATACACTGACTAGGGTCGAACGGCCATGCGCACTGAATCCCGCACTGCTCCGCAAGCGACAGGCTCCGCCGTCAGGTTCCGTCCCGAGTTCCTGGATTTCCAGCGCGGCATCCGCGTGGGCAACCTCGAGGAGAACGAGCGCATCACGCGCATCCTCAAGCTGGCCCTGGAGAGCCGCTTCGGACAGCCCTTCGTCACCGAGCGCTGGGGCCGGGGCGTACACTGGCAGTGGATCTCGTGGCTGCCCCGCGCCAACCGCGCCGCCAAGCCGCTCTCCTCACACTACAGCTTCGGCTGCGCCAAGTTCTTCATCTCGCTGCACCGCGAGGAGGAGATGTTCAAGTGCGGTCTCCAGCTCGAGCGGGGGTACCTCAAGGCCCCGCGCGGGCACAAGGACTGGGCGCTGCGTCCGGACTGGGACTGGATCCGGCTGCTGGCCGCCCTCAAGCCCAGCGGCCCCATCGAGCAGCATCTCAAGCGCCTGCTGCGCGAGGGTTTCTGGCTTTACGCCGGGACCTGGGACGAGGAGTCGCAGTGCTTCTCCCGCCGCGATTTCCCGGGAGTCACGAAGTTGCGCCGGATACTGGAGGGCGCCACGGCCAACCGGTGGGCCGGCTTCCAGCTTTTCTACGGCATGCGCGAGAGCGAGGTGCGCACCGCCACCGGCGTGGATCTGGTCGAGTCCATGCTGGCGGTGTTCCGCGAAGTGACTCCGGTGATGAACCTGACCATGCAGATCCGTCTGGAGGAGGAACGCTGAGGGGCGCTGCTGAAATGCCCGGAACCGCTCGCTTACGCTCGCGGCTCGGCTAGGGCGGTCAACACCGACACCGAGCCGCGACCGTCAGGGAGCGGTCCCTCCGATCCCTGTCTCAGCACCGTCTGACGGGCGCTACGCTTCAGGGGCCAAGTGAGCCAACTGGGTCCGCAGGTTCTCGTGGGCTCGGAACATCAGGGACTTCACCGCCTGCACCGAGCAGCCCAGCGACCGGGCGATCTGATCGTAACCCAGCTCGTCGTACTTGTGCAGCAGCACCACCACGCGCTGCCGCTCGGGCAGCGCCGCGATCGCGCGGCGGACCTCCGTCCGCATCACCTCGCCGAGCAGCGTCTCGTCGATACGCGACCGGGGATCCGCCAGCGGACGCCGTACGCCCCGCGCCGCCAGGGCATCCACGCTGTCCTGGCCCCGCTCGCGGCGGTGATTGCGGATCCAGTTGAACACCAGGTTGGTGGCGATGCGGTAGATCCATCCGGAGAACTTGGCCGTCGGCTCGTAGCGGGCCCGCGACAGGTAGATGCGGACGAACACTTCCTGCGCCAGCTCCTCGGCGATTTCCCGGTTCTGCACCATGCGGTAGAGGTAGCGGACGATGGGGTCGCGGTAGCGGTTCAGCAGTTCGGCAAAGCAGGCATCGTCGCCCGCCTTGACGCCCACCATCAACTCGATGTCCGAGGCTACTGCCGCCAGCATAAGACCCCGCGGGGGCAAGCTAGAAGGCCCGCGCTCTCACCACCCATTATGGGGCGGAGCCTCGCGGGCGCGTGGTTAAATGCCTGGCAAATCAAGGTTAAGAACGTAAAGGCGCTTCCCCGCCCTGGCTGTCTGGCGCTGGTTCGCGTTCGGGCCGGCATGGAAACCACCTCGACTCGGCACGGCCGGGCGCCCCGAACGTGCGGCGCCCGGCCGTCCCAGCCCCTCTACCTGAACGCGCGTCCCATGCGGCCAGGCGCCAGCGCTCCCGCGCCGGGACCCTGCCTCATCGGCGCGAAATGCCGGCGGGGGCCGAAGCCGCCCGCCGGAGGCTCCGGCGGCGCCAGCAACCCCAGCATGATGGCCTGGTGGATGGCCGGTTGCAGCTTGGCGGCCTGTTCCAGCGCCGTCAGCTTGGTCTTCTGCTCGGTGGTCAGGAAGCTCAGTAACTGGGTCCGGACGGCGGCACGGGCCTGCTCGGCCTGCTTCTGGAGGGCGTGGATTTCAAGCATCAGCTTGCCCACCGCTGCGGCGTCGGTCGTGCCCTTGTCCAGCAGGTCGCGCACGGCCTGGTGCTTGGTGCGGATCTGTTCGAATACCGTCCTCTGGCTCTCGATGGCCTTCTGCTGGGCTTGCTGGATGGACTGGATCTGGCTGTCAGTCAGGTTGAGGTACGCCTTCAGCTCATCGAACTGTGGCGCCGGGGGCGTCGCTCCCGGAGGGCCGAATCCCCCGAACCCTCGCGGACCCATCGGTCCCTGCGCCAGCGCGGCGCTCAGTAGTACGAATGGAAGCAACATTCTTGCTCGCATGGTCTTGGTCTCCTTCTCTCGACTCGTTCTGGCTCTCGCCTTCATACTGAGTAGACCCCGAAAACCGCCAAGGGGTTCGTTAAGTTCTTGGTAAATCGGGCTTTACATTCTTAACGTGGGCTTTCCAGGCATTTAACCCCGCGCCCGGCCCGCACCCGCCACAATGGAGAATGAGATAACAGCAGACGATGCGGAAGTGGAGCCTGGATCACCCCCGGCTGTGGCTGGTGCTGATGATCGCCGCCTGCCTGAGCCTCGTGCCGCTGGCCTGGCTCCAGTACCGCTGGATCGCTCAGATCAGTGCCGCCGACCGCGAGCGCCGCCAGGTCCATCTGGGAGCGGCGGTGTCCCGCTTCGTCCGCGACCTGGACGGCGAGGCCGGGCGCGCGCTTCGGCTCTTGCTCTTCGGCCCGATGGGTGGTCCGCGCCGGGATCTGCCAGGCGGGTTCACGCCCTACCTCCGCTTCCTCGAGGCGGGCGGGGAACCTCACCTGGTAAAGAACTTCTACCTGAGCCAGGGTGGAACGGACGGCACGCTGGAGCTGCTCCAGATAGACCTGACCAGCGGTGAGACGACCCCCGTAGCCTGGCCCCCGGAACTCGACCCGCTTCGCGCCCGCCTGGCGCTGTTGAGCCAGAGCCTGGAAGCCGGCCCCAGCCCGCCGCAGCCTCCCTTTGACGGCCAGGCCCTGGCGTTCTTCGCGCCTCGCTGGCAGGGACTGCCCCCGCGAATCCTCCGTGAAGCACGGCCCCCCCGAGTGTTTCCCCCGGTTCTGACCGGTTGGACGATCGTCCAGCTCGACCAGGACTTCATCGCGCAGGAGCTGCTGCCGGAACTGGTGAAGCGGCATTTCCAGGATTCCGGCGTCATGGCTTTCCAGGTGTGCATCGTCAGCCAGCGGGAAGCGGGCCACATCGTTTACGCCACGGACGCGTCACTGGATGATGAGTTCTTCGCTTCCCCGGACCTCTCCGCGCCGCTGCTCAGCCTGCGCCCGGACCGTCCGCCGGGTCTCCGGGAGCCGGGGCCTGGCCGGGCGTTTTTCGCACCGCCGTGGCGGCGTCAGCAATGGCAGCCCAGCGGCCCCGGGGGGCCGGACGCGGGCGAACCCGAAGGCGTCTGGCGCCTACTGGTGCGGCATCGCGCCGGATCCCTGGAGGCCGCGGTGGGGCGGACGCGGCGGCGCAACCTGGCCGTCAGCCTCGCCATCCTGCTGCTGATGTCGGGCAGCCTGGCCGTGCTGCTGGTCTCGACCCGGCGCGCGCAGAAGCTGGCGCGGATGCAGATGGAGTTCGTGGCCGGCGTCTCCCACGAGCTCAAAACGCCGCTGAGCGTCATCTGCTCGGCGGGCGACAATCTGGCCGACGGCCTGGTGGCCGGCGAGCAGCAGGTGCGCCGCTACGGCGCGGTGGTGCGCGGCGAGGGCCGGCGCCTCTCGCGGATGGTCGACAAGATCCTGGGCTTTGCCGGCATCCAGAGCGGGCACGCCCGCTACGAGATGGAACCCGTGGAGGTGAGCGAGGTGGTCGCGGCGGCGGTGGCCGCCTGCGAGCCCGAGATCCGCGCCGCCGGCTGCACGCTGGAAACCACGCTGGAGCAGGACCTGCCCCCCATCCTGGCGGACTCAGTATCCCTCACGCATTGCCTGCGCAACCTCATCGACAACGCCCTCGCCCATGGCGGCGAAGGCAAGTGGATCGGCGTGCGCGCGCGGGCAGTCGGGGAGAGCCAGCGCCGCGAGCTGGAGATCGCCGTCGAGGACCGCGGCCGCGGCATCGAACCCCGGGACCTGGCGCGGATCTTCGATCCCTTCTATCGCGGCGGGCGGGCTGTCCAAGACCAGGTGCGCGGCTTCGGTCTGGGGCTTACCCTGGCGCGACGCATTGCGGAAGCGCACTCCGGCGCGCTCAGCGTCGAGAACGTTCCCGGCCAGGGCGCCCGCTTCATCGTGCGCATCCCGGCGCTGGCCGGTTTCGCCGCCGAGGAGGAGAATGGAACGACGGATCCTGCTGATCGAGGATGAGCCCGGCCTGGTGCTAACCCTCACCGACCGCCTGGTGCGCGAGGGCTACGCGGTCGAGAGCGCCACCGATGGGGACACGGGTCTGGCGCGGGCTTCCAGCGGCGCGTTCGATCTGATCATCCTCGACCTCATGCTGCCGCGCCGCAGCGGTCTGGACGTGTGCCGCCAGCTTCGCCAGTCCGGAGTCGAGACGCCCATCCTGATGCTCACCGCCCGCAGCCAGGTGGTGGACAAGGTAGTCGGACTCCAGCTCGGCGGCGACGACTACCTCACCAAACCCTTCGACATGATGGAGTTGCTGGCGCGGGTCGAGGCGCTGCTGCGGCGCGCGGCCCGCGGCCCGGTGACCTCCGGAGCGGTCTACAGCTTCGGCCCGGTGCGGGTGGATTTCAAAAGCGCCGAGGTGACCCGCGACGGGCAACCGGTGGTTCTTTCGGCGCGCGAGTTCCAGCTTCTTCGCTACCTGATCGAGAACCGCGGGCGGGTGGTTTCCCGCGAGGAGCTACTGAAGGACGTTTGGGGCTACCACGCCCTGCCCTCCACGCGCACCGTGGACGTGCACATGGCCTGGCTGCGCCAGAAACTGGAAGCCAACCCCAAGCACCCCGAGTTCATCCTCACCCTGCGCGGCCTGGGCTACAAATTCGCGGGGTGAGGCGGCGGGGCGGCTTCGCAGGCGGCGCCGGGCTCTCAGGCCCCCGACGCGCCGCGCCACGGATCCACGACCCGGATGCCGCAATGTTCGAAATCGTTGGTGTTACGAGTTGCCACCGCCGCGCCGCGCGAACGGGCGATGGCCGCAACCTGCGCGTCGAATTGGGTGATGGGCCGGCCCATGGTCCGGCGAGCGGCAGCGATCTTCGCAAACATGCCGGCGGCATCGCCATCGAACGGCAGGATTCGTCCGGCGAAGTCCTCCTCGAACATCGCCTCGATGGCGGACTGCAAAGCCCGGCGCCGCCTGCCCTCCGGCAGCAGCTCGAGGCCGTATAGAATTTCCGCCTGGGCGATCGTCGTGGTGAACAGCCGCGCCGCCGGGTGCGCCGCCAGCCAGCGAAGGACCTGTGCCGCGGGGGCCGGCTTCATCACTTCGGAGAGAACGTTCGTGTCCAGAATGATCATCGGGGGAGCTTGGGAGGCTTCCGCAGCGGATCACGGGGCACATCTGGCAGGTCCACTCCGCCCAATCCGGCAAACCGCGCGCGAATGGATTCGGCCAGGTTCCCCCGGCCCGCCCCCCCGGGGGTGAGCGCCACCTTCAGAATCTCGCGAGCTTCTTGCTCCATCGAGCGGCCGTGGCGAGCGGCGCGGATTCGCAGCCGCGCTTTGGTGTCCGTGTCCAAGCGGCGGACGGTAATGCTGGCCATACAGCAATGATAGCATTGATTGCATTGCTGGCCCTGCTTACCGGCATTCCCGGCTGGACCCTCACTGTCAGGCTCCGAGTGAGCCGACCAGGGGGTCAGCTCGCAGGCCCGGGGCCTGCCCCACAAGGAATTCAGTGGCTTCGCGTTTCGCGCAAGTGTTCAGAAACTCACCCGCGCGGTCAACTGGAAACTCCGATTGCCATCGGTGCTGATGGTTCCCAGGATTCTCCCATAGGTGGAGGTGCCTATGGTGGCGGCCGGATTCGAGAAGTTGGGATGGTTGAAGAAATTGGTCGAGACCATCTCCAGCCGCGTCTTCAGGCGTTCGTAGAGGACGAAGTCCTTGTTCAGACCGAAGTGGAACACGCTGATGCCGGGGCCTTGGATGACGTTCGGTCCAGAGGTGCCGAAGCGGCCGACACCCGCGGGGGGCGCCACAAAGGCCGCCGTGTCGAACCAGCGGTCCAGGGTGCGCTGCGCGACCGGCAGGTTGCCGTCGCCCACCCGGTCGGGCCGTCCTCCGAAGCGATTGGTGTTCGAGGGATCGGAGCCAGAAAACGAGGGGTTGAAGAACAGCCCCGCCTGGTAGACGTAGGTGCCCGCCGCGGTCCAGCCGCCCAGGATGTGGTCCACCACCCCGGGCAGCCCGCCCAGGAAACGCCGGCCCTTTCCAACGGGCAGCTCATATATGCCGACCACCACCCCGCGCCAGTCCGGAATCGCGCTGATTCGCGAGCGCTCGCGCCGCCGGTCGAACGCGTCCTCGATGCCGGTAGTGTCATCACCCACGCTCTTGGCCCAGGTCAGGTGCGCCTGGTAGTAGAGTCCCCCTTTCGCGTGCCGCTCGGCCTTGACGACCCCGGCGTGATAGTTGTGCGCGCCTCCGTTCTCCTGATAGTTGGCGGTGAACAGGTACGGGAACGGCGCCAGCGGCAGCTTCGCGGAGTAAGGCCTGGCATCCGCCGGGGGCTGGTTCAGGTTGCGGGTGTAGCCGTTCTTGCGAGACAGGCTGGACATATAAGTCAGCGACAGGCCCATATCCCCCACTTGCTTCTCCGCGGTGAGGTTGATCTGCGTGTTGTA
>Ga0194125_10013179_pt1 | contig 10776 bp, 9 predicted proteins | sample TA2KigC250mmetaG_FD_148626 | JGI IMG/M metagenome (GOLD analysis project Ga0194125, IMG submission 148626) | Freshwater microbial communities from Lake Tanganyika, Tanzania - TA2015034 Kigoma Deep Cast 250m | ecosystem: Environmental > Aquatic > Freshwater > Lake | place: Tanzania: Lake... | reverse complement strand
ACACGACCAATAGCGCGCCTTCCATCTTGGACCTGGATCTACATCACAACGATGCCTTGCTCTAAATGACTTTCTACGAGCCGGAATATTTTTCTTAATTGTCATGTTAGGATCACCAAAGTTTACTTTTACAATACGGCCCGATGGACCTTTTACATAAACTTTTGATTTTTTAACATCTCCAGGCATTGGTTTACCAAGAGGAACTTTTCTTCCCTGATATTCAGCCTCATCAATGGGATTTGTTTCCTCATCCCACTGCAATGTCTCAATTAGTTCATCTTCCTCACAATGAAATGTCACTTCGTCCTCGTTAACTTTCTGCATTTTTACTTTTTTTTTATCCTCACCAAATGCTTGCTTTGCATAACCTGTTGGTGGTTGACCTAATTCTGGCCCACCAATAGACAAATTAAAAGGCCTTGTTTCAGAAAGATCTTCCGATTCTTCTAACTTTTGTCTAAATGAATAGAATGATGTCTTTGCATTAACCATACGATGTGCAGCTTCAATTAATTTTTCTTCCGCCGCATCACCATAACGCTCAATAAAATTCTTTTGCGTAAATTCTTTTAATGCCCACGCACGAATAGAATCATTTTTTGGCAATTTTTCCTCTTGAACACTAATACTATACGCACCACCAATTCCACCTACGGCAGCCGGCGCTCCGGAAAGTCTTGAGTTATAATCTGCACCTGCATAATCTTCTTTCTTATCTTTTTTACTCTTGACTTTATTTACTTCAGTATAACCGGGTTCACCTGGTGTCATTTTTTGTGCCGTTATTCGCGCGGTATCAGTTCCCAATAGATTTGATTCAATATTTGTATCAAGGGCATGAACATTTTCATTTAGAAATGTTTCAAATTGTTTATCAATGTTTTCATTATGTACTGGAACTTTATCAAAATCATCAATATGAGGAACGTATCCCGCATGTCCGACGTAATCAGTAGAAACATTTTCATTCTTTTGCTTCTTTTTCTTTCCTTGACCACTCAAGTCCGAATCAGCACCATAATATGTTCCTTTACCTTTGGTAATATACGAATTGACACGAGCCATACCCCATTGCTGCGGTGTGGTTCCAGGTCGATGACCTGTTCTCCATGCTGCCATTCCCCTATTATACACCTTTCTCAAAGTGCCTATAGAAATACCAGATTTTGCTGCCTTTGCTGCAAGACCTTTTGCTGCTTCCTCATTCATGGGTTCGTTCCTTAAAAGATTTTCAATTTGTGAATTATTTATTTGTTCTTCACCGTACATTCGCCTGTATTTTAAGGTATGTTTTGATGGTTTTGTTTTTGCTCCGGCATCACCTGGTGCAGGTTCATATGCCGATGAATCTGAAGGATCTTTTGCACTTTGTGTTCTAAAGTGTGAGTATCGTTTTTCTTTAGTTGATTTTTCAAGTCCAGCATAATATTTACCTGGCGTTGTATTTTTTTTATCTTTGAGATCCTTGTCTTGAGCTGATCTTTTAGAATGTCCTGCTTGTTCTTGTTTATCTTTTGGTGCATCCGCAACCCCACCAAAGAAATAATCAGGGGCATTAGTGGCAAGATGACCAACGGCTTCAACAAGAGAAAAGTCGCCATATTGTGACGACTTCATCATGCCTGTAGCAAGAACATTGTATACTATTGAATTTTCGCGCAGAGATAAAACTTTACCAATCTCACCTAAATCATTTTCAATAAGTGTCCCAACCTTTATCATGGTTTCATCAATACCAGAGACAAACTTTGTGTCTAATTTATTCTCTTCGGGAACACAATTTGGAACCATTCGCTTCCCTTTCTTTTTTAAACCAACCGCTTTGTATCCATCCCAGCAAGCCTCATCCATTTCTTCATGAAGTCCCATGCCTTTGCGTGTATCATTAAATAATTCCCTTGCATGTTCATCATGTACGTGTTTAGGAACACCTTTACGAAATTCATCAAAATTATTGTTCTTTGCATGTTCGCGCATCTTTGATGCTGACATACCTTCAACACCCTCGGAATCTGGATCTCTTGCACCAGCTGATACTACAGAAATTTTCTTGAAATTAAATAATGCACCTTCGTGTGTTCCATTATATCTCTTTAAGGTATCATGAAATTCCTTAACACGATCTTGACCGGCAACCATGATAAGATGCCTGTGACCAGCTTGATGCAGGCGTTTTGCATGTTCAAGAAAGTTTGGATGTTCTTTACTTGATGCAACTATATTTGTATCTGGAAAATATCTTTTTGCGTGTTTTATCTTTTGTTCTTGCGTTAGTGGATTTTTTTGTGCATCTTGTGAATGAGAAACTATGACTTCGTGATGAGCATTGTGTTGATCTGCCAATTGTTTAACTCTGTTTACAAGTTTTTGATGGCCAACAGTTGGGGGATTCATGCGCCCAAATGCCATGACAACAGTCTTTAAAGCTTTCTTTTGCGCTTCAATAATAAACGATTTATAGTCTTTCATCATGCACCAATATGTTGTGGTATGTAATATTTATCTAAATAATACTTGTAAGAAAGGACTCAATATCATGAGAAAATTACCTTTCTTAGTTATGTTTTTGTTGATTTCAAATAATATTTGGGCTGATAGCCTACAATTTGGCTTCAAAAATCCTTCTTTTAGCGGTATTGGATATTCTTCGCATGTTTTAACCATTGAGACAATGGAATATCAAAGACGCGAAAAACTAAAAGCCGAAGAAGAAGCAAAAAAAGCAGCCGAGCAAAGAAAGATAGATAACTCAAATCTATCCAAGTTTCTATTGAATGTTGAGGGTAGAATATACGCTCAACTAAGCAAACAACTTGTTGATACAATGTTTGGTGAAAACGCAAGCAACACAGGAACCGTTGTCATTGAGGGTAATACAATATCTTTTGTAAAAACAGCCAGTGCTGTTACATTATCAATAGTTCAATCCAATGGCAACACAACAACCGTTGAAGTTCCTATAGGTGAGTTTAAATTTTAATGTATAAAGCACCATTGATGCTTTTATTATTACTTGTTGGATGTGCTTACCCCATGCAAACATCTCAACCTGAAATAATGCCTTCACAGGCACAAAGCATGTTTGAAATGATTGAAGAAATTGATGGACAACCATTAATTGTCGCTGTTTACTCATATATGGATAAAACTGGACAAAGAAAACCAAGTGAAAATGTTGCACATCTAAGCACAGCAATAACACAAGGTGCAGAAGCATGGTTGATTAAAGCCATGCAAAATGTAGGTAAAGGTAAATGGTTTCGTGTTGTTGAACGTGTAGGTCTTGATAATCTAATTAAAGAAAGACAATTAATTCGTACTGCACGCGAGGCTTTTGAAGGAGAAAAAGCAAAAGAATTACGCCCACTATTATTTGCTGGATTAATAGCTGAAGGTGGCGTAATAAGTTATGATACAAATATTTCTTCTGGTGGTGTTGGTGCAAGATATCTTGGTGTTGGTGCATCAACACAATATAGACAAGATATTGTTACTGTATTTCTTCGCTTAGTCTCTGTACAAACCGGTGAAGTATTGACAACAGTGGCAGTGCAAAAAACAATATTAAGCGTAAAAACATCAGTAGACGTATTAAAATTTCTTGACATGGGAACAAAAATAGTTGAATTTGAAACAGGAATTGCAGTAAATGAGCCAACAAATTATGCTGTAAAAGTAGCAATAGAACAAAGCGTAATAGAAACCATCAAAGAAGGCGAAAGAAAAGGTTTTTGGAAAAGAAAGGAAGGAAACAAATGAAAAAACTATGGGCAACATTGTTCATGGTTTTGTTATTCAACGTAGCCAATGCAACGGATAATAAAATTTATATTGATCAAGCAGGAGATGCGTTAACATTAACAATCACTCAACAAAATGGCGCATTGAATCAAATCAATTCATCATTGACACCTGCAACAATAACAGGCGACAATAATGACATCACCATCATGCAAAATGGCGCAGTGAATACATTAAATTTTGAATTGAATGGTAATGGAAATTTAGTTGACCTGAAGCAAGAAGGTAATACTAATACCATGGAATTTAATTGTAATGCTGGTAATACAGATGCATGTGCATCAGTAGACGCCAAGTTTTATAATATAGGTGATAACAATACAACTAATATTACGATCAAGAAAAATAGTGTAACAATTAATGCAACCGTAACAGGCGATAGCAATCAAACAACAGTACTCATGAATTCAACCGGTGGTTCATTGATAATGAACGTAAACGGAGATTTAAATACAACCAGCTTTAGTCAATCTGGTGCACCTGTAGTGCCACATACGGCAACAATTACACATACCGGTAATAGTGGAGCCTTTACATATTCACAATCCGGCAGCATAAAAAAGACCATGAATGTGACAACAAATGGTAATAATCTTACTACTACTATTACTCAGTCTGACTGAAGCTAAAGCCAATCCAATTGGTGAATTTATTCAACTGACGGGCCCTGCACAAGTAGATAAAAAAACGGGCTCGTCAGTTGATGCATCTTTAGGATCTAAAATAGAGTCTTTAGATACAATTCGCACATCTCGTGCAAGAGCAAATATTAAATTTAAAGATAATACACAAGTTGCAATTACAGAAAATAGTAAACTTGTAATAGATGAATATGTTTATGACCCAAATCGCGGTACAGGTAAGATGTCAATGAAAATTGCTCTTGGCACTGTTAGATATGCGTCTGGAACAATTGCAAAAAATAACAACGAAAATATAAACATTCAAACTCCAGTTGCAACTGTTGGTGTTCGCGGCACGTCATTTAGTATGACCGTAGATGAGATAGGACAAAGTTTAATCATTTTATTACCCAATCGTGATGGCACAATTGGTGAAATACGAGTTGAATCTGATGCTGGTCAAGTTATATTAAACAAAGCTTTTCAGTCTACTTACGTCACATCAAATGAGGGAAAACCAACACAACCAACAATACTTAATATTCTTGATAGCCAAATTAATAATTTATTAATTGTATCAAAACCAGAAAAATTAAAAGAAAATAACGAACAAAGTAAGAATGATCCATTAAGAATAGATCTTCTTGAATTTAAAGAACTTGATAAAACAGATTTGGATAAAGATAATCTTCAATTTAGTGATCTTGACATTAATCTATTAGATGTAGACTTATTACAAAATGTTTTAAATGAGTATGATGTATCTTCCATAGGAAAAGTTGCGGGAATCAATCAATCTACTCAAATATATACTATATTCACCGCTACAAAAGTAAGACTTGTTCGTAATGTGGAAAATACAGTTCAAATGGAAATAGAGAAAGATAAAAACTACAATATGACTATAACACAAGGAGATAGAACCGTATCATTTGGTGTAAACGATTCTGATTCTCTTTATGCAAATAAAATAAGGATAATACAAAAATGAACTTCTTTACATCTTGGAAAATCGTCGTTATTGTTCTACTTGGTTTGATTGCATTAAGATTCCAAGATGGATGGTTAGTTGAAACAGCACGACTAAAAACATTTGATTATTATCAAGTATCAAAGCAAAGAACATCAAGCGAACAAATCTCAATCATAGAAATTACGGACGACGATATAGAAAACCAAGGTCAATGGCCATGGCCTCGCGATAAAGTTGCAATGATTATTGAAATGATGAAATCATTTAATCCTGCAATGATTGTCATGCCAATAATATTTTCAGAGCCAGATCGTTTTGGAAAAGATCAAGATCTTGCAAACGCTCTTGATGGTGTTGTAATATCACAGGCACCATCAAACAAAGCATCAAAAGTTGAAGGTTCACCCCGCGGAATTGCAGTTGTGGGTCAACGATCAGATGGCTGGCTACAAAGATTTTTAGGTATTGTTCGTCCACTAAAGATATTTGAAGATAATTCTGCTGGTGTTGGTGTTCTTGCCGCATCTGGTGAAATTGATGGCGTTGTTCGTCGCATGCCAATGGTTGTGCAAATAGACAAAGAACTATATCCAACACTTTCTTTGGAAGTCATTCGTGCATTAACAGGTGATCCAAGTTACCAAATGAAGGTTGGATTCAATGGTGTTGAATCTGTCCGCATTCCACAATTTGAAACAATTCAAACGGATTCAAATGGTCGTGTATGGATAAAGTATAATAAAGAATTTGATCGTCATTCAATCTATCGCATGGATGATATAGAAAATCGTGTTGTGATACTAACAATATCTGCTGAAGGATTGGCTACAAATGTTCCAACACCATATGGTCTAAAGAATATAGCTGAAGTACAAGCAGCAATGATTTCCACATTGATAAATGGTGACAGTCTTACACGGCTTGATTATGCAGATCTCATTGAATTGCTTACTTTGACTATGATAGGTTTATTGTTCATCACTCTTGTTCCAAGATTGAAGATTTGGCAAACCATGCCTTTTTATATGGTTTTGGCAGTCGGAATCGTTGGTTTCTGCTTCTATATGTATGAAATGAATATTCTGTTTGATTATTCATTTCCTTTATTTGCAATTACTTTAGTATTCTCTTGGCTAGTCTTCAATAACTTTGCAAGAGAGTTTAGACTAAAGCAACAAATCAAGAAACAGTTTCAATCATATCTTTCAAAAGCCCTTGTTGAGAAACTACAAAAGAATCCTGAATTGCTAAAACTTGGTGGTGATAGTAAAGAACTATCAATCATGTTTACCGATGTTCGTGGATTTACAAGCATTAGCGAACATTATGGAGAAAATGTTCAAGGACTAACGCAAATTATGAATCGCTATATGACTGCGATGACAGCAAAGATTCTTGAGAATGAAGGCACGCTTGACAAATACATAGGTGATGCACAGATGGCATTTTGGAATGCACCTCTTGATGATAAGCAACATGCCAAGAATGCAATAAAAACAGCTCTAAGCATGTTAGGAGATTTAGATGAATTTAACAGAAAAATTTCAGCTGAAGGCGTTCCTCCTTTCGGCATGGGTCTTGGTATTAATACTGGTGTGGTTGTTGTTGGAAATATGGGCAGCGATCAGCGTTTCGATTATACTTGCCTCGGTGATGCTGTCAACCTTGCTAGTCGTCTTGAAGGACAATCGAAACCGTACGGAGTAAAGATTGTTGTTGGACCCAAAACAGCCGAATACATTGCAGATGAATACTTTGTCGTTGAACTAGACACAATTGCTGTCAAAGGAAAGAAGCAAGGAGTGAACATTTATACTGTGCTTGGCACATCAAAAGAAATGGAGTTTCTAAACTATATCCCATTTAGAGAAATTCATAATGAAATGCTTGATGACTATCGTACACAGAATTTTGCAAGAGCAATCAAGTCTTGTACAAATCTAAGAACCGCATTTGGCGGAAATATGAAGAATTATTATGAGATGATGCTGGAACGTTGTGAGGAATATGTTAAGAATCCACCACCAGCAGATTGGGATGGAGTATATAGAGCTACATCAAAATGAGCATTTGAATAATTGAAAAACAACGCCAACAATTATTCCAAATGTGAATCCCATTAATATTCCACCCCATAATGCGACAGCCATGTCGGAAGTTTTATAGGCCATTTTCCTTCTTTATACTCATTGGAACATAGTTATTTGAAACACTTACTATACAACTAATTCCTCTAAAATTTTCAATGACCAATAAATCTTCAGCACTTAATAGAAACCAAACAAATCCTGCCACTTCATTCACATCAATTGTTGATTTTCCAATTAGTTTGTAGTCTTCGCTTTTCACAGTTTCTAATATGACATTGGTTTCACCGCATAATACTGGCTTTGAGCGTATCATTAACTCGCTTTGAGCGTTAGCTCCGGCACTAAAAAGTGCCAGAGCAAGTGCCAAACCTAAAATCTTTTTCATTAGAATAGTATCCTCATCTGGGCTCCGATAATGTTATTTACCACGCCCTCTTTCTCTTGTACTGCATATTTTAGCATTATTGATGCACTAGGATCAAATGCATATGAAAATCCACCAAAAATTGTCTTTGTTTTTGATGTTTCCAATAAACCCTCAACAACCGTAGTTAAATCTTTTATAACTTCTTGTTCAAATCTTAGACCGCCATGAGCAGTTGTTGCAAAGTCTTTTCTTGCATTATGATCGACCGCCGTTAATGAAGACCCGCTTTCAAATATGTTTTTTCTATAATCATATTCAAATTTGACACCAGCAAATGGTCTAAATCCATATGTATCTGGAGTGTAAACTCTATTCACAAACCAAACATCATGACCTGACGTTTCAGCCATATTACTTAAATTTAAACCACTCATAAAATGATGTGTCTCAAATTCGTTATATGCTGTACCTAGATTTGTTTTTAAAATCCAATCTTCATATGTTTTTAGTGCAAAAAAGTCTATTGAATATTTTCTTAGTTCTCCACCAGAATCTTCTCCTCTCATTTCTGTCATGCCAAAATTAAATTGACCGCCAAACAATAATGAGTCATTATATTTTTCCTCATATCCAATACCAAAAACACTAGTTGTATATCTATATGTGTCTTTTGTTCCAGAACGAAGAGAGTATCCTGTTACATATACTTGTGAATTTTTGTTAGGATCACTTCTATTAGTAATCTTATCATTCTCAACTTTATTTCTTGACATGGGATCAGACAGTGAGTTTTCATTTTGCAATGTGCTAATCTTATCAAGTTTTGTAAGTTGATCAATACGAGTAGTGTACACTCTATCGTTTGTTGTGGATACTACTTCATTTGTTGTTGTTGTTCCTGTTAAAATTTCATTAACAACATTTGTTGTGGTTACTGTTGTGCCATTTACTGTTGTTGTTGTGCCATTGCTCCATGTCTGAATTGTAGTTGGTGTTGTATTTGTTACTGTTGTAATTGGAGTTGTATGTGTTGTTACTGTTGTGATTGGAGTAGTAGAAACTGTTCTAATGTTTCTATTTACTGATAGTGTTGGTTCTTGTCTTGTTGATGTATATGTTGTAGTAGGAACAGAGGTGGTTACTCCTCTTGTACTTGTTGTGGAAGTTGTTGTAGTGCCTCTACTTGAAGATGTAGTTACGGTATTTGGTCCTGCAGCTGTGCTTACAATTGTTGGTGTTGGATTACCTGCTGCCGCACCTTGTGCAGGTGTTGCAAGTGTTGTAAATCCAGCACTACTTGGTATTGTACATGATGCTACTGCTATTGATGTGTCAGCACAAGGACCTGCATAAACACCAAGCTGTACTGATCCACCATTGCTTGTATGATTGCCCAATACTTCAAATGATAGTGTATATGTTGTTCCCGCAGTTAGTTCAATACCTTGATAGATACCATCAAAGGTTCCTACTGCACCATCGTACCAAACACCGCCGTGTGTTCCGCCGATGTTTTGCCATGAACCAGCTGCAGCTGGAAATGTTCCGTTTTGATACCAAACACCCCAATTTGTAGGTGCTTGAATTGATCCTGGTCCATTGTTTGTTGTTATGCTTATCGCACCACCAGAGGTAAATTCGCCATTAGTTAAAAGATTTGTCTGAGATCCTGGGGCTGTTAAAGTGACATTATCAAAAGTCCAAAATGCGGGATCTTGTCTAAAAGCAAATCCAACATAATTTGAACCTGCATTATTTGGTGTAAACGAGTACGAATAGGTCTGCCAGGTATTCGGTGTATTATTTGTAACCGTACCAATATAACCGCCAGGTAGAACTTGTGATAATGCTATAGATGTTGTAAATAATGTGACAAAAAGTAGAAGGTTATTCAGTATCCTTCTTGTCTTTGTTTGCATATGTTTCCCTCATCATTAGAACGATGTTAATTTTTTGATTTAATCTAATCAAATCATTGTCCAACATTCTAACGCGGTCGATCAATGCAATCAGCACTGTGTTTGCTTCAGATAACACAGGTTTAATTTCTGCCGTAGCCCATTTCCAAACGTAGAAGATCAAATACCCCATACCGCCAGCAGCAACGATAGGAAATCCATATTTGTTAATTAGTTGTACGAGATCCATGTTCAGTCCTTTCTTGCGTCGTTTTTACCGTCAGCTCTTGCAAGTCTTTCGGTATCAGGTCTAACATGAAGTGCTGTTGAAATCAAAGTATCAATTCTCACGATGTCGTGATTCATCGTCTTGACGCGATTATCAAGAGCCATGATAATACCACTCAATCCTTTTACTGAACTTTGAACGCCGGCCAGAATAAACTTTAGCGTAAGAAAAACAAAGTATCCGCCTGCTATTGAAGATGCAATTGGAAATCCAACTTCCGCCACCAGCTTGAAGAATTCTGCTTCCATGGTATACTCCCATAATTAGCGGTGACGAGAGTATTTAGTTTACTTCACTTTTTCCAATTTGAGAAGTTAAATAAAACCCTATAGATTGTGGGATTATCTTATAGTTCACCACGCTCCATTAGTATTTTCTTATTTGCTTGATGTTCAACCTGTGTCAATTCTTTGTTTTCTCCCCTATATGGAACAGCATAATTGTTTTGAATTAACCAATCATTTACTTTTGTTCCATCCTCAAGAATGAACACACCAAGAATTCTACCAAACTTGTCATCATTGTTATCCGATTTTTGTGTCTCAATAATATGCCATGAACCAACAGGTAATTTCTCTGCTAGTTTCTTTTTAGATAAAAGACCTCGTGGTTTTTCTTCTTTGTTTGAAGTTCTAGATTCCGGCGTATCAACTCCAGCCATACGAACACGCTGATTTGCCAACACAATATTAAATCCTAAATCCAAATCAATGTCAACTGTATCGCCATCAA
>Ga0194125_10013172_pt1 | contig 10783 bp, 6 predicted proteins | sample TA2KigC250mmetaG_FD_148626 | JGI IMG/M metagenome (GOLD analysis project Ga0194125, IMG submission 148626) | Freshwater microbial communities from Lake Tanganyika, Tanzania - TA2015034 Kigoma Deep Cast 250m | ecosystem: Environmental > Aquatic > Freshwater > Lake | place: Tanzania: Lake... | reverse complement strand
TCATAGTGGGGCAGCCGTGTGGGAGGGGTGGGTTGACCCACTATGGGGCGGCGGGCACGAAGGAGCGGAGCGGTCACTTCTTGTTCGGGGGGGCAGGAGCAGGGGGGAGGCGCTTCAGGGACTCCTCCTGGAGTCTCTTGAACTGCTTCTCGATGAGTTCGACGTCGGAGGGGTAGAGGCGGCGGAGCTCGTCCACCTGGAACTTTCGGAGGCGGCGGACGGCTTCGGCCAGGGCGTCGAGCCAGAGCTCGCGCAGGGTGGGGATCTGGACGAGGATGCGCGGGGCGAGGTTCTGCTGTCGGTAGCGGTGGTAGAGTGCTTCGGCCTGGTTCTGCTCGCCGAGGGCGCGGTCGGTGTCGCCCAGCGATGCCCACATGAGGGAACGGAAGAAGAAGTCGCGGACGAGGTTCATGGCCTGCTGGATGGTCATGCCCTCGAGGAGCTGGTCATAGCGCTTCTGGACGAACTGGTCGAGAGAGGCCGGCTCTGCGCCGCCGAGCTTGTTGAGCTGCTCGAGGAGGGCCGCAGCGCGCTTCGGGTCGTGGTGGAGATAGAGGTCGAGGATGGCCTGTCGGAGGAAGTTGAGGTAGCCCTCGCGGGTGGGTTCGGCGGCGTACTCGCTGTCCTTGTGGCGCTCCGCGATCCATTCGCGGAGGCGTATGACGGCGTCGAGGAAGCCGAAGTTCGGGGAGGCGACCCATGTGGGTATCTCATCGTCGGAGCCACGGTGGAAGCGGAGGTAGCCGTGGTAGTAGAGCTGGACGAAGGAGTGGAAGAGCGTGCGGTCGGCGTTTGCGACGGCGAAGAGGTCAGCGCCGAAGACTTCCACGCTGATGTCGTTCCAATAGAGGGCCTGGGCGTCGGGGAGGCGCCAGTCTATGGAGCCGTATTTGGTCATGAGGCCGAGCATGCGGTTGACGTCGAGCTTCATGCGGTCGCGGAGGTGCGTGGCGCGGAGGTAGGTTTCGAGCTTGGCCGCGGCCGCGGCGTTCGCCTCGCTGTTCAGGGCATCGAGGGCCTTGGGGGGGAGTGCTACGGCGCGGTTCGCCACGTCGAGGGACCTGGCGAAGGGGTCAACGTCCGCCTTCTTGAGGGACTCGACCAGGTCTTTCACCGCTGGGTCGCGGAGCAGGTCGTCTCGGGTCTTGGGTGCGGCGGCGATGGCCTTGAGCCGCGCGAGGTAGCTCGGGGCGAGTGGGCCTTTGCCTCCTCCTGTGGGAACGTAGTCGGGTGCGCCGAGGGCGTCCTCGATCTCCTCGGCGAGGAAGACCTTGTAGTAGAAGTGCGCGTCGTCGCTGTCCTGGGCGATCTTGTGGCTGTAGATCCAGCCGAGCTCGCGGTAGAGGATGGGTGCCTTGGGGTTGAGCTGGATGCCGTCGTCGCGTAGGATTTCGATGCCGAGCTTGACCCAGCGCCAGCGCTCCCAGGCGAGGGAGCGGTTGACGCTGAGCTGCCTGCGCCAGTCCTCGGGGCTGGTGGGGGGGACAAGTGGGCTGGGGCCGCGGAACTTCACGGAGCAGTTGTAGGCGACGTTCCAGGCCCAGTAGGCCCAGACGCCTGAGAAGCGGGGTTCGAGCTGGGTGATCAGGCGGTAGAGGTCGTTGAGCTCGAAGAGCTTCCCGGAGTCCTGGAGGTCGGTGGCTCGGATCCAGAGTGCGATGAGGAACATGGCGCGGAAGCCGCCGGTGGCCTTGGTGAGGAGGGCGACGCCTGGGGGCACCTTGGCGTCGCCGGCGTGGCCGCGGAGGTCGTGGACCTGGGCCTGGCGCTGGAGTTCGGTGGCGACCAGGCCGGCCAGGATGGCGCAGGCGAGAGCGGCGGCGGCGAAGGCCCAACGGCGGATTGTGCTGGCGCTGGCAGGTCTCATGGCACTGCCAATCCAATCTCGCGGCGCTCGAAGATGTGCATGCCCAGGAGCATCAGGAGGCCGCCGTAGACGAGGGCGAGGCTCCAGGTGGCCTCGTGGACGAGACCGAGCGAGACCTCCTCTCCGGAGCTGACGAGCGCCGAGGGGGTGAACTTGTGGAAGGGCGGCAGGACGGCGTCGAGCACGGTGGTGACGACGCGGGTGACCTTCTCGGCCGCCCGGGCGACGGGGGAGGTGAGGTTCTGGTCGAACGTGAAGCCCTTGTCCAGCTCCCCCTTGACGGTGCTGGCGAGCAGGGTGAGGAGGAGGATGGCGAGCGCGACGATGGGGGAGACAGGGAAGCCGAGGAAGGCGGAGCAGAAGAGGCCGAGGATGGTGATGAAGAGCACTTCGAGGAAGATCACGGCAAGGGCACGGACGAGGTTGCCTGCGAAGCCGCCGACCGGGATGAGCACCTGGATGGAGTCGGTCGAGCTGAAGATGAGCGTGGGCTTGCGCGGCTCGCGGTTGGTGAAGCGGACCTCCAGCACGCCCTCCTGGTCAATGGCGTCGGCAGGCACCTGCAATTCGTGCACCTCGTCGGGCAGGTAGGCGGCGTCGGGCCGGGACTGGTACCACTTGGTGCGATTGGGGACGCCGAACTCCCAGCAGACGTGGTCGGGCTCCTCGGACTTGCGGTCCGAACTGAAGAACTTGAAGCGCAGGGTGACGGTGGCCTGGCGGGTCCTGGGGACGGCGGTGAGGCCGGAGAAGCGCCAGACGCGGGTGAAGAGGGGTGGGACGGCGTTGACGAGGCCCCGGAACTCGGCGGCGAGCTGTGCGGCGGCGAGGTTGCGGATGATGGCCCTGCGTGTTGCCTCGTCGGGGATGCCCTTGGCCTCGGGGGGCAGGCGCTCGGGGTGTTCGAGCTGGCGTGCGCGCATGTCGAGGTTGCGGCGGATGAACTCCTCAAGGTCGCTCTCAGGGGGAGGGTCGGGCAGCACAGTGCGGCGCGCGGCGAGAATCTGCTCGCGGGCGTCGCGGAGGCCCTTCTCGGCCTGGGACTTCTTGAAGGACTCGGCGGCGGGGATGCGGGCGGCCGCGCGCTCGGCCCGAGCGACGAGGTAGTGGACACTGCCCCAGGTGACGAGGCCCATGAAGGCGAGGAGAGCGGCATTGATGAGGAGGATGCCGAGGAGCTTCCCCAACAGCACCTGCCAGCGGCGGAGCGGCTTGGCCTCGAGGAGGAAGATCTGCCTGTCGCGGAACTCGCTCCAGAGCGAGGTGGTCGAGAGCGTGAGGCTCAGAATGCCCAGGAGGAGGCCGCCGACGATGAGCGAGTAGTTGATCACGACGTTGAGGAGGCCGCGGAGCGTGCCATCGCCCCTGACGGTGAACGGGATGGCGAGGACCAGGACGAGGTAGGCGGCCATGATGACGAAGGCAAGCTTGACGCGGACAGCCTGTGCGATGGTGTTGCGGGCGATGGTCCAGACGGCGCGGTCGAGGAAGAGGGCGAGGGCGGCGCCGAGGGCGACGACGGTGGCGAGGATGCGGACGGCCCTGAAGACGGCCGGCGCGTCGAAGAGGAGGGAGAGCCCGCCTGCCGCCAGGTGCGCCACAAGGCCCCCTGCGAAGGTGAGCGCTGCCACGCGATGGCGAGCCGTGGCGGTCATGGCGAGGGCTTCCTCGTGGCGTCGGAGTCGGGCTTGGGCTTCTGGACCAGGCGGTCGAGCACGGAGCGGCGCTCCTCTGCGTCCGCCGGCTCCTCCGTGGCACGGTTGGCTTGGCCAACCGTGTCTTCGGCGGGCGACTCAACTGCCGCCGGCTTCTCGGTCAGGCGTTCGAGAATCTCGCGGCGGACATCGGGCTCCGCTCCCACAGGCTCGGAGGGCGGAGGGGCTTCGACCGGCGGGGGTTCGACTGGGCGGGTGAGGCGCTCGATGACCTCGGCGGGGGCTTCGAGCTTGCGGAAGAGGCTGGGCTCGAAGCGGCCGGCGGCGGCGCCGCCGGTCTCGGGCCGGGCCTGGCGGGCCTCCTCGATGGCACGCAGGAAGAAGCTCTCCAGGCGGTCCACGGGGTGCCCCACCTCGATGGCGTCGGGCTGCGCGAACTCGCCCAAGAGGGTCCGCACGCGGGCGGTCTCCTCGGGCGGGAGCGCGGGGAGGGTGATCTGTGTGAGCTGGCTCTTGGCGAGGAGGGTGGCGACGGAGCCGGAGACGCAGAGCTTGCCGCCGTAGAGGATGCCGATGCGGTCGCACACGTCCTCGGCGTGGGCGAGGAGGTGGCTGCACAGGAGGACGGTCTTGCCACGTTTCTTGAGTTCCAGGATGAGATCCTTCACCTCCCGGGCGCCGAGGGGGTCGAGGCCGGTGGTCGGCTCGTCGAGCAGCAGCAACTCAGGGTCGTTGACGAGTGCCTGGGCGAGGCCGATGCGGCGGGCCATGCCCTTGGAGTATTCGCGGAGGGGGCGGTTGCGGACGTGGCCGAGGCCGACCATTTCGATGAGGGCGCCGACGCGGCGGCGGCGCTCGTGGCGCGACAGGCCGCTGAGGCGGCCGAAGAACTCGAGCGTCTCGGCGGCGTTCAGGTAGGGGTAGAGATACGTCTCCTCGGGGAGAAAGCCGAGGCGGGCCTTGACGCTCACATCGCGGGGCGGGCGGCCGAGGACGCGGATGCCGCCGCTGGTGGGGAAGAGAAGGCCGAGGAGGAGCTTGATCGTGGTGCTCTTGCCCGAGCCGTTGGGGCCGAGGAGGCCGAAGACCTCGCCCCGGCGGACGTCGAGCGTGAGCTGGTCCACGGCCCTGACCTTGGGCCGCCGCCAGAAGTCGCGGAAGACCTTGGTGAGCTGAAGGGTCTGGACGGCGTAGTCGTCAGACTTCTGGGCCATCAACTGGGTCCTGCGCAGAGAGAGGAGGGATGGATGGGTGGATGAATGGATGAGAGAGAGAACTCAGGCCCCTGTCTTATCATTCATTCATCCATCCATCCATCCATTCATCCATTCATCCCCTCACTGTTGCGGGGTGACATGCGGCGAAAGCTCCTCACCCATTCTCACAAGGCGCGCGCTGTTGAAGATGACGATGAAGGAGCTGACGTTGTGGAGGAGCGCGGCGAGGATGGGGGTCATCCAGCCGAAGCCGGCGAAGGTGAGGCCGCCGAGCATGAAGAGGAGGCCGAAGACGAGGTTCTGGAGGACGAGGGTGCGGGTCTTGGCGGAGAGGCGGACGAGGAAGGGGAGGCGGCGGAGGTCGTTGGACATGAGGGCGATGGTGGCGGAGTTGATGGCGACGTCGGAGCCGGCGGCGCCCATCGCGACGCCGATGTCGCCGGCGGCGAGGGCAGGCGCGTCGTTCACGCCGTCGCCGACGACGGCGACGAAGTAGCCGCCCTCGCGGAGCTTGCGTACGGTGTCGAGCTTGGCCTGGGGGAGGCATTCGGCCTGGACGTCGGTGCAGCCGAGCTCGGCCGCGACTTTGTTGGCGACGGCGGCCTTGTCGCCCGTGAGCATGAGGATGCGGGCGATGCCGTGGGAGCGGAGGTCCTGGACGGCGTGGACGGCTTCGGGGCGTGGGGTGTCTTCGAGGCCGATCCAGCCGATGGCCTTGCCGCCGCGGGCGACGAAGAGGACGCTGAGGTTTTCGGGGGGGGCGAGCTCGGGCGCGGCGAGGGGGCCGAGATCGGCCTTCTCGTCGGCCAGCCAGCTCTGCCGGCCGACGAGGACGACCGCGCCGTCCACCCCCCCGCGGACGCCTCGGCCGGCCTCTTCGTGGAAGTCGGTCGCCTCGGCCAGGGCGAGCTTGGCCTCGCGGGCCACGGCAGTCACTGCCTTCGCCACGGGGTGGTTCGAGTTGCGCTCGACGCTGGCGGCGAGGCGGAGAAGTTCCTCGGGCTGGACGCCTGGGGCTGGCTGGAGGCGTGTGACGGCCAGGTCGCCCATCGTGAGGGTGCCGGTCTTGTCGAAGACCACGGCGTTGACGCGCCCGGCGGTTTCGAGGTCCTGGACGTTCTTGATGAGGACGCCCAGGCGGGCGGCGGCGGAGAGGCCGGCGACCATGGCCGTGGGCGTGGCGAGGATGAAGGCGCAAGGGCAGACGAGGACGAGGGCCGAGATGGCGCGGTTGGGGTCACGGGTGAAGAAGTAGATGAGCGCAACGATCATGAGCATCGTGGGGGTGTACCACTGGCTGTGCTGGTCAATGATGCGCATGAGGGGAATGCGGGTGCGCTCGGCGTCGGCGATGAGCTGGCGGACGTGGCCCAGCGTGGTATCGGCGCCGGTGCGCGTGACCTCGATGTCAATGGCGCCCGTGAGGTTGGTGGTTCCGGCGAAGACCTGGTCGCCCGTCTGCTTGTCGGCAGGGACGGATTCGCCTGTGATCGTGGCCTCGTTGATGGTGGTCTGGCCGGCGGCGATGCGGCCGTCGGCGGCGATGTTGTCCCCGGGCCGCACGCGGATGCGCTGGCCGGGGTGGAGGGCGGTGGCCTCGACCGTGCGCTCCGAGCCGTCGGCCTCGACGAGTTGGGCGGTCTTGGGCGTCATGCGGAGCAGTCCCTCGATGGCGGCCCGTGCCCCCAGGGCGCTGCGCTGCTGAATGAGCATGGACATCAGGAGGAGGAAGGCGACGACGCCTGCGGTGCGGTATTCGCCGAGGCTGATGGCGGCGAGGATGCCGAGGGCGGCCAGCTCGTCCATCCGCAACTGCCCCTCGGTGAGGTCGCGGATCGAGTGCCACATGAGCGGAGCGGCGAGGAGCAGGGCGCCGACCACGGCGCTCAGGTCGCCCACACCCTCCGACTCTGGCATCAGCCAGTCGCACAGGTAGGCGTTGGCGACGAGTGCGCCGCCGAGGAGGGTGCCGAAGAGGCGGAAGGCGACCCGCGACTGGCGCGCCTCGGCGCCCTCGGAGTCGGGGTGGCCCGCGTCGAAGTAGTCGTGGTGGTGGTCGAAGACCGACTCCTCGTGGGCGTGGGCATGGCTGGCCATCAGCGTGACTTCTCCCTTTCGTGTCTCGCCTTTTCCTCTTCGGCTCGGCGCCGGAAGATTTCGCGGACGGCCTCGGGGTCGCGGACGAGGTAGACTCGGAACTCGCTCTTGGCGTTGGGCCTGTAGACGTAGATTTCGTCGGCGGCGGCGAACACCTCGCCGAGGGTCTCGATGAGGCGCTGCCGCAGGAAGTGGCTGAGCATCTTGCGGTCGGTGGGGTACTGCTTGCGCAGCTCTTCCATGTAGCTGGCGTCGGCCTTGGCCTCGGCGACGAGTTGTGTGGCGTATGCCTGGGCGTCGGCGCGGATGCGGGCGGCCTGTCCGACGGCCTCGGTCTCGCGCCTGGTCTTGTAGCCGAGGGCGCCCTCAATGGTCTTGCGGCTCTCCTCGTTGGCCATCGTCACCTCGTCGAATGCCTTGCGAGCCTGGAGCGGTGGGGTGATGACCTCGAGGATGACGCCCTTAGGCTTGACCCTGATGCCGAAGTCGGTCTCGGGCGACTCGAGCTGGGCGATGAGCGCCTTCTCCACGTCGTCCCGTAGCGCGGCGCGTCGCCCGCCGTAAGCGTCGTCCACCTGGTAGCGGGCCATGGTGCGGATGACGGCGCTCTCGGTGAGGTGGGTGAGGAGCCTGCGGATGGTCGAGCTCGGCTCGTCGGAGGCCAGCTCGGCCGGGTCGCCCAACCGCTCGCAGAACTTCACGGGGTCTGCGACGTTGTAGCGGACGATCCAGCGGGAGTGGAGGATATTGGCGTCGCCGGTGAGGTTGTAGCCGCTTTCGGCGGGGTCGAGGCTGGGCGGAGCGACCATCTTCTGGCCTGGCGGCGGCTCCTTGTACCAGAAGCTGCTCACCAGGAGGTCCAGCTCGCGCTCGCGGGGGAAGCGGACCACCTCGTCCACGAGGAACGGCCAGGCGAAGTGGAGGCCGGGGCCGAGGATGGGCGTGGGCTTGCCCGTCGCGGGGTCGGTGTGGTAGACGACGTGGCCGAAGCGCAGGATGAATGCCTGCTCGTGCTGCTTGACGGTGAAGATGCCGGAGGCGAGGAAGAGGAGGGCGACGAGGAGCATGGCGACCTTGAGGAGGCGGAAGCTGACGCGGAGGGCCTCGTTGAGGGCCTGGCTGGCCACGTCGCCGCTGCGGGCGGCGCGCTCCGCGACCGTCTGGGCTTGGGGATTTCCGATTTCCGATTTCCGATTTCCGATTTCAGGCATCCCAGGGTGCGCCTTACGCTACAATGTTAGGTCAAGGCTTCGACGCTCCACGAGGCGGAGACCCCAATGAGAGGTCATGCCGAGCTTGTCGAGGCATCTCTCTTTGGGCGCGGGGAAAGAGAGATTCCTCGACTTCGCAAGAGCCTGCCCTGAGCGAAGCCGAAGGGCTCCGCTCGGAATGACAGAGGAGCATGGCCGTGGTTACTCCTTCGGCTTCGGGGCCGGGGCGTTGGCGCCGGGCAGCTTGAGGTCGGGGCTCAAGAGGTCGTAGGGCGGCGTTTCCGGCGTCAGGATGTAGGTCGTGCGCTTCTTGAGGTCGCGGAGGGCCTTCATGCTGGTGAGGAAGTTGGCCAGCTCGGGGTCCTCCTTGAAGACGGAGTAGTGGGCGGAGGCCGTCTTGTCGGCCTCGCCACGGATGAGGTAGGCCTCGGCCTCCGCCTTGGCTAGGGTCTCCTTCGCCTTGGTGTCCGCCTGGGCCTTCAGCTTCTCCGCCGTGGCGTCACCCTCGGCGCGAAGGGCCTTCGACTTGGCGCCGCGCTCCTCCTTGATCCGCTCGACTACCTTCTCCGTCACCTCGCTTGGCAGGCCGAGCTGGGTGATCCAGAGGAGAGGGACGCTGATCCCGTACTCCTTGACGGCTTCGGCCTTGACGGCCTGATGAATCTCGGCCTCGACGTTGGCGTATTGGTGGTGCTTGCCGACCGCGACGAAGTCGGCCAGCTCGTGGCTGTTGATGATGGCGTCGGCGGCGCCGCCGACGAGGGCGTTGAGCTTCTCCTCGGCCTTGCCCTCGCTGCCGACCTTTTCCTCGAAGCGCGCCGGGGACTCGATGGACCAGCCGATGGCGATGTTCACGATCAGGGTGTGCTGGTCCTTCGTCAGGCGTTCGGTGAACTTCCCCTCGTAGATGTGGATGCGCTTGCTGTACTTGGTGACCGTTTGGATGGGGTACGGGAGCTTGAGGCGGAAGCCGGGCTCGGTGATCTCCCGCGTGGCCCGGCCAAAGGTGTAGACGATGGCCGTCTCATTCGTCCGCACCTGGAACGAGACCAGGAACGTAAGGAGCACGGCCACCAGGACGAGGGCGACAAGGATGACGAACGGGCTTCGGCTTCTCACGGTGGGGGGCCTCCTGCGCCGCCGACGTCGGACGAGAGGCCCACGCCTGGCGGCATCTTCTCTTCGAGGTTGAGCTGGAGCACTTCCTGCACGTTGACCCAGACGGGCTTGATGAGCTTGCGGGCGTCGAGCAGGGCCTCCTTGAGGGCGCTCAGGCGCTTGCGGTGCTTGAACACGCTGGGGGCCAGGCGGTAGGCCGCGAGCTGGTTGCGGAACTGCTCCTCGGCGGCGGGGGCGATGTGCTGGCGGTCGGCGGCGTACTGCTGGGCCTCGGCGATGGCCTTCGCGGCGTCGCGCTCCGCCGCGGGCACCACGCTGGCGGCGTGGCCCTTGGCGGCCCAGATTCTCGCCTCGCGCTCCTCGAAGGCGCCCACCACCTCCTCGAACGACGCCGCTACCTCCACCGGCGGGTGCAACCCCTGGAGCGCCACGTCCACGACCTTCACGCCCAGCGCCCGAGGCCCCGGAGTCCCTGGCTCTCCGGGCTGCTCGTCGTCCGCCGCCCTCTGGATGGCGGCCTTCAGATGCTGAGCCGCCTCGCGCCGCCTGTAGCCCAACAGCTCCAGGAAGTCCGAGTTCGCCGCATACCGCGTCAGCTCGCGGTAGCAAAGCGCCTCGAGTGTCTTCTTCGGGTCCTCGTGGTTGTAGAGGAAGGCGTGGTAGTCCTCGACGTAGTACAGGACATAGGCGGTTCCCGTGATGAGGCCCACGCTGGGGATAGGCCGTTGCGCGGGCGCCCCGGGCGGGGCGGATGAGTCCTTGGGGAGCGGGGCCTTCGGCGCAGGCAGCTCGTGGGCGTGGGTGGCCGTGACCAGGGCGAATGCCTCGAGGGCGTGGGCCCTCGTCCATTCATAGCCGGGCACGTCGAGCTTGAGCTGTTCGCCGATCACCAGCTCCTCGACGCGGGCCGTGGGGTAGCGGTAGGCCGCCTCGATGGGCCAGGGCCACTTCAGGTGCAGGCCCGGCCCGAGCGCCACGCGGCCGGCACGCGGGACGCCGAAGCGCTCGACTATGGCCTGCTCCCCCGGCCTCACGATCACGAAGCAGGTGAGCAGTTCGAGCGTGACGGCCATGAAGAGGAGCAGCGGGCCGATCGCCCGCTCCATGAAGCGGTAGAACCAGGTTTCAGAGACCTTGAAGCCGAACTGGTAGTCGAGCGTCTCGGCGGTCGTCCGCAGGATGCCGCGCGAGGTGGTGAGCATCCCCAGGAGGCGGCTGTCGTGGGCGGGACGCGCCTCCGCGCCCGCCACGCGCGGGCGATATGCGCCCATCACCAGCAGCAGGAGCATCTCGACCGCCACCACGGCCAGGGCGATGGGGACCACCCACGCCACGACCCGCTCGGCAATCGGCAACTCGAAGAAGTCGAACACGAAGGCCACGGCCACAAGCAGGCTGCCTATCGCGTTCGACATCATGTAGCTCGACGCCGACCGCAGGGGCCGCCAGGGGGCCTGCGTGGCCAGGCCCGCCGTGTACTTGCCCAGCAGAAAGGTCACGAAGGCGATGCCGGCAAAGCCCCAGAAGTTCGGCAACGGCTCCTTCGGCGGCGGCACCGGCGCCCCGAGGGGCCGAATGAGGAAGTAGGCCACCCCCGCCAGCACGAGAATGACGAGG
>Ga0194125_10013171_pt1 | contig 10783 bp, 9 predicted proteins | sample TA2KigC250mmetaG_FD_148626 | JGI IMG/M metagenome (GOLD analysis project Ga0194125, IMG submission 148626) | Freshwater microbial communities from Lake Tanganyika, Tanzania - TA2015034 Kigoma Deep Cast 250m | ecosystem: Environmental > Aquatic > Freshwater > Lake | place: Tanzania: Lake... | reverse complement strand
CGGTTCCCGTCACACCTAGCCCAAGTGCCGCAAAATAGAGAAGTCGCACCAAGACGTCCGGAGAGAGGAGCAACTCAAAGACCGTGTTGATGCTTGTCCAGCTGAGAGGATTCGCGGTAACGCCGGTCGAAGAGACGATGAGGAACGAAGCAAGCGCGAGCAACGCAATACCGTAGCGGCCTGCTCGAAGGTGCGAGTTGATGTTCTTCCTGCTGTAGACCTCGATCTCGTCAAGTGCGGCAGTCCGACGGGGATCCTTCTTGAGCAGGTCTTCATATCCCTCAAGGATATCAGCAAGTTGTAACGTGTACTTGTGAACATAGAGAAGAACAACTGCGATAAGAAGCAGAACAAATCCATATCCTGCCAGCCCGACGGAGATCGCTTCCGTCGACTGCGTGAGCTGAGCGGAGATAAAGACCAGCGTGAGTCCGGGAATAAGGGCAAGAAATGTCGGGAGAGACTTGTTGGGAAGAGCCGTGTCGATCAGGTCCTTCGCGAACCGCAGGTAGAGCCGGTGATCCCGGAATCTGGCCCTGCGGTTATAGACATACGACAGGACCGATGACCCCAGGAGGAATCCCAGGTACGGGAAGATGACAATCGCGATCAATCCCTCGACAACAAGGAGAAGGTGAAAATGCTCGACTGCCTGAGGAAGTGCAAGTTCTTTGAGAAATTCCATGCGTCCGGTGGTCGTTCCTCGTGCGGAGGAATCAGAGACCTCTATTTGGTTGAGTCCAGCAACGCTTGATATGGCTTTGATTGCCCGAGCGAGATGGCCTTATACCATTGTTCGAATTGGGTAGAATCTTGCGAAACAACCTTCGTGTACATATACGCGTGCCGGAGACCGCAGTACTCCGCACACGCGATATCATACGATGCCACCGCCGACGTCTTGAACCAGAGCACGTTTTCGCGATTCGGTATAACGTCCTTCTTGATCCGAAAGGCTGGAATGTACAGCGAATGGTTCACATCGAGCGATTGCAGCGTCAGTTTCATCGGTGCCTGGACGGGGACAAACAGAGTATCTGTCGTCACCCCGTTCGGGTACTCGAAGGTCCAAGCCCACATGCGTGCCGTTACCTTGATCGGGATGGCTTCCTCCGGGACGTTGGACATTTGCCGGTAACCCTCCCATCCGAGGTAGAACATCCCCATGAAGAGGGCAAGCGGTATCAGGGTCCAGGCGATCTCCAAAGGCACATTGCCTTCGATGTTCGTTGGATGGGGGTTCCGCTTCCTGCTATACCGAACGACGAAGAAAACCATCGCAATCAGGATGCCGAGCAATACGAGCAGCGAGATGCCCACGATCGAGAGAAAGGTGGCATCGACAAAGTCGGAATATGGTGACGAGCTCTCAAACATTCACATCACCTCAGTCAACGAAACGCATAGTCAAAAAATGTCAGGACAATGAAGATCAGAAGGGTCACAACGGCCACAAGCACAAAGACCCGAAACATTCTGTCCTCGAACTTCAGATGCATGAAGATATTGGCCACGAGCAGGGTCTTGATGGACGCAATCGTCATTGCCGTGATGATGATCCACTGGCCCAGATCGAGTCCGGAGAGCGCAACCGTAATGCCGGTCAGTGACAACAAGCCGAGCCAGATGAGAAGATACCGCCCGTAGCTGATGACGTGTGTTCCGTGGTGCTTCTGTTCTTCGTGATGCTCCATCCTAACCACTCAATGCAAGAGATAAAAGAGAGGAAACAAGAATATCCATATGATGTCAACCAGGTGCCAGTACAATCCCCCGGCCTCCAGTCGCACATAGGAGTGTCTGGTTATTTTGTCTTTGGCGATGAACATCATCATGCCTGCCAGGACAACCACCCCGATGATCACATGCAGCGCGTGAAGGCCTGTCATCACGTAGTACAGGCCGAAGTAGAGGATCTCTCCCGGCGGCTTGTTGAGCAAGATCGCCGAGCCAGGGTAGAGGCCCACCTCAAACTTGTGCCCCCACTCGAAATACTTGTTCACCAGGAATGCAAGGGCTAGCATGACCGTAAAGCCGACGAGCGTGAAGGAGAGCCACTTGTTCCCTTTTTGAATTGCCGTAATCGACATTGCGACGGTCAGGCTGCTGGTGAGCAGGATGATCGTGTTGATCGTGCCCACCAGCGTGTCCAGCTCGGTCGCAGCCACGTGGAACTCCGTTGGGTGACTGAACCGGTAGACAGCGTAGACGATGAACATCCCGCCGAACAGGATCAGCTCGGTAAAGAGGAACAGCCACATCCCGAGCTTTGCGCCGACATCGTCACGATGACCGTGGCCCTGTGCAACGGCAGCAGCCCCTGAAGTCACTTTGCCTCCTGAACGACGCGTTCGTATTTGCTGTAATCGTACGGGCCCGTCGTAATTACGGGGATCTCGTGGAAATTCTCCAGCGGCGGCGGCGACGGGACCTTCCATTCCAGCGTCTCTCCGCCCCACGGGTTCGCTTCCGCTCTCCGTCCCTTCCGAAGAGAAATCAGAAGATTGGCGATCATAATCACCAATCCCACGATAAGAATCCAGGAACCGAGAGTTGAGATCTGGTGGGACGTCTGAAACTCGGGCAGGTAATCATAGTACCGACGCGGCATGCCGAGATACCCCATCACGAAGAACGGGAAATAAAGCACATTGAACCCGATGGTGAGCAACAGCCAGGAGAGCACCGCAGGGCCCTTCTTGTACATTCTGCCAAACATCTTCGGATACCAATAGTGCATTGCTGCAAACAGTCCAAATCCCGTCCCACCAAACATGACATAGTGGAAGTGACCGACCACGAAGTACGTATCCTGTACGTGGATGTTGATTGCGAGGGTGCCAAGCATCAGCCCCGTGAATCCGCCAATGCAGAACTGCGCAATGAACGAGAGAATAAACAGCAGCGGAACTTCGACTTCAATCGACCCCTTGTAGAGCGTCGCTATCCAGTTGAATACCTTGATAGCGCTCGGGATCGACACGAGGAATGTGAGGAAGGAAAACACGAAGACCCCCGTGTTGCTCATCCCGACGGTGAACATATGGTGTGCCCACACAAGAGAGCCGACAAACGCAATCGCGAGGCTCGAATACGCGATGAACTTGTAGCCAAAGATCGTCCGCCGTGCAAACACCGGAAGGATCTCAGACACCACGCCAAGCCCGGGCAAGATCATGATATAGACGGCCGGGTGCGAATAGATCCAGAACAGATGCTGATACAACACCGGATCGCCCCCCAGGGCTGGATCGAATATGCCAACACCGAAGAGCCGCTCAAGAGAAACCAGCAATAGGGTGATGCCGACGATCGGCGTTGCAAGCACCTGAATCCAGGCCGTCGCGTACAGCGACCAGACGAAGAGAGGCATCCTGAACCAGCTCATCCCGGGAGCCCGCATGCGATGGATCGTTGTAATGAAATTCAGTCCGGTCAGGATAGACGAAAACCCAAGAGTGAACGCGGCGAGCAGCGCAGGGAGCACGTTGGTCGTCGTTCTCACACTGTAGGGGACATAGAAAGTCCAGCCTGTGTCCGCAGCACCGCCGGGGAGAAATACGGAAACAAGCGCCAGGATTCCTCCGATGAGAAACAGCCACCACGAGAGAAGATTGAGTCGCGGGAAGAACACATCCTTCGCCCCGATCAGGATCGGCATCATGAAATTCCCGAAAACGGCCGGCAGTCCGGGAATGATGAACAGGAAGATCATCATGATCCCGTGCAGCGTGAAAAAGGTATTGTACGCCTGGGGCTCGACGATCGTTTTTCCCGGCGTCAGCATCTCCAGGCGCATCAGCAGGCCGAGGAGCACGGCGGTAAGGAAGAAAAACGCCATGGTGACGAGGTAGAGGATGCCGATCCGCTTGTGATCCGTGCTGAGCACCCAGGCGAGAATGCCCTTGTGCTTTGTCCTCACGTGATAGAAATCAGGCTCCGTCGCCTCGGTGACAAAAGCTGATGTCGTCATACAATTCTTATCCTTCCCGTTGCTTCTTCTTCGGCTTTACCAGGAACACGACGACAAAAACCCCGACGAGACCCACGATAATAACGCCCGCAACCCGGACGACATTGAACGTGTACGAACGGGAGTCAGGATCATAGCTGTAGCAAAACTGCAGGACCTTCGCAATCGTCGGACCCACCCTTCCGTGTCCGGCTTCGATAAGAGCCATCTTCACGTCAAACGGCAGGTACTGGATCCCGTTGATGTACCGGGTGATCTTGCCTTCGGGTGAGACGATGATGAGCGCGCCGGCGTGGACATAATCATCTCCGCTGCGCATGAAATAGAATCCCGTTCCGTCAGTCATGCGGCGGATCGTCACGCTGTCCCCTGTGAGAAAGTGCCACCCGTTCGGATCGACGGGCTTGTCGATGGAGCTGAGATAATTCTCCTTCTTCCCCGCCGCGATATCCGGCTTTTCCCTGTGGTCGAAACTGACGGTCAGGATCTGGTAATCCTTCCCCAGCTCGAGATCCATCTTCTCCACTATGCGCGAGAGCTCAGTCAAAAGTGGACTGCAGATTCCGGGACACCGGTAGTACACAAACGTGAAAATTGTCGGTTTGTTGACGAGATCCTTGATCAGAGCGAGCTGTCCGGACTCATCGTAGAACTCGACATCGAGCGGAATCGTCTGCCCCAACTTCTCGACGATTCCGATGGACGGAGCCGGCTGCTGACCAGCCGCTACGTCAACCATCAATATAGCACCGACCAAGATCCATGCAAATCGAGCATTCATCCTCATCACGCACCTCCGCGCGTTCTTGTTTCACGAATATATCGTAACAACATCGACCACTCCGTAGCGGACAGCTGAACCACGTCCGCGCTGAATCCAAGCTCCACCGGGCCCGATGAGACCATCTTGACGAACTGCTCCAGATCAGTCACTGCAGGCCCGGCATAGGTGAACGCCGCGAGGACTTTCGTTCGGTCGCGCACGACCCGGTTGAAAACCTCGGCCCCTTCGCTCATCGCCGTCGTTGTTTCTTCTGCCATTTGTGCGATGCGGCGAACGGAAGATTCATGCTCGCTGATCACGGTTTGCAGCGCCTTCTTCACAGGAATCTGTCCCGGTCTGCTCATTCCCCTGGAAAGTTGATAGATTGCCTCGAGCGCCTGCAATTCCTCCGGCGTGTCGATTGGCTGACCGGTCGCAAACGTCCGGACGTAGTGGATCATGGCGAACCGATCAGCAGGCGGCAGATAGCTGTACGACGCCATACCGTTCTTGATGATCCCTTCCTGCAGTGTCGTATAGATCTGGGAAACCTTGGACCCGTTGGTCCAGCCTGCTATCGCGCGGAAATCCCGCGGCTTCGGATTCATCACGACACCGGCGGGACCGTCCCCCCCGCCGTTTTCCCCATGGCACGAGGAACAATTGGCACGATAAAGCTCCTTCCCCCTTTCAATCATATCCGACGTGGGGACGGCAGCCTTCATCACGTCGACCGGCGGGAGAGTAGCCGGGCTCTGGAAGGGGATGTCCGCCACGAAGGCGGAGGAGTCCTTCAGAACAACTGCCGGTACGGCGTTCTTGCCGATCACCGTCAGATTGCCGACATACGAGATCCCCAATCCTGTCAGAATGATCAGGAAATAGAAGTAGGAATAGCCGAAGAGCTTCCCCGGCCTCTTCAGCAGGTCTCGAAAATCAATCTCCGGTTTCAGATCAGGTCTTGTATCCATAGGCTGCATCACAAACGAAAGCTCAAGCCTCGTTCAAGCTTCGGATCGCCGACAGGTACCAGATTGTTGCGCTTCACTTTGTACGACAGAACGACCATCACGAGTCCGACCACGAGAACCGGGTATCCAATCTCCATCCATCCGAGGGGAATTCCTTCTCCGTACGTCGGCATCACCAACCAGTACAGATCGAACAGATGTGCAAACAGGATCCAGATTGACATGAGCTTCAACCGCTTTGGATCCATCTTTGAGTCCTGCGTGAGGAGTGCAAAATACGGAACGACAAAATGTACAATGATGAGCAAGATCGAGACATACTCCCACCCGTTCTTCCAGCGGCTCATGAACCAGAAGGTTTCTTCCGGCAGATTTGCGTACCAGATAAGAAGGAACTGACTGAACGCGATGTATGCCCAGAAGTTGATGAAGGCGAAGAGTAACGCTCCAAGACTGTAGAAATGGTCTCGTCGGAGATTGGGAAGGTACCCGTGTTCGTGAAGGTTGATGATGATAACTGTCGCGGCGGAGAGAGCGGCGAGGACTGTTCCCGAAAAGTAGTAGACGCCGAAGATCGTCGAGAACCAGTGTGGCTCGAGACTCATCGCCCAGTCGATTGCCGTGAGCGTGATCGTGATGGCAAAGACCGGCATGAACCCGGCAGCAAGACGGATGTTGATGGACGTCAACTTCGGATCCTTCGTCAGATCCTGCTTCGCAGAGTTTCTCACGAAGATGAACGAGAAGAGGTTCCACAGGAAGAACACGACGAGGAAGCGGATGATGAAGAAATTGGCATTCAGATACGGCGCCTTGCCAGTGAGGATCTTGTCCGCCTCGACCGCCTCCGGGTGGGTCCAATGGAACAGGTCGTGGAGGTGAAACAACAGCGGAACAGCCAGGAGCGGAACAACAAGCGAAAGGGCTGCCAGGAACTCATTCACTCTCCGCATCGGCACGCTCCAGACGGCACCAGCGAGATATTCGAGCGCGACAAGGAATATCGAACCCCCCGCGACGCTCGCAAGGAAGAGAAAACCGATGACGTTGTTGAAGGCGCTCCGCTTGGCATCTATGATGTATCCTGCGCCGTACAGAAGAATGCCAACGAGCACGAGTACCCAGGCAAGCCGGGTGATCCTCTCGGGCAGCTCGGTTTTTGCGGCGGTGTCAGGAGCGGAACTCTTCATTTCAGATCGGACTCCTTTGGGTTCTGCGCTCGCTCGAGGACGCGCAAGTAGTGGACGATCGCCCAACGATCATCTCGCGACACCTGCGAGGCATAGGAGGGCATGATATTCTGCCCTTCCGTGATGAGATGGAAGATGCTTCCATCCGGCCAGTTCCGGATCTTATCCGAGATCAGCGTCGGCGGATTGGGGAATTGTCCTTGAAGTCGACTGTCCCCCCGGCCGAAGTTGCCGTGGCACGGACTGCAGAAGGTCAGGTACCGTGACTTCCCCCGCTCCAGGACATCCTTCGTAGGCAGAAGTGGATTGACGAGGTACTTGCCAGCATCATCCGGCTTCCCCTTCAACGCATACGGGAGGAAGCCGCGAGCCACTGTGCCTGGCACCGGAGGTCGCATGCCAATGCCGTCGGCAAACAGACCGCTCGGATTCTGCGCCTTCAGCTTCTCCTGCGCGCTCATCCACGTGAACGGGTCCATATACAGCACCTTGTTGAAGATGATGTACGTTACAGCCGACACGACGATTGCGGTCACAGCCAGCACGCCGAGGAATTTCGGGTCGAAAAGCTTCTGGCCATGATTAAGGTCGCTTAGGTCCAAATACACCGGCGCGACGCTTTTGCCGCCGACGTTCCTCAAGAACTCCCGCACCTCGTGCTCGTCGAATATCGGATCATCCGCCTGTATGCTGATCCCGAACTTGTCGGATGAGACGTTCTTCATGTACGGGGTGTCGTGAAGCGGATGAGCGTTGTTGGGGAACCTGAAGTAGAGAACGATCATCGTGACGACCGATAAGACCGACGCAAGGAGCACCGTCACTTCGAATGCAACGGGAACGAACGCGGGCCACGACCAGAATGGCTTGCCCCCGATCACCAGCGGATAGTCGACCAGCGTCACCCACGTCATGAATCCTACAGCCGAAAAGGCTCCCAACAAGCCGAACACGAGCGCGAAGATCCCGAGCCTCGACGGCTTCAGTCTCATCGCTCTGTCCATCCCGTGTACCGGATAGGGCGTGTTGATGTCGAAACGAGTGTACCCTGTTTTGCTGGCACGCTCCGCCGCATGGATGATCTCATCCGGTGTATCGAACAGCGCTGTCAGCGAATAGAGGGATTTCTCTTTCATGAATATCGCCTGTCTCCTTAGTGCTGAGTCGGTTGCGCTCCCTCTACCGCCGCCTTTACTTCCGAGATGGAGACAACCGGCAGCACACGCACGAAAATCAGAATCAGTGTGAAGAACAGCCCGAAACTGCCCAGCAGAATCCCCACATCGTAAAGCGTCGGCACGTAGTGTCCCCAGCTCGTGGGGAGAAAATCACGCGAGAGCGACGTCACCACGATGACGAACCGCTCGAACCACATACCGATGTTGACGATAACACCGATGGCAAACATGATCGGAATCGACCGCCGTATCTTCTTGAACCAGAAGAGCTGAGGGAACACAACGTTGCACGTCACCATGGTCCAGTACGCCCAGGCGTACGGCCCGAGTGCCCTGTTGAGGAAAACGAATTGCTCAAACTGGCTGCCGCTGTACCACGCGATGAAGAACTCCATCGCGTACGCGTACCCCACCATCGAGCCCGTCACAATCATCACCTTGTTCATTTTTTCAAGGTGGTCAAGCGTGATGATATGTTTCAGCTTGAACGCCTGGCGCACGAAGATCAAGACGTTTTGCACCATCGCGAAACCGGAGAAGACCGCTCCGGCGACGAAGTACGGGGGAAAGATCGTCGTGTGCCAGCCGGGAATGACCGAAACAGCAAAATCGAAGCTGACGATGGTATGCACTGAGAGAACGAGCGGGGTTGCAAATCCGGCCAGGATCAAATACGCGCGCTCATAGTGCTGCCAGTGCCGGTTCGAGTGCCGCCAGCCGAGACTGAAAATGGAATAGACAACCTTTTTAATCTTGCTTGTCGTCCTATCGCGCAGCGATGCGAGGTCAGGAATCAGGCCGACGTACCAGAACACCAACGACACGATGAAGTATGTGGACACGGCAAACACGTCCCACAAAAGCGGAGACGTAAAGTTCACCCAGAGTGAGTTCTGGTTCGGATACGGCGTCAGATACAAAGGCAGCCAGGGCCTGCCCGTGTGGAGCAGGGGGAACAGACCGGCGCACATGACAGCAAAGATCGTCATCGCCTCTGCGAATCGGGCGATGCCGGTTCTCCAGCGCTGTCGGAGAAGGAAGAGAATTGCAGAAATGAGTGTCCCGGCGTGTCCGATACCGACCCAGAAAACAAAATTGACGATGTCAAATCCCCATGAGACGGGTTGATTAATCCCCCACAAACCCAAGCCTTTGTAGATTGTGAGACCAACACATACCACACCGATCGTGAGAAACGAAACGGTGATGCTGAAGGCAATCCACCAGGTTCTCGTTGGAAATTGATCCAGCGGAGCGGCGATGGTGGCATCCAGCTCAGAGGCTTTGGGCCGTCCTTCGACGACTGGCATTTCACGGGTATAGTCGATGGCGGCAGTGCTCACGCGAGTTTCTCCGAGTGGATGTTGCGCAGTCTTGCCAGATACGTCACGTTGGGGCGAGCGTTCGTTTCTTCCAAAACGTGGTATCCGAGACTGTGGGCTCGGTAGCGGGAGATCTCCGAGTTCGGGTCGTTCATATCCCCGAAGACGATCGCCGTTGCCGGGCAGGCCTCCTGACAGGCGGTGGTCACATCGCTCCCCGTGAGTGCTTTCCCCTGCTCCGTTGCGCGCTGACGGGCTTCCATGATTCGCTGAACACAGAAGGTACACTTTTCCATAACACCACGAGAACGGACCGTCACCTCGGGATTGTGCATCAGGTTGATCGGCTCCTGCTCATAGTAGCCGTCGGCCAGATAATCACGCCAGTTGAAGAAATTGAAACGCCGCACCTTATACGGGCAGTTGTTGGAGCAGTATTTCGTCCCCACGCACCGATTGTAAGTCATCTGGTTCAGACCGTCAGGACTGTGTGTCGTTGCGACGACGGGGCAGACGTTCTCGCACGGCGCGTGATCGCAATGCTGGCAGAGCATCGGCTGGTGACTGAGCATCGGATCGTTCGAAGTGCCGGAGTAGTACCGGTCGATGCGAATCCACTGCATCTCTCGTCCTCCTGCCACCTGCTCCTTCCCCACTGTGGGAACGTTGTTTTCGACATTGCACCCGGCGACGCAGGCGTTGCACCCGATACATTTGTTGAGGTCGATCGCCATTGCCCATTTGACTCCGTGGTATTCGACCTCTTTGCTGATGCTGAACAATTCACGCTTTTCGTGGTGCAGAAACTCCGGATCCGCCTCATACTGCCGAACGGTCCCTTCCCGCACGATCTCGCGTTTTCTGTGAAAATCCTTGACAAAGGTGTCGTCCAGCGAGTGATGTTCTTGCGTCGAGGCTAACTCGTACCGTCCACGCCCCTTCACAACCTGCGCCCTAGTTAGGATCCGCGGGCCATCGATTGAAGATGCCGCGAGAAGAATCTGAGCGTCTGTCCCGACTCCGGTGCCGATCGGCCCCGCCACGGACCGTCCGTAGCCGAGCTCGATCGATATGCATCCGTCAGCCTGGCCGGGCTGCACAAAGACAGGGAAACTTTGTGAGCCGTGCGGGAGCGTCACCTCGATCTTGTCGTTGGTCTCTACACCGAGCTCTCGGGCCGTGCCGGGCGAGATGGCAGCGTAGTTGTCCCACACGACCTTCGAGATGGGATGAGGAATCTCCTGGAGCCATCCGTTGTTAGCGAATTCACCATCACCGACGAAATGGCTGCAACGCAGCGCAACGACAAAACTGGAGTCGATGTTCGGTCCGCTCGGACTCCCGAGAATGGCAAGCGCTTCGGCTCTGAACTCCGGCCGCTGCTCC
>Ga0194125_10013166_pt1 | contig 10785 bp, 10 predicted proteins | sample TA2KigC250mmetaG_FD_148626 | JGI IMG/M metagenome (GOLD analysis project Ga0194125, IMG submission 148626) | Freshwater microbial communities from Lake Tanganyika, Tanzania - TA2015034 Kigoma Deep Cast 250m | ecosystem: Environmental > Aquatic > Freshwater > Lake | place: Tanzania: Lake... | reverse complement strand
TGGGTCAGTCATGGCATGAACTTACCGGACTCCCATTCGTTTACGCCCTTTGGGTCGTTAAAAGGGATCGTCGTATACCGGGAATAAACAATTTGCTAAAGAGTGCAAAGGAAGCGGGCCTTCGGTCAGTAAAGGCATTAGCGATTACGGAATCGCAGCGGCTTCAACTAACACACGAGAGATGCCTGAATTACCTTACAAACTCGATTCGATATGATTTTGGTAAAAACGAAATACAGGGCTTTTTGTCATTTTATCAGCATGCAGTATCTTTAGGACTTGCACCAAAAGGAGTAGAACTTGTTTTCAATGAGTCCTAACCCGGATAAACAAGAATACATGTTACATGCATCAGCCGAACAATCGTCAATACATTATTTTGCTAAAAATGGTAAATGAATTCGTATTAAATTATGCCTTTTGAGTCCCCCTTAACAAAGGGGGATTCAGGGGGTTGTGTTTTTTCCTGGGGTTATTCCCCGTTTTCACGAGGACAAGTTTACAACCCCCTTTGCCCCCTTTTCTAAGGGGGATTTCCTATGCCATACATCGTATGACCCGCTTAAATAAAATGAAAACCCTATATAATCAAGTTGTTCACATGACTAATATATCCACCGAAATTGAAGATGTCCTCGAAAAATCCTTAAACAATAAGAGATTGTCTTCAAAGGAATGTCTAAAACTGTTCTCTTCAAAGGAACTTACCAGCCTGGGAATAGTGGCAGATGCCGTATGCAAACGAAACCATCCGGAAAATTACAGGACGTACATCATCGACAGAAATATTAATTACACAAATATCTGTACATCGGGTTGTAAATTTTGCGCCTTTTACAGAGAAGTTGAACAGAGCGATGGTTATATCATCCCTAAAAATTCTTTATTCAGGAAAATTGAAGAAACTCTCGCTCTGGGCGGGAGGCAAATCCTCATGCAGGGAGGTCTGCATCCGTCATTACAATTGGATTTCTACACAGACCTGTTGGAATCCGTCAAATCTAAATACGACGTCCATATCCACGCCTTTTCACCGCCAGAAATTGTGCATTTTTCAAAATTAAATGGTATTTCTGTTCAGGGCGTCATACATAAACTCAGGGATGCAGGGCTTGACTCGATTCCCGGCGGCGGCGCTGAAATCCTTTCGGATCGATGCCGTAATATCCTGAGTCCGAATAAATGCACAGCACAGGAATGGCTAGACGTCATGCGGGAAGCCCATAAGCTTGGCATGCGAACTACGGCGACCATGATGTTTGGCCATATAGAAACCGTGGAAGAGCGCATCGAACATCTCGATAAAATCCGGAACCTCCAGGACGAAACGGGCGGATTTACTGCCTTTATTGCCTGGACATTTCAACCCAAAAACACCCGATTGGATACGGCGTTAATCGGAAGTTTTGATTATCTAAAAACAATAGCCATTTCACGGCTGTATCTGGACAATATTGCAAATATCCAGGCATCATGGGTCACACAAGGCGCCAAGATCGCTCAACTTTCCTTAAAATTCGGAGCAAACGATATGGGAAGCACCATGATTGAGGAAAATGTAGTCAAGGCAGCGGGAGTCAGTTACCAGATGGATAAAGAGGAAATTGAACTGCTTATCAAGGACCTTGGATATGAGGCAAAACAAAGGGATTTGTACTATCAGATACTTTAAAACGACAACTATTTCGCCACGAATCAGCACAAATAAACACGAATAAAAAGATCCGTGTAAATCAGCGTTCATCTGCGTCCGACTGCAACTTCGCCCCTTCGCTGGTTCACAGTTTTACCGGTACCGGGGAAACACCCCAAATTTCGCGCGCATACTCCTGAATGGTGCGGTCACTGGAAAATTTTCCCATATTGGCCACATTCACAATTGACTTTTTTACCCACGCTTCCTGATTGCAATACGCCTGACTTACCCGTTCCTGACAGTTTGCGTATGATGCAAAATCCGCCAGCAGCAGATACTGGTCGCCATGATGAAGCAGGTTGTCAACAAGCGGCATGAACAACTGTGGTTGCTGAGGTGAAAAATAACCGTTGCCAATCATGTCAATTACGGCTTTGAGTTCCGGATTGCGGTAGTAATAGGAAAGCGGATTGTAGCCTGAACCTCTGAGGTGAGACGCCTCTTCACAGTCAAACCAAAGATAAAGATGTTGTCATCGCCGACTTCTTTCCTGATTTCGATATTGGCGCCGTCCAGCGTGCCGATGGTCAGGGCGCCGTTCAGGGCAAATTTCATGTTGCCCGTGCCAGAAGCCTCCGTACCCGCTGTAGAAATTTGCTCGGAAAGGTCTACCGCCGGGATGATCTTTTCAGCAAGTGATACGCGATAATTTGCCAGGAAGACCACGCGCAGACTTTCGCTAACCACGGGGTCATTGTTGACCACGTCAGCCACCGAACTGATCAGTTTAATGACCAGCTTGGCTATAAAATAACCAGGTGCCGCCTTGCCTCCCAGAATGACCGTGCGCGGTGTACGGTTCTGACGGGGATTTGACTTTATCCGGTTGTAGAGTGCAATCACGTGCAATATATTTAACAGTTGTCGTTTGTATTCGTGTATACGCTTGACCTGGCAATCGAATAGTGAATGTACATTTACCGTAATGCCATTAGCGCCCTCGATGTATTTGGCAAGCCTCATTTTATTTGCCAGTTTGACCCTGCGCCATTCATCGCGAAAACCATTATCTTCGGCAAAGGGGATCAATTTCTTTAATTCATATAAATTCCTCGTCCACCCCTCGCCAATATGCCTGGTAATGAGCTGTGCAAGTCCAGGATTACATTTTTGCAGCCAGCGACGCTGGGTAATGCCGTTGGTCTTATTGGTAAACCGCTCCGGATAAAATTCAAAAAAATATTTAAATACCTGTGATTTGAGCAATTCGGTATGCAAAGCTGCCACACCGTTGACCGAGTGACTGCCAACAATAGCAAGGTGAGCCATGCACACCTTCTTTTCTATTCCTTCTTCAATAAGAGACATGAGGCGTAAACGTTCGGTGTCGTTTGGATAGCGCCGGGAAACTTCATCCAGAAAACGACGATTGATCTCGTAAATAATCTGCAGGTGGCGCGGCAATACGTGTTCCATGAGGCTCACCGGCCATTTCTCCAGCGCCTCCGGCAGTATGGTGTGGTTGGTATAACCAAACGTCTTTACGGTAATCTCCCATGATTCATCCCATCCCAACCCTTCCTCGTCAACCAACAATCGCATAAGCTCAGGGATAGCAATAGCAGGATGCGTATCATTCAACTGCATTGTCACTTTATCGGTAAATTTATCGAAGTTCCGCTGCGTCTTTTTATAGCGACGGACCACGTCCTGCAACGTTGCTGAAACAAAGAAATATTCCTGCTTGAGGCGCAGTTCCCTGCCTTCAAACATATTGTCATTGGGATAAAGGACTTGGGAAATGATTTCGCTCCGCTGTTTGTTTTCGACTGCTTTGATATAATCACCTTCATTGAAGTAATTCAAATCAAACTCACGGGTCGATTTGGCGGCCCACAGGCGAAGGTTGTTGACGGTACTATTGCGGTAGCCGGGAATGGGTGTATCATACGCCATTGCCATCACGTCGCGGGTATCATCCCATTCGTGGCACAGACGCCCTTGCGCATCCGTAAACTGATGAACACGACCATAAAATTTCACCTTGTAAAGATACTCCGGCCGGGCGATTTCCCATGGATTCTCGTAGCGCAGCCAATTGTCTGAGATTTCTACCTGGTAACCGTCATTCATTTTCTGGGAAAAGATGCCGTACTCATAGCGTATGCCATAGCCATACGCCGGAAGTTCCAGGGTTGCCATCGAATCAAGGAAGCAGGCGGCGAGCCGACCGAGTCCGCCATTGCCTAAACCAGCGTCCCACTCGATCTCCCGCAGTTCTTCCAGTTCGTACCCGAGTTCGTGGCATGCCTGGTTAACCTGGTCTAACAGGTCAAGACTGATCAGACTGTTACCAAGCGTACGACCAATAAGGAATTCCAGTGAAAGATAGTAAACCCGTTTAACATCCTTATCGTAATAGGTTTGCTGAGTGGCAATCCATCGTTCTACCATCCGGTCACGCACCGTGTAAACGAGACTTTTGTATATATCCAGCCTGGTTGCTGAATACGTGTCTTTAGCCAAAGAGCACTCCAGATGCTGCGCAACGGAACGCTGGAGGGACTCGGCGTCCGTCCCCAGCAAGTCATTAGTTAACATTTTGAGCTTGGCGTTATGAGACATTTTTAATGATGTTGAAATTATTTTTTTGGTAACAATTTAGCTTTTTGAAAAATCCGTACGAAACGGAATACGTAACGCGGGTGGTTTATCCCCCGTCAAGCCGACCACAAGGGATCGGCGCTACCAATTTCAAAAAGCTAAATTGTTACGTATTTTGTATTCTTCAGAAAATTACAATTCACGAATGACGATGGAGACTGAAAAACAAGCTATGCAACAGCTTTCAATGCAGCAGACAAGCCATTTTTATCAATAATGATCTCGATATACCATCCATCCCTGGACATGCCGGCGTTTAATACCATAGTATCGCCAACTTTGTCCCTGCCTCTCGATTCGTGAATATGACCCGCTATACAAACATGGGGTTTATATTGTATGATGAAGTCTCTCACGGTACTGCTCCCTACGTGCAAATCACTCCGAACGACATCTATCGCCGTATCCTTTGGCGGGGTGTGACAGACCATGATCTTCCACTTTGCATCTTTTACTTTGAGATAACCACTCACAAGATGTTTTTCTATATCCGATTCGCTGATTTCTGAGGGCGTATTGAAGGGCGTTGGGCTTGAGCCACCGCAACCAAATATACCGATATCTTCAAATATATATCCATTCCCATGCAGGTTTATGCCCTCTTTGGTTAAGTATCCGTCGACTTCAGGTTGATCCAGATTACCATATTGCGCCAGCAAATGCTTGTTAAATTTTTTTACAGAATCTATCACCTTTTTTGCTTCAACGATACCATGATAATTTGTCAAATCGCCTGAAATTACAATCAGGTCGGTATTTTCCAACTCTGATTTTATTTTAATAAGATTACTGGTATCTTCATGAACATCGCCAAAAGAAATAATCTTCATCATTCCTCCCAACCCAAATAAATCAGAATGCGTAGCGCGGGTGGTTTATTCCCCGCCAAATGCCGACCACAAGGGATCGGCGCTACAATTAATTAAGCGCCCCAATTTTATCTTCTACCGAACTGAGGATTTTGGCCTCGTGTACCAAACGATACATCGAGTTTATATCATCAGACAGGACACGGTCTTCTTCCAGGTGAGAGATGTGTTCTCTGATTTTACGATACGCCTCCATTGTCCCCAGACCAGCCTTGAGATTGGTAAACAAATCCATTGCCTGGGCGGCACAGAGTAATTCTATAGAAACCACGTATTCTGCATTTTTTAACACTTCGCGGCATTTCCGTGCGGCAATCGACCCCATGCTTACATGGTCTTCCTTGTTAGCTGACGTAGGAATTGAATCCACACTGGCCGGATGTGCAAGCACCTTATTCTCGGAGACCAGCGATGCCGCTGTATACTGAGCTATCATAAACCCTGAATTAAGACCGGCTTCTTTTATGAGAAAGGCCGGCAAACCGCTCAATTGAGGGTTAACCAGCCGCTCAATGCGTCTTTCAGAAATATTGGCAATCTCCGACAGGGCAATGGCAAGGAAATCCAGCGCCAGCGCAACCGGCTGACCGTGAAAGTTCCCACCGGATACAATCTGGTCATTATCGGGAAAAATCAAAGGATTATCCGTAGCCGCATTCATCTCTATCTCTATAACCCTCCTTGCATAATGGAGCGCATCAAGGGAAGCGCCGTGTACCTGGGGAGAACATCGGATAGAATATGCGTCCTGCACACGGGAGCAATCTCTATGAGATGATACTATTTCACTATTCCGTGTAATGCGTCTGAGATTATCGGCGCTTATTATCTGACCCGGATGCGGCCTCGCATCGTGTATTTTCTTATCCAGTTCAATATTTGACGCCAGCAAAACCTCTAAGCTCATTCCTGCTGCAATATCCGCGGTCTTGAGCAGATTCAGCGCATCACCGATTGCAAGGGCACCTATGGCCGTCATGACCTGCGTTCCATTTATTAGCGCCAGTCCCTCCCCTGCGTCAAGATCAACCAAAGGAATACCGGCGTTCTCCATGGCATCCTTTCCGCTTAAAATCTTGCCATGAAAAGATGCCTTTCCCTGCCCCACTAAAACCAGCGCCATGTGAGCCAAAGGGGCCAGGTCGCCGCTGGCTCCGACTGAGCCTTTTTCAGGCATCAGTGGATATATATCCTTATTATACATCTCCACAAGCGTCTTTAACGTCTCCAGTTTGATGCCTGCATGTCCCTTCGCCAGATTATTAATCTTGAGGAGCAACGTAGCCCTCGTTGTTTCTTCATCCAGATAATTCCCAACGCCCGCCGCATGGCTCATTAATATATTTCTTTGTAATTGTTTCGCCAGGTCTTTTGAAATAACCACGTCACTCAGGGCGCCAAAACCAGTCGTTAGCCCATAGATAACCCGTTTACCATTTAACGCCTTGTCAATGGTCTCGCGTGCCTTAATTACCTTTATCTCAGCCTCCTCGCTCAGCATCACCTGTTTTCTGCCCCTTACTCCTTGAATAAACAGATCGAGAGAAAGGGTTTCACCATTCAAGACAATGTATTCCATGTAAGTGCCAGTTTAAAAAAGGTACTCAATATTAGTGTCACAACGTAAACCATCATTTTGTATGTATTTCATAATGGTGACGCGTGACGTATGACGAGTGACGAGAGGAATGCCACCCGCCACCTGTCACTTGTCACCAGTCTCATTTTCACTATTTGGTTGGGACTTTGCCGCTATGTACTTTAACCAACCTCACCACCTCCTCAATAGACGAGTATTTTTGTGGGAATTCTATCCTGGGTCTCTCGATGACTACCGTATCTATTCCTTCGTTGAGCGCTGCATTAATCTTTTCCAGTACCCCCCCTGCCTCGCCGCTGTCTTTCGTCACCATCGTATTAATGTGATACTGCCTGAACATCGCCCGGTTCAAATCCTCTGAGAACGGGCCATGCATGGCGATAATGTTTGTGGGAGGAATCCCCATATCGAGACACAAAGCAATATGTTCGGGAATGGGCAAGATACGCACATATAATTCTTTTTCATTTTTTAAGACAATAAATCTCGCCACACTCGATATTCCTGTTGTTAGAAATATCTTTTTGCCGAGCGTCCCGGACAAATCTACAGCATCTGCCATCGTCTTGACCATGTGGATTAAGGGATGTGTGGGAATTGCCATTTCCTGCCGTTCAAAGCGCAGATAGCGAACGTTGGTTTTTTTGCAGGCATCCATTGCATTCCGGGACACCTCTATGGCATACGGATGTGTGGCATCAACCACAGTGTCTATTCCCCTTTCCTTTATCAGACGGGAAAACCCATCCATATCTAGACGACCTTGCAGACAAACTGCCTCCAGTCCCACTTGCTCAAACATCTTTTTGCCGTATTCGGTTGCAACGGTTGTCAGGAGGCTCAATCTCACTTCATGAAGCCTTCTGACAATCTCTTTGCCTTCTTCTGTGCCAGATAATACAAGGATCATGTTTTAATATCACCCAGATACTTTTCTATAGTTTCAATGAATGCAAAGAAATCTTTTGAGAGGATGTCTTGAAGATATTGGGTAACTCGTTTTTTCTCAACATTCATCGATATGCCTCATCGAGGATAAAATAATTGACTCTGTATTGATCTGATATATGCTCTATATAATCAGTCCTCAATTCCCGATTTTTATCTGTTATTATTTCTGAATCTATGACCTTGAACCTTTCTTCCGGCTTTGTTATAGTACAACAAATGAAATTTATGGTCAATTATAAAACTATCTCCCTGGAATAATTATGCTCATTATCAAATCACGAAAATTCTATAAAATCGGTATATCAATTTTCCTCTTCTTAAAACTTCGCTGGGCAGACCTTTTCAAGCTTCTCCTGGCAAAACCAAAGACAAAAAAGACTAACCACAATTCTAACCAGAATGTTTACAAGGAGGCGGACAAGACCCTCGTCTCCATTGTTCAGGGCGACGATATTTATACGTTGCTCAAGGAAGGTATCAACCTCATCGGGGGACTTGAAAGGCTTGATATCAGAGGAAAAACTGTCCTCATAAAACCCAATATTGTCAACCGCTATCCAAGCCCGTCCAATACAAATCCACTCGTGATCAAAAATCTGATAAAAATCCTGCATGAGTACGGCGTATCTAAAATATTTGTAGGCGATATGTCCGCCATCTTTGCGCTGCCAACAAAGAACAATGCCATCAAATCGGGGATATGGGAGGCTATTAGAGAAGAAGACATGACGTTTGTTCCCTTTGAGGAACACGGCTGGGTAGAAGTGGACATACCTGACGGAAGATTTGTAAAGAAGGCTATCGTGTCGGAGTTTATTTTTAAGGTAGACAGAGTAATAAATGTCCCTGTTATTAAGACACACAGCTATGCCAATTATACTATTTCCCTGAAAAACTTCATCGGGGCTATCCACCCGCAACAACGTCCTTACTTCATAGCGCCCGACTTTTGGGACGAAGTCATCGCAGAACTGAACGCAGCCTACACCCCACATTTAAATATTCTTGATGGTACAAAGATTTTCATAAAGGGTGGTCCGACCAGAGGCACCATAGCCACACCGAATCTTATCATTGTTACTGGAGATAGAATTGCTGCCGATGTTGTAGGGCTAAGTATTATCCGTTCGTTTGGTGGATGGGAAAAACTCAGTACCATGAACGTATGGGAACAACGCCAGATCAAAAGGGCAATAGAATTACATCTTGGAGTCGGCAGTACTTCAGAATTAAAAATCGTATCCAAATGTTTAGGCGCAGACAATGCCGGTTTTAACGAAGTTTTGCAGAAGATTCATCACATTATAAACAATACAATTTAATCCCCCTTAACAAAGGGGGAAAGGGGGTTGTATCTTTTCTTTGAATGAGAATATATTTACAACCCCCATGCCCCCTTTTCTAAGGGGGATTTTTATGCGGCATATCTATCATGAGGAGTATGTGGCATGATAAATACAGACATATTAATTGTCGGCGGCGGCATAATCGGTCTTTCCATCGCCAGAGAAATTTACCACAGGCATCCAGATTTAAAGATCACCTTAATAGAAAAAGAGTCCGCTGTGGCCTGCCACGCAAGCGGCAGAAACAGCGGCGTCCTTCACGCCGGTTTTTATTACTCGCCCGACAGCCTGAAATCGAGATTCACGGTTGAAGGAAATAAACTTCTCACCGATTACTGTTTGAAAAACAATTTATCGATAAACCGATGCGGAAAAGTTGTCGTAGCAAGGGATGAAAAGGAAGTGGAAGGCATCCTCGAACTCAAAAGGCGGGGCGATACAAACGGCGTAGATTTAGAGTTAATTGATGAGAAAAGGCTGGAGGAACTCGAGCCAAATGCAAGGACTTTCGATAAGGCCCTGTATTCGCCCACCACCTCCGTTGTAAATCCCACAGAAGTAGCAGAACATCTGGCAAATAGTCTAAAAGGAAAGGTAAATATCTTATTTAATGAAAAATTCGTAAAAAGAGAAGATTCTTCTAACATAAGCACCAACACACAGAAAATACGATTCAAACACCTTATCAATTCGGCGGGTCTCTATGCAGACAAAATTGCTCATCAATTCGGGGTCGGGCAAAAATATACCTTAATCCCGTTCAAGGGTTTATACATGGAATATAAAGACAGTGGTTTAATTCGCAAACACATATATCCCGTGCCCAATTTGAAAAATCCATTCCTTGGTGTCCACTTCACAATTACGGCACTTGGGAAAGTGAAGATTGGTCCAACTGCAATCCCAGCCTTTTGGAGGGAAAATTACACGGGGGTCTCCAACTTTCATCTGAGCGAATTCCTTGAGGTCTTGTTTTATGAGTCGAAGCTCTTTTTCACTAATGCCTTTAATTTTAGAAATTTAGCCTTCGAAGAGTTCAAAAAATATTACCGGAACTATTTCATACACCAGGCCACCCATCTGGTAAAAAGGATAGATACAAACAAGTTTGGCAACTACCTGACCCCCGGCATCCGGGCGCAATTGCTGGACACGGAAGAGATGAAACTGGTAATGGATTTCGTTGTCGAACACGGTGAAAACTCCACGCATGTATTGAACGCCGTATCGCCAGCGTTTACCTCTGCATTTTCATTCAGCAAGTTTATCGTTGATAAAGTAGAAAAGAAAATGGGGCCTAAAACCAAGTAATCCCTGACTCGCCTGCTTGACCTGCCAGTCTTCATGCGTTTTAGCCAGATATTTATGGAATCGACTCATTTGCTCAGAGTTTAATACCTTAGAGGCAGGTTCATTAAGAAACGAATAACAGTCAGAGACCCACTTCAGGTAAAAAGGCACATATTTATCTTTAATCAGCGCTTTTTGGGTAAGGTAATCTTTGAAAGCTGAAGGCATAATGAGACCAAGTTCTTATCAAGATTCCACATATTAATAAATTTGGAGCTATATTGTAGAAATATATGCAATATTTCAATACAATTTAAGCAATTTTCGTTTGACAGTGCGCATAACGAGGCATAGAATGCCGACATTTATAGAATAAAGATAAAAATGAATGTTAGGCGGAAAGAAAAAACTACAGATTGACCAATTTTA
>Ga0194125_10013162_pt1 | contig 10788 bp, 9 predicted proteins | sample TA2KigC250mmetaG_FD_148626 | JGI IMG/M metagenome (GOLD analysis project Ga0194125, IMG submission 148626) | Freshwater microbial communities from Lake Tanganyika, Tanzania - TA2015034 Kigoma Deep Cast 250m | ecosystem: Environmental > Aquatic > Freshwater > Lake | place: Tanzania: Lake... | reverse complement strand
GGCAAAGGACGGGGGGGGGGTGGGCGGGTGGCGGGCCGCAATTCAGACTGGCATCCGGCGCGGGATCGCGGCATGCTGCGCGCTCGAACCTGGAATTGCAGCAGTTATGGCAAGAGCATCCAGTCATTTGCGTGCGGCCGTGGGCTGGCTGGTCCTGCTGGCGTTCCTGGCCTCTTCCTGCCAGCGCTATCCCGCCTCGAGTTCGTCGCGGGCTAGCCAGAGCCGGCCTGCCAAGACGGCGACCTCGAAGCGGGCCGCCGCGACCGAGGAGGCGGCGCCGCCGGTGCGGTACAGCTCCACGCACGACGATGAGATCAAGGAGATTCTGAATTTGGCGACTCAACGGAAGTGGGAGGAGGCGGAGATCCATGCCAACGCCCTCATTGCGCGCGATCCGCAGGACCCGGCGGCCCAGCGGCTGCTGACTTGGGTGCGCCAGCAGCGCGAGTTGCGGCGCGAGCAAGCCCTCGAGGACAAGATCCGGGAGATCGACGCCAATAACTCGGTCTTCAATCCCACCATCCCCGGCCTGCTGCGCGAGCGGAAAGATCGCGGGTTGCCCCCGCGCAAAGACGTCCGTGACGCCATCGAACAGATCCAGTCGACGCCCTACGTGCCCGAGAATTTCGGTCGCACCAACTATGTCAAAGGGCTCCTCTTCGATTTCGAGTCGGTCCAGGGCCGGATGGCCAAGGTGCTCGAGAAGGAGATCTCGATCCACCTGGACAATGCCACGCTCGAGACCATCATCTTCAACGTCGGCCAGGCCGAGGGGATCAATTTCGTGGCGGACAAGTCGTTGCCGGCCTTCCAGCAGAAGCTGAGCGTCAACATGAACCGGGTGAAACTCTCGGAGTTTCTGCGGTATGTCTCGCGCAACCTCGACCTGCAGTTCCAGGTGGGCACCGACCTCATCTACATCGTCGACGGGAAAGACCGCAAGAAGCTCTTCGAGGAGACGCGGTTTTATCGCCTGCGCAAAGGGTTTGTGCTGCCGGCCGAGTTCGGGCCGCCGGAAGCCATCCGGACAGAGACCAGAGCCAACAACGTCGTTACCGTCACCGAGGTGCAGAAGATGGCCAAGTTCGTCAACGACCTCGCCCCAAAGCTGCCGTCCATCGAGCATGCCATCACGAACTTCTTCGCGGGCTCGAAGTACTACATCGACTACGAGCGCAACATCATCATTGCCAAGGGAACACCCGAGGAACTCGAGGTCATGGACGGCATCGTCCAGGAATTCGACAAGCCGATCCAGCAGATCCTGATCGAGGCGCGGTTCATTACGGTCTCGGAGGCGTCGTTCCTGAAGTTGGGCATTGCTTGGGAGACCGGCCGCGACCTGCTGACCACGGCGCGGGAGTCGATCGACTACACCAACCTGGGGATTGGCGATGTCGGGATCGGCTTGCAGGAATCCAAGGGCAATATCTTGTCGCGGCGCAACCTCAGCGCCACCCTGACCGCCATCCAACAGAGCGGCGAAAGCCAGGTCCTGAGCGCGCCCCGGCTCACGGTGATCAACAACCTGCCCGCCACCATCGCCGACGGCAAAGTCCAGTACTACTACGAGGAGTACCAGGTCAAACAGACCATCCTCGAGCGGCGCTCGACGTCGTCGCTGCTGCCGGCCGGCAAACCCGTCAAGATCACCTCCGGCGTCAACCTGCATGTGCTCGCCAGCATCGGCGGCGACGGACGCACGGTCTTTCTCGCCCTCAACCCGCAGGTCAACCAGGACGTGCAATTGGTCACCTTCGCCACCGTCACCGACCGCGACGACACCGGCAAGGTGGTGAGTTCTTTCGACATCCGCCTGCCCGAGTCGCGGACCCAGGAACTCTCGACTCGGGCCGTGGTCCGGTCCGGCCAGACGGTGGTGTTGGGCGGGGTGCTGGAACGGGAACAGACCACGTTCGTCGAGTCGGTGCCCGTGCTGGGCAACATCCCCATCATCGGCGCCGCTTTTCGGCGCCGGGTCGAGTTGGACAAGCCCCGTTACCTGCTCATCTTCGTGACCGCCACCGTCGTTTCGGAGACGGGTGAATTCCTCATCTACGACGAAGAGGATCTGCCGCCCACCTGGCCGGGGAGTACCAGCCCCAGCCCCACGCCCCCACCCGCCGCCACGCCTCCGGCCGCGCCAGCCCAGTGACGGTCTCGCTCCCACGACCTTTGCTGCACCGGCTGTGCCCGCTGTTGGGCGAGCGGTTGGTGGCGATCGACCCGGGCAGCCGCTCCTATAAGATGCTGGTGGTCGAGTCCACCTTGGGCGGCCTGCGCGTGTTGCAGCGCCAAACGATCGATCTCCAAGAGGAGCCGCGCCTGGGCGCCGAGCCCGTCCAAGGCCTTGCGCGCGAGGTCCTGCCCGGGTTGGGCCCCCACCGGTTGGCCTTGGTGTTGCCGCAGCACCGGACCATTGCCCAGACCTTGGAGCTGCCCGGCACGCGCCGCGCCGACCTCGCCAAGACCGTGTCGAGCGAGGCCACCAAGCTGAGCGGCTTCAATGAGGAGACCCTCCGCTACGATTTCGCGCCGCTGCGTCCGTTTGCGCGCTACCAGCGGCCGGTGGCCGTGACGCTGTGTCGGGCGGAGGAAATCAGCGAGTTGCTCGAACGCCACACGCCGGCCCCGGCCGAAGACGCGCGCGCTGAGGACCCGGCGACGGTGTGCGAGTTGACCACGACCGCCCAGGCGCTCTTCGTCGCGGCGCAACTGATCCGGCCCAGAATCGAGCAGGGGGTGTTGGCCGAGTTGGGGGCCAACCACACCGTGGTGGCCATCGTGGTGCGCCGCCAACTCGTCTTCGCCACCAGTTTCGAGGTCGGCGGCGAGCAATTCACGGCGGCACTGGCCAAGCTCAAGGGCTGCCTGCTGCCCGTGGCGGAGGCCCACAAACGCGCGCACAACTTGCTGGCTGGCCCGGACACCCTGCCAGGTTTCGAGGCGGTCGTGGGGCGATGGGCCGCCGAGGTCAAGCGCTGCGTTGCCGAATGGCTCGAAGACCACGGCGACGCCGAGCTCACCTTCGCGGGCCTGCCGGTCTACCTCACCGGCGGCGGGGCCGGCCAGCCTGGGCTGATCGAGCACCTCAATCGCCTGGGGCCGCTCCGTTTCGAGAGCTGGCCCGCTCTGCCGGCCGACGATGCGGACTGGCCCATGGACCCGTACTGGGTGGCCTATGGCGCCGCTTGCCAGGCCCTGCGCCGGGTGCCGCGGGCGCTCTCGCTTCTGCCGCCAGAGCTGCGGGCCGCCCGGCGGCGGCATCGGGTTTGGGCGTGGACCCAAGCCGCCAGCGTGGTCCTCATGGTGCTGGTCGCCCTGCTGTTGGGTCGGGGGACGGCCCAGCACCGGGACGTGCTCGAACGCAAGCAGGGGTTGCTGAGCCAAATCCGCACCGCCCGAGATACCGCTACCCAGATCGCCGCGCTGGCGCAGCAGCTCGACTCGGACTACGAACGGCTTTACCCGGTGCTCCAGAGCCAACTCGCCACGGCCGACGCCCTCGATGCGCTCACCGCCTTCATGGGCGCACGCACCAACGACGACTTCTGGTTCGTGAGTTTCGGCGACGCGCTCAGCTACGCGACGGCGACGGCGCCGGGGGCGACCAACCTGGTCAACGGCGCGCTTGTTCTGGCAGTCACCAATCTCCCCCTGGCGCGGCAGGAACTGATTGTCGAGCTGTGCATCCCGCAAGAAGGCGACGCGATGCGCCGGATCCTGAGCCAGGTGGTGACCAACCTCAAGGCCCACGCCTTGTTCCGGCGCGTGGATGCGTTGCCACCCGAGCGCAAACGTCAGGTGGTAGATGCGGGCGTGATCCTCTCGAACCGCGTGCACGCCCTCTTCATGGAGCTTGCCCCTCAGCCTTTGCCGGCACCCGTCGGCCCGACCTCCCGCCTGCCTTTGGCCGACCCGAGCCGGGAGCCGCGGCGGGTGTTTCCGACACCCTGGCCGCGAACCGACTCGGGCGCTCCGGCGACCAGCCCGACCAACCGTTAGTCGCCGTGGAACGCGCCGCCGCCAACAAGTTCGTCCCGTCCGCGATCCTGCTGCTGACGTTGCTGTTGGCGGCCTTTTACGTGGCCGTGTTTCGCCCCCTGCGCTCGCGTGCGGCGACTCTCGATGCGCCGTTGCAGGCGCTCTGGCAGGAGTACTTGGCCACCAACCGCGCCTGCGCCGCCTGCGTGGGGCTGGGCCCGGAGTTCCTGGGCGAGCGTCGCGCGCAACTGACGGCGGCGGCGACGAATCTGGCGGCCACGGTCCAGTGGGCGCGCGGGCGCATGGCCTTGCCGGACCCGATTCGCGACGTGATGGACGAGCCGTTCCGGCTGATCGAGTTCTTAAACGAGCGGCAGAACTTGGGCGAGCAACTTGGTCGCTTAGCCAAGCAGAAGGGGGTCACCCTGGCGCCGGGGGCGTTGGGCGGGTTGCCCGAGTACTCGATCGACCTGCCCGAGCCGGCGCTGCTCTGGCCCAGGCTTTACATGGCCACGCAACTGCTCTTGACGGCCATCCACTGTCAGGTGGGCACCGTCAGCGCCCTGACCCAACTGCCCGCCGAGACCCATCGCTCCGCGGCGGGTGGCGTCGGCTTCCTCGAGGCGATGCCCATGCGCCTGGAATTGGTCGGCCCGGCGGAGGCGCTACATCGGTTCCTCATGAGCTTGCCCGGGCGCGGCCCGGAGTTGGCAGGGGTGGCCTTGGACCAGGTCTTGACCAACAAACCCGCCTTCTACTTCGAGCAGTTCCTGCTGCGCAAGAGCGCGCCGACCCGACCTCAGGAAGGCCAACTCGAGGTCACGGTGCGCGGGTTCGTGCCCTGGGTGGCGGAGCACATCCGGCAGCCTAACCTGGAACCCTAGCCCTGGCATGATGAGCTTCGTCGAGAAGTCGTTCGGCTTGGCCCTCCTCTGGTTGGCCGCGCTAGTCGCCTTGTTGTTGCTGGTCCTGTGGCAGTCTGGCGGCCGGTTGCCCGAGTTGGGTCCGCTGCCGCCCCCGCCGACCAACGGCGCGGCGGTCGCCGCGCTCCGGTCCTTCGATTACCCCGGCCTGCTCGCCCCCCGGCCGCCGGCGGCGGTCCCTACCAACGCGGTGAGCCCGTTCTTCACTCTGCAATTCCAGCCGCCGCCGCCCCCGCCGCCTCCCGCGACCAAGAAAGTCGAACTGCTCTACATGGGATGCTATGTCTCGTCCACGGGCGACAAGCTGGCGTATCTCCAGGTGGTCGACCAGGTGTTGGTGCTGACCAACGGCGCCAAGGTAGTGGCCGACCACATGATTCAGTCGATTAGCTTGCCGAGCATGACGTTGACCAACGCCGCGGGTCAAACCAACGTGCTCGAGTTCAACGTCAAGAAGGCGCTCGATGTCCCCATCTCGTGAGCATGGAGCCGGATCCACCCAAACGCGAAGTCTCTGACCTCCTGTTCGAGCGCGGGCTGCTGAGCCCCGAGCAACTCGAGGACATCCGCCGCCGCCAGCGCAAGTGGCACGTGGCGCCGCACACGGCCTTGGTCGAGCTCAATTACGCCTCCGAGGAAGACACCTATCGCGCCCTGGCCGAACTGCACGCCCTCGAATTCGTCGACCTCTCCGGGCTCGCCCTCCCGGCCGATTTCAAGGAACTGGTGCCGGTCAAGGTCCTGATGAGCCATCGGTTCGTCCCCATCGGCGTCGAGGATGGCGCCTTGGTGCTGGCCTTTTGCGAGCCGCCGCGCCACGCGGAGCTGGGCAACTTGCGATTGCTCCTGGGCCGGAAGTTTCGGTCGGTGCTCACCTCCCCAAGCTGCTTCCGCGCGGTGATCAAGCAGCACTTCGGTTTGGGGGCCGAGACCATCTTCAGTCTGCACGACGACCGCAGCGCGGCGGATGCGTCGGCCGAGACGGTCTTCAGCGTGCCGGCGGGTGAAGGCGAAGCCGCGGTCACCGCCGGCATCGTCCGGTACGTGGACCAATTGCTCTCCGATGCCCTGCGGCTGCAGGCCACCGACATCCACATCGAGCCCTACTACGCCGCGGTCAAACTCCGCTACCGCATCGATGGCGTCCTGCAGACTGTTCCCACGCCCGAGGGCCTGCGGCAGGTCTACGCGTCGTTGGTTTCGCGGCTCAAGATCATGGCCGGGCTCAACATCGCCGAGAAACGCATGCCCCACGACGGCCGGATCACCACGCGCACCGAAACCGACGAGTACGACCTGCGCGTGTCGACCATCCCCACCAAACACGGCGAGGCGGTCTGTCTGCGCATCTTGGGGCGGCGCAGCCTGGCTCTGGGCCTGCGCGATCTGGGTTTGGAACCAGCCCAGGAACAGTTGGTCCAGGAACTCACCCGCCTGCCGCAAGGCTTGGTGCTCATCACGGGTCCGACCGGCAGCGGCAAGACCACCACGCTCTATGCCGCTCTCGCCCAGGCCAACGACGAAGGCCGCAAGATCATCACCATCGAGGACCCGGTGGAATACCAACTCGATGGCGCGGTCCAGATCCAAACGCGCGACGAGATCGGGTTGAGCTTTGCCGCGGGCCTGCGGGCGATCTTGCGCCATGACCCGGACGTGGTCCTCATCGGGGAGATTCGCGACGCGGAGACGGCCGAGATTGCCGTGCGCGCCGCCCAAACCGGCCACTTGGTCTTCTCGACCGTCCACACCAACGACAGCATCAGCGCCATCACCCGCTTGCTGGACATGGGCGTCGAGCCGTTCCTCCTGGGCGCGTCCCTGGTTTGCAGTGTGGCCCAACGCTTGGCGCAGCGTATCTGCCGCCATTGCGCCCGGCCCGACCCGGACCTGCCTGACTCGATCCGGCGCGAGATGGCCGCTGCCCTCCACCTTGCCCCCGCCGAAGTGCGCGCCGCCAAAGGGGCCGGCTGTGTCGAGTGCGACGGTAGGGGCTATCGCGGCCGTGTCGCCCTCTACGAGTTCTTCCTCATGAGCGATGCGCTGGCCGACCTGCTTGGGCCGGAAGTGAAGACCGTCCAGTTACGCGCCCTGGCCCGGAGCCAAGGCTGGAAGCCGTTGCGGGAGCAGGGTTGGCAGAAAGTCCAGGCGGGTCTCATCCCGATCGCGGAGCTCGAGCGGCTCACTCGCCGCGTGGGCCACACGGCCCTCGAGGCCGAGCCTGGCGCGACCGCCGTTTCCAGCCGCAGTGGCTCCTGACCGCCCTTCTTGGAGACCACGACCGCCTTTCGGGAGCTGTGGGGCGGCCACCCTTCAATTCCTAAGGCCGACCTGGCCCCTGGTAGGGCAGAATTCTGCCCCGTTTCGCTTGGAATAGCCACTCCTGTCCGGGCACACTCCAGCCACGCTCGAATAAGCAAATGCCAATCAAGAAACCCGTGCCTTCGTTCACCGATCCGTACCGTATGGGCAGCCGGTCAGAGTTCGGCAACGAAATCCCTCCAGGCCAGCGCTCGCACACCGGGCGCGAGCGCTGGGGTCGGCACGGGGGTGCTCGGGCTCTGATGGACGAGGCTCAGGCTCAGGCTCACGCCTTTACGCCGCGCCGCTCGCAAAGCTGCCGCGAGCCGCTGCATGGGCACGGCCATCTCGGGCTTCACCGTGCGTGTCGCGTTCATGAAGGGGGCTACGCGTGGCGGAGGGGCCGTCTGACAAAAGAGTGCGTCGGCAGGCGCAGCCCGCAGGCCGCTCCCGCTGGGCGTCCTTCGGAGCCGGTGAGGGGTAGTCAGAGGGTTGCCGTTGCGGGGGCGGATCCGATAAAGTGCCACTGATGTCTGAACCTCTTCCCGGTCGAGTGAACTCAGCGACCCACGAAGCGTTGTGGCCCACGCACCTCTTCACCCAGGGCATTGGCTGGGTGATCGTCGCCCGGTTCAAGTCGGGCGGACGCCGGACCGAAGCGGGCGTTTTCTTGCTCGATGTCTTCTGTCTGGGCGTCAAGCTGGCGATCTATGAGGCGACAACCACTCCCGACTACCAGCGGCGGATCCGCGACCATTACCTGGCGTCTTTTCCGATGGAGACCACCGAACCAGTGTGCGCCCGCAAGGTGGTGGAACAGGCCGTCCAGTACGCCAGGAGCTTGGGCTTCGCGCCGCACCCAGAGTACCGCCAAGCAGCCCGGGTCTTTGGGGGATTGAAAGCGGTCCGATGCCCGCGGGAGTTTACTTTTGGCTACGGCGGGAAACCTTTCTACCGGCGAGGGCCGCGGGAAACGGAACAGCAGGCCCGCCACATCATCGAACACCTGCACGCATGGTGCGGTCCGGGCAACTACGATTACTCGGTGATTTTGGGCGACGCCGAAGACATCAACAGAGCCTTCGGTGGTTAGCTGCCCCTTGGCCGCCCGGCGCGCCGTGCACCCTGTCAACACAACTCAGCCAACTAAATCTCCCGGCTCACGCAAACCTTGCGGGCACGGTCGTAGACATCGCCCGGCAACTGGAATTGCGTGCGCGTCATGCCAACGGATTGCCATCAGCACGAGTGGTGTCAATCCGGCGGCACTCCTACTTCATCGCCGCTGACTTCATCGCCCCTCCGATGACGGCGTGGACTCGGACCTCAGGCGGCTAGCCAAATCGTCTCGTGGGACACACGCTCGTCTGGCACTCGCAGACACCGTTCTGGGTCTTCCGGGGCACTAGTCCGCCGCCCGGAGGTACGGATGCGGCGTCATCGGCTCCCGCCGCCACCCCGGGCGACGCTGGCACGAATGCCTCTCGCGGCGGTGGGTTCGGGCCGGGTTTTGGCGGGGGCTTCGCTCGGTTCACTGACAGTGGCCCGCGCGCGTCCCGTGATGAATTGCTCCAGCGGATGCGCGATCACATTCACACCGTTGTCGGTCGCTACAAGGGCAGGATCAAGGCCTGGGACGTCGTGAACGAGGCCCTGGCCGAGATGGCGACCTTGGGCTTGCCCATTCACGTCACCGAACTGGACATCAACAGCGCCCAGAGCGGTCAGCGCGCTACCGGGGCGGACATTGCCAACAACGCCGCCGCCACCCAGGGCGGGCTCGTGGACGAAGCCGACCGGCGTTTGACTGAAGCCTACGAAGGAATCTTCCGCGCCTTCGTGAAACACAAAGCCTCGGTGGAGGTCGTCACCTTCTGGGGACCCAATGACGCCAACTCGTGGCGCCGGAACGGCAGGCCGCTGTTGTTCGATGTTAACAGCCAGCCCAAGCCCGCTTTTCATGCCGTCATCGCGGAGGCGAAGAAATCCCACGCGGCCAAGTAGCGGCTGGGACCGGCCCCAACTCACGGCCGATCGTGGAGTGTATGAATCGAGCACCCTCCTCGACGTAGTAGTCGATGAAGGCTTCAATGTCCGTGGGCACGGCGGCGATCTCCCATGCGATGTAGTCTCCGAAGCCGAGACGCCCGGCCAGGTGCCAGGACCACGCAGGAAAGCCCGGAACCGAGTAGTTCCGGTTGACGCCGTCCGAACCCGCAGCGACCTGGGCTACCACAATTGTGCCACTGTTTGGGGGCAGCGGGTCCGAGCTTCCATGCCGGTTAACGGCATCCAGGGCGATCAACTGCCGGGCATGCTCGATGTGCTCCGGCCGGCTCAAAGGCACCACGCATGACTGGCTTCTGAGGGTTGGGTATGGAAAGCTGGGTCTCGGCATCACCAAGAAATGGACCGGGTGTTGGGTCTCTTGGGCACGTGCGCTGCCCGCGGCGGCAAGCACAAGGACCGATTTAAGCGCCATTCGGGACTGCCCCCTTTGACGAACGGAACGAAAACTCCTCGGCAATACCGTTTCGAAGCCGCCGTTCCGCGTAGCCGGGTCGGGATCGCAGCTTCCCGAGATTGGCCCGGCAGTAACGCCGCCACTCGTCGGTCGGCACCCGCGAAGAACGCGGCATCTGGCCGCTCCAGTCCGGCAACGGAAGACGCACGTCGGAGTCGAGCGAGCCGGATTCCTGCTCACTCCAGGAGTTTGAGGACTCGTTCATAGCTTGCCTGGCCGATCTCGACGAACTGCCCTGACGCCGATGGTCTGCCCAGCCTGTTGTGGCAGCACGTCGTCCTTCGCCTTCCCCCGGGCGGCGTTCTTCCCGGCGACGCGTTGGAGAAACGCTGCGTGCTCCGCGCCATCCTCGATGGCGAGGGCTTCGGAGAGGAGTTGCTCTTCCCCACGCTCGACCGCATCCGGGAGTCGCGTCACATCGCTCACATTAGGGAGACTATGACGGGAACGACGGGGGATGGGCAAGTTCCCGGAAGGGTGGTGTCTCCGTCGTGGTGCAAGTACCTGTGCATCCGCCCAACGTTGGATGGGACGCAGGCCTTGGTCTGAACCTTGAAACCCGACGCCCCTTCTCCGCGCGGCGCGCCTCCTGGTTTGCCGTTTGTTTTCGATGAAAGAACCCTACGGATGGAGCTCGACCGCCCGTCACCGCCGGTAGAGGCCTGAGCCAGACTTTCTTCCGGCCCCCATCATCGCCGGCCACCGAAGCGCGAAGGGCGGAGGCCGAGTCCTCCGAACTCACACCGGGTCGAGAACGAGGACGACACTGCGACGAAGGTCGTTGTCGCCGAGTCGTCGCGGGACGGATTCATCGGCTAGCGGGGGGTAGTCATACCGGAGCCAATCTGCTGTCCCAAGTGTGGTACGACGATGCGCATCGTCGCCTTCATCGAGCGGCACCAGACCAAGGTCATCGAGAAGATTCTCCGGCACTGCGGACTGTGGGACGAGCCCTCAGCTCGCGCCCCGCCCGCGGCGAAGGTCCCGGTTACGGGCTGAGGCTCAGGACCAGGGGAACCGGTGGAGCGGCGGCGTCGCGCGCGAGGCGGGGCATCC
>Ga0194125_10013161_pt1 | contig 10789 bp, 19 predicted proteins | sample TA2KigC250mmetaG_FD_148626 | JGI IMG/M metagenome (GOLD analysis project Ga0194125, IMG submission 148626) | Freshwater microbial communities from Lake Tanganyika, Tanzania - TA2015034 Kigoma Deep Cast 250m | ecosystem: Environmental > Aquatic > Freshwater > Lake | place: Tanzania: Lake... | reverse complement strand
TTCCAATGGGGCCATTCCAGTCCTCGGCGGCGGGTGACGGTGGCTAGGGTGTCTTCTGTGAAACGGGATGAGGCGATCTTGGAGTAGAGCCTTGGTTCACCAGCGGAGTCCAACACCTGCCCAGTCGCCACGTCTGCTTCCCTCTCAGCCCGAAGCTCATCCTCGGTCTTGATGTAGTAGAACCGTGTGCCTCCGGGAAGGACCACAGCTTCCTTCATCGCCATGGGCCCACTCGTCGAAGTCGTTCGACCGGACAGTGCGTGATACAGTTCGGTTTGCCGGGCAGGACCAGTTCAGCGGCCATCGTATTCCGTGGCGTATTGCGATACATTTTGGTGACGAGCCAAACACCTGAATCCTCTCCGGATTCTTCGACGAGGTCACCAGCCTTGATGTTTGCCTTGTTCATGGTCCTAATATATCTCGTTCTTCAGCGACTTTGCACCAACGATGAGTCTACATATCGTAAGTTTCGTCTTCTATGTCTCTCTCGATGTAATAGTCTGCATTTGAAACTCTGCATTCACACGGATATTCACGATCAACGTCAACGATCCACCCATTGTCTTTGCACTTAGGGCACCGCGGCTCGAACATAAAGTCGTTCATGATGATACTTTACTTCGTTTTTTGGAGGATTTACACAGAAAATTCAGACTTCCATGACTTTTTTGGATTTTGAATTTGCTTTTCTCTGTGGTCTTTCATTATAGTATTGCCTGTATACCGAGCAACCGTAGTATATACGATACCGTTTCAAATTTTTCTTCCTTTGTTCATGGGTATAATACGACACTTCTTCTCAGAGCTTTGCATTATTGCAACTAGTTACAATAGGTTGTTCTTTCAAACGAGGTTAGGATACAATGTTTGTGATGCAATCGACACTATTGAAATATGCCGGCAATAAGCGTAAAGTCATGCCACACATCAATCCTTATCTAGGAGACTGGAAGGGCGTTAAACGTTATGTCGAGCCGTTCGCCGGGGCGCTAGGATCTGCATTGAATGCTAGCGTCCCAGACGGTGTTGAGATTGTTCTAAGCGATGCAAATAGAGACATTATCGAGTTGTATGAAGAGGTTGCTCGTGATCCCAAGGACGTTCAGGATCTTGCAAATTCTTGGTCAGGCTGCGAAGCTGATTACTATTCGATCAGGGCGTGGGATAGAGATCCAATGTGGCCTAATTCGAAAACAAAGCTTGAACGTGCTGCTCGAACATTGTACTTAAACAAACGTGGATTCAACGGATTGTATCGTTCGAATCGTCACGGGTACTTCACCACTCCGTGGTGTCGCAATCTTCACCCGAAACCAATTGATGTAATTGGACACGCGCAGTTTATCGATTTTGTTCGAGCCAGAGTAAAGCTTGATGTTCGCGATTGGAAGGACGTCGTTCGTGAATGTGGAGATGCTGACGTCTTGTATTGCGATCCTCCATACGTCGATTTGAAAGACCCAAAAAGGGACTTTTGCGGATACATCGGAGCGTTTGGATGGAGCGAGCAAGTCATGCTAAAAGATGAATTAGAAGCAGCCGTAGGTCGAGGTGCAAGGGTCGTAGCTTCTAATTCGTGGTGTGATGTAACATTAGAGCTATATACAGGATGGCATCAAGTGTGTATATCCGCTGGGCGACACCTATCGGCAAAAGCAGAGAGCCGAGGAAAGATCAAAGAGCTTTTAGCTTGGCTTCCTGGGCATTGACCCAGTCTCGAAGTTCGCTTAACTTTACGATACCAGCAATCTTATGTCGCACTGCATTAACTAATGTAAGGGCAGCCTTTGATGAACATCTTTCTGGTTCATTGTATGCCGTCCACAGATAGTATGATGGTTCATCCTTTAGAAGTTCATGTTCTCCGCCGAGGATAAGAACTACAGGCTTATCATACTCTTCTGCCTTAAAGAGGAAGTACGGAAGTTTCTCAGGTGCTGTGCCGGCCGTGCAGAATGTGAGGAACTTGGATTCAAGATATACATCCAACGAAGGGATATACCCGTCTGCAGAATAATATCTCCCATTGGCACGTTTGATCTTCCTATTGGAGACTCCCGTAGCAAAATTGTCTCCGAGGATTTCTTGAATTAGTTGTTCACCAAATCTGCCTGACTTGATCCCATATTGTGAGATGTATTCATTATGAGCGTCAAAGACCTCGCCACGTTTAAATCTAGTCAGTTGTTCGACATAAAGATGCTCTTTATTCATATTATGATTATACTATCATGAAGGATTCACTTTACACTCGTCATGGAACATGATTATCCATGGTAACCTACTGATCATCAATCAATCCTACCTGGCAGGTTGTCTATCATCGTCGCAACGAATAAAAGGATTTGCAATGTCATCAATTTTCGTCCGTATCAAAAACCGCTCTAACAAAAGTTCCTAACACAACAGGGATAAGAATCATAGAACACATAAACATTGTCATCATTAATCCCGATGAAAGCTCCATGGTTTAATCATAACATAAATCGGACCAACTTTTCACAAAAATAGTCCTGCCAGATTGATGCGGAGTTTATCTCCATTTTGTAATCTCACCAGCAGGTGACATTATTTATTTCTAAATAAAATAATTTATCAAAGAAATTACTTTGCTATGTGACGTATTAATAATTATTGTCTGTCAACTCTACTTCATCATCTTCATCTTCGTAGGCATCATCGTCATCTAAAAACTCGTTATCATTGGCCATATCAATAACGTCAGATTCTGACATATAATCCAAGCAAGCTCTTACTAGCGTTTCTGGATCGATCGAACCATCTTCAATCATTTGAAGTAATTTCTTCGTAACGCTTCTTCGTGCCATAGTCCTAATATATTCTGCTCATTCAATTTTTTGCTGCGGAGGTAGGACTCGAACCTACAACCCGGCGGTTAACAGCCACCTGCACTGCCATTGTGCTACCCCGCAATTCGAGACTTACGTCTCAATATAATCCATTTCATCATCTGGTTCTGCTGTGGCCTTGACTTTCTTTGCTATCTTAGATGCTTCACGCTCAAGAACTTCTCGAAGATCGTTCAAACTCTCAAAAAGATTTTTCTTGTGGTCTTCAATGACTGAAAACATCTTACGAATGTGTGGCTCATCTTCTAGATGTGGAAGTTCTTTCTGCGTATTGACATGGAGCATATTGATTTCGCGACCGACCCAGTCACGAAGATTCATAATCATCGTCTCATGATGTGACCAAGCCGTGTGATTACCCTTCGAGATCTTCTTCTTCATTAATACCTTCGATAAATATTACTATAAGAGGTTCTTAATTTACACAAACTTTTATGTTTTGTTTATGTTCGTAGAATGAACAGTTCCGATAATCCCTCTCGGGGTGATGATCCTTACCCATCCATATTCTGCTTCTGGTTTCTGAATTACAATAGCAACTTCTTTTAAAGAAATAAAATCTACTCCATCACTCAAATCATCATTCCAAACCGCAGTCCCCCAAGGCGGCCGCGAAGAAATAGTGACCAAGTCTCCTGGCTTGTAAGACATGTCATGCTTTGCCTTTGTGATTCGTCGCCTTGGATTGAGTTACCGTCTGGAATCGGACATTGGGCGTACGTTTCTGGTAGCCCATCTGGCAACTTTTTCCTACCATCATTCCGGAGTTGACCCACCAAGCCTGGCGATACTCCTCGCGATCTTCAGCGGAATCGAACTTGAGGACGGTGAGGCTACCTTGCTTGCCATCGCCGGCGGACAGACCAAGATACTTGACAGCAGGTTCGTCGCTGCAATCGGGGCAAGTATTGATCCGTCCGCCGGCAAGGCGCTTGGCGAGGGAATGAGGGTCGAATGGTGCACCACAAGAAACACAGTCTCGCATGAATTTCTCCAGTGGGTCCGGTGGGGTACGATCCCACAACCTATCGCTTAAAAGGCGAGAGCTCTACCAATTGAGCTACGGACCCGGTTGATGGTCTTAATATACCATCGCCGGCAGTGCTATTGCACGGCCTTAAAACTTTTTTTCAATTACTGTCAAAGTTGCTGGTTCTACGAAATCAACATCTTTTGGATTGCCGACCTTGATGACTCGGGCCTGGTGTTTGTTGAGTTCGTAGTTAAATACAATGCCTGTCACCATCCAATTACCTTTGGCGTTGTCGCGGGTGACAAAATCTCCAGATACTGCGCGCCTTTTCTTTTCCATGTTTTTCCTTTATGATTGTTGCGAAACGGTGGGCCATCCCCGTCCTGCCCGGGGGACCTCCACTTTATCAGAGTGGCTATCTAACTAACTGATATAATGGCCCTTTGAGCCACCTGCCGGAATTGCACCAGCGACCGGGACTTTACAAGGGTCCTGCTCTGCTAACTGAGCTAAGGTGGCGTGAACTTGTTGTCAAACGTTAAATAGGACGTTGAACTCGTCTTCGTACGACTTTGATACCTTTCCCATGAAATCAACGGATTCGATCGTATCCATCATAACAACCTCATTGTTCATGACCAACTTGATCCTGCCGCGGGATGACACATAAGCATAAAAGTCACCCTTACGGAAGGACAAATTCCACATCTCTGCACGATCAGCTAGCGATACAACTTTTGCCATAATCCTATACTACCACACGTTATTCTAACTTTACACTGGTGACCCCGGCGGAATTCGAATCCGCGTAGCAGGGATGAAAACCCTGAGTCCTGACCGCTAGACGACGGGGCCAAAAGAAAAATTGGTTGGGGTGCATGGAGTCGAACCACGATGAGCAGATTCAAAGTCTGCGGTCTTGCCTTTAGACGACACCCCAGTGCGTGCAGAAGGGAGAGGATTCGAACCTCCGGTACCTTTTACAGTACAAACGCGTTCCAGGCGTTCCGTTTAAACCACTCACGCACCCTTCTAAAATGTCTCTAGTTAGAGACGGAGCGGGTTGACGGGCTTGAACCGACGACCTGAAGTTTGGAAAACTTCTGCTCTGCCAACTGAGCTAAACCCGCAAAGTTTTTGTTATCAACTTTTTATTATATTTTCAAAGATCAAAATGTAACCAAACCAGCGCATCCGGTAGGATTCGAACCTACATGAAACAGTTTAGAAGACTGCGACCTTATCCATTAGGCTACGGATGCAAGTTTTTAGAGAGTGCCCAAGGCCGGAATCGAACCGGCAAGACTTTCGTCGCTCGATTTTGAGTCGAGTGTGTTTACCTATTTCACCACATGGGCGTGATTGCCGGGATACATGCCTCCCGGCCGGGCCTTGGGTTCACTTCACTGCTCGACCACGACCACGAACCTTGATGGCAACGACCTCCGCCTCGTAGGCTGAGTATCCTTCTGGGCGCCGGCGGTTGATGCTGGTGGCACAGCTCGTTGCATCCATCTCCTTGTAGAAGATCTCGGCCTCGCTGATCCGACCCCACTGACCTCGACGGCGACCCGTGTATGATCGCTGGTTGAGGAATCGGCGGCTGTTCGAGTCGCGGACGATGAATGCAGTGTAAAGCTTGCCCTTTGTTCTCTTGCTGTTTGTCATGTTCTTACTGTATACCTGCCGTGTAAAGGTTTACACCGATTCAATTCTTTTTGAATTTTGCCTCGACATTGACCTGGCATGCCTCGCATCCGCAGGTGCGATTCCCGGTGTAGGGAATGATCTTGTCATCGGTACCGAAGTTGTACACAGGTCCATGGTGATCGTCACCATTGACACGCCTGAGACCGGTCCATGACCGGAAGATGGCTTCTGTCGTCTCGATCCAGTCTTCACCGTACTTGACTTGATAGATGACATCGCCGATTGAGTCATCGAACTTCCTGTTCGGTGGTGCGAGTCCTAGCTCTTTTGCCAGGATATCCTTCAGGGGTAGAAGCGGTTCTTGCATTATCTTCATGTCCTACATTATCAGCGGTTTGAAGAAATTCTGATCTTGAATTAGGTAACGAGATCCTTCGTGAAACACGGTAGGATAGGGCTTCGTGATGATCCGACCCTTGCTGCCCTGGCAATCGACGTTTGTCGTACCAAGGTACATCATTAAGGTACCAGCGGGGAAGCTCTTTGGAGCACCCCACATAAGTTTTCCTACGATTAGGATTTGGTTGGGCGTCTTTGAGTACAACGGGGAGTTTTCGATGAAATGAGGCTCTGTCGTCAAGAGCATGTGTCCCACAAGAAGAGCATCCCATGCAGCTCTCAAATCCTGATCCGTGATAAGAGGAAGGGGCACATATGGTGGTAGTCGAGGTTTGCTATGCCTCTCGGGCACCTGACCTGCATTCCATGTGACTCGCCTCTTCTTCATGGCCTAATATCATTGTACCATAAGAGCGCGTATCTTTACACCGAAACTTGAGACTTCTTCTTCAACTTCTTCATCCTGATGTATGCCTCCAGGATGCCTTGTTTGATATTAGGTGATGCACTGCCCCACTGCCACAACACTGAATTCTCTGTTTCTGATATCTTCTTTTGAAGGTCAACGGCCAATGACTCTAGCTTGACGACGGCTCCCTCTGAAGCCTCAGGGATTTCAATGTTTAACTCTAACGCGATTCGAGTGATTTCGTCAACTGCACCTTCTTCGACAGCCTTGTTGGCGGATAAGTAAAGTTCCGTCTTGATTGGATCATTCCCTGTCTTGTCAGGATGGGTCATGCTAGCTATCGTCTTCCAGAGCTTCTTTATGTCCTCAGGTAATGGTTCACCTTTCTCCGCGCTGGACATCACTTCATCAGTTTCAAGTCCTGAAGACATGTCAACGACGACCGGCGGGGGAAGATCTGGTTCTTGAGATGTGGGTTCTTCGATCGACCCATCCGTCAGCTTCGACAATTCTTGTAAGAACTGTGATTCAATCTCACTTATAAACTCATTACGATCTTCTAGCTCTAGCCTAAGATGCTCTACTTTGTGATTCAGGCTCTTCCACTTTCGCTTGCGGCTCATGATCATATCTATGCATCATGTGCCTTCTTCGAAATTTCCACCAATAAAATTTTTAAAGATATTCTGGACCATCTTCTTGATAGTTGGGATCATGTAGAGCCCACTTCATGTATGACTTCAACATCCATGCCTTGAGGGCAGAGAAACGTTCATCGTTGATCTGTATGCCTAGCTTCGTCGCCAGTTTCCGTCCCCTGTGCCAGGCTTCAAACTCCTCCTCAACGACAGTGCATCTGTGCACGAACCTGCGACGTACGTTCTTATCCTCAGTGTAGTATCCGTGTTTAAACCTGAGCTCAGTCGATTCCGATCGATCATCGATCAACAGATGACCGCACTCATGAAGGAGGACGAACAGTTGCTTCTCAAGCGATTGCCTGGAATTGATATAGATCGTCTTCTCTTCTATTTGATAAACGCCTGCAGGGCGTCTGTTCGTAAAAACGACGCCGATCCTGCGCAGGTTGCACCAGTCGATCACCACCCTCAAGCCGTTGATGGCGGCGATCTCATCTGATAGCTTGTTTGCTTCTCTGTTCTTGCGCGCGGTGGTCAAGTTCTTACGCTTGACCACCCGAGCGTACCTATCCCAGGCTTTGTTCTCCAGCAGTTGTGGATTGAACTCCGCCATCCTCGCCTTCACTTCTTGGCCTTCTTCTTCGTGGTCGTGCCAGCCACCTTCTCGACGTCTTCCTTCGGAACGCTGAGAGCCTCCAGGATCGAACCGACGCACCACTTGTGGATGCTCTTGGTCAGCTCCAGCTTCTCGACGCCTGAGGCCGTGAACTTCGACCATGCTGCCACCCGAAGCTCTGCAGGGAGGGCCTCCATGAAGTCCTTCAGATTCTGACCTTGGGTGTCATTCACGGTTGCGACGTTCTTGATGATGTAGTCGGCCAGCTTCTCGATGGCGACGTTGAGCTTCTCCTGGCCGAGGCGTGCGATCTTCGGCTTGACCTTGGGGTACTCATTGAGGATCTCCTCACCGGTGACCTGGGCATCGATCGTCTTCACGTAGTCGTGGAAGGCGATGGTGGCCTCAGTGCCGACGTACCCGAGACAGAGTGGGTAGAACATCGGGTCGTTGGGGCTCTCCACCACGCCTGCGAGGCTCAGAGCATTGCTGAGACGTTCCCAGCTGCGCCGCGAAGGACTGACTGCACCGGGCTCACCGCTCTTCGGCGGGTCGAGCCACTTGTCGTTTCCTGCGATAAAGGTGACCACGTTCTCGTGGACCGTGCCGGACTCCTTGGCCCAGGCGAGCCAGTCCTGTGTGTCCGGGGTCAGGTCGATCGTCCAGAAGCGGTCAAGGAGGGCCGGGTCCATCTCGTTGACGGTGTAGGACCCACCGGTGTTGATGGCTGCGAAGACGCGGGTCTCGGGGTGGAGTCGCCAACCGTTGAGCTCCCGGTCGAGGACGATCTGGAAGGCGGCCTGCATCACCTCGGGGGTAGCGCGATTGAGCTCGTCGAGGAAGAGGCACCTGGGCTTGTTGCACGCCGCCTTGTACCAGTCTGGCGGGTTGAACCGGGTGACCTCCCCGTCCGTGGACGGGAGACCAATCATGTCACCTTCGCTCATCTGGCTGAGGCGCCGGTCGGTGACTGGCAGGCCGAAGTGCTTGGCGACCTGGCGGACGACCTGGGACTTGCCGATGCCGTGGGCACCACGGAGGAGCACCGAGGTGGAGCCGGGGAGGAGGGGAGCGACCTTGAGGAACGTACGGACTTGCATGGTGGTCATGGCGTGTTTCCTTTGATTGTTTGATCTTATCTTGTTTCGGCGCCGCTTTGCACCGATCGTGTCACTTTTGTCCTGGGTCCCCAACCCAAGTTTTCCTGGGCTGTCTTCATCGCCGCGAAGGCGGCAAGGAGCTCCTCGAGCACGACCTTCTCTGGTTCGTAGAGCCGAATCATTTCGCTGACGATTGCCATGGTGCCGTGCAGACGGTTGTAAGCGGAGATGCGTTGCTCGTGGGTCACTTGAAGTTTCCTTTGCTGATGGTGATCTGGAGGGTCTTGTATGCCGTGCGCCAGTTCTTCTCCTGGGCGCTCGCCACCACGTGGCCGTCCACCAACAGCTGGGCTGTATAAGGAGGCTTCTTACCTCCGCGGGCGGAACCACGGTAGCCGTGCACCTCGACCTCCTGGCCGGGGAACAGTGGCTCTGCAAACTTGAAGACCTTCGATTGGGGTGTTTCGTTCCATGCCATAGTTGTATCCTACCACCTTTCGTTCTGACTTTGCACCGAACCTGGCCATCCCGGAGGGATTTGAACCCCCAACCTTGTCTTTAGGAAAGACCTGCACTATCCGTTGTGCTACGAGATGGTTCTGAGGCAGATCGCGGCCTGCCCCTTGGCATCTATCAACCCTCAGTGCCTGTGGAGGCCTGGGCGGCAGTCTGAGGCTCTACGTCTGAGGTGAAACAGTAGACGTCCCGCTTGATGCCAGATACCGTGACATAGCACCTGATTCGCTGCGACTTGCTGACCGTACCGGTCATGCCGACGAACTTCGGATCACCTGCGATGATCTTGACGGTCTGACCGACCTGAACCTTCTGGCCTAGGGCCCGTTCGGTCGCCTTGACTCGATTGAAGTGCTGGAGATGTAGTGAGATCGCCGTGATCTGTTCGGCTGAGAAGTTGCTCGTGGCCTCGTTGAAGAGGAGCTGCGCTGGGTCCGACAGAACCGGAAGCCGACTTGCTGCACGATCGATCTTCTTCATGTGGGCCGGGCCCTTAGCCTCTGCTGCCTTGCCGGCCCGACGCTCCTCACGCTCCTTCGCCAGCTGGGCACGCTTTGCCTCGCGGGCTGCGATCTTCTCTGCCTTGTCAGGTGCTGACTTCGTCACCTTGACGTCATCTGACTCTGATGTAGGTGAAGATTCCTTGGCTACCTTGCGGGCCTTTGCTGCGGCAAGGGCCTTGTCGATGGCCGAGAGCTTCGTGTTCAGATCCTGTGTGTTGTTCGTATCCATATATTCCTTTTCCTTTTCCTTTTCCGTTGTTATGCGACTTTATCGCCGCGTTAATAATCTTATTCTATCTTGTTTTTTTGTGGGTTTACACCGAAGAGTGTAAAAAAGTTTTCTTTAGAGAATCCTGTCACTTCGTTCGTGCAAATTGTGTTCCTGCCTCGAACGAGCACCATACATCATCTTTCCAGTATCGATCTGGAATGCCTCTATAGATCGAGGCTGCGAACCACCCGGGAGTGCCAGGAATCTGGACTTCACCTGAGAGACGGGCACCGGATGGATCGTACTCATTCACCTCGGGATATCGAGCGTCGAACTCGTCCTGAGGAACCATCCTGAACTTGACCTTGTCACTCATGGGGTGGATTATATATCTTCAGTAGATCGCGACCACGACGAGGGCCGCGATTAGAGCCAGGACGACAATGATCTTCTGCACGCCTGGGTTTGCCAAGATTGGTTCATCCATGTTTCATGTCTCCTGCACGGAAAGAGCAGCCACGTCGTCAAGGACCAGATGGGCAGAATCTCCCTGTTGGTCCAAGGTGGCCACCTTTGTTTGGCACGCGGGGCAACGCAGGTTGACCCGAGAGTATTGTTGCGTGTACATCGCGTAGGGATCGGCGATGATGATCGCCGGCTCCCTGGCTTGAAGTTATGCCGTGTTGACGTGGATTCGAATCATGCGGCCGCCTCACTTGAGTTCAGCACCTGGGCCATGAAGTCCTTGAGGGCGTCCTTGCCGTACGCAGTTCGGACCATCATCCGAAGGTACTCCTTGTGGACCTCCAACTTCGCGATGTTGATCTCCAGGGTACCCGTGACGAGCACCGAGGGGGACCAACCCACACCCCGGGCCTCCACCTCGGTGGCGTACGAC
>Ga0194125_10013160_pt1 | contig 10789 bp, 10 predicted proteins | sample TA2KigC250mmetaG_FD_148626 | JGI IMG/M metagenome (GOLD analysis project Ga0194125, IMG submission 148626) | Freshwater microbial communities from Lake Tanganyika, Tanzania - TA2015034 Kigoma Deep Cast 250m | ecosystem: Environmental > Aquatic > Freshwater > Lake | place: Tanzania: Lake... | reverse complement strand
TCCGGCGTGGGTGTCGTGATACGCCTCCGCGAGTTCGGGGGACAGTGGCTGACTGTCGGGGTTACAGATCCATGCGCGAAGAAGACTTCTTTTTTTCGCCGGATCCTCATAGTCTTCGTAGGCGGTACGCGAGTGCAGCGTCACATGGTTATTGAGCAACTGGAAGTCTCCAGGTTCAAGCCGCATTTCAAAGACCATCTCGGGAGAATTCGCCAGGGCATCCAACCGGTCCATCGCGGCCATCTGCTCGGGAGAGGCTTCACGCGCTCCCTCATGGCGGTGCGCATTTCGCGTGTGGTTTCGGACGTATCGGCAGCTAAACCAGCCATCGGCAAACGAGACGATCGGGGTGGTGTAGAAGGGCTTTTCGCTGGGGGCCTCCTCGCCTTGTCGGGAGTAATGAATCGGCGTCATGAGGACCTTCGCGAGCGCCGGTGTCTCCCGCTGCATCTGCTCGAAAATCGCAATAGAACTGCAGAGCCTGCTGATGCCCCCTGATTTTGCATCCTGCAGGCAGAGCAGCCCAACAATGTCAGATAAGTCTGTGTGAAAGTCGAGTTCTGAGTTGGTGTTATAGCCTCGGCCCGTCGCGTTTCGATAGGTGCCGCCAACGTCTTTCACATGCTTGATCAGACCACTGTCTTTCCCTTGCGGACGGAGCAGGCCCAGTTGATTGGTAAATCCCCAGTACATAGCCTGAATCTCGGGTTCCGAGAGGCCTTGAATTGGAAAGTCTTTCATCACAATGACGCCGAACTCGGCGTACAGGTTACGATGGATATCGGCAAGTAATGTCTCGATATTTTCGAACGGAAAATCAGCGGCGATCGCCTTGGTCATCGGGATCCCGGAGGCGAGAAATATTTTTAGACCCTTGAGAATCCCCGCTTGCTCGGCGTTGGTTAGGCAACGCGTCCAATGGGATGACTGGCGCATGTCAGCGGCGGTCCAGGCTTTCGGCATGGTCGAAGGGGTGACGGCGGTCATGGCGGGGCTCCTTTTCTCGTGGGTCGTCAGTCGTTGGGCGAGGGGGTCCGTGGGCTACCGGGGATCGATGGCATCGTGCCCCAGCAAGACATGTTTGGCGGAGTGAATGTGGCAGCTCATGACCGCTTTCGCCCAGAAACTGTCGTGTGCCTGAAAGGCATCGATGAGTTCGCGGTGATGACTAAAGCTACGACGGAGTTCCTTTTCAGAGTATCGGCGAAAGGTCTGCTGCACGATTGGAATTTCAATCGCACTGGCGAGCATCAATACCAGTCGTTCGTTTCTTCCTGCCTGCGCGATGACCTGATGAAACTCACGGTTAATGGGGCTAATCCGATTTGCATTTTCCGTGGTGGCAAGCGCCCCATGTCGCTCAATCTCGTCCTGCAGAGCTTTCAGCTTATCGATATCTTTCGACGAGATCTTCTGTGCAGCGAGTCCTGCGATCTCGCTCTCGATGAGACTGCGAAGATCAAATAGTTCTCGAACCTGGTCCGGGACCCATTCGCGGACGACCGTACCGCTGTTCGGGGTAAAGACCAAAAACCCATCGGCGGCCAGCACCCGAAGGGCCTCGCGCACCGGGGTGCGCGACGAGTTGAACGTTGCCGCGATGTTCTGCTCGGTAATCCGTGTTCCGGGCGGAAAGCGCCCCTCAATGATCTGGTCTTTGATGTTCTGGTAGATCCGGGAGGCGACAGTTTCCATCGATAGGGCGGTCTTGAGCAGCCTTCACGAGCCGCAGGAGCATTTCGTTTGTTCTGACCGATTGTACACAATCTATTCAGAATAAGTTGTCATGCACAGGGTAAACCCTTGTATTATCGACGATCAAAATTAATATATGTCGACAATAGTGTGCTAATTTCCTCCGCAGAGAAAACCAGACATGGCAGAGGTAATTCGATCAGCCCATCCCATTAACGGCACTGGGGACGAGATTCCCAGAACGCAGCTGATTGCGGATGCGCGGCGGATTCTCGATGTGGTGGCCTCCGGAGGGGTTGCCGTGATTCCGCTGGATGTCGCCTATGCCATTGTGGGCGGCACCGAGCGTGCGATTCGCCGCATTTTTACCGCCAAGAACCGTAGCTATGAAAAGCCAAGCGGATTATTTTCTAGCCCAACGTTTAGTGATGAGATTCATGATCTCCCGGCCGATCGGCGGGCCATGATCCACGAGATTATTCGAGAAGAAAATCTCCCGTTCTCGGTGGTGGCCCCGTTTAATCCGCAGCATCGATTTTTTCAGCGGGTCGACCCGTTCGTGCTGGAGCACTCTTCGAAGCAGGGCACCATTGATATGTTGCTCAATGCGGGTAGCCTGCACAACGAGCTCGTGAAGTTATCGTGGAGTGCGGGTATCCCAGTATTTGGTTCGTCAGCAAACACCTCTCTAATGGGAAGCAAGTATCGAGTCAGTGATGTGGAGTCGGCTGTTCTCAATGCGGCAGACCTGGTCGTTGACTACGGGTTGTCGAAGTATCACAACCCCCACGGACGGTCGAGCACCATCATCGACTTTTCGGATTTTTCAGTGATACGTATTGGTGTCTGCTTTGACCTGTTGAAGGACGTATTTCAGAAGCGATTTGGGGTGCACCTACAGGTCAAGCAGTAGATCGATTGTGGTGGATGGGCGAGTAGTTCGGTTTGGGTGATGTTTAACTAAAAAGTAAGGAGATACGACATGCTGACACGCAGCTTAAAACTGCTTAGCACAGGCTTGGTGATGCTTGGTCTATCAAGCACACCGGCGCTGGCGGAGCGAAACCTTCGGTTGACTTTTCAGATTTCGATCAACCATGAGCTCGGGAAAAACCTGAGCTTTTTCAAGGAACAAGTCGAAACCCAGAGCAAAGGCACACTTAAGATTCAGCTCTTTGATAATGCACAGCTCTTCAAAGGGGAGCAGGTTCCCCAGGCCGTTGCCTCTGGTGCGATCGATATGGGAATGGTCTTTATCGACGAGTTTGCAGGAACTGCACCCCTGACAGGAATCTTCAGTGTTGCCTTCCTGTTCCCCGACTACAAGACCCTGGGGAAAGCGGTTGCCTTTGATAGCCCTGCGCGTAAGCTGATCGAAGAGCAAATCGAAAAGACCGGCGTCAAGCTACTCTGGTTCCAAGACTACGGTCCGATCCATCTTATTACTCGCCGTGGCGAGGTGCGTCAGCCTGCGGACATGAAGGGCAAAAAGACACGCGTACTGGGTAAGCCCAGCGGTGACTTTGTTCAGGCGGTTGGGGGACTTCCGGTCAAGGTTTCCGGATCCGAGCAGTTTTTGGCATATCAGCGGGGAACCGTTGATGTGGGTATGACGGGGACGACGGGTATCAAGTCTCGCAAGATCCATGAAGTGATGGAATCCATCACGCTCACAAGCCATGCGCAGACGGAGTTTATCGTCATCATGAATCCAAAGGTCTGGAACTCCTTGTCCGCCCAGGAGAAAGGCTGGATCACGAAGGCCGCCAAAGATGCTGAGCTGAAGATGCGCTCTGAAACAGAGAACGACAACATCGAGGCTGAAAAATGGCTCGAACAGAACTCGAAGATGAAGTTCGTGCGTCTGTCCGATCAGGAACTTGCAGCCTGGAAAAAGGCGTCAGAGCCTGCGGTGAATGCCTTTATCAAAGATACGGGCGATACGGGGGCTAAGTTGGTGCAGGCCATTCGGAATATGAAGTAACGCTGTCTCTACCCGCGGGGTGATGCATGATTCTTAGGCAATTAACGGCCTGGCTCGTTGATAAAGCCAGTTTTTTGTCAGCGTTGATGCTGATCGTTGTGAGCATCATGCTCTGCTATGAGGTCATCGCGCGGTTTGTGTTCAACAGTCCCACGATCTGGGCTCAGGACTATTCGGTTCTGGCCCAGGTCTGGTTTACCTACTTGGCGATGGGCTATGCCCTGCGACGCGGGGACATGATCCGAATCACGATCGTTTTAGACACGCTGTCGCCGGCGGTGCGGGCGATCGCCAATCGGCTGTCGTCGTTCATTATCGTCATCTTGTGCGTCATGGTCTGTGTGCTTCAGTTAGATGTTCTGATGGAATCCATTGCGACTGGGCGTAAGCAGCCGACGATGTTGGCGCTTCCGCTCTACATCGTTGAATTTCCTGTCCTGTTGGGTTTTTTCATTCTCGGTCTTCAGGCAATGGTGCAGACCATCTGGCCAGGTGAGGCCCAGACCGCCGCGTTCGAGCCAACGACCGTGGGGCATTAAGATGACCGTGCTACTCATTATCCTTTTCACCACAATCGTTCTGATTAGTGGCCTGCCAGTGGCCTTCGGTCTGATTGGTGTGGCAACGGTCATGTTGCTCCTGAAGGACGTCTCGTTGTTTATGGTGACTCAGAATCTTCTGGGCGCGATTGACAACTTTGTGCTGGTCTCAATTCCGATGTTCCTCTTCATGTCCAATATTCTGCTAAAGGGCGGGGTGGGCAAGAGCCTGTTTTCTGCGACGCAGGCCTGGGTAGGGCATCTTCCCGGAGGCCTCGGGATTGCCACGATATTGTCCTGTGGTGTCTTTGCCGCGATTAATGGCAGTTCGGTAGCGACCGCTGCAACAATTGGCAGTGTTGCAATCCCCGAGATGTCCTCTCGCGGATATCCGCAGCGGTTCGCGGTCGGCATGGTCGCGGCAGGGGGAACGCTTGGCATCATGATTCCGCCGTCCATTCCCCTGATCGTCTATGGGGTGATTACGGAACAGAGCATTGGCGACCTCTTTCTGGCAGGAATCGGTCCGGGTATTCTGCTGATCGTATCGTTTGGCGTCTATGCCTACGTCTATGCCCGTGTAACCAAGACCATGGCCAAAAGCGAAAAGGCATCGTGGCCTGAGCGTATCGCAGCGACGCGGGATTCGCTTCCCGTCTTAATCTTGGCGTTTGCGATTGTTGGAGGAATTTACGGTGGCATCTTTACGCCAACCGAGGCCGCCGCCGTAGGCGTTGGACTCTCGCTGCTCATCACTAAGTTCTGGTTGAAGGCGCTGACACTAGACAGGATCTGGCAGTCTGCAAAAGATGCCTTGCATACGACCGTCGTGATTCTTCTGGTGGTGGCCGGTGCCAAGTTGTTGAGTCAGGCCATCACGATCTATCAGATACCGTCTGAGATAACCGCATTGGTGAGTCAGACGATTGCATCCAAAGAGTTCTTTTATATTCTGATGTCGCTGATCCTGCTCGCAGTGGGATGCTTTCTGGAGCCGATCTCCATCGTTCTAATTTTTGTGCCAGTCTTCTTGCCTGCCGCCATGCACTTTGGGATTGACCCCATCTTTTTAGGGATCTTCTTTGTCCTGATGGTAGAGATTGGGCTCATCACGCCACCGATTGGGCTGAATTTATTCGTGATTCAGGCTATCTCAAAATGTGACTTTAAGACTGTGACGACGGGATCGCTTCCTTTCGTCTTCATCATGTTATTGGCAACGATCATTCTGATTGCGGCGCCATGGATCACCCTTGGTATTCCCTTCGGCTTCTGATCAAGGGGCACATGATTACATTGGTCGAAGTAGGGCCACGCGATGGCCTTCAGAGTGAACCCAAGGTGCTGAGTCTTGAAGAGCGTGCGAGCTATATCACGCGGGCCCTCGATGCGGGTCTGCGTCGTATTGAGGCGGTGAGTTTTGTGAATCCTAAGCGAGTGCCGCAGATGGCCGATGCGGAGGGGCTGATGAAGCTCCTTCCGAGGCGTGACGGCGTGTCCTACTCGGGTCTTGCATTGAATGCGCGTGGGGCTGAGCGTGCGGTGGCTGCCGGGGTGGACGAGGTCAACTATGTCGTGATTTCGACTGACACGTATAACCGGGCCAATCAAGGCTGCTCGACCGACGAGACCCTGGCGCAATGGGACCGTGTGGCCGAGATCTGCGCGAAGGCAAATATTCCAACGACGGTGACGATTGCGGCATCCTTCGGCTGTCCTTTTGAGGGCGAAGTCTCGGAGAATAAGGTTGCGGCGCTTGCCGTGGCGATCGCTCGAAATTCCCCCCAAGAGATTGCGCTTGCCGATTCCATCGGTGTGGCGACTCCGGTCGACATCACGCGGGTCGTGTCGGCGGTTCGATCTGCCTTGCCCGATACTGCATTACGTTGTCACTTTCATAACACTCGAAATACGGGTCTTGCCAATGTCATGGCGGCCACCCAGGCGGGGGTCACGGTATTTGATTCGTCCATTGGCGGCATTGGCGGCTGTCCGTTTGCGCCGGGCGCGACCGGGAATATTGCGACGGAAGACCTTGTGTATATGCTCAAGCGAATGGGAGAAGCCCAGACGATTGATCTCGTCGCAGTCTGTGAGACGGCCGTCTGGTTGGGCCAAGTCTTGGCGCATCCATTGCCAGGATCGGTATCGCGCACAGGGATCTTCCCGTTTGTTTCTAAGACGCAGGAGTCGCCCGTTGCAGCTTAAGGCCCATGTGCTCCGTGTCGGTGACGACATCGATACAGACGTTATTTTTCCTGCACGGTATCTATCGGTGCTTGAGCCGAAAGATCAAGCGCGTCATGCCTTCGAACCGTACGGAAAGGACTTTCAGTCTCGGCTCGCCTCACGCCCGGCGATTGTTGCAGGCTGGAACTTCGGCTGTGGGTCCTCACGTGAGCATGCGGTGACCTGCCTATTGGGCCTGGGGATTCAGCTGGTAGTGGCGAAGTCGTTTTCGCGTATTTTCTTTCGAAACGCCGTCAACAATGGGCTTGCTGTCGTCGTCTGCGATCTCGCGGATCGTGTCCAGGATGACGCGCTGATCTCAGTGAATCTTGCTAAGGGCCAGGCAGACATTGCCGGAGAGTCATTGCGGTTCACCCCCTTGGCGCCACCGCTACTGAATATTCTTCAGCATGGCGGTCTGTGGAAGACGCCTCGACTCGCGGCGGAGTCGTCCTGATGGGGCAGACGTCTGCTGAAAAAATCATGAGTCGGATCACGGGTCGATCCGTCTCGGCCGGAGACTTTATCGAGGGCTGCCCGGATTACACCTTCAGCCTCGATGATGGCATCGGGCTTGTCGATCGCTACTTTCGTTTACACGGAATTGATAAGGTTCGTTACCCCGACCGGATTGCGGTGTTCTTTGATCACTATGCGCCTGCTGATACCCCTTTGCACGCAAATATCCATGGGATCGGTCGGGTGCTCTGTCGCCGTTTCGGGATTGATAAACTCTATGAGGTGGGCGATGGTATCTCCCATCAGGTGTCGATTGAGTCCGGACTCGTTCGTCCGGGCCAGTTTGTCACGAATACCGATTCACACACGATCACGCTGGGGGCGGTCGGTGCTGCCGGATGTGGGATCGGTGTCGCAGAGATGGCTTACTTGTGGGCCTATGGCGTATTGTGGTTTCAGGTACCGACGGCATCGCGTGTGGTGATTGACGGTCGCCTGGCGCCGGGGGTCTATGCGAAGGATCTTGCGCTGACGATTGTGCAGAAACTCTCTGCACGTGGCGCACTCTATCAGTCTATTGAGTACTCGGGATCCGCCTTCGAGAGTCTGTCGATCTCCGAACGCATGACGCTCTGTAATCTTGGTGTGGAAATGGGCGGGAAGTTTGCGATTGCCCCGATCGATGCTGTGACCAGGGCGCATTACGCCCGGTTTAGTGATCAGTCGGTGGACGATGCCACCAATGCAGACTCGGATGCGCACTATGCAGCCCATTATCAGTTTGATGCGGCGTCGATCGCGCCGATGGTGTCATCGCCCCATTCAGTCGATAACGTCGCATCCGTGACGGATCTGCCGAACACTGAGATTCATCAGGCATTTCTGGGAACCTGCACGAATGGACGACTTGATGATCTTCAGGCGGCTGCAGCGGTGCTCAAGGGTAAGCGTGTTGCGCCAGGCGTGCGATTTATTGTCACGCCGGCATCGCGCGAGGTCTATAAGGCGGCCATCGAGACAGGAACTCTCGCAACACTTGTCGATGCAGGATGCGTCATCACCACCCCGGGCTGTGGTGCCTGTGCGGGGATTCATCAGGGCGTGCTTGCGGAGGGCGAGGCCTGCATTGCCTCATCGAGCCGCAATTTTCTCGGCCGGATGGGTAACAAAGATGCTCGTGTCTTTCTTGGGTCGCCTGCGACTGTTGCGGCCAGCGCACTCACCGGGCGGATCACAGACCCTCGTACCATTTTGAATGTCAGCTAAGTCAAGGGGAATCCTGTATGACGGTTCAGGGAACACCTGACAATGGCGCGCTTGCGGGCGTTAAAGTACTCGAGTTAGGCCAGCTGATCGCGGGTCCGTTCTGCGGTCAGATGCTTGCGGACTTCGGCGCAGATGTCGTGAAGATCGAGTCGCCGGGATCCGGAGACCCCATTCGTGAATGGGGCAAAGAAAAGACAGGTGGTAAGTCTCTGTACTGGCCTGTGATTGGCCGAAACAAGAAGTCTGTCACTTTAAACCTTCGGGTCGCGGAGGGTCAGGCACTGGCCCGTCGACTTGCACAAGCGTCCGATATTTTGATTGAGAACTTTCGTCCGGGCACGCTCGAGAAGTGGGGCCTTGGCTGGGAGGATCTCAAAAGGCTAAATCCGCGTTTGATTATGGTTCGGGTGACCGGCTACGGTCAGACAGGACCCTATGCGGAGCGTGCCGGGTACGGTGCGATTGGCGAGGCCATGGGGGGGCTTCGTTATGTCAACGGAGATCCTTCCACTCCGCCTTCTCGAGTTGGTGTTGCGATTGGCGATACGCTGACTGGGCTACATGCAGCCTATGGCGCACTGGCAGCGCTTCAGGCCAGAACGCGCACAGGACGTGGACAGTTGGTGGATGCAGCCATCTACGAGAGCGTCCTCAATATGATGGAGAGTCTGATTACCGACTATGACGTCGCCGGGTTTGTGCGGGAACGTACGGGATCGATCTTCCCAGGGATCGCACCGAGTAATATTTATCCAACCTCCTGTGGCCGATCGGTATTGATCGGGGCGAATCAAGATACGGTCTTTCGACGACTCTGTCAGGTCATGGGGCAGGAGGCGCTGGGAACCGATCTGCGGTTCGCAACGCACACTGCACGGGGCCAGAACCAAGGCTTATTAGATCGGTTAATTGGTGAGTGGACGATTCAGCACACCCGCGAGTCGGTGCTCGCCATGCTGGACGAAGCGGGCATTCCAGCGGGTCAGCTCTACACCGCAAAGGAGATGCTTGAGGACCCTCAGTTTGCCAGCCGTCAGACGATCATTCGTGCCCCGAGCGAGGAGCTCGGCCAGGTTGCCATGCAGAATGTGGCGCCAAAGTTGTCAGAGACACCGGGTGGGGTCCATCATGCGGGGGCCCGGCTCGGCGCCCATAACCATGAGATATTTGTGGATCGTCTTGGACTGACGGAAGAGCAGTTTTTAGCCTATCAACAGACGGGCGTGATCTAACGGTTGATCAGCTGACGAATTTCGGGGATGAGCTCTGAAGCAGTAATCCCGATCATCCCACCCAGACGCTCGGTGAGTATCTCGGCCGCCTGTCCATGGACTGGCGGCCCTCGGAGTGCAGGCGACACAGTTTCCCGACATCATTCGCGGCGCGATGGCCGACCACTGTCATCCCACCAACCCACGGCCCGCCACCGCTGCCGACTACGAATCCCTGCTGGCGGCCTCACTCTAAGCCCCAGCACGCCCGCCGGAGGACCTTGCGTCAAGTTCCTGTGGTTGTTCTCACGCGTTACTTAAAATAACGGTTCCGTGCCCGCCTAGAGCATCAAACCCGCATTACACGTTTTATTACACGGTGGGGTTTGGCTCTTGTAACCTATTGATTTCACTGAGGAAAATTGGAGCGATTTTCATCATAATCCGCAGGTCCGGGGTTTGAAACGAGCCGCAGGCGAGTTCGGTGCAGGCTAACTTTGCGAAGCAAAGTTACGCCGGAGCCAATCCCTGAATCGCCACCACTGAATTCCAAAAACATTTTCTCTCAGCGCGGATCAAGTGTTCGAATCTTCTGCGCTCCGCCACGCACCACTAGGGGTCGCTGCGCTAACTTTACGAGATCCGCTTTTCGGTGCTTCTAGAGCCTTGATTTGATTGACTCTGACCACTCAAGAGACGGACCTGAGCAAGTTAGAAACGCTTGCTACAGTGACCTGCCCCCGATAAACAGGGCCACGGAGATGTTAGTAAAGTCCGACATTGAAGGAGTCGGACATGAAGAAGCGGTTTAGGGACGGGGAGAGTCATCGGTTTTTTGAAGGAAGCCGAGGCCGGCACCCCGGTCAAGGAGCTGTGCCGCAAGCACGGGTTTTCGGATGCGGCGTTTTACGGGTGGCGCAGCCGCTTTGGTGGGATGGAGGTAGCGGATGCCGCCCGGCTTCGCAACCTTGAGTCTGAGAACACCCGATTAAAGAAGTTATTGGCCGAGGCCCATCTGGACATAGAAGCCTTAAAGAGCGTTGTGCGGGGAAAGCGGTAAGCCCGCAGGCGCGTCGAGAAGCGATCGATACGATGCGGGCTAAAACAACTATTTCGGAGCGCAGGGCCTGCCGGCTTGTGGGCCTCTCCCGCTCGGTGCTGCGGTACGAGGCCATCCGCTCTGAGGAGACCCAGGTATTGCAGGCCCGGATCATCGATATCGCCCATGAGCGGCGCAGGTTTGGTTATCGGCGCATCCAGATGATGCTCAGGCGCGAAGGGGTGGTTGTTAACCACAAGCGGACCTACCGGCTTTATCGTGAGGCTGGGCCGGCAGTGCGCAAACGCAAGAAGCCGCCAGGGCATTGCGGTGCCCCGCATACCCTTGGATCAGCCCCGGGGTCCCA
>Ga0194125_10013155_pt1 | contig 10790 bp, 6 predicted proteins | sample TA2KigC250mmetaG_FD_148626 | JGI IMG/M metagenome (GOLD analysis project Ga0194125, IMG submission 148626) | Freshwater microbial communities from Lake Tanganyika, Tanzania - TA2015034 Kigoma Deep Cast 250m | ecosystem: Environmental > Aquatic > Freshwater > Lake | place: Tanzania: Lake... | reverse complement strand
ACCCTTGGGGCTTGCTTTGGTCATTGAGCATTCCGGGCTTGGAGATTGTTTGGTGCTTGGCGTTTGGCTCTTGGGATTTCCCGCATTTCGTGAGAAATGCGGGCTAAGTGCACCGCCCCGCAGATAGCGGCACAAGACCGCGGGCAGTTCGATCTCTTGCTCCCAGAGGGAGCACAGTGGGTAGCCGGCGGCTTCAGCCGCCGGACGCGTGGCCAGAAGTAGGAAGGTCCCGAAGGGACGGCAGGTATGCGCGCCGGGCCGTCTCCCGTGGGCCACTGCCGTCCCTTCGGGACTGCGCTGTGTGTGCGCCCCCATCCGGCGGCTGAAGCCGCCGGCTACCCACTGCTGTCCCTTCGGGACTGGATTCTGTGCCCTTATCTGTGGGGCGGTGTACTAAGGGGGCCTCGGGCCGCAACCAACCCAAATGGCCAATGGCCAATTCAGAACCCGGCACCGGCCGCGTCCATGCTGTCTGACTTGGTCATTGGTCATTGGTCATTGGTCATTCGACATTGCGCCCGGCACATGCGCGCAAGAGTGACGACCGAAGTTGCGAATGAGCGGAAGGACGATTGGGCCGGCACATAAGTGTAGTTGCACACTGGACTTACGAACAATCTGTGGAAGGTGAAATATTTTTCTTGACAAGGGATGGAAGCTGTGGTATAGTGAGGGTGCGGTTGAACGGGTGGCTCTGAGCCGCCCGGCCGAAGGGTGTGCCGTCGGAGCGGCAGGCCCAACGGTCGCCTCGGCTGGCGGCCGCTGCATCCAACCTTCTTCCCGCTACAACTCGGCAGTTCGGCGGATGAGGCCGACCCCTCCTCGCGCGGCGTCAGGGTCTTGCGCGAAAAAGACACCCGCTGTCTTTTGAGCGGGGCCGCGCCAAAATGATACCCGCTGTCTTTTTCAGCGGGGGAGAGGGCGTGGGCCTCAGGAGGTGTGTAGTGAACCACAGTGCCAGGCAGTAGCGTCCCTGGGTAGAGTACCGGAACACTGGGAGGACAATGAGGAGACCGACGATGTGTGCGCTGAGAGATGTGGACGGCGAGAGCGTCGTGCCGCGCACCTGGCTGCAAGGTGGCGTGTTGGACAGGGTGGAGGCGCGCGAGGTGGAGTGGCTCTGGCCCGGTCGGGTGCCGCTGGGGAAGGTGACGCTGCTGGTGGGGGACCCCGGGCGCGGGAAGTCGCTCCTGGCGCTCGACATGGCGGCGCGGGTGACCACCGGGGCGCCCTGGCCCGACCAGCTCGAAACTCCAGACTGGAGACCCGAAACTGCTAATCCAGTGGGGCGAGTGGTGTTGCTGAGCGCGGAGGACGACGTTCGGGACACCATCCGGCCGCGGCTGGACGCCGCGGGGGGCGACCCTGGGCTGGTGGCGGTGGTGAGCGCGGTGCGGCAGGAGGAGAGCTCGGAGGACATGCCGTTCTCGCTGGGCCGGGACCTCCCGGCGCTGAGCGATCTGTTGTCGGGGCTGGGGGACGTGCGGCTGGTGGTGCTGGACCCGCTGAGCGCGTACCTGGCGGGGCTGGAGAGCGGCGGGAACGCGAGGATGCGCGGGGTGCTGGCGCCGCTGGTGGACCTGGCGGCGCGCTGGGGGGTTGCGGTGCTGGCGATCAGCCACCTCTCGAAGCGTGCGCGGGCGCTGGCTCTCCACCGCGCGCTGGGCAGCGTGGCCTACACTGCGTGCGCGCGCGCGGTGTGGGCGGTGGGGCCGGACCCGCGGCTGGCGGAGCGCACGCTCCTGCTGCCGATGAAGAACAACCTGACCGGCCCCGTGGGCGCGCTGGCCTACCGCATCGTGCCCTCCGCGCGCTCGCGGGCCGTGCCGGTCATCGCGTGGGAGAGCGCGCCCGTGAGCGTGACGGCGGACGAGGCGCTGGCGGCCACGGGCGCCCCGGCGCCGACGCGTCGGGAGCGGGCCGAGGCGTGGCTGGCGGACGCGCTGGCGGCCGGGCCGGTGCCCTGCGAGGAGGTGGGCCGTCGGGCACGCGAGGCGGGGCACTCGCTGATGACCCTGAACCGTGCGAAGCGGGACCTCGGGGTGGAGGCCAGCCGCGAGGGGTTTGGCGCGTCATGCACGTGGCGGCTCCCTGACGAGACGGCCGCGCTGGCGGGTGTGGCGCCGGGCGCCGCGGCGCCCGGTGGTGCAACGTCGCGGACCGCGCAACCCGGCCAAACTGCCGAGGCGCACTAGCGCACTCGGACGCAGCGCCGCATGGCCCGCCCGCCTGGGTGGGCCAACCTGTGGGGGCGCCTGGGAAGCCGCAGACGATGGTTGCGGAGTCATATGGCTCTGCAACCATCGTCCAACTGGCCATCCCCGAGCCACGGCGAGCCATTCCGCACGAGGGGGCCGATCGTGCGGCTGGGGGGGGGAGGAACGATAATTGCAGAGTCATATGACTCTGCAATTATCTCGCCTGGCTGCGATGGTGGGGCGGCGGCGGGCGAACGAGAATGGCAGGCAGGCCCCTGGAGGCGCCCGGATCGCCAAAGCGCCCATAGTGGGTCAAGTGACGGCGCGCGGGTGATACAGTATGGGAGAAACGGCCAGGGATGCGTGCGGATCGCCAAAACGCCCATAGTGGGTCAAACATCGGGCGCGCACAGTTGATACAGTATGATGGAAGTGCCCCGGAAGGCCCCGGATCGCCAAAACGCCCATGCCGGAGCAAGTGCCACGGAGGCGGGGTTGGTCCAGTATGGGTGGCCTAGAGAAGTGCTTCCTCGGGGGTCACGCGGCGTTGGCCGCCGGGGCGGATGGGGGCGGGCTCGATGACGGGCGCTGGCTCGCCCGCGGCGACCATCCGCCGAATCAGCCGCTCGCGCATCACGTCGGCCACCTTGCGGTGGGACTCCAGGCCGATGCGGTTGTCGAGCTCGTGGGGGTCGCTCGCCAGGTCGTAGAGAAACTCCTCCACATAACGGTCTGAGGCAGAGTCTTTCCAGCCGGTCTTGTCGGGGGCTGAGACGCTGTATTTCCAGCGGCGGGTTCGGACGCAGCGGGCGACCTGGGCTTCGCTGATCTGGACGAAGACCTCTTCGGGCCAGCCCTCTGAGGAGCCGCGGGTGAGCGGGAGGATCGAGCGGCCCTGCATGTGTGGCGGGACGGGGATGCCGGCGGCGTCGAGGAGGGTGGGCGGCATGTCCACGAGGCTGACGAGTTGGCGGATGGCCCCGCCGCCGAAGAACCCCGGCCCGCTGAGGGCCATGGGGATGCGGATCGAGCTTTCGTGGCAGGAGCGCTTGTATTCGGAGTTGCGGGTCTTGAAGTGGCAGCCGTGGTCGCTTGTGAAGAGGACGATGGTGTTCTCGGCGAGCCCGAGGCTCTTGAGTGCGTCGAGGAGGCGGCCGAACGCCTCGTCGAGGCGCTTGACGATGCCCCAGTAGCCGCCGAGGTGAGCGTGGGCCGAGCCGACCAGTGCGGCGAGGTCGGCGGGCACCCAGCGGCCGGTGTAGCGCTCGCGGTAGCCGTCGGGCGGCGGGTAGTCGTCTATCTGGTTCTGGAAGTGGGGTTCGAGGTAGGAGACGAAGAGGAAGAAGGGGTCGCGCTGGTGGGCGTCAATGTAGCGGATGGCGGCGTCGGTCTGGGCGTCCACGCGGTAACCGGGGAGGAGGACCTCGCGGCCGTCGGCGTCGTACATGAGGCAGCGGTAAGGCTCGGAGCAGTGCTCCAGCACGTCGGCGCCGAGCCAGTATTGGTAGCCGCCGCGTTCTTCGGGCGGTACGATGTTCGTGCTTGCGAGGTGCCACTTGCCGACGTAGGCGGTGTGGTAGCCGGCGTCGTTGAAGTAGTGGGCGAGGGTGCGGGCGTCGCGGCGGAGCGGGATGCCGTTGCGCCAGGTGCCGGTGGCGGTGGCATAGAGGCCGGTCTGGAGCACGGCGCGGGCGGGCGCGCACACGGGCTGGGGGGTGAAGCCGAACTGGCAGTGGGTGCCCTGGACCGCGATGCGGTCGTAGTTGGGCGTCAGCTCCAGCGGATTGCCGAAGAGCCCCGAGCCGTCCCAGCGCTGCTGGTCGGTGAAGAAGACGACGACGTTCGGCCTGTCCGAGCGGCTCTTCGCCAAGTCATTTCTCCTGCGCTATCGTGAGGGTGGCCTTGCGGACGGAGAAGGAGTCGTCGCCCGAGAAGACGAGGTGGACGGTTCGCCCGTCGGCGCTCATCCATTTCGTGGGGAGGCTGGCGCTCTCGCCCGGCCCGACGTCCCACTCTTCGGTGAAGAAGGCGGTGGTCCACGGCCCCCAGGGCTCTGGGGCATCATAGATGGCGAGGCCGCCTCTGAAGCGGGTGTCGCCGCCGGGGATGATCTGGCACCAGAGGTAGCGCTTGAGCGGCGCGCTGTAGCTGACGCCCGAGCGATAGCAGCGGCCGGGGTGCTCGAAGACGGCCTCCCGCCGGGCGATGTCCTTCGTCCAGCCGCCCTTTGCGAAGAACTCGTATGCCTCGCGGTCGGCCAGGCGGTCCCTTGGCACGCGGGCGAGGACCATGCGGTCGGAGGGCGTGTACGCGCTGTCGCCGTCGGGCGAGTAGATGTAGGCGAAGCGGTCGCGCGCCCCGGCGTAGTTCCGGCCGAAGTTGAGGAATGTGGGGCAGCCGAAGCCGGTGGTGAGCTTCCAGTCGGCCCATGTCCAGGCCCTCCCGCGGTCGCGCGACCAGGCGAGCTGGGCGTTGGCGGCGTTCCGCGCCCACATGTAGAGCGTGCCGTCCACCGCGAGCATGCCGCTGGCTTTCCTGCCGCGGGACCCGTCGCCGACTTGCTCGCCCGACTCGGAGCGAATGTTGACGCCCCTCACGTCGGGCGGGTCGCCGAGCACTCTGGCGAATCCGAGGCTGAGCTTGGTGGGGACGAATGGCTCGAAGCCGTTGCCATCGCCATAGGCCGTGTAGAGGGCGTCGTCGTCGGCCCAGGTCATGGGCCAGTTGTCGCTCCCCTTGGCGAGGCGGATGATGGTTTCCTTTGGCGCCCACTCGACGGCCTTGATGACCGGGCTGGGCGGGTAGGGCGCGCCGCGCGGTTTGGCCTGGCCTTTCACCGAGGCGACGATGGGGCCGAGGAAGGGCGCGAGCTTGGCGTAGTGCTCGGGGGTGTCCTTCCACGATTTCCCCGCGCGGGCGGCCACGATGTCGAGGCTTGGGATGACGACGATGAGGCTGTCGTAGAGGCCCCACGACCAGAAGGCGTCGCGGGGCACGTCCTTGAGCATGCCGTCGGCATTGTTCCACCAGAGGTAGCCGTAGTGGTCCGAGGCCTTGCCATAGGTGTTGGGGTCCACGGTGGGCCGGCCGCGGAGGGCGTCGGGCAGCCTGCCGCAGGGGGCAACGTAGTCCTCGGGGAGCAGTTGCTTGTCCTGCCAGCGGCCGCGGCGCAGGAAGAGGTAGCCGAAGCGGGCCATGGCGTCCACGTTGGCGTGGATGCCTGCGCCGAACTCGCGCCGCGCGATGCCGTTGATCTCCCTGGGGCGGTAGGCGTTGGGCCGCCACGTGAGGTCGGCCGGCTTGATGCCGATGGGGGTGAAGATGCGCTCGAACATCAGGGCGTTGAGGTCCTGCCTATAGGCCAGCGTGATGCACTCGGCGAGCCAGTTCGGGCCGCTGTCGCTGTAGGCCCATCGGGTGCCCGGCTCGAAGAGCATCCTGGCGGTGCCGCCGGGCTTCTCGAAGCCGGCCGTCTGCACCAGCAGGTGGCGGATGGTGATCTTGTCGAGCCAGCCGGGCTGGGCGTTGGCGTCCTTCCCCTCGCCGAGGGTGGGGTGGTAGAGGCGGGCCTTGTCGTCGAGGCTCTTGATCTTGCCGTCCTTGAGCGCGAGGCCGAGCGCCGCGGCGCCGAAGGACTTTGTGGTGGATTTCAGGTCGTAGCGGGCGCGCAGGTCGCCCCAGTGCATGACGAGGCGTCCGTGGCGGATGATCATCCCCGAGCCGTCGCCCGTGAGCGCGTAGTCGCGGGCCTGGACGAGCTTCGCGGCCTCCAGGCCGGCCTCGTCCGGCGCCGCCTTCGGCCAGTGAGGCATGGGCCACAGGGCTTCGGCGGCCGAGGCCACGGCAAGGAAGAGAAGAAGCATGGGCAGCAGTCTCATGGCCTTTCCTTCACTGCCCCCACAAGGAGCTTGAGGGCCTCGTTCTCCGCCTCGCGGCTCCTCACGGCCGCGTCGTTCCAGCTAAGGGCGATGTCGAGGCTTGGGATGACGATCATGGCCCTTGGGCCGCCGTGGCCGAAGGCGCCGAAGGCGTCGGGCGGGGCGTCGGGCCAGTGCCGCTCGCCGAGGCGGTCCACTCCGTTGGTCCACCAGAGGAAGCTGTAGGAGCCGAGGTGGTCGCACTGGTCGTCGGGCAGGTTTGCGGAGCCGAGGGTGCGTTGGTCGGCGAGCATCTGTGCGGCGCGGCCCTTCGTGCGGGGGAAGTTGCTGGAAAGGGGACTTGACACGGCCATTGTCGCGAGCTCAGCGTCGAGGAGCTGCTTGCCACTCCAGCGGCCTTTGCGGAGGTAGAGGAGGCCGAAGCGGCAGAAGTCGCGGGGCGAGACGGCGACGCGGCCTGGGCGGTCCTTCGGGCCGAAGGCCATCAGGGTCGGCTTGTCCTCGCACTGGAGCGGGTCGGCCACGAGAGGATACAAGACCTTGGGAACGTCCCAAGTTCTTGAGCCTCCCCGGGCGACGCTCTCCGCGCCGCGGGAACGCAAAGGCAAACTCGCGTCTGGGGGACCAGTCCCCCAGACCCCCTGGGATTTATCGCATTCGGCCACCGGCACGTCTCCTGGAGGCCAGCGCGGCCATTTTCCTGTTGGGGTGCCGGCGGCCCGAAAGCGGAAAATCCTGGGGGTTCGGGGGCAAAGCCCCCGACGCACCGGCCGCAGGCACACCCACGATCTCAAGGACTTGGGACGCTGTCAAGAAACTGGAGAGATCCCGGGCGGGAACCGTGGCGCGAGCGTCGGGTATGGACTACAACACGACGCCGCCTTGTGGCACCGTGCGGGTGTACGACTCAGCGAGCCGGGCATTGGACATCCGTGGCTTCTATCTGTTCGTCTGCCAGGAAGCGCTGAAGGATACGCCCCAGCAGTTCCGGCTCTCGGCGCTTGCCCTGTGCGACGGGAACGTTCTCAACGCGGACTTCGCCTACTACCTCTCGATTGTTGGCCTTCGGACCAAGCAGGTGCGGCTGGGGACCTATGGCAACGGAGCCAATCGCACCCGGCCAATGCTCATCTTCGCCAATCCCCTCGGCGTATCGGCGCTTGACCACCACGCCACGCTAGTCCACGGGAGAGCCGACTTGCAGGCGGAGAACGCTCGACTTCGACGGGTCGGGGTGATTCGCCGAACCAATCGCGCCGGCGGAACCGATCAGTTCCACTGCTATCGCCTCGATGCGGACCAGCGAGAGGACAGAGGGTCCTTTGACCTCCTCGATCCTTTCCCTACGCTGTCCCGCACGGAAGCCACGCAACCCCGGGGACGCTTCCGAATCAACATCGAACCGAAGGACTGAGGCTCACCAGAGCGCGAGCTGCGCGTCCCTAGTTACCTCAGGGTGGTTGGTCTTGGTCATCGGCTGTTGGTTTGCGTGCAGGTCGCCGATCGCGTGCTCAATCTGAGCCTCGGCAAGGTCCAGATATCGTTTGGCCTCATCCAGCGATGGGTGCCAGGAGAGCTGCTTCACCAGTTGGGCCATGATGACCACGCGGACGTCGTTGCGGCTAAGGAGCCTCCCGACGCCATTCAAGCGGTCAAGCTGTGCATGGGCCTCCCTCAGGGCAATATCGAGAGCACCCCGCAACGGCGTTGGTTCGGTCGCCGCACTGTCGCGCTTGCGGCACACGAGGATCACGTCGAGGTCAATCGGCTCCTTGGCCTGGCGCTTGGGAGCCGCCACCGACATCTCGGCCTTGATGGGGTGGGCGGCGACGATGCGGAAGCCCGCTCCAACCGTTGCGTCCAGGATCGAGCTCCAGCCCTCCGCGCGCGAATGGTGGTAGGTGAAGACTAGAAGGCCATCGCGGCGCAGAACCCTGTTGCACTCCCCCCAAACACCGCGGAGGCGCTCAGTGAAGGTCGTGGGATCGCTTTGCTGAACTTCGGCCGGCGAGCGGGTGCTCTCCGCCGCGTGATGAGCGTTCGTGCCCAAGATGTGACGTTGCCAGACGTAGAAGAAGTCGGCCAGTTGGGAGTAATGCACGTTATCGAAGAAAGGCGGGTCGGTGACCACGGCGTCCATACTCTCAGAGGCCAGGTCCGTCCTCGCGGAATCGCCGCACGAGAGATAGACCTGCTTGCCACCCTGGAACTCAGCGAAGGTAGCCGCGACGTCATGGCCCAGCGGGGCGGACAGGCCGTAGACTTTGCGGCTGACAGGTCTGCCGTTCCTGTGGGTCACGAGAATCTCAAAAGGGTTCTCGCAGTAGTCCAGAGCGCGGAGCAGACGAGACTGAAAAAGGGTCGAGAAGGAGCCGGAGCTCCGAGGGGTCCCCCACACGTTGGCCTCAAGCGGGGTGCGCTCGGGCTTCAGGATGTGGTGGGCGAACATGTGCCTGACGGCGCCGGTTCCCTCGCCCTTGAAGGAGGCGAACATGTTATTGAACTCAAGGACGCCGGAGAAGAGGCAGGTGAAGAGCTCGCGGAGGGGTTGTTCGGGAATGGCGCGGATTCGCTCGGCCAGCAGGCTCAGGCAGAACAGTTGGCGGTCGTTGAACATCTGATGCCAGTGGGTGTAGCAGTAGTTGAGCACCTGGTCCGTGTTGTAGCCCGGCTGGATGCGGACAACCGGGTAGGCGTGGTCGCGCTTCCGGAGCGCCTCAGATGCGTTGTGGTACAGTTCCAGATCGTGCTCGTCAGCCGTCAGGTACTCCTTGGCGCCGTTCGGCATGAGCACCATCTTTGCGTACAAGCGGTGATCCGGCGGCGCCCCAACCTTCTGGATCGCCTTCGCGATCGCAAAGCTCTCCCGGCACGCCGGGCAGGTGGCGGTTGCACCTCTGGCGGGACCGGTCTGTGGGTCGTAGGGCCCCTGACACGCCGAGCATATCGCGCGTTCTGCGTCGCGTCGCAGGCTGTTGATCGCGCCGCAGTGGGGACAGGTGGCCCTTGCTTCCGAGCTATGGTTTGGCGCGGCATGTTGCATGAAGATGCGGGACGAGAAGAGGTCTACCGCTTCACGACATTCGGGGCAGCGCGCCACCTTCACCCAGAAGTAATAGAGAACGTCGGCCGTGCGCGCCCCTGACAGACGAGCCCGGTAGAGGCACCAGAGCGCCGGCGCCACGTCGTGCTCGATCTCACGAAATATCTGGAGGACCTTCGTTCGCGAATGAGCGCTCAGGGCATTGCGGACGACGAAGTGGGCGACGGGATTGATGTCGCGGCCGATGGCGCGGGCGCCCAGCTTGAGGGCCTCGCCCAGCGTCGTCCCGCTCCCCATAAAGGGATCGAACACCACAGCCCCAGCAATCCGCGAGGGTTGGTAGAACATCTCGAGGACATTCGACCCCCTGGGGGCGAACGTCCCGAGTAGTATCGCCCGGAACACCGAACCGAGGCGCTGCGCCCACCACTTGTGGATGTGGTAGACGGGTCGGTTTAGCTCCTTGCGCCAGCTCTCAAGCTCGGCGATCTCGCTCAGGTACTCGAAGGGAAATGTCGGGTCCTCAATCGCCCGAGTCCCCGCGAACGCAAGAACGGTTCGCCCGTACGACGGTTGCGCCTCCGCCACGGATTCTGAGAGCGCAGCCCGAAGCCGCTTGGCCGCCAGCGAAGGTGATGCCCCAATCGCTTCCTGCCAACCCGGGGGCACGCGGCCCGCCAGAAGGAACAACTCCTCGGATTCCACACCCAGTGCCGCGGCCACTGCTTTCACCAGCGCGTCAGAGGGTGGGACCAGGCCCCGCTCCACCCTCGAGAGGTACGAGGGATTCGTTCGCGCGGCCTCTGCTACCTTCCGCAGCGACAGGCCGGCTCCCTGCCTGAGATCACGGATATACTTGCCAAGCTCCATGGCTGTATCTTACCGGCCGTTGACCGTTTTGTCAACAGCAATGGACTGGTTTTTTCATCCTGTTTCGGGTATGGTATACGCGTGTGGCCATCTTCTCAGTGAGGAAGGAGTACGGCGATGAACGAGCGGTTTCGGCGGCGGGAGTTCTTCCAGAGGAGCGCGCTCGCGGGCGCGGGGCTGTGGGTGCTCCGCGGCGGGCTCCTCGCGGGGGAGAGGGCGCCGAGCGAGAAGCTCAACGTCGGCGTCGCTGGCGTCGGCGGTCGCGGCGGCGGGAACATGGGGGCGGTGGCCGGCGAGAACATCGTGGCGCTCTGCGACGTTGACGAGCGCCGCCTCGCCGAGGCCGCAAAACGCTTCCCCAACGCGAAGACCTACCACGACTGGCGCAAGATGCTCGACCAGCCCGGCCTCGAAGCCGTCGTCTGCTCCACCACCGAGCACACCCACGCCCCCGTCATCCTCGGCGCGCTCAAGCGCGCCCTCCACGTCTACTGCGAGAAGCCCATCGCCCACACGCCGGAGGAGGCGCAACTCGTCCGCAAGGCCTACCTCAAGCTCAAGGGCAAAGTGTCCACCCAGCAGGGCACGCAAATCCACGCGGGCGACAACTTCCGCCGCGTCGTCGAGCTCATCCAGGCCGGAGCAATCGGCGCCGTCCGCGAAGTCCACAACTGGTGCAACCGCGTCCCCCTCGGCCCCCGCGAGCGGCCGAAGGACCCCCACCCCGTCCCCCCCTACCTCCACTGGGACCTCTGGCTCGGCCCCGCCCCCGAACGCCCCTACCACCCGACCTACTTCGCC
>Ga0194125_10013150_pt1 | contig 10794 bp, 10 predicted proteins | sample TA2KigC250mmetaG_FD_148626 | JGI IMG/M metagenome (GOLD analysis project Ga0194125, IMG submission 148626) | Freshwater microbial communities from Lake Tanganyika, Tanzania - TA2015034 Kigoma Deep Cast 250m | ecosystem: Environmental > Aquatic > Freshwater > Lake | place: Tanzania: Lake... | reverse complement strand
ATCCCAGCGCGTCCGAGTAGCTGTCGGACTCGAGGTAGACATCCCCCAGGCGGATGGCGGTCAGCGCCGCCTCTCGCGCGCTGCGGGATGCCATGGCCTTGCGAAACGCCTCGAGCATCTCGCGTTCCGGCCTGTCGTCCGTTCTCTCTTCGGCCACGAGCCGACCCTCACGTCCCGCAGGTCAGACAGCGCCGAACTACCGCGGCGTGACCACGAAGATCACGAGGCCGCTGGCGAACCGGATCTCGATCCGCAGACCGAACGCGGGCACCGAGACGGCAGGTGCCGCCGCGCTCGGACGGGGCCCGTCGACCATCGGCCGGGGCGCCGTGCTGCCGCCGGGCGCCGTCGAGTTGCCCCAGCGGTCGTCATCACCGCTCGAGCCGCCTGACGACCCGCCTTCCTTGAACGTCGGTTCGCCGCCGACCTGCTCGTGGACCGCGGACACCTGCGCCTGCATCGCTGAGCCGGCCGGCGCGCAGAAGAGCGCCGCGCTCAGCGAGAACACCAGGAGCAGAGCCGCGAAACACCTCGCTCTCACGTTACTCCTCCCTGTAGCGAAACCCGAGGGGGTATCCAGTTCTGAATCGACATCCTGCAATCGCCGGGCTCATGAAGAACCACGCGATGACCGCCCGGCGGCGTCTCGCTGTACCATGGGGGGCGGGAAGGCCGGGACCTTCCACAGGGCCCATTCTAGCACGCGGCGTCGAGCCCGTCAACCTTCACGACGCGCGGCAGGAGGACTTGTCGGGAGTTTGCCTGAGGCGCCCGTTGAGCGCCGTTGACACGCGCCGTCGAGGCTGTCCTTGACGTACGCGATCAGCGGCTCCAGAAGCCGCTCGGCGGGGCGCTCACGAACCTCCGTCCATGTCATGTCGGCGAGCTTCACGTCGGCTCCTAGAGAAGGAAGTCGTCCATGTCGGGGGCCGGCCGCGGCGGGCGCACGACGACGGCCCCCCCTTCGTCGACCTCAGCCGCCTCCGTGGCCTTCACCGGCCGGACGCGGCGCGGCGCCCGCGGAGCGCCCCCGCGCCCGGCCCGGCCCTGCCCACCCGACCAGCCGGCGACGAGGTCGAGCAGCTCCCGCACCCGCGGGTCCGGCGCGTCCCGGTTCGCCTCATACCACACCCAGCGGCCGTCGCGCTCCTCGGTCGCCAGGCGAGCCTCTCTCAGCACTCTGAGATGGTAGGAGACCTGCGGCTGCGACAGCCCGAGCTCCGAGACGATCTGCGAGACGTTCTTCCGCGCGGTCAGGATCGCTCGGAGCACGCGCATCCGGGTCGGATCGCCGAGAAGGCGAAGAGTGTCCTGTGGGTCCGCCATGCGCCTCTCCCGCCCGTGCAGGCTCCGCCGCGAGACGAGAGCTAGCACCCCGAAGGCCGCGAGTCAAGTGGGTCGGGAGCTGGCCGCGACCAGCGCTTCCGATGCGCGCCCCTCCGCGGTACAATGGCCGGCCATGCGAGACGGCAAGTCAGAAGCGAGGGCGGCGAAGCCCGACCTCAAGGGCCTCTCGATCGACGAGATCGGGGCGCTGCTCGCCTCGCTCGGCGAACCGCCCTATCGCGCGAAGCAGGTTGCCGCCTGGATCTTCCCCCGCGACGCGCGCGACTTCTCGGGCATGACGGACCTTCCGCTCTCGCTGCGCGAGCGCCTCGCGGCGGAGAGCCGCATCTCCGGGAGCACGCTCGTCGCCTCCGCCGTGTCGCGCCTCGACGGCACGCGCAAGGTGCTCATCGAGTACGACGACGGCGGCCGCGTCGAGGCCGTCGCGCTGCACGACGAGGACCGCGCCACGGGCTGCGTCTCCACGCAGATCGGATGCCGCTTCGCGTGCTCGTTCTGCGCCACGGGCGGCATGGGATTCGTCCGCAGCCTCTCGGCGGGCGAGATCGTCGAACAGGTCCAGGCGCTCCGCAGGCTCATCGCGCCGGAGCGCCTCGACAACATCGTCTTCATGGGCATGGGCGAGCCGTTCGACAACTACGACGCCACGATGCGGGCGGTGCGCATCGCGAACGCGCCGTGGGGGCTCGGCATCGGCGCGCGCCGGATCACGGTCTCGACGGCTGGGGTCGTGCCGGGGATCGCGCGCTTCGCGGACGAGGGGCTGCAGGCGAACCTCGCCATCTCGCTCAACGCGCCGACCCAGGAGCTGCGCGCGCGCATCATGCCCATCGCCGATGCCTATCCGCTCAACGAGCTCATGGAGGCGCTCCGGGCGTACACGAAGAAGACCGGACGCCCGGTCACGCTCGAGTACGTGCTCCTCAGCGAGATCAACGACTCGCCCGAGATGGCCGACGCTCTGGGACGCCTCGCGAAGAGCCTCCTATGCAAGGTCAACCTCATCGGCTACAATGAGAGTCCGACCAGCGCGTTCTCCCCCCCCTCGGACAGGACCGTCGAGGCGTTCCTCGCGCGCCTGAGGAAGCGGTGCCCCACGGTGGTGCGCCGCGTGAGCCGGGGCGGCGACATCGCCGCCGGATGCGGGCAGCTGCGCGTGGAAGCAGGCGGGCGCGGCGAGAGGCCCGGGCGCGGGGGCCGCGCCCCTGAGGAGCGATGAGGAGCAGCGTGCGCGTTCCGCGTGTGTTCGTGGCCCTTCTGACAGCGATGTCGGTCGTGACCACCCCGGCGTCGGCCGATCAGATCAGGCCGGCTGATCTACGGTGGCTCGTGGACCGCGTCACGAGCGTCATGCCGCCCACCTGGAAGGTGGTGGCGGCGGACTCGATGCGCGCTCCGATCGGGTGGCAGGGCGAGACCGTCGGGCTCTGCGTCGAGATCGAGGACACCCGCACGAGGTTCTTCCACCCCCGGGGCTTCCACTACTACTCCTTCTATCGCGTGTGGCTCATGCCGCCGTCGTGGGCGGGCGAGATGAGGGAGACGCCGTACGTCGCCGACAGCGTGCCCGCCTACCTCCTCGGCGCCAGCGACGACTGGCTCGCGTTCTACCACACGGCGGGCGGGAACGTCTGGCACGACGGCCTCGCGTCGCTCTGCGCGGCGCTCGAGCTCGACCGCATCAGCTACCCCTCGCTGTCGAACCGGATCGTCGACCTCGGCGTGGAGGAGCGCCTCGTCGGCGCGGCGGGCGACAGCGCCGTCGCCTCCCCTCTCAACCCGCTCCGCATCCTCGGGCTCCTCGGCGCGGGCCCCAGCCTCTATCTCGAGTACGTCGTCCCCGAGCCGCAGGGCGAGGCCCCGGCGGTCGAGCTGTCGGACCTGACTGCGCAGCTCGCGGCGGCCGTCTTCAGCTCCCTTCCCGAGATCGAGTCCCTCTACCTTCGGCGTTGCGCGTCCGACAGCTTCACTGATACCATCCTCCAGCGCGACTAGCCGCGCGGACACCAGGGAACTCCCCCGCAGGGACGCAGCGCGGCCTGCGCTCGAGGTTCTCATGAGCACGCGCACCGTGGCCCTTGTGACACTCGTTCTCGCTGCGCTCATCGCCCCCTTCCCATCGGCCGCCCACGCCGGTTCCGACGACGAGCAGGAGCCCTTCCTCACGATCGCCGCGACCGAGGCGGCCCGCTGGTGCAGCGACGACTTCGGATGCGTGGAGCCCGCCGCCGACGTCTACTACAACCGCGTGGACGGCCTCCTCTTCTTCATGGGCGCCCGGTACCGCTCCGAGAGCCACCTGCACCCCAGGCTCAGGGCCGTGGCGGGATGGCAGTCGGCGCGAAGCGGCTCCGCCTACGAGATCGACGTGGAGCAGCCGCTCTTCGGCCAGGACAGCTTCTCGTTCGGCGTGTCGCTCTACGACCGCACGGCCTTCTCCTGCGAGGACGCCGAGAACATCACGAGCATCGAGAACAGCCTCTACGCCGTCCTTCTCCGACAGGAGCAGCGCGACTACTACCGCGAGGAAGGCTACACGGTCTTCGCCCGCCAGCGGATGGGGCGGCGCCTCCGACTGGCCGTCGAGTACCACGACGCCGCGCTGTCGTCGCTGTCCACGAGGCAGGACGTGTGGAGCCTCTTCCGGCAGGGCGCGGACTGGCGCGAGAACCCGCCGCTCCGCGTGGGGATCGAAGGCGGCGAGCGCGAGTTCGAGGGTCGCACGAACCTGCTCGAGGTCACGCTCACCTACGACGGCCGCGAGGGGCTCGACCGCCGCGGCGCCTTCGCCCGCGCCCGCGTCGAGGACGCCCGCGACAGAGGCAACGGCGGCCACGAGTACCGGAGGATCTCGTTCGACGGCAGTCGGCGGATGCGGATCACGGACACGCAGGCGCTCACGCTCCGCGGCGCGTGGGGCGTCGGAAGCGGGACGGACTTCCCGTCGCACAGGCTCTTCTACCTCGGCGGCCTCGGGACGCTGCGCGGCTATCCCTACCGCGCCTACGAGGCGAAGAACCTCGCGTTCGTGTCCGCCGAGTACGCCGTGAGGATCCGGCCCGAACTCGAGATCATCTACTTCCTCGACTCGGGCGAGGTCTGGAACAACACGACGGGGTTCGACTGGGAAGAGCACAAGACGAACATCGGCATCGGCCTTCGGGTCGACGTGCCGGGCATCGGCGACATCAGGCTCGACGCGGCGCGGCCGACGACGACGGAGAACGTGGACACGGTCGTGAGCCTCAGACTGGTGTACCCTTCGTAGGGGCGTTGGTCCTGCTGCGGCCCCGCCGGGGAAGCGGCGCGGCGCTCGGGATCGGCGCAGTCAGTTCCACTCAACAGCGCGGCGAACATGGGGAGGCAGGAGATGCGGACGCTGCTCGTTACGGCGGCGGTGGTTATGGTGTGCTCGGGGGCTGGCGCCCAGTGGGTGTCCGATCCGTGGCTGCGTGGCGCGAGTTCCGTCGCGCTCAACGACGACGCCACGGCGGTCTTCCTCAATCCCGCCGGCCTCGGTCTCTTCAGCGACGAGGTCGGCAGCTACTCCGAGCTCGAGATGGCCGGCGAGGACGTCTCCGGAGCGCGCGTCGGCCTCAAGCTGGGCTCGCTCGGGCTGGGCTTCGACCGGCGGTACCTGTGGGAGCCGACGGAGGAACCGGGCATCGCGCCGGGGCGGAACGCCGTCGACACGTACACCCTCGGCACGGCGTTCGGCGACCCGAGGAGGTGGAGCCTCGGCGTCGGCCACCGCTGGCTGCGCTCGCAGTTCGGCGCGAAGCAGAGGGCGACGATGTGGGACGTCGGCCTCATGGTCCGGCCGACGAACTTCGTCTCGGTCGGCGCGGTCGCCAGGAACCTCGGCGAGACGGAGTTCGGCGCGGTCGCGCCGGAGGACGCGCGCGGTCGCGCCGGCAGCGCCGCGCGGACGACGTACTCGGCGGGCGTGGCCCTGCGCCCTGCGGGCAACCGGCTCACGCTCATGGCCGACGCGAGCCTCCCGCGCGGCGCCGAGCTCCGGGACGCCGCGTACACGGCGGGGGCGGAGGCCGAGCTTATGGACGGCCTCGTGCTCCGCGGCTCGATCCTGACGTACCCGAGCGGGGACGACCGGGACAGCGAGGTGAGCGTCGGGCTGTGGCTCAACATGACCCACGCAGGCGCCGGCGCGTCCCTCAGGACGCTCGACGGGGCACTCCACGACGTCATGGCCTACGGGGTCTCGACGAGCGCGGAGCGCATGCGAAGCGTCGTCAAGGGGCAGGGCGGCGTCGTCGAGATCAAGGTCGGGGGGCGCCTGTCGGACTCCGAGGGCGGCTGGAGCCTCCTCGGCTCGTCCACGACGAGCGCGCGGCGGGTCGCGCGGGACATCCGGAAGGCGGCGAAGGAGAGCTCCGTCGCCTGCATCCTGCTTCGCGTCAGGCCGATCGCTCCGGGGTTCCTCGGCGGCCCGTCGGCGCTGGCGCAGGAGATCCGCGACGAGGTCCTGCGGGCGAGGAAGGTCCACGGGAAGAAGGTCGTGGCCTTCCTCGAGTACGGGGCGTCGAGCGCCGACTACCACATCGCCACGGCCGCCGACGTCGTCCTGATGCACCCCTCGGCCGTGGTCATCGGGCTTTCGAACTACACGACGGTGATGCGCTACACGGGAACGACGGAGAAGATCGGCATCGAGTGGGACTACGTATCGGCCGGCAAGTACAAGAGCACGTTCCACTCGATCGGCGCCGGCCCGCTCACGGACGAGCAGCGCGTGGAGGTCCAGGGCCTCGTGGACGACGTGTACGCCGAGATCGTGCGCGCGGTCGTCGAAGGCCGGGGACTCTCGCGCGAGCAGGCGGAGACGGTGTGCGACGGCAGGATGTTCTACGGGCCGCAGGCCGTCGAGGCGGGGCTCGTGGACTCGCTGGCGTTCTGGGAGGACGCCAAGGCGGCCGCCGTGCGGCTCGCCGGGCGCACGCCGCCCGACGAGCCCGACGGCATCGCCACACAGAGCGTCTCCGACTGGCGCGACAAGGTCTACGACTGGCGCCCCGGCCCTACGATCGCGGTCGTCGGGGCGTACGGCAGCATCGACGTGGGCAAGGGCGGCCACGACCCCGTCTGGGGCGGCGAGTCCATCGGCTCCGAGACGCTCGTCGCGGCCCTGGCGCGCGCGAGGCGTGACCCGAGGGTCAAGGCCGTCGTGCTCCGCGTCGACAGCGGCGGCGGGAGCGCGCTCGCCTCCGACATCATCTGGAAGGAGACGCTGCGCGTCGCCGCGAAGAAGCCGCTCATCGTCTCGATGGCCGACGTGGCGGCCTCGGGCGGCTACTACATCGCCTGCGCGGCGGAGCGGATCTTCGTTGACCCGCTCACCATCACGGGCAGCATCGGCGTCGTGAGCATGAAGCAGTCGCTCGCCGGCCTCTACGAGAAGATCGACGCGACCCACGAGACCTTCAAGCGCGGCGAGTACGCCGACATGTGGTCCACGACGCGCCGCGCGACCAAGGAGGAGCTTGCCATGGCGGACGATCTCATCGGCCGCCACTACGACGACTTCGTCGCCAAGGTCGCCTCCGGAAGGAAGATTGACGAAGGGCGAGTCCGCGAGATCGGCCAGGGCCGCGTCTACACCGGCAACCAGGCCGTGGCCATCGGGCTTGCCGACCAGCTTGGGGGCCTCTCGGAGGCCATCGACTACGCCTGCGAGCGCATCGGCGTCGAGCGCGACCGCGCGGCGGTCGTCGCGGTCAGGGAGAGCCCCTCGCTCCTCGACCTCCTGCTGAAGTCGGCGTCCGCGAAGCTCGGGCTCTCGAGGCTCCTCGGTCTCGGCGCCGTCGGGCCCGACGATCTCGTGCAGTTCAGGATGACCAGCCAGGCCCCGGTGCAGTAGAGGGGTCCCATGACGAAGGACGGCCGCCCGGAACCCGGAGGAACGCGCGCGGGTCCGACGAGGATCCGGGCGGCCGACGTCCTTCGCCCCACCTTCAAGCGCGCCTTCTGGCACATCTACGACCACCTCGGCACCCTCATCGTCGCCAATCTGCTCTGGTGCATCCTCTGCCTCGGAGTGGTCACCGCGCCGCCGGCGACCGCCGGGCTCTTCCGCCTCGCCCGCAGGATCGCCGCCGACGAGGACGCCCGCCTCGCCGACTTCTGGAACGGCTTCCGCCGCGACTTCCTCCGATCGATCAAGCTCGGCGCATTCACCGCCGGCTCCGCCGCCCTGCTCTGGTTCAACATCCGGTTCTACGGCCGGCTTCAGGGAGGCGCGGCGTTTGCCGGCACGGCGCTCGCCACACTCCTGGTCTGGTCGGCGGCCTTCTTCGCGCTCATGCACGTCCACCTGCATCCCCTGCTGAGCGCGGGTGACAGGCGCCTGCGGACCGCCCTCAGGAAGTCCGCCCTCCTCGTTCTCGACAACCCCGCGTTCAGCATCGCCATCGCGCTGCAGTCGGTCCTCATCGCCGCCCTGCTCGCCGTCAGCGGTGTGGGCCTTCTTCTCCTCGCCGGCAGCCTCATCGCCGTCATCCTCTCCACCGGGCACCGCGAGCTCCTCAAGAAGTACTTCCCGGGCTCCGACGCCGCCTCAGAGCCCCGCGAGACCCGCTCCTGGCGGGACCTCTGGAGGCCCTGGGAGAGCCAGAGGCCCCGCTGAGCGCCCCACCCTGAAGGACAAGCATCAATATTCTTGATCTTTGCATTGAATTCAGTTGACAACATGCAACCAGCAGCTTAATATTCGTGTCGTACACCTGCGAATGTGGGATCCGTTCCTGGAGTTCCTGAGACGAGGAGGGTGAGCATGATTCACAGGCAGCCGACGAGCTGCTCCGCGTGTGGCGGCGAGATGGTGGTCAGGGAACTCGAGTGCCCGGCGTGCGAGATCACGGTCCGGGGGCGCTTCGAGACCTGCGCGTTCTGCGCGCTCTCGCAGCAGCAGCTCGACCTCATCAAGATCTTCCTGAAGTCGCGCGGGAATATCAAGGAGGTCGAGCGCGAGATGGGCATCTCCTACCCCACGGTCCGCGCTCGACTCGAGGAGGTTGTGCGGGCGCTCGGGTTCGCCCCGGTACCCGAGGTGACGAAGGACATGAAGGCCGAGCTTCTGGCGAAGCTCGAAGCGGGAGAGATCGATGCAGACGAGTTCCTACGACGGCTGGCCGACGCGTCCGCTTAGGACGGGCATCTGCCCCACCCCGGAGCTGTGGACGACCATCCCCTGGAGTGAGGTCGGGTTGGGCGATCGGGCGCGCAGACCGACCATCAAGGCAAGGAGACACGACATGGAGACCGAGAAGCTCAGGATCCTCAAGATGCTCGAGGACAAGAAGATCACGGCCGACGAGGCCGCGAAGCTCATCGACGCCCTGGACCGCGCCGACTCGCGCCCCTCGGAGCGCGAGCTCAAGCGCCGCTGGATCCACGTCAAGGTGGAGCAGGACGGCGACGAGACCGTGAACATCCGAGTGCCGCTGGCGCTCCTCAAGCTCGGGTTCAAGTTGGCGCCGCATGCCCTTGCCGCCGGGGCCCGGAGGAGCGAGCGCCGCGCGGAGATGGCCAAGGAGAGGGCGGAACGGGCCATGGAGAAGGCCGAGCGGATCAAGGAGAAGGTCCGCCGGAAGCTGCAGGAGAAGCTCGGGCCCGACGCCGATGTCGAGGAGCTGACGGGCGCGTTCACCGAGGGGCTCGAGGGCCTGCACGAGGAGCACGCCGGGCCGCACGCGCTCTTCGGGCACAACGGGCTCGCGGGGCTCGACCTGGACATCGAGCAGATCATCAAGATGGCGCAGGAGGACGGGTTCGACGGCAAGATCCTCGACGTCTACGACGACGAGGAGGACAAGAGGGTCACGATCAGGCTGGAATAGGCGGGCGGGTCTCAGCCGCAGCTGCAGGACTTGCACGACGAGGCGGAGCACGACTCGCAGGCGCCGCCGGCGCCGCCGGCCACGCGGGACATGAGCGGCCTCGACCTCTTCGAGCCGCAGGACGGGCACCTGTGGGGCTTGCCCCGGTCCTCGAACGACTCGAGCTCCTCGAAGCGCGACCCGCAGGCCCTGCATTCGTACTCGTACAGAGGCATCGCCAGCATCATAGCGCCTCCCCCGCCCTCGGTCAAGCCGGCGCCCGGCAGGTGTTTCCCACTTGACGGGCGCTCGGCGCGCCCCCTACCATCCTCGCCACGTGCACCCCAACGGGGAGTTCCCACGATGCGCCTCGGAGACAGCATGGTGACCATCGCAGACGTGTTCGCCCGGGAGATCCTCGACTCGCGCGGCAACCCGACGGTCGAGGTGGACGTGACGCTCGAGTCGGGCGTCGTGGGCAGGGCCGCGGTCCCGTCCGGCGCCTCGACCGGCACGCACGAGGCCGTCGAGCTCCGGGACGGCGACGAGAAGCGCTACGGCGGGAAGGGCGTCCAGAAGGCAGTGGCGAACGTCAACGAGACCATCGCCCCGGAGATCATCGGCCTCGAGGCCGACGAGCAGCCCGACATCGACGGCATCCTCCTCGAGCTGGACGGCACGGAGAACAAGGCGTCGCTCGGGGCGAACGCGATCCTCGGCGTGTCGCTCGCCTGCGCGCGGGCCGCGGCGGTCGCGCTCGACATCCCGCTCTACCGCCACATCGGCGGCGTGAACGCGCGGACCCTCCCCGTCCCGCTCATGAACGTCCTCAACGGCGGAAAGCACGCGGACAACAACCTCGACATCCAGGAGTTCATGATCGTTCCGGCAGGCGCCCCGTCCTTCACCGAGGCCATTCGCATGGGCGCGGAGGTCTTCCACGCGCTCCGCAGCGTGCTCAAGTCGCAGGGGCTTTCCGTCGCCGTGGGCGACGAAGGCGGGTTCGCGCCGAACCTCGGCTCGAACGAGGAGGCCCTGGGCGCCGTCGTCCGGGCCATCGACAAGGCGGGCTACGAGCCCGGCAAGGACGTCTTCCTCGCGCTCGACCCGGCCGCGAGCGAGTTCTACAAGGACGGAAGGTACGTCTTCGCGGCCGAGAAGAAGAGCCGCACGAGCGAGGAGATGGTCGAGTACTACGCCGAACTCGTGGAGCGCTATCCCATCGTCTCCATCGAGGACGGCCTGGCCGAGGACGACTGGCGGGGCTGGGTTCGGCTGACCGAGCAGCTCGGCGGCGACATCCAGATCGTGGGCGACGACATCTTCGTGACCAACCCCGACCGCCTCGCCCGCGGCATCGAAGAGGGCGCGGCGAACTCGATCCTGATCAAGCTGAACCAGATCGGGACGCTCACCGAGACGCTCGACACGGTCGCGATGGCGCACCGGAGCGGGCTCACGACGGTCATCTCGCACCGCTCGGGCGAGACCGAGGACTCGATCATCGCCGACGTCGCCGTCGCGGTGAACGCGGGGCAGATCAAGAGCGGAAGCGCGTCGAGGACGGACCGCCTCTGCAAGTACAACCAGCTCATCCGCATCGAGGAGGAGC
>Ga0194125_10013148_pt1 | contig 10795 bp, 11 predicted proteins | sample TA2KigC250mmetaG_FD_148626 | JGI IMG/M metagenome (GOLD analysis project Ga0194125, IMG submission 148626) | Freshwater microbial communities from Lake Tanganyika, Tanzania - TA2015034 Kigoma Deep Cast 250m | ecosystem: Environmental > Aquatic > Freshwater > Lake | place: Tanzania: Lake... | reverse complement strand
CGCGAATCATCATCTGACGCCGGGTTGTGTTCAACGCGGCGTAGCGGGCCTCGGCGTGCTCTTCCGCGCCCCCGATCTTGATGGCCTGCACCCCCGCGAACAACTCGGCCAGGAAGCCGGTCACCGCGTCGGACGCCAGCCCTTTGAGGCGTTGGTAGCGAAATATCAAGTCGCCGCTGTCGGCCTGTCTGCCTGGAATGTTGACTTTTCCCGGACCGTCGCATAGAATCGGCCTGGTTGTCGCCATGGCGCGGGCGGGTCTTTGTCGGAAGCGCCACATCGGTGTATAATTGCACCAGAGCTGACGCCTGGCACAGCTTGAGATCCCGCAAGGAGCTATTTGCTTGCACGACCGATCTGATTTGCTGCTTCCCCGCGACCGCTATTTCGGCCCTGAGCCGCGGCAGCGGGAGATCGCCCAACATCTGTATACGGAGGTGGCGGGCCTGCCCCTGGTCTGTCCCCACGGACACGTTGACCCACGCATGTTCGCCGATCCGGACTACTCCTTCGGCAGCCCGGCCGATCTCCTGATCATTCCCGATCACTACGTTTTTCGGATGCTCTATTCCCAGGGCGTGGGGCTGGAGGCGCTCGGGGTGCCGCTGCGCCAGACCTTTGAGGTTTCCGAAACCTCAAAGGTCTCTCTTGAGACCGACCACCGCACGATCTGGCAGACCTTCGCCGATCGCTTCTATCTTTTCCGCGCCACGCCCACCGGCATGTGGCTGACGCAGGAGCTGGTCGAGGTCTTTGGCGTCCAGGAGAAGCTCACCGGCGACTCCGCGCAGCGCATCTACGACCAGATCGCGGACTGCCTGGTGCGCCCCGAGTTCCGGCCGCGCGCCCTCTTCGAGCGCTTCAACATCGAGGTGCTGGCGACCACCGACGCGGCGACCGATCCGTTGGCGCATCACCAGGCGCTGGCCGCGTCCTCCTGGTCCGGCCGGATCATTCCCACCTTGCGGCCCGATGCGGTTGTCAACCTTCATGCGCCGGGCTGGCGACAAAATGTGGCTGCACTGGCCGCGGTCAGCGGCATCGAGACCGGCAGCTACCGGGGTTTCATACAGGCGCTGGAGGATCGCCGGGCCTATTTCAAGAGCCTGGGCGCGGCCGCGACCGATCACGCCGCGCTCACGCCCTATACCGCCGAGCTGTCCGACGCCGAGGCCGAGACGATCTTCGGCCGCGGTCTGGCCGGTCGGGCCACGGCCGACGACGCCGTGCGTTTCGCCGGCCACATGCTGATGGAGATGGCGCGCATGAGCATCGAGGATGGGCTGGTGATGCAGCTTCATCCCGGCTCGTTCCGCAACCACAACGTCGAGGTGTTTGCCCGACACGGCCTCGACAAGGGCGCCGACATCCCCATCGCTACCGAGTACACGCGTAATCTGAAGCCGTTGCTCGACAAATATGGTCGTGATGCACGGCTGCGGTTGATCCTCTTCACCCTGGACGAGACCACCTACAGCCGCGAGCTCGCGCCGCTGGCGGGTCACTACCCCGCGCTCAGGCTCGGCCCGCCCTGGTGGTTCTTCGACAGTCTGAACGGTATGACGCGCTACCTCGACCAGGTGGTGGAGACCGCAGGGCTCTACAACACCGCAGGCTTCAACGACGATACCCGCGCATTTCCCTCGATCCCGGCCCGTCACGACCTGTGGCGGCGCGCCAGCGTCAACTGGCTGGCCGGCCTGGTCGTGCGCGGCATCGTGGACCTGTGCGATGCCGAAGACATGGCGCACGACATGGCCTATCGCCTGGCGAAACAGGCATATCGGTTGTGAGGGCGGCAGATGGCAGATGGCAAACCTGTCCTGAGCGTAGTCGAAGGATGGCAGATGAAGGAACGTTACCATGAACGACCCGACTCTCAACCTTAACCTCAACCTTAACCTTGACCTCAACCTCCTCCCCTCCTCCATCGCCGCGACGGCCGAGGCTGGGTTCGGGCTGGCGAGGACCGATGCGGGGCTGAGGCTGGCAGTGCTGGCGCCGATGACAGGCGGCCGGCAGGAGGCTGCCGCGGCGCTGCTGGCCGATTTCGAGGGGGAGACGAGCGAGCAAGCGGGCAAGACATTGCTCCTCGGCCCCACCAGCCCGCGCAACGCGGCCGCGCTGCGCCGCCATTTGCCGTGGCTGCGACCACAGCCTTTGGGCCTGCGCACCTCTGCGGGCCTGGGCGACCGGCTCGGGCTGGCGACGCCCGGTCACGTGCAGGCGGTGCGCGCGGCGGGCGGCGGCATCGCGCCGATCTTCGCGCAGCAATCCATCCGCGAGATGACGCGCACCGGCCGTACGCCGCAGCAAGTGATGGACGATGCGACCTGGGGCGTCTTTCAGGAGGGCTGGCAGGCGGGCGTGGGCGCGGACGCGGATCACCTCAAGACGACGGCCGACATTGATGTGTGCGCCGCGGCCGGCTTCACCTTCTTCACCATTGATCCCGGCGAGCACGTGGATGGCGCGGCCGATGCAGATGATGCGGTCACGCTGGGCCGCAAGTACGATGCGCTGCCCTGGCTGAGCCTGGAGACCAGCGCCTCAGCCCTGCGGACGGCCTATGTCGGCAAATGGCTGGAGATCGAAGGTCAAGAAATCGCCTTCGACGACGAGACGTTAGTGCGCGCCGCGGTGAAGTATGGCCGCGCGGTGATGCATGTGGCCGCGATGTACCGGCATTTGACCTCACTCCTCACCCCCTTCGCCCCCTCTCCCCTCTCCTGTAAGGAGAGGGGAGAGGGGGTTGGGGGGAGCGGGGCGAGGTTTGAGCTTGAAGTCTCCGTAGACGAGACCGACACCCCGACCACCCATGCCGAACACCTCTTCATCGCTCGCGAGCTGCGCAGGTTGGGCGTCATGTGGGTCAGCCTGGCCCCGCGCTATGTCGGCCGGTTCGAGAAAGGGGTGGACTACATCGGCGATCTGGCGACGCTGGAGGCCGACCTGGCAGGACACGCGGCCATCGCGCACAGCCTGGGACCCTACAAGCTCAGCCTGCACTCCGGCTCCGACAAGTTCAGCGTCTACCCGCTCGCGGCCCGGCAGACGCGAGGTTCGGTGCACCTCAAGACGGCCGGCACGAGCTATCTGGAGGCGCTGCGCACCGTCGCCGACCTCGATCCAGCCCTTTTCCGCGAAATCTACGAGTTTGCCAGGGCGCGTTACGAGACAGATAAAGCGAGCTACCACGTCTCCGCGCAGTTGGCTCGCACGCCTGCGCCCGCGGCGCTGGCGGACCGCGATCTGGCGGGCTTGCTCGATCAGTTCGACGCACGGCAGGTGTTTCACGTCACGTTCGGCTCGGTGTTGCGCGAGCGCAGGGCCGATGGCCGGCCGCTGTTCTACGACCGCCTGATGGGGCTTCTGCGCGACCACCCGGACGCCTACGCCGCCCATCTGAAGGCGCACTTCCTGAAGCACCTCTTACCGTTCGTTGCACGGGCTTGATCGCCCCACCCTTTCTTGGAAGGACTTGACCGATGGATCTGCATGAAATCACCCTGACTTATGACTTCTCCGGCCGCACCGTCATCATCACCGGCGGCGCGGGCATCTTGGGCGGCGAGATGGCCTGCGCGCTGGTGGGCTGCGGCGCGAATGTGGCGATCCTCGACCGCGATCCCAAGCTCGCCGACCGGCTGATCGAGCGCATCAAGATGATGGAGAAACCCGGCATCGGCCGCGCCGCGGTGGTCTACGCGGACGTGTTGCAGCGCGACACGTTGCTGCAGGCCGAGGAGGTGATCCGCCGGGAGTTCGGCGCGGCCGATGCGCTGATCAACGCGGCCGGCGGCAACAAACCCCAGGCGACCACCAGCGCGGACCTGAGCTTCTTCGACGTGCCCGCGGACGCGCTGCGCTTCGTGTTCGATCTGAACATGCTCGGCACGGTGATCCCCTGCCAGGTGTTCGGACAGGGGATGGTGGAGCGCGGTGAGGGGGTGATCCTGAACATCTCCTCGATGAGCGCGTATCGGCCGCTCACGCGCGTCGCGGCCTATTGCGCGGCCAAGGCCGGCGTCAGCAACTTCACGCAATGGCTGGCGGTTCACATGGCGCAGACCTATTCCCCGCGCATCCGCGTCAATGCGCTTGCGCCTGGCTTCTTTCTGACCGAGCAGAACCGTTTCCTGCTCACCGATAGGGAGACCGGCGAGTTGACCGCGCGCGGTCGTGCGATCATCGAGCACACGCCAATGGGCCGCTTCGGCGTGCCCGAGGACTTGCTCGGCGCGGTGTTGTGGCTGCTCTCGCCCGCCTCGGCCTTCGTCACCGGCGTGGTGTTGCCGATTGACGGCGGGTTCGCGGCGTTCAGTGGGGTGTAGAGATAGCAAATGGCAAATCGTCGCCACGGTGCAAACTGCCATCTGTAGCTTGCCCGTTTGAAAAAGGAGTGAACCGAAGTGAAAGTTCTCGTCTACCGACCGGCGGAGGTCATTTTCCCGCGCACCACACGCTTCGAAGCGCGCGTCGACGATGCGCTCGGCGAGCCGCTAGACGGCATCGTGGTTGTGGAGGGCCAGGCCAAACTGCTACGCGACAGGCGGGCCAAAGATCTGCCGCTCTACCGCGACGTCCGCACCCAGCCGCTGCAAGATGTCGCCATCAAACTCATTCCGTACTCCGCCTGGGACAACCGCGGTAAGTCCGAGATGACCGTCTGGATGCCGATGGCATGGTGAGTCAGCCGAGGCACGGGCGCTGGAGGCGTATGGCGTCTTCTGAACTGTCTGCTACTGACCTTCGGCGGGCCCCGCATTCGGGGTGGAGGCTGCCAGGCGCGGTTTCGCCCAATGCCCATCGGCCGCGGCATGAGCGGCGCCAATCTGTGGGCCTGCAATGACCCGTTTGGGGCAAGTTGCCGGGGACTACCAGCACGGCGCGTTGATCGGAGTCGAGGTAAACGCTTGCAGCACCGGTCAAGTCATCCGCCACGGGCGACCGAGGCTTCGTCGTGAGCTCAGCCGAACGGTCGCTGCAACGCTGGCGAAGTCGCCTGCGGCGACGAGAGCCAGCCGACGCAGAGCCTGTCCTGAGCTTGCCGAAGGATCGGCTGTGCAGTGGTGGCAGCGGTTTTCAACCGCCCGACCGGCGGGCTTGGCATTCCTTGCCCGACGTTCTAGGTGACCGTCACCCTGACGGTGGATGCCGGGGGCGGCCGATGCCACGGTCTTGGCGCAGGAGGGGCGCATCGGGCTGCGCCAGTGGCGCATTCTGCGCCTGGTAGACGAAGCGTTAGAGCAGGGCGGGGTGCTGACCGAGGAGGACCAGGCGCGGGTGCTGGGAGTACCGAAAGGCGGCTTCGCCCGGCTAGATTCGCCATGATCACCAGCGAACGCATTCATCAGATCATCCACGGCCGCCGCGCCCACCAGGCGCCGGCGCTGCTGCGTCATCCTGAGACCGATCGCTATGCCCTGGTTGGCGCGGCGCTGTTCGACAGCGCGATCGGAAACCTTCGCGAAGGGCTTGCGATCCAGGTCGCGGGGGCGACCATCGTGCAGGTCTGCCCGCCCCATGAGCTGCCGGAGGGCATCCCGATCGTTGACGTGGCGGGCTGCTATGTCATGCCTGGCCTGATTGATGCGCACGTGCACAGCGAGGATTGGCATGCGCCGCTCTATCTGGCCAACGGGGTCACGACGGTGCGCGATGTGGGCTGCGCGCTCGCGGCGGTGCTCGCACGACGTAAGCAGTGGAACGCGCCGGCTGCGGCCGCGCCGCGGCTGGTCTGTTGCGGGCCGTTGCTCGACAGCCCCGGCAAAACGTGGCGGGCGATGGGCAGCATCGTGTCGTCGCCGGAGCAGGCGGTTGCGATGGTGGATCGCTGGGTCGCAGCGGGGGTTGACCAAATCAAGCTGTACGCCAGCCTGAACGAAGCCTGCTTCCGAGCGGCCTTACAGCGGGCGCACGAGCACGGCAAGCTTGTGCTGGCGCACCTGCAAGACTGCCTGGATGCGCGGGCGGCTATCGAGGCCGGGGTGGACGGCATCGAACACCTCTCCGGCTTCGCCGAGGCGCTTTGGCCGGAGCGACGGGCGGCCGGCGAGGGGTGGCGCCGGCTCTGGGCCGAGCTGGAACGCGACCGGGTCCAGCGGCTGGTGGAGCTTGTAGTGGCGCGCGGCGTGTGGCTGCCCGTCACGCGCGTGGTGTGGCATCGGCTCGATGCCGCCTGGAGCCCGTTCGACCCGGACCATCCGGAGAACCGTTATGTCCCGTGGCCGCTGGAGGTGTGGTGGGCCTTGCACTACGGCGGAGTCATGTCGGCCGGCGAGCGGGTCGAGTGGAGCCGCGCCCTGGCGGGCATGCAGCTTTTCACTGCCGCGTTGATCGAGGCCGGCGCCCGCGTGATTCCCGGCAGCGATGCACCCTTCATCAAGGTCATGCCCGGCTTCGGCCTGCAGGACGAGCTGGAGCTGTTGTGCGAGTGCGGCATGGCGCCGGCCGCCGCGCTGACGGCCGCCACACGGCTGGCGGCCCAGGCGTTGGAGGTTAGTCACCTGGTGGGTACGCTCGAGGCCGGGAAGCAGGCCGATCTGTTGGTGCTGGCGGGCGATCCGGTAGCCAGCTTGCGCAACCTTCGCAAGATCCTGGCGGTAGTGCGTGGGGGCGTCTGGCATCGTCCCGAACTGCTCCTGGCTCAAGCCGTCCGCCATGCGGCGACCGCCAACTTCGCCGAGCTGCGGCGGTTCGATGAGTTTTACTAGAGCTGCGATCCACCTCACCACCGAGACTTGGAGCGAGTATGCGTATTCTCATTGCCGATGGCCAGGAACGCGTCAGGTTCGCGTTGCGGGTGCTGTTAGCGCAGCAGCCCGGCGTGGCCGTCGTCGCCGAGGCGTCAAACGGTCAGGAGTTGTTGACGCAGGCCCGCCTAAACGCGGCGGAGCTGGCGCTGGTGGATTGGGAACTGCCGGGGCTGGCTGAGGCGGGCGGTCTGCCGGTCTTCCGGCATTCCTTCCCCGCCCTCCAGATCGTGGTTCTGAGCAGCCGGACCGGCGTCAGCCGGGCGGCCCTGGCCACGGGCGCCGATGCTTTTGTGAGCAAGAGCGACCCGCCGGAACGCCTGTTGGCTGTTGTGCGCAGCTGCGGCGCGCCGGCCGAATGAGGAGGTCAGGACGGGGAGGACTATCTTCATCGTCGAAACGCCACACAAACGTGACCAGGAGAATAGGCAGGCATATCATGACGACTTCCTTGATGACCCCTGAACGGATTGACCACCTGCTGGCGACCTACCGCGATGGTCTGCTGCAGAGCACCATGCCTTTCTGGTTCCCGCGCGCGGTGGATGAACAGCACGGCGGTTTCATGTTCTCACGCGACCGGGACGGCTCGCTGCTGGACACAGACAAGGCCATCTGGCTGCAAGGTCGGGCCTCGTGGCTGCTGGCGACCCTCTACCGCGAGGTGGAGCCGCGGCCGGAGTGGCTGCAATGGTCGCGGCATGGCATCGAGTTCTTGCGTCGCCACGGCTTCGACGCGGATGGCCGCATGTTCTTCCTGGTGGATCGGGAAGGCCGGCCCCTGCGCAAGCGCCGCTACATCTTCAGCGAGACGTTCGCCATCGCCGCGCTGGCCGCCTACGGGCGCGCGGCAGGGGACACGGCCGCGACTGCCGAGGCGCTTGCGCTCTACCAGCGCGTGCTGGGCCACCTGAGCACGCCGGGCGTATTGGAGCCGAAGTGGAACGCTCAGGTGCGGCCGATGCGTGGGCTGGCAGTGCCGATGATCATGATCGTCACCGGTCAGATCCTACGCGTTGCCCTGGACATAGGAACGCCAGGCCGCGCCCTTTGCGATCAGACGATCACCCGCTACATCGCTGAAATCAGTCGCTGCCACATGAAGCCTGAGCTGCGCGCTGTGCTCGAAACCGTCGGCCCGAACGGCGAGCTGCTCGACCACTTCGACGGCCGCATGTTGAATCCCGGCCATGCCATCGAGGCTGCCTGGTTCATCATGCAAGAGTCGCGCTGCCGGGGCAACGATCCTGAGCTGCTTCAGATCGGCCTCACGATCCTCGACTGGATGTGGGAGCGCGGTTGGGACAAGGAGTATGGCGGCATCACTTACTTCGTGGACGTCATGGGGCTGCCGGTGCAGGAGTACTGGCACGACATGAAGTTCTGGTGGCCGCAGAACGAAGCGATCATCGCGACCCTGATGGCCTTTCACCTGACCGGGGAGGAGAAATACGCCCGCTGGCATCAGATGATCCACGACTGGACATACGCCCGCTTCCCTGATCCGGTGCACGGCGAGTGGTTCGGCTATCTGCACCGCGATGGTCGTCTGTCATCCTCCATCAAGGGTAATACCTACAAGGGCGCGTTCCACATCCCGCGCATGGAGCTGGTCTGCTGGAAGCTGATGGAGGAAATCAAGCGAGGAAGGTGATGTTATGCTATCGTGCAGGCGGCATGACGAAGACCAGAGGAGGGGCGCATGAACGGCATCGAGGTGTACCGCATCGCCGTCCATCCTCGACGGCCCGATGTCGGAGGCCAAGAAGTCCCCCATAAACAGGCGGCCCCTACCCGGCGATCGTGCTCATCTCCGGTTCGGCTGGCCTTGGGACCGGCACTCGTGACGGCGTCGCATCTCAGATCCATAGTACGGGTCACTCGCTCGGCAACTTCAGCGCGGTGTACTGGGGGACGTTGTCCGATCGGCTGAAGCCGCGCGCCGGTTAGCAGTGGTATCTGCTGTCCTACGTCGGACCCCTGGCGTTGATGATGCCCGCGGCCTACATCGCGGCCAGGCTGGAGGGCACGCCGTCCTTATGGCGCGGCCTGGCTGAGCGGTTGGCGAACTCCTTGTCCAAACAAGATGGGCTCAAACGCGCCGCCTGGTTCGTGGCGTTCCTGGCGTGCAGCCTGTGGACCTTCCTTGTCCTCAGCTACTATCGACCCCTGGTACCCACAGATAGCGTCCTGGTCGTCAGGGTCATCACGGCACTCGTGTTCCTGGGCATCGCGTTGGCCGCTCGCCGCAGCCCGCGCTTCGCTGCGTATTGGCGGCTGCCCCTCGCGTTCGCCATCGCCACGGCGGCCCAGGCGCTGGACTACCACCTGGACCCCAACGCCTGGCTGCTGCCGGCGCTTGGCATCGGCTCTCCGGATTCGCCTGCGGGTTGGGCGGTTGACAAGCTGCAAAGCTCGCTCCTGATCATCATCCCGATCATCTTCTGCACTCTGCTCTCCGGCGAGGACATGGGATCCATCTACGTCCAGCGCGGCAAGCTCAAGCCGGGACTCGCCATCGGGCTGGGCACGTTCGTCGCGGCCGCGCTGCTTGCCATCCCGTGGGCCAACTGGCTTCTTGGCGGCCGCGATCTGAGCCTGGGCCGCATGCTGCCGTGGGCGCCCTGGGTTCTGATGTTCGTGCTGGCAAACGCCGCGGCCGAGGAGCTGCTCTTCCGCGGGCTGTTCTTGCGCAAGCTGGCCCCGTTGACGGGCGCGTTCGGCGCCAACCTGGCCATCGCGATCCCCTTCGTCCTGATGCACGCGTCCGCCAGCTATTTCACGCAGCCGCTGATCTTCCTGGCGTTCACCTTCCTGTTGGCGCTCGGCTGGGGCGCGATCATGCAGCGGACGGATAGCTGGTGGGGGTCGGTGCTGTTCCACGGTGGGATGGACATCTCCATCGTCCTGGGGATCCTCTCGAATCTACCGTGAAGGAGCCGCATCATGCCCGACATCGCAATCCGTCGCCTGGAGGGAGATGAGAAGCTTGAGGTCATGTACGGCCTCACGTCATATGCGCTGCACGCCTCGCCGCCGCTGACGAACAAGGAAGATTGGGAGGGGATCGTCCGGCCGCGGCAGGGCGTGACCTACATGGCCCTGTACGAGGACGGCGTGCCCGCCTCCGGCGCGGCCAGCACGGCCATGATCTAGAACGTGCGCGGCAGCCTGGTCGGCGCCGGGTATGACGCGTACCGCGACTATCTGCATGCATGAGGCTGCACACCCACGGCATGGGCTTCTTCGTCCACCCTGACTGGGCCAGCGCGAGCCGCAACCGCTTCTGGCTGGCGCGTGCGCTGGTCGGCGGCCAGACCGTCGGGCTGATGCTGTACGATCTCAAGGGCGAGGAGGAGACCAGATTCCTGTTCCGCGCCCTCCGGTTCTACTACGAGTCGGCCCAGGGCCGATATCTGCTCCTCCAGTGGATTGCCCGCCACGTGGATCAGGCGGATCGAGTCGAGCTGAGGTTGGCCCCTACTGAGCACCCGGAGACGTGGCTGGCCGACCTGGCGGTGAAGACCGAGTCCGAGATTCGTGCGCCCATGGGCCGCGTGCTCGACGTGGCGCGGCTCGGCGGAATGCAGGTCGGGCCGGGCGGCTTCACCGCCCGCATCAGCGATCCGCTCTGCCCGTGGAACGAAGGAACATGGCGGTTCGAGGGCAGGGCTGGCGAGCTTCAGGTGGTACACGGCGGCCAACTGGACTGCCACCTGACCATCCAGGGGCTGACCGCGCTGGTCTTCGGCGCGCACGATCCCGATGATTTTGCCATCCGCGGTTGGGGCGACCCGTCGCCGGCCGTGCAGGTAGTTATGCACGCCATGTTCCCGCCAGCGGTCCCGCACTTGCACGAGAGGTTCTAGAACGTCGGTCAAGGAATGCCAAGCCCGCCGGTCGGGCGGTTGAAAACCGCTGCCACCACTGCACAGCCGATCCTTCGGCGTAACCGTTCAGACGGGTGTCCCAGACGCTGCCGCGGCGAGCAGCGCTTGGCTGGGCAAGAGTGACGGGGCCGCCGTGTCTTGGCTTCTGGC
>Ga0194125_10013141_pt1 | contig 10799 bp, 10 predicted proteins | sample TA2KigC250mmetaG_FD_148626 | JGI IMG/M metagenome (GOLD analysis project Ga0194125, IMG submission 148626) | Freshwater microbial communities from Lake Tanganyika, Tanzania - TA2015034 Kigoma Deep Cast 250m | ecosystem: Environmental > Aquatic > Freshwater > Lake | place: Tanzania: Lake... | reverse complement strand
TGGAACTCCGGGACCTTCCCCGGCCGGAACCCCGGCCCGGCGAGGTCTTGATCCGGGTGAAGCTGGCGGGCATCTGCCGCACCGACCTGGAGGTGCTCACAGGGTACCACGGCTTCCGGGGGGTGCCGGGCCATGAATTCGTGGGCGAAGTGGCGGGCCCGGCGGACTCTCCCTGGTTAAACAGCCGGGTGGTGGGGGAAATCAACGTGGCCTGCGGCCGATGCTCCCGGTGCCTTAGGGGTCTGGCCCCTCACTGCCGGCAGCGCCAGGTTCTGGGACTGAATGGCCGAAACGGCGCGTTTGCCCATTATCTCACCCTGCCCGCGGTTAACCTCCACCCCGTGCCCACGGAAGTGCCCGATGACGCCGCGGTCTTTACCGAGCCTCTGGCCGCGGCGCTCCAGGTTCTGGAAACCGCCGAATTTCTGCCCTCCAGCCGGGTCCTGGTGGTGGGGGACGGCTCCCTGGGCCTGCAAATTTCCTGGATTTTGGCCCGGCACGGCTCCGAAGTCTACCTGGTGGGCCGTTATCCCGCCCATCTGGAACTGGCCCGGGCTCATGGGGTGGCCGTTTATCTGGAAAAGGAATTAACGGAAACGGATTTTGACGCGGTGGTGGAGGCCAGCGGCTCCCCCAACGGCCTGGACCTGGCCCTGTCCCGGGTCCGCCCCCGGGGGACGGTGGTTCTCAAAAGCACTTATCAGGGGCGCTATCCTCTAAATACTGCTGAATTAGTAGTGCCGGAGGTGCGCCTTTTGGGGAGCCGCTGCGGCCCTTTTGCCGCGGCCCTGCGCCTACTTAAGAAAGGCTGGATCGATCCCCGTCCCCTGATTTACCGCCGCTACCCCCTGGCCCAGGGTATGGAGGCGATGGCTTATGCCCAGGAGAAGGGCGTGTTAAAGGTGTTGTTGGAGTGCGGGGATTAATATTGTTTTCTGTTTTCTGTTTTCTGTCCTGAAAAGTTCCGTAAACTGGGTGGCACAGGCTTTCCAGCCTGTGCCGGCGCAGGCTGAAGCCTGCGGCTACAAAACTTTTCATGATTTACGGGTGGGCCAACGGCCCATGAGCAACTGTTGCAAAGATGAAAAATAACCGGGGGTTAAGATGCTGGGGGTCATAGAATTTGAAGTCGCTGCCGGCCCCAACGTTCCCGGCGGCCTGCCCCGCCACCTGGCGCCCCTGTTGTCCCCGGTTTGGCGGGGACCGGCCTTGCGCCTGGAGTATCCTGACGGCGCCGTGCATCTGTTGGTGGGTTGGAGCGAAAACCAGGACGGCGCCGGATCTTCGGGTGAAGTGCAGATATTTTGGACCCGGCACGAGCCGGATGGCCCCCCGGTGTGCCTGGCCATTGGCGGAGATGCGGGACTGCGGGACCTGGGACCGGAAGACGGCGAGGAGGCTCCCCAGGGGTATCCCTTCCTGGCCCTGGCCGAAAGCCTGATCCCGGCAGAGGTGCTGGCGGTCATCGGCCCCCGCCCGGAGTCGGCCCGGAGCCGGGCGCCCTTATTGCTGACATGAAGAGAAAGTGAGCAGTAAGCAGTGGCGATTGGCGGGTTAGCGGGTTAGCGGGTTACAATGTAAACCTGATAACCTATAACTCCCTGCAAATACATATAAATTACCAAGTGCCAAATTAACGGAGAGGAACAATGCGAAGGTATCTGCCCATATTTACCGTGGTCCTATTATTGAGCCTGGCTAATGCGGCTCCCGTGGCGGCCGCGGCCGCCGCGGCCGTGGGACTCCAGCAAGACTTCATCCGGGTGGCGGAAATGGCCATGCCCGCGGTGGTGAGCCTCAAAGCGGTGCGAGTGGTGGCGGTGCGCCCCCCAGGCGCCTCCGAGGACTTTTTCCGGGGCACCCCCTTTGAAGGGTCCTTTCGAGATCACAGCGGTCAGGCTGTGCGCCGGCGCACCGTGGGGCAAGGCTCGGGATTCCTTATTGACCCCCGGGGCTATATCCTCACCAACAACCACGTGGTGGCGGGCTCCCAGGAACTCATTGTGCGCTTCAACAACGGCCAGGAATACCGGGGCCGGGTGGTGGGCAGCGACCCCCGTTTCGACGTAGCCTTGGTGCGCATTCAGGCCTCCGGCCTGCGCCCCGCCATGTTGGGAGACTCCAGCCAGATCAGGGTGGGCCAGTGGGCCATTGCCATCGGCAGCCCCTTCGGCCTGGAGAACACCATGACCGTGGGAGTGGTCAGCGCCACCGGCCGCCGGGGGTTGGGGCGGGGCACTTATGCCGACTTCATCCAGACCGACGCCTCCATCAACCCCGGCAACAGCGGCGGCCCCCTGCTGGACCTCAACGGCCGGGTCATCGGCATCAATTCCATGATCGCCTCGGAAGGACAGGGCATCGGCTTTGCCATTCCCATCAACCGGGCCAAGCAGATCATCCAACCCTGGCTCAAGTAATACGGTTTTCGGTTTTCGGTCTTCGGTAAAAAATCTGAGGATCGGGCAAAGATGGATCTTGGATTTGTTTCAGTGGACCCGAAAATGACATAAACCATGGCGGCTCCAGACCTGGAATCGGTTCTAAAGGCTCATTTCGGTCGGGTCAAGGCGGTCATTCAGGCCGAAGAGATGTGGGAGCGGGTGCCCGTCGAAGCCCGGGAGTATTCCCCCCGGAACCTGGAAAAACTGGTGCAGTATGCCTATTTCGGGGGCTTCATTGACATGGCCGGGGTGCGCCAACTCCTGCTGCTGGAAAAAAAAGAAGCCCGGCAGCGCCTGGTGAAATGGTACGAAGAAGTGCGGCAGAAAGGCTGCTGGCTCTGCTGAGGAGTCAGGGGCCCCTGGTCAGTGATCAATTATACCATTTTCTCTTTCAAGTGCAACAAACTTATAGGGGTTGCCCAAAGTAATTTCCCCGTAGGGGCACGGCGAGCCGTGCCCAAGGTACAGGGGCACAGCACGCTGTGCCCCTACGTCAAAAAACCATCGGAAAAAACTTTTGGCAATCGCTATAAGACTTCATATTCCGGCGCCACTGCTGGGCCCCGGATACTTTAGATTGACGGAAGATAACCATGGTGGAAACCCTGACCCTGGCAGAGAAGATTGCCTTAAGCAAAAGCATCCTTCAGGAAGCGCTGGAGCGCTACCAAGATAAAATTGCCCTGGCCTGGACCGGCGGCAAGGACTCCACCACCACGCTGCAGCTGCTCCGGGAAGTGGGGGGAGGCAAGGTCCTCATCCCGGTGCTGAACATTGATACCAGCGTGAAATTCAAGGAAATTTATGAGTTCCGGGACCGACTGGCCCAAGACTGGGGCCTGGACCTGCGGGTGGAGCGCAACGAAGAGGCCATCCGCACCATCCGCATCGCGGAGGACAAGGTCCAGTGCTGCCAACTGCTGAAGACGGAGGTCATCGTCCGGGTTTTGGAACAATACGGCTGGGAAGCCTTGATTACCGGGATGCGCTGGGATGAGCAGCCGGACCGGGCCGATGAAACCTATTTCTCCCCCCGGGAAAATCCTGTCCACATGCGGGTGCAGCCCATCCTACATTTCCGGGAGATGGATATTTGGCAGTACCTGAAAGACTCCGGGACGCCTTTTTGCGTACTATACCGCCGGGGGTACCGCAGTCTGGGGTGCGAGCCCTGCACCCGGCGGGGCGGGACCGACGGGCCTGAGCGGAGCGGGCGGGACCAGGACAAGGAAGAGATCATGAAGCGTTTGCGCCGCATGGGATATTTTTAAGATATGGTTGCGGGTTGCTTATGACTGCACTTCATAAATCAGTATTCGCTGAAAACTTTATAACGCAAGTGCATCAACTGCGCACCCCGCCTGATGGATTTACGGGGCCCTCTCCTGCTCCGCCACGAGAAAATTTGGGTTCCCAACTCACCCAACGCATTCAGTTCCTTTTGGATCGCATCCCGGATGGCGCCCGGGTGCTGGACCTGGGGAGCGGTATCGGTGATATTGCTTTTTTTCTGGAAAGTAAGAAAAATGCTTCCGTCCTCTGCATTGAACGGAGACCCGAGCACGTGCAATTGTGCAAAGAAAAGGGATTAAAAGTAATTGAGGCGGATTTGAATAATCTTGATGATCCGGGACTTATGTGGGCATTATCCCAGCACTGGGACGCCGTGGTCATTATAGACACTATATCATACTGGAAATACCCCGCACTGATCCTGGCCGCCTTATCAGACAGGGTAGGCAAGGTCCTTCTGACCATCCCCAATGGGGCCCATATTGGGAAGCGTCTTCAAGCCCTTGCCGGGAAAATGCAAGAATTTCCCAACACCCGTTCGAATAATGACAACATCATGGAATTTGATCTCTCCTGGAGTTATCAAAAGTGGACGCTTCAGGGTTTCTCTAAATGGGCTGCCGCCCTGGGCTATCGCTGCCAACTTTTAGCCCGCCGCAGCAGCAAAGCCACCTACAAAAAACCAGGGCTTCTTCCGTCCTTACTTGCGCGCGCCTTCATTTTGGAGCTCACGCCCACAGATAATCTATCCATTTAAACAATCTTTCTCACAACCCGCTAAAACTATAACGACCCAACCTTCAAGAGTTTCTCTTTCCACCACTGGACATCTGAAGGTTGGATAAACTTGCCTTCCACAATGCTTTTCTCGATTCCCGGAATCAGCCCCCGCAACCGCCTCCAGGGATTGCTGCCGTAGGCCAGTCCCAAGGAATTCTTCATTTTCAACTTAACGGCCCGGCGCCAATCCTGAAAAGTGAAATGCCAATGCGGTTCATTCTGTCTGGCCAAGGCCTGAGCAATAATCCGAGCCATGTTCCAGCTGGAATTTCCTGAAGGAGAGGCGCACCATTGGGCCAGGAACTTCCGGCGATTCTCCTTCAAGTCTTCCTGGTCCGGTTCTTGAAGTTCACGCCGAATTAAGTCCGGCAATTTCTCCGGGGAATCGCACAGACGGTTGCATAACGACATGGCTTTATCAAAAAAGACCGGGTTCCTGTCGAACACCAATTCGATAGCGGGCTTTCCTATTATCCAGGTTTCCAGAGCGGTGGTGCACATTTCGCAGGAAATCTCCAAGTCGCAGAGAGGCAGGACTTCAAAGATGGTCTCGGTAAGCCGCAAGCGCACCCGCTTCCGGTCTGCTGGAGAAAGGCTTTGGAACCAGATCTTGTAAGGGGCCTGCGCTTCCGCCGGGTGGGGCTTCAAGTCGATGAAATACTCGGTTCCGCTTACGATGGCATTCAGGAATGCAAAAAACCGACTTCGGCTTTGGACGCTGATTTCGATAAGCTCCCAGTAGTTCTGGAAATTGGAAATTCGATCTTTCCAGGGCCTGAAAACCCGGTCCACTTTAACCCGGGGAAAATCTTGGTATTTGGCGAAAACGAAGTTGGTGCAGACCAAGATGCGGGGCCGGCTGGCCTCCGGCTCCAAGTCCGGATTACAAAAGACTTTGTTCCATGGCTCAAAATAAAAATCGAAGCGGGGGATTCCCACCACATGAATGTTCTCAGAAGGGAGGTTCATGTGCCGCTTCAGGGCATCCCCGTGGGCTTCATTCCAGCAGAAAAACTGGTCTATATGGGCGGAAGAATGGTATCTTCCGGCGGCAAAATCCAGTTCTTCCTGGTCGTAATTCAGGCCCTCATTGGGGAGCACTCCCACGAGAACCCCCATATCTCTCAGCCTCCGGGAAAAATGGGCCAGATGGCTGCCGTTGAGATGATTAAACAGGATGTAGTGGGGTTTAAAAGCCGTCAAAGAGGCGCGCCAGGACTCCAGGGGCTGCATTTCGCACCTGATCTGGAAGCGTTTTTCCAGGTGATGGGCGATAAGGGCGCAACCGGGCAGATCCCGGTGCTTGTTATCCACCAGAATGACTACTGTTTTATTCATTTCAATTCCGGGATTGGGCCAAATCCATTGACATAAGATCACCCTGATGCCGACAATGCTTCTGGCCTGAGGCTTAAATAAACGGGAGGGTTCAATACATTACAGTTAGAGCAAAGCGGCAGCAATTGGCGAGTGGCAATGCTTTGTCGAAGGCGGAGGTATCGCTGATTATTCCAAATATTGGCAAGTTTTTCAGAATGAATATTCCCTATTACATACTGACTTGTCAAATCATAACAGCAACCTACAACATCGCCATTCCATCTGATTGTTATTGTACTTTCTACCATATCACAATTATTTGTAGGAATATTATCGAACGTACGAATAATTTTATAGGTGCTTTGATTAACCTCCATGCTGGGCCATAGTATCGCCCAACATGGTTTGAAATGGATTTCTCCGTAGTATTTTTCGGAAAATTCTTTAATCAAATGAGGAGGTATTCTGGGTTGATCATTCTGCATACCATTATCCAGTGAAGAGAGGAATTGTGCAGTGGCAAGGTAAATTTCGGGCGAACAATGAGCGGTTTCTTTTTTAAAGTCGAGTAATTTCTTAATATTGTTTATTACTAGGTTGTAGTCGCATCCGTGCCGGATAAAATCATTTTCTGCCGCACTTCTCCCATCTAGAGAAAATTCAATGGAGTCCAAGCCGCTTGCCACCAACTGTTTTATGAGGGAATCGGTCAGCAACATACCGTTGGTAACCGTTTTTACAAAAGTTATTCCCAGGGCTTTAATCTGTTTCACCAAATCCGGGAATTGGGGGTGAAGCAGGGGCTCTCCCCCGTGATAAAGAACAGCCACTTTAATGCTATCAAGGTTTTCGACAAGTTCCGTTAAAATGCTTCGAAATGTTTCCGGTCGCATGATTCCCCGGTTCATTTTGACCGTACCGGTGGGACAATGCGAACACTTCAGGTTGCAGGCCGCGGCGGGCTCAATGCGGACCACATGAGGGAAGGGAAGAATATAATTATCTAGCAAAAGTTCGCCCTGGTGTGGATATTTGCAACCATGACCTATAACGGAGCCGGTATGGCTCGAACTTTGCTCATGGCGTTAGTTACCGGCCCCAAAGTTGTACTGCAATTGCGTACTTAAGGATTACCAGACCTTCAGCGAGCGGTATAATCCTTGGTTATCAGTTTACTGTAAACCTGGACCAATTTTCCAGCGGCCTGGTCCACCATAAACTCCCGTCGCAATTTTTCCTGCCCGTCGCGGATCAACTCCTTGCGGTCCGGCCACAGCTCCGGGAGGCGTCCCCAGGCCTGGGCCAGGCTTTCGGGGTCCCCGGGGGAAAAGGTCCACGGGGAATTCTCTCCCAGGAGATACGGCACGATTCCGGTGCGGCTGGCCATGAGGGGGACCCCCGCGGCGATGGTCTCCACCATGGCCATGCCGAAGCTTTCCTGCCGGGAGGGAGCCACGATGAGATCCAGGGCCCGCACCTCTTCGGCGAACCGGTCGAGGCGCCCGGCAAAAATCGCCTCCATGGGGGCCGGGAGTTGCGCTGCCAGCTCCTTCTGAGATTTGATTTCAATCTCACCGATAAATACCGCCCGGGGCGGAAGAGCGCCCCCGGCCGCCGCCACCCATTGCATGGCCCGGGCAAAGACATCCCACCCCTTGACCTCGCCGCCGTGGCCGATGACGCCGATTTTTTCCGGAGCCCGGCATTCCCGGTCCATCACCGGCCAAAACTCTTCTTCACTTAAGCCATCGGGAATGTATTCCAGTACCCGATGGTTCCATTTCTGCACCATGCCAAAAATTAACGGAGATACCGCGATAACTGCATGGGCCTGGTTACAATGGTGGTTATGATATTGTGCTCGAGTTACCTGGGCGCGGAGATGTACCAACCAGGGGCGATTCTGCCTTATACCCAACCATTGGGCTGGTAAAGAGTCCCAGATATCATTAGCGTGAATTATATCAAAAGGGCCATATTTTTCCAAAACTTCATAAACCCGGCGGGAAAATCGGCCCAGTTTCAGTAACTTGGACAGGGGGGCGCGAAATGCCGGAAAATCCGCGACTCCCCCTAAGGCCTCCAGGTCCCTCAACCGCTGGGTCAGCCAGCCTTCCTCCCCGATTATGACTCTGGCGTGAATATTTAAATTTTTTAAGGCCTTCAAGGTCTTGGCCAGGCAGACCTGGGCTCCCGCCTTGTTGGCCCGTTTTTGAAAAAATAAAACTTTCATGCTCAACTCTTTGGGCTACCAAATACGGATCATTATCCCCCTGGAAACTGGTCATGGTCAGGTTGCGGAGGTGATGGCTGATTCACGGCGGAGGCTGAGATTTGGGGTATTTCCGAAAGAGGTTTGAAATATTTTCTGCCTAACCTCTGCTTTGAAAAGTTCAAGATGCACAGACTGGAAAGCCTGTGCCACCAATACTTTTCATGGTTTTGAGAGAGCCGAAGGCTCATGAATGACTGCTCTCAAGGGCTAGGCTGATTAATTTCATCCTCTATTTTCTTCTTCATCCTGGTCATTAAGATTTCTTTAACTTTCTCAACGCTTATCTCATCGAGACACCGGCTTTGCTTGGTCCCCTCACAACCATCCCGGCCGCAAGGAACGCATTCCCAATCTTTTTGGATCACCACATGATCGCCCAAATAATAGCATCCGTCTCTATAATAATGACGCAAGTCTATTTTAGATTCGAATAATCTTTGGTTGGGCCACGGCGCCCAGCGGTGCGTCAGGCTGGGCCCGAACAAGGCGATGACCGGCGTCCCCACCGCCGCGGATATGTGCATGGGCGCGGAATCGATGCCCAAAAATAAATCCGCCGCCTCGCTGACGGCCGCCAGGAGAGGCAGGGTGGTTTGGCCGCTCAAGTCCAGGAGATGGGAATGGGCGGCCGCAGTCCCGGGGATAAGGGATAACATGTTCCTGGTTCTCTGTAATTCCAAGCTCTCGGGGGAGGAAGTCACCACCACTTTCACTCCCTGGTTTATCAACCACCCCGCCACCTCGGCCATATCTTCATCTTTCCAGCATTTAAAAAACCATTTCGATACCGGGTGAATATGAACCACTAGATCTTTTTCATTGTTACGGAGCCGAAACCATTGCTCCACCTGTCTTCTTGCCGCCGGCGGAATAAAAAAATCTACGGAAAGATTACTGGCATGAATGCCGAACTGGGCCATGACATCGTGATCCCGCAAAACTATATGCTTGCCGCCCCCATTGGCAAAATGGGTGTATAAGCGGCTTTTCCCCCAGAACCCGTATCTGCTGACGTTGGTCCCTATCCGATATCGCGCCCCTGACAGAAAAGCGGTGATGGCCGCCCGGTCCCCGCCGCTAAGATCGATGGCCAGATCGAACCGTTGTTTCCGGAGTTCTCTAACAAAGGCAATCTCCCGGCGGCTCCGCTGCCAGGGATTGAGCTTATTGATGCCCCGGTTATAAGTGATCACTTCATCAATCAGGGGACTACCCCCCAGCACTTCTTCGGTGCCGGAATTTACCAGCGCGGCAATATGGGCCTCGGGGAAGTTCTCCCTCAAGGCCCGGAAGGCCGGTACGGTGAGGAGAACGTCTCCGATCTGGCGGAGTTTGATGACTAGAATTTTTTTAATATTCTTAAAGCTCATTGAGGTTTCCGATCGCCCGGAGAACTAAAAACTTGCTATGGAACTTATCGTTAATCTTCATTCCTTTGCCCGAAAACCGAAAACCGTTTCAGACCTGCTTCCTTCCCGGGGGTTCCCAGGTAGTCACCCCGGCATTGAGCCCGGCCAACTCAGGGCGCCGGCGCACGTAGGCCAGGATTTCCTCATAAGGGGCCGCCCGGGACCCCAGATCGAGAGCGTCATAAATAAGGCGAACCAATTGAAGATCCACCTCCTCGTCCACCGTCCAGCGCAAGTCGGAATTATCTTGATTGTCCGCGATATTTCTTTGCCAAAAAAGTTCGGGGTGTTCCGCATGGATGAAAAGGGTGACATGTTCCCGGGCCGATCGAGTTTGAGCCAGCCGGTCAACCCGCCAAAGCACATCCGAGAAAAAGGCCTCCACGTCAAGCCCCCGGGGAAAGGTGCGGGGTTTGAAGTTGCACACATAATCCGCAGTGGCGGCGTGGATCTCCAGTTCATGGATAACGGCATCGGTGACTCGGGCATCAATAAGGGGGCAATCGCCGGTGCTCCTGATCACGATATCGGCTTTGGCTTCCCGGGCGGCGCCCACATAACGCCCCAGCACATCGTGTTCGCTGCCCCGGAACCAGCCCACTCCCTCCTTCCGGGCCAGCTCCACCACCGGGTCGTCGGCGGAGTTATCGGTGGTGGCCACCACAATTTGGTCCACGGCCCGGCATTGTTTGAGCCGGCGTAGCTGCTGGGCCAGCATGGGCTTCCCGGCCACGTCCATCAGAATCTTGCCGGGCAAGCGGGTGGAAGTCATTCTCGACTGGATAATGATTACCCGTTTCATGAAAATCCTATCACGGTTTCTCAAGAACCCAGTAGGTCACATCATCCCAGCCCATGTCCCGGCTGAGAAATCCCTCTTTTACCAGGCGCAGTTCGGGAAAGAGCTCCTGGTAAATGCGGCCGTAGTTTCTTTTAAAAAGGGCGTCATGTTGACCACGATAAGGGACCACGGTGGTTTCCTCGGCAAAGTATTCGCCGCCCAAGACATAGCGCCGGGAGCAGCGGACGATCTCGGCCATGACCAGGGGCAGGGTGCTTTCGGGTTGATGAATTAAGACGCCCATAGTGAAAACCAGGTCGAACCAGCGATCCCGGAAGGGCAATTCCCGAGCCGGGGACCAGATGGCGTTCACCTCGGGCAGGGCATGGTGCAACTCGTTTAAGGCCGCTAAATTGATATCCACCCCGTACACCTGCCGGGCGGGAATCCGCCGGGCGATCCAGGCCAGGTTGCCTCCCAGGTTGCAGCCGACTTCC
>Ga0194125_10013138_pt1 | contig 10802 bp, 7 predicted proteins | sample TA2KigC250mmetaG_FD_148626 | JGI IMG/M metagenome (GOLD analysis project Ga0194125, IMG submission 148626) | Freshwater microbial communities from Lake Tanganyika, Tanzania - TA2015034 Kigoma Deep Cast 250m | ecosystem: Environmental > Aquatic > Freshwater > Lake | place: Tanzania: Lake... | reverse complement strand
AGGGCCGCTGGCGATTTCTCCCCCGCGTCGGTCCGGGCGCCGTCGTCGTCACGGCGATCCTCCGCGACAGCGACGGTGCGGTCTGGTTCAGCTTCAGCGGACTCGGCGTCGCGCGGTTCTCGCCGCTCAGCCGGAGGTGGCGCTCCTACCGGGCGGGGCTCGGGTTGCCGGGGAACCGCGTCCTGAGCCTGGTCGAGGCGCGCGACGGCTCGATCTGGGCGGGGACCCAATCCGGCGTCTACCGGTTCCTCGAGGGGAATGTGGAGGCCTTCCGCGAGGCCGGCGGCGTGGAGCTCGCCCATATCACGGGGCTGGCCGAGGATCGGCACGGCGGGATCTGGGCGTCGAGCGGCGCGACGTTCGATGGCGCTCTTCGCCACAAGGACGGGGTCTGGACCCGGTTCGGCCTGACGAGCGGCCTCGTGACCTATCGTGTCCACCGGATCACCCGGGACCGGCAGGGCAACCTCTGGTTCGCGACGCTCGGTCCGCGGCCCGGCGCGGGTCCGGAGACGGGCGCATGGATGTACGACGGCATCCGGTTCCGGTTGATCGGGCCCGAGCAAGGGCTCGTCGATGGGCGCGTGTACGACGTCTACCAGGCGACGGATGGCTCCTACTGGTTCGCAACGTGGGGGGGGCTGGGCCACCTCACCAAGCTGGATGGCGGCGCGTGGGAGACCTTCACGGCGCGCGAAGGACTCGCCTCCGATCGGGTGTGGGCGGTCTCGGAAGGACCGGACGGCGCGATCTGGGTCTCCTACCAGATCTACGGGGGCGGCGTCAGCCGGTACCGGGGCGGGCGGTGGACGAACTACCGCACGTCCGAGGGTCTCATCAACGACAACGTGTGGTCGATCGCCACGACCGCGGACGGCGACGTGTGGTTCGGGACGGAGGGGGGGATCTCTCGATTCGATGGGTTCGCCTTCTTCAGCTATCCCGTCGCCGAAGAGCCGTTCTTCTCGAATGTATGGCCCCTCGCGCCCGCCCGCGAAGGGAGCATCCTCGTCGGGACGCTATCGAGCGGGATCTATCGGTTCCGCCGGGATGACGTCGATCCGCCCCGCGTGCTGGGCCCCACCGACCTGGGCCCGGCGGACATGGGGCCCGCAGGTATGGGGATCGAGGTGGACCTCCCGTGGACGCTCCAGTGGGATGCGCGGGACTACGGCGACTGGACGCCGCCCGAAGACCTCCTCTTCCGCACGCGCATCGACGAGGGCGAATGGTCGGCCTTCCGCAAAGGAAACCGGCTCGTCCTCCGCGACCTCCCGCCGGGCCTGCGGAGGATCGAGATCCAGGCACGGGATCGGGACGGGAACACGTCCGAGCCGTGCATCTTCTCCGTCCGCGTGCGAGCCGGTCTCTGGAGACGGCCCGAGTCGATCGCCGTGGTGGCGGCGGTCGCGGTGGCGGCGACCCTGCTCGGCCTCTGGGGGCTTGCGAGATACAGGCAGGAGAGGACGCTCCGCGATCGCTATCGGGCGGCGCTCCGAGAGGCGGCCGGAGCCGTCCTCGTCGTCGACCCCGAGGGACGGATCACCGAGTCGCTGGGACCGGATCCGTCCGCGCTCCCCGCGCGCGGCGACAGGATCCAGGATCTGGCGCGCGGGGGTCAGGACCGAGTCGCCGACCTCCTGAAGGGGATCCCGGCCGATGGGATCGCGCTCGCCGGGGACCACGGGGAGGGGTGGATCGCACGGGGAGTCCCGCTCCCCCAGGGTGGGGCGGCGCTCTACCTCGAGCCGGAGGAGGCCCTTCGCCGGCGCACGTGGAAGGAACGAGTGGATCGGATCGAGAGGATCCTCGCGCTGGCGCGGGCTCAGGGGAATCCTGACCCCGAGGCCGGCGTGGAGGCGTCCGCCGGATCTCCTTCCCTTCGGCCCGTGGCGCCGGCGGACCTCATCGAGCGTATCGCCCGGGAGATGGAGGCCGATGCGCCGGCCGCCCGATTCCATCTCCTGCGGAACGCGGCCGAGGCATCCGGAGCCGAGCCGATCGTCGTCCGTGCCAGGAATCTGAGCCGGATCGGCGAGTCAGACATCGGCGTCGAGGTCACGATCGACGATCGGGGGCCTGGGATCGCGGGGGGGTTGCAGGATCGCCTCTTCGAACCCTTCTTCACGACAAAGGAATCCCACCGGGGGCTGGGGCTCTTCCGGGCGCTTCGGGCGGCCGTGAGGAGCGGGGGCTCGATCACGATCGAGTCGACGCCCGGCCTCGGGACGAGCGTGGTCATCGTCATTCCCGCGACGAAGGAACCCGTCCAACCAGAGGATGCCCGGGTGGGTGGCACCCACGAGTAGGGTCGATCCTGCGGACGGGCTCCATCGGTGGTACCGGCGTAAGTGATTCCAAGCATTCGAGAAAGAGAGTTTTTTTCTCTTGCATTTCTGAGACCTTCGAATGTAAAACATAAACGACGATGGTCGGAGAGCAGGTGTGGGCGCCTGCCCGACGGCCAGGGGCCAGGGCGGTCGGGTTCAGACATGATCACGAAAAAGCGCAGCTTCTTCGTCTTCCTTTCGCTCTTCGTCTCGATCGCCGGGATCCTCGGGCTCGGGACGCTCTCCGCCTACACCGGTTTCCAAGCGGAGCGCCAGGCAGCGAAGGAACGCTGGCTTGTGCCCCCCGCGGCCCAATCGGTCGCGGGGGTGCCGGTGATGGCGCCGGATGGTGCGGACACGTGACCGGGAAGAGAATGCGGAAGCAGCCTTCGCCAGGAGCGGAACGTTCGACCGCGGAGCGCGTCCGTTCCGAAGCGGAGGGCCCTGCAGGACGGCTCGGAGAAGAGACCCGTATGTGACTGGAACCGCCGGAGAGCTGGGGAATAGGGACTTGTTGGCGGAAGTCCTGGGAATCGTACGCGGCGTTTGAGGCTCTCCGGCGGTTTTCCTTCCTCCTCCCTCCCCTCTGCGAATCCCCTCGCCCTCTCCTCGCCGGAATCATCCGGCGCGGGTCATCCCCGTGGCGGAGCGTCCGGCCCTCCTCCCGACCCCCCGCCCCTCGGTTGACAAATTCTCATGACAGCCCGGGGCCGTCCGATTTCCTTGTTGACAAAATCGCAATTCCACGCTACCCTGATGCTCGATGACGTGGACGCGAGGAACGTAATTCGAGGCCTGGCGGGAACCTCCAACCCGCCACGAATGCCGGAGGAGAGCCATGGCGCGCAGTCGAAGGAGAGGCGAGCCCGAGGACGTCCCGTACGAGCCCGAGCCGCAGGACCAGGACGCCGAAGAGGAGGAAGAAGGGGAAGAGGCCGCTCCCCTTCCGGAGTGGTTGCGGAACGCCCCCTACTGGGCGATCTCCGGCGCCCTCCATCTCCTGCTCCTCCTCGTCATGTCGGCGTACGTCTGTTACGTGCCCCCGCCGGCGGAGACGGAGCACAAGCTGGTCGTCAAGCGGCCGTACCAGCCGCCGAAGTACGACCCGACCCTCAAGCGGGACATCAAGAGGACCCCGCGGATCCTCGACAAGAAGCAGGACCGTCCCGTCATCCAGCTCAAGCCCGATGAGCTGACGCAGATCCCGAAAGGGACGGACATGAACAACCTCTCGAACAAGAACCTCGAGGCGCGGGACTTCGTCGATGCGTTCGGCGTCGGCGGAGGCGCGTCGGGCGCGTACGGCAACCGCTGGGGGAAAGGATCCCTCATCCGCGAGGGCGGCGGCGAGGGAACCGAGAGCGCGGTCCTGGCGGCGCTGGAGTGGCTGCGCCGCCACCAGAATCCCGACGGGAGCTGGAGCTGCCGCGACTTCACGGGACAGTGCGACAAGGCGCAGGGGCCCTGCAAGAACAAGAGCAAGGGCTACACGGACGGTCGCGGCTTCCCGAGCCACGATGTCGGCGTCACGGCGCTCGCCGTCCTCGCCTTCACGGGCTTCGGCCACACCCATCAGTTCGGCGAGCGCGAGGAGTTCGTCACCGTCGTCCGCAAGGCGATGCAGTGGCTCAAGAGCCAGCAGGTGATGGAAGGCGATCCGGACGACCGCGGGCGCTACGGCTGGCCGCAGATCAAGATCCGGGACTGGAAGGCCGATCCCGCCGCGGATCCCTACAAGGCGACGATCGACGAGCAGTGGATCTACGACCATTCGCTCGCGACGATGGCGACGGCGGAGCTCCTCCTCCTCACGCAGGACAAGATCGGACTCGGCAAGAACGTCGAGCTCGCCGCCGAGCTCTGTCTCCGCGCGCAGAACGACGGCTACGGCTGGCGCTACGGCGTCAAGCCCGGCGACAACGACACCTCGGTCACCGGCTGGATGATCCTCGCCCTGAAAGCCTGCAAGGCCGCCGACATGCGCCGCCCCGCGCCGGAGCGGTACGAGAAGGCCTTCAAGGACGCCCTGGAATGGTTCAAGCGTGCGACGAGCGTCTCGACCGGGATCACCGGTTACAAGGCGCCCGGCGACGAAGGCTCGCGCCTGAACGGGATCTACCCCGAGCCCTACCCCTTCTCGAAGGAGCTCTCCTGCATGACCGCGGTCGCCGTCCTCTGCCGGCTCTTCGCGGGCGAGAAGCGGACCGACGACATGATCAAGAAGGGCGTGACGATCCTCCTCCGCGAGACGCCGAGCTGGCAGGAGCAGGCGGGCAACCGGATGAGCAAGATCAACGTCTACTACTGGTACTACGGGACCTATGCCCTCTTCCAGTACGGCGGCGTGCCGTGGAAGGAGTGGAACGAGAAGATGAAAAAGTCGTTGATCGATACCCAGCGCGTCGGCGGATGCGAGGATGGGAGCTGGGATCCGATCGACGAGTGGGGCGCGGCCGGCGGCCGGGTGTACACCACCGCCCTCGGCGCCATGACGCTCGAGGTCTACTACCGCTACGTCCGCGCCCAGGAGGGCAAGGGCTTCTGATGCGGCTGGTACTCGCCGGCGCGTCGCTCTTCGCAGGGATCGTCTTCTCGGCTGAGGCGCCCTCGATTCAGGAGATCGGGGGATCGATCGTCCGTGCCCTGGAGTGGCTTCGCCGCCACCAGAACCCGGACGGAAGCTGGAGTGCGCGCGACTTCACAGAGCGGTGCAACAAGGAAAAGGGCCCCTGCAAGAACAAGAGAAGCGGCTACACGGACGGTCGCGGCTTTCCCAGTCACGATGTCGGCGTCACGGCGCTCGCCGTCCTCGCCTTCACAGGCTACGGCCACACACACATCTTCGGCGAGCGCGAGGAGTTCGTCACGGTCGTCCGAAAGGCGATGCAGTGGCTCAGGAGCCAGCAGGTGACGAGCGGCAACGCGTACGACCGGGGCCGCTACGGCTGGCCTCAGATCAAGATCCGGGACTGGAAGGCCGACCCTGCCGCGGATCCCTACAAGGCGACCATCGACGAGCGATGGATCTATGACCATGCGATCGCGACGATGGCGATGGCGGAGCTCCTCCTTCTGACGCAGGACAAGGCCGGCCTCGGCGAGAGCGTCGAGCTGGCCGCCGAACTCTGCCTGCGAGCGCAGAACGACGGCTACGGTTGGCGCTACGGCATCAGACCCGGCGATAACGACACGTCGGTCACGGGGTGGATGATCCTCGCCCTGAAGGCCTGCAAAGCCGCCGACATGCGCCGCCCCGCGCCGGAGCGGTACGAGAAGGCCTTCGAGGGCGCCCGCGAGTGGTTCAAGCGGGCGACGAGCGTCTCGACGGGGATCACCGGCTACAAGGCGCCGGGCGACGAGGGATCGCGCCTGACCGGAGTCTACCCCGAGCCCTACCCCTTCTCGAGGGCCATCCCCGTCATGACTGCCGTCGGGGTGCTCGGGAAGCTCTTCACCGGCGTCAGGCGGAGCGACCCGGCGATCGAGAAGGGCGTGGCAATGCTCCTCCGGGAGCGGCCGACCTGGCAGGCCCCGGCCAAGAACCGGCCCGGCAAGGTCAACGTCTGCTACTGGTACTTCGGCACGTACGCCCTGTTCCAGTACGGCGGTGAAGCGTGGAAGAGCTGGCAGGAGAAGCTCCTCCCTGCACTCCTCCCCCACCAGCGATCCGGCGGATGCGAGGATGGGAGCTGGGACCCGGTCTGCGAGTGGGGTGCTGCCGGAGGCCGGGTCTACGCGACGGCCCTCGGCGCGATGACGCTCGAGGTGTGCTACCGGTACCGGCGCGCGCTGGACGGCAAGGGGTTCTGATCGCTCGCGCCTGGTGCGAGCCACGCGTACCCCGGCCGGCACGATCCTGTCCGGATCCTCCCTCTGGCCGCCCGCGTCCCACCGGAATCGCCTTTTTGGCAATCGACTGAGGCGTTGGCAGCCGCCATCGATTTCGTAGTTGACAATTTCGCAATTCGATGCCAGAATTGCGGGCGTCGTGGGCATCTCGAAGGTCACGAAGTACACCTCGGCATAAGAAGGTGACCGAAATGGCCGAGAGATCTTCGCGCGCGGCAAGGAGCGCCCCCGCAGGCAACCTCGGAGGGGTTGTTGGAGGGGGCGCGACGCAGAGTGCCGCGAATCGGCACCCGAAATCCGGCGGGCGGGACCGCCCGCCGGTATCGGCACGCGCGAAGAGATCCGGCCAGGCGGCACCAGGCACGATTCCGCGAAGCGGAATTCGTGACGTTCATTATGACGAGGTGTACGAAGGAAGGAGGTTGCCATGCGTGCACACGAGACGGATCGCGAGGCCTCGCGGGAGCGCCCGATCGAGTCCCTCCGGAACGCGCCGTACTGGGCGATCTCGGCGCTCCTCCACCTGATCCTTCTCCTCGTCCTCGGCGCGTACGTGATGTACGTCCCTTCGGCTGTGGAACGTACCGGCGGTGTCATCATCCGCACGCAGGCGACTCATCCCTTGCCGCCGGAGACGCCGGGCATCGATCCGCAGAAGCCCGAGGTCGATCTGCCGGATGAGCTCAAGGACGTCCTGCGCGAGCAGCTCACGGCGGAACCTCGCGTCGACATCCCTCGGGGCACCGATCTCGACAATCTGGCGGACAAGAACCTGGACGGGGAGTTCCAGATCGACGCCCTCGGTGTCGGGCCGGGCGGGGCGGGGCCCTACGGCGAACGGGATCGTGTCGGGAGGGCCCAGGCCGACGGCGGTCCGAAGGTGCCCGGGGGTGACTCGGTCCGACTCGCCCTCGAGTGGCTGCGCCTCCACCAGAATGAAGATGGGAGCTGGAGCTCGCGCGACTTCACGGCGCGGTGCGACAAGGAAAAGGGCATCTGCAAGAACAAGGGCAAGGGCACGAACGATGGCCGAGGCTTCGCGAGCCACGATGTCGGCGTCACCGCGCTCGCCATCCTCGCCTTCACGGGCCGCGGGGACACCCACGTCGCCGGCGCGTACCAGGACGTGGTCGGCCGTGCGATGCGCTGGCTGAAGAGCCGCCAGGTCGTCGAAGGCGACCCCGACGATCGGGGACGCTACGGATGGCCCGAGGTGCGGATCCGAGAATGGAAGCCCGCACCCGGCGCGGATCCGTACGAGGCGAGGTTCGACGAACAGTGGATCTACGACCACGCGCTCGCGACGATGGCGATGGCGGAACTCCTCCTCCTGACGCAGGACTCGATCGGCCTCGACAAGAGCGTGGGCCTCGCCGCGGACCTCTGCCTTCGCGCGCAGAACGACGGCTACGGCTGGCGCTACGGGATCAAGCCCGGCGACAACGACACCTCGGTCACGGGGTGGATGATCCTGGCCCTGAAGGCGTGCAAGTACGCCGCCCCTCGCGGGATCGCGCCCGAGCGACTCGAGCGGTCGTTCCGCGATGCCCTCGAATGGTTCCGCCGCGCGACGAGCGCCGCCGGCATCACGGGCTACCGCGCGCCGGGCGACGAGGGCTCGCGCCTCGCCGGGATCTATCCCGAGCCCTATCCCTTCTCCAAGGGACCATCGTGCATGACCGCCGTCGCCGTCCTCTGCCGGCTCTTCTCCGGGGAGAAGCGGAACGATCCCGTGATCCGGAAGGGGGTCGGCATCCTCCTGCGCGAGAAGCCGGTCTGGCAGGAAGCGGCGGGGGCGCGGCCGAGCCGGGTCAACCTCTACTACTGGTACTACGCGACGTACGCCCTCTTCCAGTTCGGCGGTCTCCCGTGGAAGGAGTGGAACGAGAAGATGCTCGATGCCCTCATCCCGAGCCAGCGGACGGACGGCTGCGAGCGCGGGAGCTGGGACCCCGTCTGCGAGTGGGGGGCCGCGGGCGGCCGGGTGTATGCGACGGCGCTCGGCGCGATGACGCTCGAGGTGTACTACCGATACCGGCGGGCGCAGGAGGGGAAGGGGTTCTGACGCGGCGCGGATCCTCAAGAACGCGTGGTCCCGCTCGACTCACGATCGCGCGACGTGGGCGACGAGCCGCCACATCCGGATGACCTCCTCCTTCTGGAAGACCTCGGCGGGATAGGCGAGGTTCAAGGGCTGGAGCCGGACGGTCCCGTTCGGATCGAAGAAGACCTGCCGGAAGGTCGTGCCCCCCGCCGCCGGGCGCGTGAAGGCGAAGTCGCGGCTCCGGATCGCCGCCTTGGCCGAGAAGACGAGGATATCCCCCTCCCGGAACGCGGGGGCCTCGATCCTGTCCATGCTGTCGCCGCGCGCGTAGAGTGCGAACGATGACTCCGCGTCGACGCCGGGGACGAAGACGTAGTCCGCGACCCGGTCGACCGGCTGGCCGCTCTCATCGAAGGTCGAGGGATACGCGCCGGGGAGTTCGCCGAGGATCGGCACCGGCCGCCGGTCCCACGTCCCCGCGCCCGGGCGGATATCGCCGAGCGTCTTGTCGGAGAACTCCCGCTCCAGCCGGAGGATCTTCTGCTTCAGCGACTGGATGATCCCCTGCTGGGCCTCGAAGAAGAACGTCGGTTCGACGCGCAGGGCCTTGCCGATCCGTTCGATCGTCTCGCGATCGAGGAGATCGCGACGCCCTTCCTCGACGGCGTTGACGAAGGCCTTCGTCTTGGCGATCTTGCGCGCGAACTCCTCCGACGAGAGGTGGCGCCGCCGGCGCTCGATCCGGATGAGCCGTCCGATGTCGCGGTAGACGTGCCCCTCATCGACATCCTGGGGCGGGCCCTCGGCGTCCTGGAAGAAGAAGGCCGGGGTCACATCCAGGGCCTGGGCGATCTTGTTCAGGATCTGGGTGTCGATCCGGCGCTGGCCCTTCTCGAGGCGCGAGACCTGGCTCGGCGAGAGCCCGACCTTCTCGGCCAGCTCCTTCGCCGAGATCTGTTTGCGCTCCCGGAGGATCTTGATCTCCAGGCCGATATCCAAGGCGCGACCTCCCGCCCCCCTGCTCTCCGTACCCAGGAGAGAGTACCCAAAAACGCAATTCATTGCAAATCCCGCGAGAGGAGGGAGAGCGCGACGTTCCCGGCGTTGAAGAGGGCGTGGAAGCCGATGGGGGCCCAGAGGCTCCCGCTCCTCTCGTAGAGGAGACCGAGGAGGAGCCCGAGGAGGAAGATCGGCAGGAGGACCGGGAGGTGGTGATGGAAGAGTGCGAAGAGGGCGGCGGTCATGAAGAGGCTCGGCCCGCGGCCGAGGACGCGGCGAAGACCGCCGTGGAGGTAGCCGCGGAAGACCGTCTCCTCGCAGACCGGCGCCAGCGCCACGGCGAAGATGACGACGAGGGAACGTTCGGCGGTCCCTCCGTCGCGGAGGATCTGGATCGGGGTCTGGAGATCGAACCGGACGCCGATCCGATCGAGCACGCAGAGCCAGCCGAGGTACGAGCCGATCTGGGCGGGAATCCAGGCGATGAGGAGCCCCGCCAGCGCGCCCGCCTCGCGGAGTCTCAGAGGGCGCAGGAGACCCAGATCGGCCGCGGGGCTCCGCCTGAGCCGGATGGCCGCGAGGCCCGCGATCCCGCCCGCGAACAGGATCTGGAAGGCGATGTCCCCGAGGATGGCGGGGATACGGCTCTCCCCTTCCGGAGGCTCCGGCGGGCGGGCGTCCCCGCCGCTGAACGAGATCAGGTAGAGGAACGAAAGGAGGAGGAAGAAGACGAGCACCGCATCCGGGGATCCCCAGGGGACCTCGGCGAGCGGACGCGACCGGAACTGGGTGCGCAGGATCGGGAGGGCTATGCCCGCCGAGATGGCGACGCTCAGCGCGATCCCTCCGGCGATGGCAAGCCAGATCCCGAGCGGGCCGAATCCTGCGAGCGCCTCCTCCAGCCGCGCGACCAGGATGGAGATGGGATCGTCCTGAGCGAGGATCCGCGCCGCGCCCAACCGGCCCCCTACCTACCCGCGGGTCCTCAGACGCCGGCCAGCCATTGCAGGTACACCCTCCGGGTCCGGGGGCCGTCGAACTCGCAGAAGTAGATCGCCTGCCACTGGCCGAGGGCGAGCCGCCCCCCCTCGATCGGGATGAGCTGACTCGCGCCGACGAGGCTCGATTTCACGTGGCCGTCCGAGTTCCCCTCGGCGTGGCGATAGAGACCCTCCTGGGGGGCGATGCGGGAGAGCTGGGCCTGGAGATCGCGCTGGACATCCGGGTCGGCGTTCTCGTTGATCGTGATGCCGGCGGTCGTGTGCGGGGCGTAGACGAGGCACGCCCCGTCGCGGATGCCTTTGGCGCGCAGCCGCTCCCGTACCGTCTCGGTGATGTCGATGAACTCGTTGCGACTTCGGGTCCGGACCTCGAAGCACTCCATCGGCGCACCCTCCCGGGCCGGCCGGGCATTCTCATCGCCCGGCGCAGGGTGTCAAGGAAGGCGCTCGATGTCGGCGCTCGCGGGCACGGGGGCCGCCGCGCTCCTCCGGAGCTGGGCGAGGCGCTTCTCGGCGGCCTTCCGGAAGCGGCCGCCCTCGAAGCCGAGGTACTTCTCGTAGTAGGCGATCGTCCGCTCG
>Ga0194125_10013136_pt1 | contig 10804 bp, 10 predicted proteins | sample TA2KigC250mmetaG_FD_148626 | JGI IMG/M metagenome (GOLD analysis project Ga0194125, IMG submission 148626) | Freshwater microbial communities from Lake Tanganyika, Tanzania - TA2015034 Kigoma Deep Cast 250m | ecosystem: Environmental > Aquatic > Freshwater > Lake | place: Tanzania: Lake... | reverse complement strand
TGCATATTATAGAAAAATTAGAAATTTAAAATTTAATTATTTTTTTTAAATCTATAAATTTCAATGGTTTTTTTAATATGTTGAATAATTTTTATAAATTTATTTTAAGTCATTAGATAAGTTTTTCAAGATGGTCTTCTGGTTTTTTGACGGGGTAGTTATTGAGTAAACGGGAGCTGCTTGTCAGCAAAATTGAGAATGGTGTTGTTATTGATCATATCCCGGCTGGTAAGGCTTTTCAAGTTTTAAAATTGTTAAAACTTGATCCTGATGCAACAGTCTTAGTGGCTCAAAATGTTGACAGTAAAAGCATGGGTAGAAAAGACTTCATTAAGATTGAAGGTAGTTATTTAACCTCTAAAGAGCTTGACATTATTGCGTTTTTAGCTCCAAATTCAACCTTGAATATCATTTATGATTGGGAAATTAAAGAAAAAAGGAAAATTTTTCTGCCAGAAAAAATTGATGGGAATTTTAAATGCCCTAATCCTTTGTGCCCAACTAATAGAGAGTATACCGCTCCTAAAACAATCTATCAAGTTCAAAAAGGATCAAAACTTGAAGAGACCATCCTGAAATGTAGCTATTGTGGCTCTTTAACATATTATGGAACAATTCAGCAATACCTCAATACAAATGGCTTAACAATAGAAGGAGGAGGCTTGGTTAGCCAAGAAAAAATTGAGAAAATCTTTTTAGATGCTCTAATAAAAGGCGGAGCTCTTAGATTCCCACCAACCCCTGATCAACCCTTTATATTAAAAAGTGGTCGAAAAAGTCCCTATTTTGTAAACTTGGGTACATTAACAGATGGGGAGAGTCTGGCTAAGCTTAAGTGGGCTTTTGCTAGTTATATTGCGCTGTTAATTGAACGTGGAGTTCTTCCTGATTTCGACTATGTCTTTGGACCAAGCTACAAGGGTATAGGTTTAGCTGCCCTCGCATGTGAAGGGTTGAAAGAGCTTTATGGAATGGATAAAAGGTACATGTACGACAGGAAAGAAGAGAAAACCTATGGAGATCTTTCAGCGGATCAAGTTATAGTTGGGGCAGGGTATTTTAAACCGGGAGAACGAATTCTTGTTGTAGATGATACAATAACCACTGGAGCAACAAAAATTGATACTTTTGAAAAGCTGAAGCTGTTAAAAGATCATAAAGTTGTTGGATTAATAATTGCTGTTGATCGTCAGGAAAAAATGGGTGATAGTAAAAACATTGAAGAAAAAACTGCAACTGAAAACATCCAAGAGGAGTTAGGAATTCCTGTATTCAGCATTCAAAACATTAAAACAATATATGGCTTGATTAAGGACAGTCTTGATCCTGAAATGAAAAAATTATGGTTAGAATATTATAATCAATATGGCACCGTCAAGCTGGAGTAAACTTAATCCTCATATTCTTCCATTACTACACCTGACCTATGGAGCATTTTGATATTCTAGTAGTGGGTTCAGGAAGTGGAGCCTCTATTGTTGATGCAGCATTATCTCAAGGCTTGAAAGTTGCCTTAGTGGAGAGAGATAAATTAGGTGGAACCTGCCTTAATAGAGGATGTATACCCAGTAAAATGATCATATATCCCGGGAATATTATTAATACTATAAAGACTGCTGAAAAATTTGGTATAAATGCAACAATAGAAAACATAGATTTCGCTTTAATAATGGAAAAAATGAGAAAAAGCATCGAAATTGATAGAAAACACATAGAGATAGGTGTAAAAAATTCTCCTGAACTACGGTATTATCATGGAACCGGCGAATTCATTGCAGATTACACTATGAGAGTAGGCGATGATATTATCCAAGCAAAAAATATTTTTCTAGTAACAGGAGCAAGACCCGAAATTCCTCCAATAAAAAACCTTAACAATATTAAATATTGGACAAGCGACGATGTTTGGGGGCTAACAAAAAAACCCAAAAGCCTGATCATCTGTGGTGGAGGATTCATTGCAGTTGAAATGGCTCATTTCTTTAGCAGCATGGGAGTAGAAGTAACCATTATAAGTCGAAGTTCAAGGCTGTTAAAAAACATCGAACCAGAAATCTCAGAAACTCTAACACAAAGCATGAGGACAAGAATGACAATAGTAACTGATGTAGAGGTGATTGAGGTAAAGGATGGTGAAGGTTACAAAGAAGTAATTGCAGAGGATAAACTTGGGAAAAAACTCTCATATAAAGCTGGAGAGCTTCTTATTGCTGCTGGCTTAAAATCAAATGCTGATCTAATGAATTTGTCAAAAACTGGAGTTCAACTTGACGAGAGAGGATGGATAAAGGTAAACGAATATTTCGAAACAACTAAAGATAGAATCTGGGCTTTTGGAGATGCAATTGGTAAAGGGATGTTTAAGCATGTAGCAAATCAAGAAGCTGAGGTTGTTTGGCATGCTTTCAGTCATAATCATAGACATCCTTTCAGGTTTGATAACATTCCTTATGCTATATTCTCTTGGCCAGAAATTGCCTCAGTTGGATTAACTGAAGAAATGGCAAAAAAACAAGGAAAGAAAGTATTAGTTGGTATATGGAATTATGCTGACACTGCATATGGGGTAGCGATGGGTGAAGAAGATGGTTTTGTCAAATTTGTGGTAGAAGAAGAAACATTGAAAATACTTGGCTGCCATATCGTTGGTCCTCACGCTTCGATTTTAATCCAAGAAGTGGTTAATTGCTTATACTGTGGTGATTCAACTATTTATCCTATTATTGATGCAATGCATATTCATCCAGCATTGTCTGAAGTAGTTCAGAGAGCTGCCTTTAATCTACACAAATCAGGTCATAACCATAGTTAAGATCATTTATATTTTTCCAATTCTTTTTCTCATGTATGCATTTGATAAGAGTTGGTTCCCATGTTAAAAGTAGGAGATAATGCACCAAATTTTATTTTATCTGATTCAACTGGAAAAAAAGTATCCTTAAACAATTTTATTGGAAAATGGCTTGTATTATACTTTTATCCAAAAGATATGACATCTGGATGTACATTGGAAGCACTTGATTTTACATCTTTAAGACCCAGCTTTGAAAAAGAAGGAGCAGAGATTATTGGTATTAGTGCGGATTCACCCGAAAGTCATGCAAAATTTCAAGAGAAGAGTAACTTAATTCATACCTTGCTAAGTGATGAAGATAAGACAACATTAGAAGCATATGGTGTTTGGCAGACCAAGAAATTGTATGGGAGAGAATTTAAAGGAATAATTAGATCAACCTTTTTGATTGATCCCTATGGAAAAATTGCTTTCATTTGGCTTAAAGTGAAAGTTGATGGTCACGCAGAATATGTTTTAAACAAACTTATGGAGTTAAAAAAATGAATGTAACTGAAGCAATTAAGACTAGGAGAGCATATCGATCTTTAGAGCCAACTAATATTACTGAAGATTTAATCAGAGACTTAGCTTACCATGCTTCCCTGTCGCCAAGTTGTAATAATAATCAACCCTGGTACTTCCTATTTGTCTATGGAGTTGAGGCTCTAAAAAAGATTCATACAACTTTACCGAAAGGAAATAAATGGATGGAGCTCTCAAGTATGATCATTGTTGTATTTAGTAAACCAAGTGATGACTGTATTGTTAAGACACGTACATACAATCTTTTCGATACAGGAATGGCGTCAGCATTTCTTATACTTAGAGCAACCGAATTAGGATTAGTCGCACACCCAGTTGCAGGCTATGATGAAGAAAAAGTAAAGAACGTTCTTGAAATTTCACCAGATTATCAAGTTATTACATTAATTAACATTGGAAAACATTCAGAACAAATTCATCCATATTTAAGTGAAAAACAAACATTAAATGAACGAGAAAGACCACCCAGAAAAAATTTAGAAGAATTTATTAAAATTCTAAATAATTGATTAAAACAATTTTTTAAAAAAAATAGTACTTTATTCTTTTGTTGTTATTGTATAACGTACGCCTATTGGTTTTAAAGTATCGTCGATATTTTTGATTAAATTTCTAACCTGTTCATCATTAGGTTTAGAGTGCCATTCGAATACAAAATCATATTCACCAATGCCACCTTGTCCTCTACTTAAGATTTTTTGGCATCTCTCAGGAGATATTTCTTTATACTGTCTAAAATAATCCATTACCCTCTCTTGAACAGCAGGTCCATATGTAGAACCAACTTGAGTTATACCAATATCTGCCAATGAAGTTTCAATGAGTGGATCCATTATACATACTTCGGGAGTATCGATTGCTAGTTTCTCAAGTGCTTGAATTGCGTCCAGCACTGGTGGTCCATATATTTTTATATAACTTTTCATCTTTTGAAGGCCCCAAGTAAGATTGTGGAATGAATATTAATAAAACTTAGCATCATTTAATTAGATTTTAAACTAATATCGTAAGTTCTTTTTTAACTTCCTCATAATTAGGTTCAATTCGTGCATCATTACTTACCCATTTATAGCGGATTTTCATATCTTTATCCAAAATGAAAATGCTGCGTTTTGCAGTAACATACCCTTTTAATCCAGCAAAATCAAGTTGTACCACATCATATAATTTTATAACTTCTCTATTGTAATCACAAAGCAATGGAAATGTCAATAAATTTTCTTCACTAAATGCTTTTTGACTAAATGGGTCATTAACACTAATACCAATGATTTGAGCGTTAACACCCTCTAGCTTCGCTAAATCATCTCTTAAAATACACATCTCCTTTTTGCATATACCAGTGAATGCTCCTGGGAAAAATGCTAATACAATATTTTTTCCTTTCCAATCTGTAAGCTTTTTTGGTTTCATATCAGTGCCTATAAGTGTAAAACCTGGGGCAATAACTCCAACTTCAACCATAGCGCCATCAATTAAAAAAAATAAATCGTGGAATATTAACATAAACCATCTACATAATTCCACTAAATGTAATAACTAAATAAATTATGTATAACATCACCAACATCCATCCTTCTCTTTCACAGAGTTTATCACCGGATAAGAAATACCATAAAAACATATTTGATATTAAAGCAAAAATTGCTACTTCACTATAAATCCGAACATTTACTAAAAAATCGTTTAATGCTAATGTAACACCTAAAATTAAGGTTAAGTTGATAAATCCACTGCCAATTATGTTCCCTAAAACAATATTCATATCTCCGCTTTTTGTAGCTTGTAAACTTGTTGCTAGCTCTGGAAGACTTGTGCCTAATGCAACAATTGTTGCTCCAATCACAATTTTAGGTACTCCAATTGAAATCGCTATAGATGTAGCTGATTCCATTATAAAATAACTTGAGGCGATAACACCAAAAACTCCTAAAACGACTTTAAGAAAAATAAGTAATAATGATCTTCCATCAGCTTTTTCTGATCCTTCCTCTTTAATATTAATTTTATTTTTCATTAAACTGTAAGTATTCCACACAAAAATTATTATTAAGATTATGCCAACAATTCGGCTTACTTCCCCAACATAAATTAAGACTAAAGGAATTATTGAAGCTATAAATAATCCAAATTGAAGGTTTTTTAACTCAGTACCAGTTAAAATTGTTAAAAATTCTATACACTTTTTATGTTTATAATTTGCATATAAGACACATAATCCAAAAATAAAACATATATTAGCTATTTGTGAACCCATAACATTACCAACGCTTATACCAATTTGTTCTGGATGTCCTATTGAAAAGATTGATACGCTTAACTCTGGAAGACTTGTACTAAGGGATATTAATAGAAAACCAATTGTTGTCTTACCGAATCCGGTAATATCTGCAAGTTTTTGGCTGTTTGTTATCGTTTTTTCACTCGAATAGCCAAGAAAAATTAAACAAATAAGTAAAATTAATGCGTTGAGTATTAATGTGTCGTTCATAATTCAATTCTTATAAATGTTGAGGAAATAAAACTATTTTTATTTTTTCCTAATCTGAAAATTATTAGAAATAATTTAAGGTTGTCTGATACTTAGATAATAAATAGTATAAGCTCTTTTCTATTATATATGAAATTTAGTGTGACTTACCCTGAAGAATTAAATTCAGGTCCTATCAGTGGTAGAGTATTCCTTCTATTATCTGATAATGATGAAGAAGAGCCTCGTTTTCAAATGAGTGCTCACCTTGATACTCAATTAATGTTTGGAGCTGATGTTGATGATTTTAAACCTGGAACCGAATTCATCATTCCGGATACGACTTATGGTTTTCCTCTAAAAACATTAGATGAAGTGCCTACAGGAGAATATTGGGTTCAAGCCCTTTTTCATATCTATGATACATTTCATCGAGCAGATGGACATGTTATTAAACTTCACATGGATCATGGTGAAGGTCAGAAATGGAATACCTCTCCAGGGAATCTATATAGTATACCTAAAAAAATTAAGATTAAATCCTCATTCAAAAAAACAATTAAATTAAGACTTGACCAAGTAATTCCTCAAATAATTGAACTTGAAGATACAAAATATATTAAACATATTAGAATCCAAAGTAAACTTCTTACAGAATTTTGGGGAAGACCAATGCATTTAGGAGCCGTTGTATTACTTCCTGAAGATTTTGATGATCATCCTCAAGTTAAGTATCCCTTGATAGTGTGGCATGGACACTTTAGTAGTGGATTGTATGCAAAGTTTCAGGAAAATCCACCTGATCCTAAGCTTGTACCAAAGCCACTTCCTGTCAGTAGTTTAAAATCCACAATAAAGGACCCTACTGGCCCTGCAGTGGTGAAAGATCCTCGCTTTTATACAGAAAATAATATCATAGTTGAAGAGCATGCATATAAATTATACAAAGATTGGACTGCGCCACATTTTCCACGTATGCTTTTGGTCTGTATACAACATCCTACACCATATTATGATGACAGTTACGCTGTCAACTCAGCAAATCATGGTCCCTATGGTGATGCAATTAACTATGAATTAATTCCTTATATTGAACAAAAATTCAGAGGAATAGGGGAAAGCTGGGCTAGAACACTGATGGGTGGATCAACAGGAGGATGGGAGGTATTTGCTACCCAAGTCTTCTATCCTGATATGTATAATGGTTGTTGGTGCTGGTGCCCTGATCCTCTTGATTTCAGAGATACTAGGCTTTTGAATATATTCGAAGACGAAAATGCTTATTATCGCATTGGCAAATGGAAGAAAATTGAGAGACCTGGCTTCAGAACTACTGTTGGTGAGATTTTATTTACCAGCGAAGATGAAATAAGGCAAGAGTTAGCTAGAGGAACAAGATGTAGATCTGGTGGCCAATGGGATGCATGGACTGCAACGTATAGTCCTGTAGCTGAAGATGGTTACCCTAAAGATCTGGTTGACAAATATACAGGTAAAATTGATCATGAAGTCGCGAAGTATTGGAAAGAAAACTATGACCTCAGGCATATTCTTGAACAAAACTGGAAGATTCTTGGACCTAAGCTGGTAGGTAAATTAAGAATATACTGTGGTGACATGGATAGCCATTACCTCAACAATGCAGTATATCTTATGGAGGAGTTTTTAAAGAACACAAAAGATCCACATTACGGTGGTATGGTCTACTACGGTGATAGATTTACACACTGTTGGTATGGAAATTTCTATATTCCAAGTTCGCTTGATAGGTTTGAACTAGTACAACGATTTTCAAAAGAGATGGCAGAACATATCACAAAAACTGCACCAAAAGGAGCAGATATTAAGGGTTGGAGATACTAATTTTCTAATAAATCAATTTTTTTAAAAAACATCATAAAAATCTGGAAAATTTTATACTACCAACTCAGAAGTATTTGGAAAGAATTAAATAATGATTCTGTGTGGGCTACATGGATCAAAATTGAGCGGTTTGTCACCCCGCCGTTATTATGATGAAATCCTTAATACTCTACAGGAGCATCACAAGGAATTCAGTACTTTTATTCCTCTAATAGCTAGTGAAAATATTCCAAGCCCAGCAGTCCGTGAAGCCTTAAGCTCTGATTTTGGTAATCGATATGCTGAGGGTTGGGTTGGCGAAAGAGTGTATGCTGGATGTGAATATATTGACAAAGTCGAATTCACGTGCATTGATCTTATGAAAAAACTTTACAAATGCGAATTTGTCGATCCTCGACCAATATCCGGTGTAGTAGCTAATCTTGTTGTCTACACTGCATTCACTGAACCAGGCGATACCATAATGGCTCTACCAATAACCTGTGGAGGTCACATAACCTATGGCCCAAAGAAATTAAATGGTACTGCTGGCGCTGTAACAGGATTAAATGTTGAATATTTACCACTTGATTATAAAGAATTGAACATTGACATCGATCGAACATTAAAAAGAATTAAAAAAATGGATGCTGAAGGCATAAAACCTACAATGGTAATATTCGGTGGAAGCGTATTCCCCTTCCCGCATCCAGTAAAAGAGTTAGCTGAAGAATATCATAGTAGAGGAGCAATAATCCATTATGATTCAGCACATGTGAGCGGTTTAATCGCTGGTGGCCAGTTCCAAAACCCAATAACTGAAGGCGCAGATACAGTTACAGTTTCAACCCACAAGACCTTTTTTGGACCCCAACATGGCTCTGTTCTTAGTTGGGATAAATATGCAGAACCAATTAAGAAAGCAACTTTACCGGGTTTGGTTTCAAACCACCACCTTCATGCTGTTGCTGGCCTTGCCATTGCTTGCGCAGAAATGCTTGAGTTTGGTGAAGCTTACTCAAAACAAGTCATAAAAAATGCTCAGGCTTTGGGTCAAGCGCTGAATGAAAGGGGATTCAAAGTGCTTGCTGAACACAAAGGCTTCACAAGAAGTCATGTCTTACTTATTGACATTACCAATTATGGACTAGGCGGCGATGTTGAGAAAAAGCTTGAGAAAGCTGGTATCATAATTAACAGGAATCTACTACCATGGGATGTTAAAGAGAAACGAAACTACATTAATCCTGGCGGAATACGGCTTGGTACACCAGAAGTTACAAGGCTGGGTATGAAAGAAAGTGATATGGTTGAGATTGCTGAGTTAATGGAAAGAGTGGTTGTGAAAAAGGAAGATCCAGTAAAGGTTAGAAAAGATGCAACAGCTTTTAAGAGCAAATTCCAAACTGTCCATTATTGCTTTGAAAACAAAACAAAAGCATATGAATATGTGAAAATACGTTAAGTTTCCTCTCTTTTTTATATTTATTCTTAAAATCCCTCTTGAAAAACTTATTAAATAAACTCATTTTAGTCGAAACGAATTTTTATAAGTGTATTAAGCTTAGTTGCACCCAACCATCGAGGAATTGATGATGCCCTTCGACTTTATGAGTCTAAAGGATGTTGATACTAAAGGAAAAACCGTTTTTTTACGTGTCGACATTAATTCGCCACTCGATCCTAACTCCAAGAAGATTTTAGATGCCACTAGAATACGGGCAGTGGAGGATACTCTCAAGGCCCTTAAAGAAGCGAAAGTAGTTCTTGGTGCCCATCAGAGTCGACCAGGAAAATATGATTTCACTACTCTAGAAACTCATGCACGAGTTTTACAAATTTACCATAATGGTAGAGTCAAATACGTCGATGATATTGATGGTCCAAAAGCTCAGGATGAGATTAAAAAATTAAAAACCGGAGAAGTATTGGTTTTAAATAACTTAAGGATGCATAAAGACGAAAACTTAGACATTTCACCTGAAGAATTAGCTAAAACTGATATGATTTCAAATCTTGCACCATTATTTGATCTCTGTGTTAATGATGCATTCGCTGCGGCGCATAGAAGTCAAGCAAGCTTAGTAGCCTTTGGCGAATTAATGCCCATGGTTGCAGGAATATTAATGGAGAAAGAACTCAGTGCATTAAATAAAGTGATTTATGACCCAGCTAGACCGTGTGTTTACCTTTTAGGCGGAGCAAAAGTCGATGACAGAATCCCAGTTATTAAAAGAGTACTCAAAGACAATATTGCTGACAACATTCTAATTGGCGGATTGATCAGAGAAAGTTTCCATATGGCTCAAGGCATGATGAAGGAGAGGTATTTAGCCTTAAAAGATGAAGAGAAGAAACTTGTTGATGAAGCTGGAGGAATTTTAGACAAATATGATGGAGCAATCGAGTTACCCGTTGATGTTGCATTAGATGTTAAGGGTGAACGTGTTGAACTCATGGTCGACGCAATAACTGATGAAGATAACATATATGACATTGGTTTAAACACAATAGCTCATTTCAGTGATCGCATCAAATACGCAGGAACAGTTGTTGCTGAAGGACCTTTGGGAATGTTTGAACGCCGTGGCTTTGACATAGGTACAAAAGAATTGTTAAGGGCAATGGCTGACTCTCCAGCATACACCGTTGTTGGTGGTGGACACATGGGTGGTATGGCGGGGATGCTTGGCATAGATGACAAAATGAAGCATGTCAGCACAGGAGGTGGAGCTATGCTCAGTCTCCTAAGCGGAGAAGAACTACCCATTATTGAGGCTATGGCAAAAGCCAAAAAGCGTTGGGATTAAATCCCTTTTTTAGATAAGTTTTAAGACTTCCCCTGTAGTTTAATCGGGGTGCGGGATCGTGGTCTAGCTTGGTCCAAGATACGCGGCTTGGGCCCGCGTGGTCCCCGGTTCAAATCCGGGCGGTCCCACCATTTTTAAACACATTCACGCTAATTTAAGCAGTGTATCCAAATGAAAGAGACTAGTTTTCTAACGCCCTGTGGATTAAATTGCAGTGATTGTGAATATTACTCTGGTGAGAAGCAGCCTAGGTGTGTGGGTTGTAACGCTTTGAAGGGTAAACCTTTCTGGGGAAACTGTCAA
>Ga0194125_10013133_pt1 | contig 10804 bp, 9 predicted proteins | sample TA2KigC250mmetaG_FD_148626 | JGI IMG/M metagenome (GOLD analysis project Ga0194125, IMG submission 148626) | Freshwater microbial communities from Lake Tanganyika, Tanzania - TA2015034 Kigoma Deep Cast 250m | ecosystem: Environmental > Aquatic > Freshwater > Lake | place: Tanzania: Lake... | reverse complement strand
GGCGTCGGCGCCACCGAGGAGCAGGTCAGCCTGCGGGGAGCCGTGCCCCAGCGCATCGACTGTCGCGGCACCAAGGTGGAGGATCTGGCCGGCACCGGGCAGCAGGATTCGCCGGGCGGGTAGCACGTAGCTTGTAGCCTGTGGCTTGTGGCCTGTAGCTTGTGGCTTGTAGCGTGTGGCCTGTGCCTAGTAGCCCGAGGCCTGTAGCTTGCGGGTGGGCCCTCACACTACGAGCTACAGGCTACAAGCTACAGGCCACAAGCCACAGGCCCTCACGCAGTAGTATACTGGTCCCCTCTCACCTCCACACGAGGAGCGACCATGCTGCCTGACTATATCTCCCGAGCGGTTCCCGTACCCCAGGAAAAGCGCGCGCCCTGGTACGTCAACACGGCGCCCAGCTACGCGGGCGTGTTCCTGTGGGTGGCCTTCTACCAATCCATGGCTGAGGGCACCATCAGCCGCGCCGGCATCGGCGTGTGCCTGTTGGGGCTGGCCGTGGCGGGCCTGCTGAGCTGGGCGCTGTACTATTACGCGCCCGCCATGCTGGGCATGAAAACCGGCTACACGCTGTACGTGATCGGTAGTTCCACCTTCGGCACCCGCGGCGGCTACCTGATGCCCGGCCTCCTGATGGGGCTGTTGCAGGTGGGCTGGTTCGCGGTGGGCACCTTCTACTCCACCAAGTACATCCTCAGCGGGTTCCGCGCCGGCGCCCCGGCGGGCAGCCCGCTGTTCATCCTGGTGGCGGTCCTGTGGGGCTGCCTCATGGGCTACGTCGGGGTGAAGGGGATTCAGTACGTGGCCAAGGTGGCGCTCTACCTGAACCTCATCGCGTGCCTGATGGTGCTGCTGGTGTTCCTCCAGACCAGCGGGGGCGTGGGCCAGCACCAGGTGAAACCGGAGGACGCCCATCCCTGGGCGGCCTTCGCGCTGGTGATCCAAATGGTGATCGGCTTCTTCGCCACCGCGGGCGCGGCGGGGGCGGACTTCGGCATGAACAACCGGAACGCCCGGGACATCCGCTGGGGCGGATTCATCGGCATCGCTGTGGCGGTGCTGTACGCGGGCGGCCTGCCGCTTATGTCGGTGGCCGGCGCGCGCGCGCTCAACCCCGGGATGACCGGCTTCGGCTATGACGCGGTGATCGGAACCATCGGCGGCTTCCTGGCCACGGCCATGTTCTTCCTGTTCGCCGTCGCTTCGATCGCCCCGGCTTGCTTCTGCGCGTTCATCATCGGCAACAGCTTCGCCACCATGTTCCCCAGCATCCCCCGCTGGACCTCGACGCTGAGCGGCGTGGCCGTGGCGGTAGTGCTGGCCATCACCGGCGTGGCGGCCAACCTGGCGGGAGTGTTCACCATCGTGGGGGCCTCCTTCGGACCGATTTGCGGCGCCATCACCGCGGACTACCTGCTGTCCGGCCGGCGCTGGGCCGGGCCGCGCGAAGGCATCAACTGGGCCGGGTACATCTCCTGGGCGCTGGGCTTCCTGGTGGGGATCATTCCCTTCCTGCCGGTTTCATCGGAACTGAAGACCGCCGCCCAGCCGGTGGTGGTGTGGAGCTACGTGGTGGGCTTCGGCGTGTATGCGCTGCTGGCCAAGGCGGGGCTTCAGCCCAGGACGGTGTCCGTCACCCAGTAGCGCCATCACCGCTGGCTCACGCTCGCGGCTCGGTTACCGGCTTCGGCGCACTTCACCGAGCCGCGACCGTCAGGGAGCGAAGGCTATCCCGAGCGCCGGCGCCTGAACCTGGTCTTGAGGATGATCGGTGTGGCGGCGAACCCGAAGCGCCGCCGCAGTTGGTTGATCAGATAGCGCTCTTGCGAGAAGTGCAGCGGTTCGGGACGGTCCGTGAACAGGACGAACACCGGCGGACGCACCGCGGCCTGGGTGATGTAGCGCACCTTCGGCTCGCGGGACATCTTCAGCGATTCCAGGAACCGGTTCAACTCGCCGGTGGAGACGCGCTGCGAGCCAGCCTCGTATGCCCTGCGGATCTGAGGCAGCAAACCCTCCACGCCCGCGCCGGTGAGCGCCGATAGGAACACCACCGGGGCGTAGTCCAGGAACTTGAGCTGATCGCGCAGCGCGGTTTCGAAAGCGCGGCGTCCGCCCCCTGCGTTGAGGTCCCACTTGTTGACGCACAGGATGAGGGCGCGCCCGGCCTCGTGCGCGTAGCCCGCGATGGTGGCGTCCAGGCCGACGATGCCCTCGGCCGCGTCCAGCACCAGCAGCACCACGTCGGCCAGGCGGATGTGGCGGCGCGCCATGACCACGCTGAGCTTCTCGGCCATCAGTTTGGTCTTGCCCTTGCGGCGGATGCCGGCGGTGTCCACGAAGACGTAGGTAGCGCCGTCGCGGGTGAGCGTGGCATCCACGGCGTCGCGGGTGGTTCCCGGGGTCGGGGAGACGATGGCGCGCTCTTCGCCCACCAGCACGTTGAGCAAGGTGGACTTACCGACATTGGGCCGTCCGATGATGGCGACCTTGATGCCCTCGGACGCGGGAGCGGCTTCCTCGGGGGCGGAGGCGAATCCCGCGGTGACGTGTTCGAGCAGCTCCTCCAGCCCCAGGCGGTGCTCGGAGGAGACAGGAAATAGATTCGGGAAGCCCAGGGCGTGGAACTCGTGGGCCAGCACTTCGCGGGAAGGCGCATCGATCTTGTTAACCGCGAGGGAGACAGGCTTACCCAACTGGTGCAGCATGCGGGCCAGATCGCGGTCGGCGCCGGTGATCTCGGTGCGGCCGTCAATGAGGAAGATGATGTGAGCGGCGCGCTCCAGCGCCCGGCGGGCCTGGCGCAGCACCTGGGCGGGGATGTAGTCGGGGTCGTGCGGGAGGATGCCGCCGGTGTCGATCAGCTCGAAGCGCCGGCCGCGGTAGTCAGCCTCGCCGTGAATGCGGTCGCGGGTGATGCCGGGCTCGTCGCCCACGATGGCGCGCCGCTGCCCCAGCAGAGCGTTGAACAGGGTGGACTTGCCCACGTTGGGGCGGCCCACGATGACCACGGCGGGAAGTCTGCTGGCGGACGCCATCGAGCTTCATGATAGCGTAAGGCCCGCGGCTATACTAAAGTTTGGCCCGGGCCCCGCAGACGCGCGAGCTTTCCGTGCGGCAGTTCTTCGCCCGCGGAGGACTGCTCTCAAGGTGCCACCCCGCCTACGAGTACCGGCGCGGGCAGGGGGAAATGGCGGAGGCGGTCGAGCAGGCGCTGGCTGAGCGGCGGCACCTGGTTGTGGAGGCGGGCACCGGAACGGGCAAGACCCTGGCCTACCTGTCGCCGGCCATCCTGGCGGGCAGGCGCGTGGTCATCTCCACCGGCACCAAGAACCTTCAGGAGCAGCTCTACTTCAAGGACGTTCCTTTCCTGGAGAAGCACCTGGCGCACGGACTGCGCGTCTGCTACATGAAGGGCCGCGGCAACTACGCCTGCCGCCAGAAGATCTACGACGCCGAGAAGGAGCCGGTCCTGGAAGGCCTCGAGGAGGTGGCGGACTTCGAGATCATCCGCGCCTGGGAGAAGACCACCCCGACGGGCGACCGCGCCGAGATCACGAAGCTGCCCGAGGGGTCCGGCGCCTGGGCCAAGATCGACGCGCGCCGCGAGCTGTGCACCGGGCAGCGCTGCCAGCAGTTCGAGCGCTGCTTCATCACCCTGATGCGCCAGCAAGCCCAGCAGAGCGACATCATTATCGTCAATCACCACCTGTTCTTCGCCGACCTGTCCGTGCGGGAAGACGAGTACGCCGGGATCATCCCGGAATACGGCGCGGTGATCTTCGATGAGGCGCACGAGTTGGAAGAAGTGGCGGGCCAGTACTTCGGGATCTCCGTCAGCAACTACCAGTTCCAGGAGCTGGAGCGCGACCTGCGCGCCCTGGCGCGCCGCAAGGGGTTTGGTTCGGAGGAGCTGGATGGGGCGCTGGAGGCGCTCACCGAGGCGGCCCTGCATTTCTTCCTGCTGTTCGGAGGGACGGAGGGCCGGACCGCTTTCCGTGAGCAGGCGGCTTTTCTGGAGCAGCATGAGGAGCCGTATCAGGACCTGCTGCGCGGCCTGGAGCTGCTGGGCGCGTACCTGGAAACGGTGAAGGACGCGCCGGAGGAAGTGCTGCCGCTCGCCCGGCGCGCCGGAGAGCTGGCGCGGGCGCTGGCCTACTGGATGGCGGGCAATGAGCGCGGGGTGGTGTACTGGGTGGAGCGGCGCGGGCGCGGCTGCTTCCTGCAAGCCACGCCCATCGACGTCTCGGGGATTCTGCGGGAGCGGTTGTTCAACCCGGTGGACACGGTGGTGCTGACCTCGGCCACCCTGGCGGTGGGCGGCAGCTTCGACTACCTGAAGCGCCGGCTGGGGCTGGAGCACGCGCGCACGCTGATCGTGCCGGGGCATTTCGATTTCAAGAAGCAGGCGCTGCTGTACGTACCCCCGCACCTGCCCGACCCGCGCGACGGCGAGTTCGCGCGGCGCGCCGCCGCCGAAGTCACGCGGCTGCTGCGCCTGAGCCGCGGCCGGGCCTTCGTGCTGTTCACCAGCTATCAGCAGATGCGGGTGGTCTACGACCTGGTTTCGTTCCAGCTCGAGTACCCCACCCTGCTCCAGGGCGCCGGCCCGCGCACCGCGCTGCTGGAAGAATTCCGGCGCACCCCGCACTGCGTGCTGTTCGCCACCGCTTCCTTCTGGCAGGGCGTGGACGTGCCGGGCCAGCAGCTCAGTTGCGTGATCATCGACAAGCTGCCCTTCGCCGTCCCCAACGACCCGGTGGTCGAGGCGCGCATCCGCGCCATCCGCGAGGAGGGCGGCAATCCTTTTTACGAGTACCAGGTGCCCCAGGCGGCCCTGGCCCTCAAGCAGGGCTTCGGCAGGCTGATCCGCAGCCGCTCGGACCGCGGGGTGCTGGCGCTGCTGGACGGGCGCATCAGCCGCCAACGATACGGAAAGGTCTTCCTTGACAGCCTGCCCGGCTACACCTTCACCACCAGTATCGAGGACGTGGAGGCCTTCTTCGATGTTTGAGATCACCCTGGAGGAGAGCTTCTCGGCGGCGCACGCCTTGCGCGGCTACCAGGGCAAGTGCGAGCGCGTGCACGGCCACAACTACCGGGTGCGGGTAAGCCTGCAAGCCGAACAGCTCGACCCGGCGGGGCTGGTGATGGACTTCGTCGATGTGCGCGCCCTGCTGCGCGACCTGCTGGAGCCTTTCGACCACCGCCTGCTGAACGACGTGCCGCCTTTCGACACGTTGAACCCTACCGCGGAGAACATGGCGCGGCACTTCTTCGTCGGACTGAGCCGGCGGATCTCGGCGCAAGGGCCCCGAGTGCGGGTGGCGGAAGTGCGCGTCTGGGAGACAGAAGCGGCTACGGCAGCCTACCGGGAGTAGGCTACTTGCGGTAGTAGGCCGCGTTCTCCTCGGCGTAGGCGGCCCACTTCTCGGGCAGATCATCCAGGGTGAAGATCGCCGCAACCGGGCACACCGGTATGCAGGCCCCGCAGTCGATGCAGGCGTCCGGGTCGATGTACAGCATCTTGGCCGCGGCGAAGTCCGCCTCGTCCTTCTTGGGGTGGATGCAATCGACCGGACAGGCGTCCACGCAGGCCGTGTCCTTGACGCCGATGCAAGGTTCCGCAATCACGTAGGCCATACGCACTCTCCTTGGGAAAACCGCCTCTGCAACCAGCCGCAAGCTGGCCGGTACCAGCATAACTCAGCGGCACGCTTTCCGGGGGCCTTCCGATACAATGGGGGCATGCCCGCGAAAGTGCGCAAGGCGGTCTTCCCCGCCGCCGGTTTGGGCACGCGCTTCCTGCCCGCCACCAAGGCCCAGCCCAAGGAAATGCTCCCGCTGGTGGACAAGCCGCTCATCCAGTACGCGGTGGAAGAGGCGGTGCGCTCGGGCATCCGGAGCATCCTCATCGTCACCGGGCGGGGCAAGAGCGCCATCGAGGATCATTTCGACGTGAGTTTCGAGCTCGAGCAGGCTCTGGCGGCGCGCGACAAGCAGGACCTGGTGGCGGCGGTGCACGGCATCTCCGAGATGGTGGACTTCGCCTACGTCCGGCAGAAGGAAGCGCTGGGCCTGGGGCACGCCGTGCTGCGGGCGCGCGACCTGGTGGGTCAGGAACCCTTCGCGGTGGTGCTCTCCGATGACGTGATTGAGAGCGAGGTCCCGTGCCTCCGGCAGTTGCTGGACGTCTACGAGTTCTTCCAGGCCCCCGTGCTGGCGCTGATGGAGGTGCCGGCGGACCAGGTTTCCGCCTACGGCATCGTGGAGGCCGATCCGGTGCAGCACAACGGGCGGACCGACTGCCTGTACCGCATTCACAACCTGGTGGAGAAGCCCGCCCCCGCTGAGGCCCCCTCAAGGCTGGCCATCATCGGGCGGTACGTGCTGACCCCGGAGATCTTCGACTGCCTGGAGCGGACCGCGCCGGGCTCGCTGGGGGAGATCCAGCTCACCGACGGCCTGCGCCACCTGCTGGAGGTGCGGCCCATCTACGGTTGCCGCTTCGAGGGCCGGCGCTACGACGCCGGGGACAAGCTGGGTTTCTTGAAGGCCACCGTCGAGTTCGCCCTGCGCCGCGAGGACCTGGGCGGAGCCTTCCGCGAGTACCTGAGAACGCTGGAACGATAGCGGAGTGCGTTGTGGGACCGCTCGCTGACGCTCGCGGCTCGGTTGCCGGCCCCAGCGCCCGCTACAGAGCCACTACCGTAAGGGAGTGGTGGTTGGTGGAGGTGGAAGTTGAGCAGCATACCGATTGAATTGCCCTTGAAGGCCGGCGAGGCCGCGCAACTGGCCGAATTGATCCTGGAGCAGGTGGAGGGCCGTCCGCTCAGCGAAGACCTGCGCGGGCGGCTGGCCTCGCGGCTGAACGCGCTGCCGCTGGCGAGTCTGGCGGCTCACCCCGGTTCGCTGGAGCGCGATCCCATTCACCCCTCGGTGTACTACGCCGCCGTGGACGCGCTGGGCGGCGCGCGCCCGCAGCCCCTGCTGCTGCGCATCGCCACGGCTTCCTCACCCGCCAGCGGGCTATTCCCCAATCCTCTGCTCATCTGCCGCACGCGCACCGAACGGGGGCCCGAGGTGGTGATCAACGCCATCCCCTTCGCTTCCACCGATCACGCGCACATTCGCACCTTCGCCGAGCAGGTCAACCGCGCCTTCCTGCCCCGGCCGCAGGGCGCGCAGCCGGCCATCGCCGCGGGCAATCGTCACCCCGAGATCTCGCTGCCGGCCATCCTGGAGGCCTACCGGATCATCCTGCGGAACCTGGGAGTCAACATGGCCTCCACGCCGCAGCTTTCGGCCACACGTGAATCGACCACGGAGGAGGCGCTCGACCAGCGCGACGGCGAGAACCCGGTCACCGCCGGTCACACGCGCGTGTCCATCCGCCACCTCTATCACGCCGGCATCTGGGCGGCCATTCGCGCGGGCTGGCGCGAAGGCTACAACGCGGAGGCCGACCACATCATCATCTCCGGCGCGACGGCGGATGAAGTCAGCCTCTCGATCGAAGCGGCCAAGGAGGCCATCCGCCACGCCGCCGGGTTCACCAAGTTCACCACCGACACCTCCCGCCTGTTCGAGCTGCATGCCGACACGCGCCACCCCGACGCCTGGAGCGAAACCGAGGTGGAAGAGCGCTGCACCGCGTTGCTCGCGCCGGAAGAGCGCCGCTGGGTGGAGGACGAGTTCTCCAAACCGTTCCGGATCGGGGAAGCGGTCTACGAGTTCTCGCGCGATGAGCTGGCGCGCTACGCGGTGAAGTTCGTGCCCAGCCTGCGGCTGAACGAGGAGCTTTACGATTTCATCCGCGCGACCAAGGCCGCCGCGGGACTGGGCCGCGGCTTCGACTTCGAGCCTTCCCTCGACGAGGCCGAGACGCTGACCTCGCCCAAGGACGTCATCTTCTACCTCCACTGGCTGAAGGCGCGCGGCCGCCCGGCGCAACTGATGCCGCCCAACCTCGGCTTTAAGAAGCGGCAGGCCTATCCGGTGGCCCTGGAGAGCGGGCCGGAGACGGGCGTGGGACTGCGGGAGTACGCCAAGTCGAAGCTGTGGGCGGAACTGCTGCCGCGCGTGGTGCGCGACTTCGGCGGACGGCCGCTGGAGGAGCTGCGCGCCCGGGTCGGCGAGCTGGCCGCCGTGGCGCGGCACTTCAACTCCACCCTGAGCGTGCACTCGGGCAGCGGCAAGCAGGCCGAGGTGCTCGAGGAGATCGGCCGGGCCGCCGCCGGCCGGGTGAACTACAAGATCTCCGGGGAATTGCAGCTCCAGCTTTTCGATGTGCTCTCGGAGCAGCCGGCGGGGTCCCCCTGGCGCGCCCTCTACGATCGCATGGTGGAGCGCTGCAACGCCTTCGCGGCGGCGGGAGCGTTCGGTGAGGAGAGCGCGCTGGCTCAGAAGTACGTCGAACTGGGACGTGGCTCCTACCTGGGTGACGCGGCCCGGGGCCGTGTGGACGGCAATCTCTTTCTGGTGTTCTGGCTGGGGAACCTGAACGGCAGCCGCGACCTGGCCGCGCCGGATGGCGACCGGCGGTTTTTCAAGGAGAAGATCGACGAGCTGCCGCGGGAGCTCGTCGAAGAGGTGCGGCGGCGCAACACCCGTTACGTGGTGTGGCTGGCGGAGCACCTTCGGGGGTAGAGGCCATATGCGACGCAGGGATTTCATCGCCGGCGCGGCGGCGCTGGCGCCGGTTCAAGGAGGGAAAACCGCCGTGAAGCTCGGGGTCGATTTGTTCAGTCTTCGTTCGCAGGGGTGGACGCCTTTCCAGTTTCTGGACTACTGCGCCCAGTGGAAGGTCCAGTTGGTCCACTTCAGCGAGATCCGGTTTCTGGGTGGGCTCGAAGACAACCACCTGAAGAAGGTGCGCGAGCACGCCGAGCGCGTGGGCGTAGCCACCGAGGTGGGCATGCGCTCGATCTGCCCCAGCTCGAAGCTCTTCGACGCCTCGCAGGGGACCGCCGAGGAGCAGATCGCGCGGATGATTCAGGCCGCGCGGGCGCTGGGCTCGCCCATCGTGCGGGCTTTTCTGGGCAGCTCGGCGGATCGCACCGGAGCGTTGCCCATCGAGGGCCACATCGAGAACACCGTGCGGGTGCTGAAGGCGGTCCGGTCCCGGGTGATGGATGCCGGGCTGAAGATCGCCGTCGAGAACCACTCCGGCGACATGCAGGCGCGGGAGCTGCGCACGCTGATCGAAGCGGCGGGCCAGGATTTCGTGGGCGCCTGCGTGGATTCCGGCAACCCGGTGTGGGCCCTGGAGGATCCGCACCTGACCCTCGAGGTGCTGGCCCCGTACGCTATCACCAGCCACGTCCGCGACAGCGTCGTGTGGCGCACCCCGGAGGGCGTCGCGGTGGCCTGGACGCGCATGGGCGACGGCAACGTGGACATCGGCGCCTGGGTGCGCAAGTTCGCCGAGCGCTGTCCGGGGCGCGCCCTGTCGCTCGAAGTCATCGTCACCGGCCCGCGGCAGTTCCCCTACCTGGATCCCAAGTTCTGGGAGGGCTACCGAAATACCCCTGCCTGGGAATTCGCCCGCTTCCTGGCGCTGGCCGAGAAGGGCACTCCTCGGCAGGCGCCGCCCAAGGTGTCCAAGGAGGAAGCCGCGGCGCGCGAGCGCGAGGATCTGGAAACCAGCCTCCGCTGGACCCAACAGTTGCTGGCGAGCATCTAAGCAAGCATGTGGCGATACCTGTGTGTGCTCATGGCGCTGGCGTTGTCGGCGCGCGCTGACCTGGTCTCCGAGGTGAGGGCGGCGCTGGCGCGCAACGACTTCGCCGGCGCGGAAAAACGTGTGCAGAACTTCCGTGCCAAAAGCGGCGTCACCCCGGAGATGCTGGAGGCGCTCTCCTGGCTGGGTCGCGGCGCGCTGGCGGCCAAGCAGCTTGACCAGGCCGAGGCCTATGCCGGCGAGACCTACAAGCTGGCCCTCGGGCAACTGAATACGCGCAAGCTGGATGCCGAGCGGCGTCTGCCCATCGCGCTGGGAGCGGCCATCGAGGTGCGTGCGCAGGCGACGGCTGCCCGCGGCGGGCGCTCCGAAGCGGTAGGCTTTCTTAACCAGGAGCTGAAGACCTACTGGGACACCTCGATCCGCACGCGCATCCAGAAGAACATCAACCTGCTGACGCTGGAAGGCAAAGCGGCCCCGGCGCTCGAAACCGCGCAGTGGCTCGGCGAGCGCCCGGTGGCGCTGGCCGAGATGAAGGGCCGGCCCGTGCTCTTGTTCTTCTGGGCGCACTGGTGTCCGGACTGCAAGGTGGAAGCCCCGGTGCTTAGCAAGCTGGCATCGGAGTACGGACGGCAGGGCCTGCTGATAGTCGGCCCAACCCAGCTTTACGGCTACCGCGCGCGCGGCGAGGACGCCACGCCCGAGGAGGAGTTGCGCCACATCGACGAAGTGCGGCAGAAGTTCTACGGCCAGATCCCTGGCATGGCCGTGCCGGTCTCCAGCGAGAACTTCCGCGTCTACGGCGCCAGCACCGTGCCCACCCTGGTGCTCATCGACCGCCAGGGCATGGTCCGCCTCTACCACCCTGGGGAGATGACCTACGACGAACTCGCCCCCAAAGTAGCAGCGGTGGTGGAGTGATTCCGCCTTACGGCCTGCGCGGCTCCAGGTCGTAGCGCAGCTCGCCACCCTTCAGGCGCATGATGCCCTTCATTGCGCCGGGCGGGCGTGGCGGGCGCGCGATCGCCTTCGCCTCGGCATCCATCTTGTCGAAGTAAGCCTTGAGACGCTGAACCACCTCGGGATTCTGGGCGGCCACATCGCGCTGCTCGCTGGGGTCGT
>Ga0194125_10013127_pt1 | contig 10808 bp, 8 predicted proteins | sample TA2KigC250mmetaG_FD_148626 | JGI IMG/M metagenome (GOLD analysis project Ga0194125, IMG submission 148626) | Freshwater microbial communities from Lake Tanganyika, Tanzania - TA2015034 Kigoma Deep Cast 250m | ecosystem: Environmental > Aquatic > Freshwater > Lake | place: Tanzania: Lake... | reverse complement strand
TTACGGATGCCAGAATATAGACTATATAAAAAACTATTTTTAAATTTATTGTTGTAATGAGTATTATTACAGCACACCAGGTAATAAGAGTTATAATAATTACTGTTTTTGCCCCAATTTTATCCACAAGCCATCCAAAAAAAACTGAACTGATAATCACCGGAAAATGACCCAGTATAAAAAGAAATGCAATTTCCCTAAGTGAAAGGTTGAGGGTATTTCTTCCATAAATTGCTGCATAGGCAGCAAGAATAGAAAATGCATTGCTGAAAAGAAAAAAGGCAATTAAAAATCTTATAAGATTTTTATTTTTTCTCATTTTCTTAAAAGTTAAAGACAAACGCTTAAATCCAACCTTTAAGTAAGATTCTCTTCTCAGGGGCAGCTTTTTATCAATACTTAAAGGCTTATCTTTTAAAAATAAAAAAGAAGGCAGTGAAAATATAATAAAATACAGGGCTGTCAGGATAAAAGTCAGTTTTAAATAGGGTATATTTTCTGATTCAAGCCCCCTGCCTAAAAAAGGATATATCATAAGTAGCGCAAAAAAACCGCCCATGTATCCAAGCGCAAACCCAAACCCTGAAATGAATCCCACATTACTCTTATCAGATAGCTCGGGTAAAAATGAGTTGTAAAACATCATGGATAACTGGTAGAAGATATTAGCTATTACAAATATGAGCATCGCATATACGAGAGTACCTGAGCCTGTAAAGTAAAGCAAAAGAACAAACAATACACATATGCATGTAAGAACTATAAGAAACTTTCTTTTTGACCTTGAGCTGTCTGCTACTGCTCCGAATATGGGTGCAAAAAATACAGCTATTAACATGGAAGCACCACCTGCTGCACCCCACATTAAATCGCCGAAGTTTTTTCCATATAAATGTTCCGGTGCAATTACATTTGTAAAAAATACTGGAAAAATAACTGTTATAATTACTATTGCAAAAGCAGTATTGGCAAAATCATACAGTGCCCAGGATACAGTTGGAAGTTTTAATAGAAGCTTTACATTTTTTAAATTAAACCTTACAAGTTTATCAGCCATAATTTAAATTAATTTTACATTACCTGAACATTTACTGACAGGGTCTTAATATTTATCCATAAATATTATATTATTAAGATTAGAATAGTGCATTTTAATTTAATATTTATATTTTCTTTATCTGACAATTTTGATTCTTAATGCTCTTTAATACTTTTTTCATTATTTGATACTAACTATTTTATTCTTGAATTTTTTTGAAGTTTCTAAACCATAAAAGTTATTTTAACATTTTTTAAATCAGTAAATGAAAGTTATGACATTTGATGTTTTATGTAAACAGTTTCTGCTGAATAATTCAATACTTTTGTAAAAATTATAATTCCAGAAAGCTTATTTAAAAAGGTAATTTTCCTGTAAATAAATATAATAAATATATAAGTGAGTGGAAAGGTGTGTAATTAAAATGAAAAAGCTTAAAAACAAAAAATTGACATCAAAAAATATTTTCACTACAGCTATTATTGTTACCACTTTACTTTTACCTGTTATACTTTCATCCTTTATAGGCTGCAATATTTTACCTGTATATAAAAATGAAGCTAAGGCAATAATAAAGGATAGTAATGCCGATAGTACTCAAATTGAAGAGATTAAATATATAAAAGGAGGGGAAATAATGCTGCCGGACCCAAGACTAAAAGGTGATTATTCCCTTGAAGAGGTACTGGTTAAAAGAAGGTCAATAAGAAATTTTTCTGATAAGGAAATAGAAATTGAAAAAATTTCACAGCTTTTATGGGCTGCACAGGGTATTACTGAAAAATCATCAGGAAAAAGAACCGCGCCCTCTGCCGGAGCTCTGTATCCAATGGAAATATTTATAGTAAAAAATGATGGAGCCTATCACTATTTGCCGCAGACACATCAATTAATGAAAGTCTCGTCAGGAGATTTAAGACAGAAACTTTCCGCTGCTTGTCTTTTTCAGCAATCTGTCTCCGGGGCTGCTGTTGATATAGTTATAACAGCTATATATGAAAGAACCACAGTTAAATATGGGGAACGCGGGGTAAGATATGTTGATATAGAAGCAGGCCATGTATGCCAGAACATTCTTCTTACTGCTGTTTCACTTGAACTTGGTGCTGTTCCCATCGGCGCTTTTGAGGATAAGGCAGTTCAGCTACTGCTTGGCCTACCATCTAACTATATCCCTCTATACGTAATCCCTGTCGGTTATCCTGAAGATTCATAGAGCTATTGGCTCTGTTATTAGTAAGAACTTATAAAATGAGTTATTATTAAGTAGATGTTCACACACTGAAGTGTGTGGAAACTTCTGCCCTCGTTAGTTATTAGATGGAATAAGGATTATTTTGTCGCAGCCACTGCCTTAATACTGAAGCTTCACCATCATCAGCAGGTATTACTGCCTCTTCGCCGTCTTCCCCATTATCGATAGCAGTTTCTCCACCTGTACGTTTTTCAGAGACAAAACTGCTGATATCATAAATTGACAGAGCGTTATCAATATAGGCAGTTGCATACAAGTAATTGCCGCTTACTGCCAGGCTATCGACTGCCTTTAAGTAATTGGGAGATCCTGCACCGCTTATAACATCTACTATTTCTGGACTGGATGGGTCAATAACATCAAATACTGCAATAGCATTATCAAATGGAGATGCTGTAAATGCATAATTGTTGACAACAACAACATCTGATGCACTATCCAAATAATTTGGTTTGCCACCTCCTCTTATCACGCCTTTCAACGTCGGGTTTGATGGACTGCTAATATCAATGATTGATAGTGAATCATCATCTTCAGAAACTGTATATGCATAATTTCCAATAATAAAAACGCTATTAATACCGCCAAGATAGTTCGGCTCTCCTGCACCCTTAATTACTCCTTTAAAAGCTGGGGTTTTTGGATTGCTTATGTCAAAAATTGAAAGCGCATCATCTCCAGTACTTGCAACATATGCATTATTTCCACTTACAGTTACAGATATGGGATCTTTTAGATAATTTGGTGCACCTCCACCGCTTATTTTACCAACCCAAGCAGGTGAGCTTATATTAGTTAGATCAAAGACAGCAAGCATATCCGTAACTTCATCTACTGTATATAAATAATTTCCACTTACAAAAACACAGCCCCATGCAGATTCTGCCTGTTTGTACTTTTCTTTAGAATCCAGATTATCTTTAAATAATAATATCGGCCCTTTATTAACAGGATCACTCACATCATATATCAATATCATGCCGCCATCATCATACACAAATGCATAGTCTCCAGTTGCAAAAACACTGAAAGCGCCATAGTCCTTACCCTCATATCCCTGAACTTCTATCCCGCTGATAAAAGCCGGTGCTGATGGATTGCTTACATCAAAAATGGATAACCAGTTATCTTCATAGCTTACAGTAAATGCATAATTTCCAGAGACCGATAACCAGCTAACCTCACCAAGATAATTTGGTGCACCTGCACCGCTTACAACTCCTTTAAGCACTATTTTATTTTTATTTTCAGCATATCCGGTTTTTACCCCAAGATAAAACAGACAATAAATTAAAGATACAAGAATTATAAGAACAAATACAAAAAATCTTAAAAATATTGTATTTCTACTTAGCATTCAAATTCCCCTACTTAATATTCTAATTTTTTTAAATTATTATTAATAAATTTTATTAATAATAATTTCTTCTCCTTTTATAATTAACATAATTAATTATGCGCTGAATACTAACTTAACTTGTTAGATATTCCGGCACTTAACCGCTTGGAATTCTTCCCTCACGGGTTTTTAGAATTTATTTTTTATGCATTAAATTTAAAAAAAATCCTGTAAAATTTTCTGAATTTTATTTTATTAAAATGTTAGAAAACATAAAAAATATTAAAAACTATGTTAATTTATTTCCGCAATTTGCACAGAATACCTGTCCTTCTATGACAGGTTTGCCGCAGTTTTTGCAGAACTTAGGTTTCAATTTTGATTTGCCCTCTGCTTCCTCAACAGTTTCCTTTTTTGATTTCTTGGACTTTTTGTCTTTTTCTATTTCCTTTACTTCTTCCCCTTCTTCTTCACCCACAGCTTCTTCAACTTCACCTGGATGCCCTCTATCAGTATCTTCTTTTTTTACTTCCTTTCCTTCAACATCTATCATTTTAGTTTTATCTTCTTTCTGCTCACCTTCACCTAATGCAGTCGGGGGTTTTGGCGAGGCAATATAAACCGGCCCTTTTGTCATTATTATTTCAGGTGCAGCCTTTACAGGCGGTTTTCTTTTTCTGAGAAGTACGACAAGTAAAACTATAATTAATACAAGTAATAGTAAAGCTCCACCTAAAATTAAAAGAGTATAGGTCATACTTAACCCAAAAAGGCTTAATGCTGATGGTGCTGAAGTTTCCGCAGTGGTTTCAGGGGCAACTGTTTCTAAAACTGTTGTTTCTGCTACAGTTTCGACAGCAGTAGTCTCCTCAACAAGCGGCACATCACTTCCCATATTAGCCTGGGCTTTAGCCTTATATTCCTGGGCTAAAAGATGGCCTGCACTCAAGTTTATAACAGCATTAAAATACTTTAGGGCTTCACTGAAATGATTCTGCCTGAACATTGCAAGCCCGGTCCTCCATTCCATATCAACCTGCCCGAGTTTGTTTTCGGCATCAAGCATAAGTTTTATATCATTTGCGGGTCTTAAATAATTGTTGGTTTCGTCTGTTCCCATTGTAAGTATGCCAACTACTGCACCATCCTCTCCAAGAACAGGTCCACCGCTGTTGCCAGGTCTTGCATCACCCTGAACCTGTAAAACCTCTGTTCCTTCAAGCATCACTCTGCCACTTATGGAACCCTTTGTTATAGTAGGATTTAAAGGATTATCCTGGCCAATATCAGATGTCCAGGGATAACCGATAATTGTTACACTATCACCTATTTCAACCATGGAAGAATCACCAATTATGGCACTTGAAAGAGCCCTCCCTATCTGGGGTGTTATTTTTATTACTGCAATGTCTCTCTGCTCCCATGGGCTTACCTTTAAAACTTCAGCCCGTGTATAGGTATTGTCAGGATTATCAGGAACATTTGCGGTTGTGGTATTGAATTGAACCCATACTTCCCTATCTGGTTTGGGTGAATTCTGACCCTCAACCTTAAATCCATCAAATATGGTGTTCCAGTCAGAATCAGAAAGTTCAAAATAGTCATCGGGGTAAGTATTAAAAATATATTCATCAAGAATTGCCCATTTTATCTCATCATATGGAGCATCGACTACATGGGCTGCGGTAACAATATGACCGGTTTCAGGATTTACCACAAAACCTGTCCCGCCAAATGGACCATAAATATACACATCACTCCATGCAGCAACCGCAGGATCATAGACATAAGCAAACCACACAGTTGTTATATAGCATACTGCAGGCTGAACCAGCAAAGTGTAATCAGAAGGAGTGAAGGTATAGCCTGCAATAGTGTCGTTACTTTCACCTTTTTCCTCCTGGGCAAAAATAAGCGTGGTAAAACTAAAAAATAAGACAATTAAAGAAAAAAAGATAAGGATTTTAAAAATTCTTTTTATCATCTTCCCTCTAATACTTTTCTGGATAAATGATATTATGTGGTTATAAAAGTCTATGGTTCAATTATAACATCAGTATATTAAATTTAAAGTTAATTTTGCTTATTGCCGCAATTTTGCACCAAACTTTCTCTCAAGGTTTTCAAGGATTCTTTTTACAATAATATCAACCTCAAGGTCTTTTAAAGTCCTCTTATCATCCTGAAAAGCAAGCCAGTAAGCCATACTTTTTTTACCTTTTTCTATCTGTTCTCCGCTGTAGATATCAAACAGCCTTACTGATTTTAACAGGTTTCCACCACGGCTGATGATTTCTTTTTCTATTTGATCATTTTTTATGTCTTCACCCACCAAAAGGGCAAGGTCTATATCTATTGAAGGAAATGAAGAAATAGGCTTAAACTCTTTTGAATATTTAATATTATTTATGAAACTGTCAAGGTTAATCTCGAAATAAAAAATTTCCTGATTTATATCAAAATCATCAGCAATTACAGGGTGTATTTTACCAATTATTCCCATATCAATGCCATTTATTAATATATCAGAACTTATTAATGGGTGAAAAAATTTATATTCTTTAGGCATTAACTTAAGCTTATAATCTTTATAAAATTGAGCGGCAAGATATTCAAGCATACCTTTTAAATCATAAAAGTCATAATTTCTGTCTGCAGAAGACCAGGACTTAAAGACTGCCTGTCCTGAAATAAGAACACCCAGCACATTTCTCTCTTCAGGCAGCTTGGAATCCTTTATATGCTTAAATACCTTTGTTATTTCAAAAATTGAGATATTCTTTATTCCATGAAAGAAATTATTAAGCAAGTTTTTAATCATATGTGGAAGCGGGGTTGTTCTAAGAAGGGCAAAGTCCTCATTAATTGGATTTAGGATTGATACAAAATCTTTAAACTTTTCTTCCCTGTCAAGCTTAAATTTTTTTACCAATTCGCTGCTGACAAAAGAATAATTTATGACTTCATCAAGTCCGGCACTGCACAATGCCTGTCTTAAGTTTTTTAAATTTTCCTGGTATAAGGTATATTTACCTCTTCGCAGAAGTGACCCCGGGGGTTCTGGTTTTATTTTTTCAAAACCATGCATTCTTGCTATCTCTTCTATGAGGTCAATTTCACGCTCGATATCCTCAAACCTTGAAGAGGGAACTGTAGCTTTAATTATTTCCCTGCTTCCATCTGAATACTTACATTTTATATCCAGACCATCTAAAATTGCACAAACCTCGCTTGCTGCAACAGCTTGGCCTAAAATACTCCTGATATTTTTAATATTTAAATTCAGTGTTCTTGTTCGCCCTGATTTCTTATAATTATCATATATGCCCTTCTTAAAAGAACAGCCGGTTATTTTTGAAAGAAGTTCCTCAAATCTTTTAATAGCAATAACTGTAATCTCCGGGTCAATTTTCTTTTCAAACCTGTTTGAAGCTTCAGACCTCAGGCCCAGGGCACCTGATGTCCTCATAACCGATGGGCCAAAAAAATTTGCAGATTCAAGAAAAACATTTTTTGTATTGCAATTTATTTCAGTATCTTTACCCCCCATAACTCCGGCAATTGCAACCGCTTTTTTCTCATCAGCAATGACAAGTATATTTTTATTTAATTTACGGGATACGTCATCAATTGTTCTTATATGTTCATCGTTCTTAGCAACCCGCACAACAATCTTATTTGAAGATAGCAAATCCTTATCAAATGCATGCAAAGGCTGCCCTACCTCATGCATCACATAGTTTGTAAGATCTACAACCAGGTCAATGGGCCTGTAGTCACATAAGATAAGTCTTTTTTTTAACCATTCAGGTGATTCAATTCCTGGAATACCTGAAAAAACTTTTGCAGAATACCGTGGGCACAGGGAATAATCTTCTATCACAATTTCAAAGTCTCTGCACAGATTCAGCTCATTATCAATCTCATATTTGTAAGTTCTAAGGGGAATTCTTTTCAAAGCACTTATCTCTCTAGCAATACCCATTACACAAAGACAGTCGGGTCTGTTTGGTGTAATTTCAAGCTCAAAGACTGCATCATCAAGACCTTCAGACCTGGAAAAATCCATACCAGTTACCGAACCCGGACTTAAAATCATTATTCCATCTGCATCTTCTGAAATTCCAAGTTCTGCTTCTGAACAGAGCATTCCATCTGAATATACACCCCTGATTTTACTTCTGTTAATAGTTAGTCCCTGAGCAGTAACTGCACCTTCAAGTGCCACTACAACCTTGTCATTTTTTTTAAAATTTGTTGCCCCGCATACGATATTTAAAATATTTTTGTTTATATCCACCTTGCATACTGAAAGTTTATCTGCAGCCGGATGTCTGATGTATTCAAGTATCTTTCCAACAACCATGTTTTTATACCTGTCCCCCAGGTATTCAACTTTTTTTACTTCTGTTCCACTCATGGTTAAAAGTTCTGCAATTTCTGCAGGGTCAAAGTATTTATCAGTATCTAAAAATTCTTTCAACCAGTTTAAAGTTACCTTCAAATCCTTAAATTCCTTTACCTGTTAAAATTGTTTAATAAACCTTAAATCATTTTCATAAATCAACCTGATATCATCAATGCCGTATTTAAGCATGCAGATTCTTTCAATCCCGACACCAAAAGCAAAACCAGTAACCTCTTCCGGGTTGTAGCCAACATAGCTGTAAAGCTTTGGGTCCACCATACCAGCCCCTAAAATCTCGAGCCATCCTGAATTTGAGCAGGTCCTGCAGCCTTTGCCGCCACATATATTGCAGGAAACATCAACTTCTGCACTTGGTTCGGTGAAAGGAAAGTAATGGGGTCTGAAACGAACTTTCCTGTCCCTGCCAAAGACTTCATGCGCAAAAGTTTCAAGAGTCCATTTAAAATTCTTAAAATTTATACCCTTATCAACTACAAGACCTTCTATCTGGGTAAACATTGGAGTGTGTGATATATCATAATCTCTCCTGTAAGCTTTACCGGGAACAATGATATAAACAGGAGGCCTGTTTTTTTCCATGTATCTTATCTGCACAGGTGAAGTATGGGTTCTTAAAAGAACATCTTCAGAAATAAAAAATGTATCGTGAAGGGATCTTGCCGGATGATCCCGCGGTGTATTAAGAGCCTCAAAATTATAATAATCCGTTTCAACTTCAGGACCTTCAGCAATATCAAAACCCATTCCTATAAATATTTCCTCAATTTCTTCAATCACCTGGGATATAATATTTTTCTTCCCGATTTTATGCTCCCTGCCCTTGAGGCTTAGATCAAACTTTTCTTTTCTTAAATTCAGGTCAAATTCAATACCTTTAAAATACTTCTCTTTCTGGTCCGTTTGAGCTTCTATTTCTTTTCTTATACTGTTAGCCTCTTTTCCAACTGCCGGCCGCAGTTCTTTCGGAAGGCTGCCGATATTTCCAAGAGTGGTAATTATAAAACTTTTAGCCCCAATGTATCTAACCCTTATTTTATTAACATCATTTAGATTTTGTGCTTTTTCTATATCTTCTTTAAAAGAGGAAAGTTCTAATTTCAGTTTTTTTTCAATATCACTTAGTTCCATTTAAAAAAACAAATAATTATTAAAATATTACGCAGTAACCTGCTTCTTTGCTATCTCTGCAAGCTTTGTAAAAGCTAAAGGGTCATTTACAGCTATGTCAGAGAGCATTTTCCTATTTATATCAACATGCGCAAGTTTTAGACCATTGATAAATTCATTGTAGGATACGCCATTTGCTCTTGCAGCAGCATTAATCCTTGTTATCCATAAGCTCCTGAATGTTCTCTTTTTTACCTTTCTATCCCTGTAAGAATAGCTAAGGGATTTTAAAAGCTCCTCCTTTGCCAGCCTGTAGCTTCTGCTGTGTGAACCATAATATCCCCTGGTCTGTTTTAAAACTTTGCTGTGTTTTTTTTTCTTTATAACGCCTCTTTTTATTCTGGTCATTCCGAAAACACCTTCTTTCTATTTTTTTAGCAACCTTCTAACCCTTGGATAATCAGCTTTTGAAATCTCTGTTTCATTTCCAAGGCCTCTTTTCCTTTTAGCATTTTTTTTGGTTAAAATATGGCTCTTATAAGCCTTTGCCCTTACAATTTTACCTGTTCCTGTAAGTTTAAACCTCTTTGCTGCACCTCTGTGGGTTTTTATTTTAGGCATCTTAACTGCACCTGACCTTCCTTATAATATTTAAAAGCTTAAAAACCTGTTTAATAAAAAAAACAATAAAAATAATAAAAAACAAAAAGAAATTTATGTAAATAAGCAATACAAAAAATAAACAATACGGATAAATAGTTAAAGCAAAAAATACATCGAGCTATTTAAAATTTTATTTACAGTCATTAAGATAAAATTCTGTTATAAACAAATGAAATAAAAAACAGATAAATATAAATCCTAAAATAACTATAAAACCTTATACAGGTTCCAGTATCAGCACAATATTATAACCTTCCAGCTTTGGTGTCTGTTCGACAATTGCGCTGTCACCAAGATATTCTATTATATTGTTTACAATATTCATCCCCAGCTCTGAATGTATAATTTCCCTTCCCTTAAATGACATTGTAATTTTTACTTTATTTCCTTTCTTTAAAAATTTCTCAATCTGCTTCTTCTTTATATTAAGATCATTTTTGTCAATTTTTGGCCGCAGCTTAATTTCCTTTACAATAATCTGGGTCTGCTTTTTTCTTCTGTCTTTTTCAAGTATTTCCATCTGATACTTATACTTGCCAAAATCCATAATCTTACATACAGGCGGATTTGAGTTTGGTGAGACTTCTACCAGATCCAGGTCCCTTTCATAAGCCATTTTAATGGCATCTTGTACAGCTTTGATACCAATCTGTGTCCCATCCTCTGCGATTACCCTTACGTTGGGTATTCTTATTTGTTCATTTACTCTAATACTTTTGATATTTAACTTGCACCTCCAATTATTTTTTAAATAATATTATTATCATAAAAAAAATAGGCAGAAACCATCTACCTACTTTATTTTTTACTAACCAGATTGGCTGGCATATAAGATTCCTTTTAAAAATTTCATAATATTTAAATTTTTAAAAATACCGCCATCCGGTGAGAAATAAATGATTTCTATTTCTACTTTTAATATTAAATTTTTAAATAAATAAAAAAATTAAATAATTTTTTGAGCCTAACAGCTATT
>Ga0194125_10013126_pt1 | contig 10810 bp, 8 predicted proteins | sample TA2KigC250mmetaG_FD_148626 | JGI IMG/M metagenome (GOLD analysis project Ga0194125, IMG submission 148626) | Freshwater microbial communities from Lake Tanganyika, Tanzania - TA2015034 Kigoma Deep Cast 250m | ecosystem: Environmental > Aquatic > Freshwater > Lake | place: Tanzania: Lake... | reverse complement strand
TTCATTCGGCTAATTCATAATTCGCAAATGGATCGGAAATGAGAGATGGCACGTGAAGGTTTTCACAGGCGGATACAGGAACTGGAACGCGACGTTATGGCGATGGGGGCGATGGTCATCGACGCCATTCAGCGCTCGGTCGAGGCCCTCGGGGACCTGAATGCGGAAAAGGCCCAGCAGGTGATCGCCTACGACGTCAAAGTTGACCGGAAACGCTGGGAGCTCGAGGATCTGTGTGTCGACCTGATCGCCACGCAGCAGCCGGTGGCTTCCGACCTGCGGGAGATTATCGCGACATTGAGCATCGTCCGCGATCTGGAGCGGATCGGCGATTACGCGGAAGGCATCGGCAAGATCGTCCTCCTGCACGGCCATGAGCCGCTCGTCCGGCCGTTGCGGTATCTGCCGATCATGGCCCGGAGGGCCGTCGGGATGCTTGACCGCAGCCTCCAGGCCTTCGTCCAGCGGGACGCCAAGGCCGCCCGCGCGATCTGCGATGAGGATGACGAGGTGGACAACCTGTACGACCAGGCCTACCACGACCTGATCGGCACCATGATCCGGGACCCGTCCGTCATCACGCGGGCCACCTACCTGATCTGGGCGGCTCACCACGTCGAGCGGATCGCCGACCGGGCCACGAACATCGCCGAAAGCGTCGTCTACCTGGTCACCGGCACGCCCATGGAGCTGAACGTCTCGAAGTACTGACGATTCGGCACTGCGTTTCACCAGTACCGCGACTATGGCGAGGAGATTGCTTCGTCGCTGCGCTCCTCGCAATGACATGATTGCCGCGCTCGGCGAGCCTCGCTCGCAATGACATACAGCCGCCCATTACGTCATTGCGAGGAGCTTCAGCGACGAAGCAATCTCCTCCCGTTCGACGCAGGACTTGCGAAATGCGGGACTAGCGCCGGGCGCCCGTCCGGTCCAGGACCGCGCGGACATGGTCGTCCATCTTCTTCTGGTCGGCAGCGAAGGTGTTGAGGCCGGCCAGGTTCATGAGACTGTCCAATCCGATCGTGCGGTCGGCCAGCGCGTCGGCCCAGTTGCGAAGCTGCGGGATCTTGCCCTCGGCGGCGCTGGTGGCGATCTCCCCGTTGCTCCAGCGCACGAGAAAATCGCTGCCGCCGCGGGCCTCGAAGAAATCGACCAGCCCTTCGGCATCGAACGCATCGAGGTCCTCGTCGCCCAGCGCATCGACACAGCGAACCACCTCGTCGTTGACGTACCAGAGCGTGTCCAGCCCGATCTCTTCCGGATCCACGTCGTCGTTGATCCCGGGGGCGCGGTTCTGGCCGAGCTGGTCCTCCAGCGGCGGCAACTGGTCCTTCCGCGCGTGAAACTCCCGGGCCACGTTCGGGGGGGCCGTGATCACGTCGATCCCGGCCAGATTCACGTACTGCTCCCAGGACCGGAAGCTGGCGCCGATCTGGCGCGTCCCGAATCCCCGTCCGGCGCGGAGCGAATGGATGGCCTGCTGCGAGGCGAGCGTGGCCCGTTCTCCGACGTAGTCGCCGGTGCCGAGGCCGTTTTGGGAGATGAAGCTGTTGAGCCGGCCCAGGAAGACGTTGACGAAGTTCGGCTGCGTCAACCGGGCGATCACGTAGTTCTGCCGGGCGGAGAAGCCCAGGGTGTGATTGATGGGGATGTTCTCCAGACGCGCCCGGCGGGTGGCCAGCAGGCCGGCGGGCGTGAACGGGATTTTCACGTAGAAGCGCTCGGGACAAATCGCATAGTACCGCCGGGCATACTCCACCGCACGGTCCTGGTCATGGGCCAGATCCGTGTGCTCCTCGACGGAGACGTAGGCATCGGACTGCTCGACCAGGCGCAGGCCGTGGCTGGCATTCAGAATGAACGCCATCTCCAGCATGAACTCGTGCTCCGTCAGATCCGCATAGCCCCCGAGCAGGTCCGCCGCCTGGACGATCAGGTCGTCGTAGGTCCCCGTTTGCACTTCCTGGTTCAGCAGGCTGTTGTTCGTGGTCAAGGCCGAGAATTCCCGCGTCCACACGGTGCGGACCTCGTCGAAGTTGCCCGAATCCAGCCATAGCTCCGTCCCCAAGTCGGCGAGCTGCCGCCACAGCTCGTCGGATTCGAACTCCGTCCGGCGGCGTCCATAATGGGGCGTGAAATCCCGGCGGACGAAGTCGTGGACCTCTTCGCTGAGTTTCGAGCCGGCCCGTATCGTTGCGGTTGTCATGATGATGATCTCCCAATGGTCGTCCTTATCTCCTCAAAAGTCTGCACAACTCCTTGAGGTTGCGCGTGTTGATGACGTCGGGTGGCAGCGGCAAGCGCAGTCTTCGGAGCTTGCCGATGGTCTTGCTGGTCCGCCATCGGCAAGGCCTGCGCAAAGCCTACGGCCTTGCCGCTGCCACCCACCCGGAACGTCAATTGTCATGAAGCACTAGACTGTTACCCGGGTCTGAACCAAGCATCCTTATCTCTTCAGAAGTTTGCGCAGGTCCTTGAGGTTGCGCGTGTTGATGACGTCGTCCGGCTCCAGCCAGCCCCGCCGGGCCTGCCCGATCCCGAAGCGCATGTAGTCGAAATCGTTCAAGCGGTGTGCATCGGTGGACAGGACCACCTTCACCCCCAGGTCCTTGGCCATTTTGCAGTGGATGTCGTTGAGATCGAGCCGCTCCGGATGCGCGTTGACTTCCAGAATGCAGCCGTTTCGCTGGGCGGCCTTCATGATCTCTTCCATATCGACCGGATAGGGCTCGCGCGCGCCGATCAGCCGGCCGGTCGGGTGGGCGAGGATCCGGAAGTGCGGATTCTCCATCGCCTTGAGAATCCGGTCGGTCTGCTGCTTGAGCGACAGATTGAACTTGTAGTGCACCGAGCAGACGGTCAGATCGAGCTCCCGGAGCACCTCGTCCGGCAGGTCCAGGGACCCATCCTCCAGGATGTCCAGCTCCGTCGCCTTGAGGACCGTGAAGCCCTTCAGCCCCTTGTTGGTGTGGTCGATCTCGCGTCCCTGCTCCTGCACCTGCCGGGGCAATCGGCCTTTCCGGGCGGCCTCGATCTCCCCGCGGTCCTCGCGCAGCTCCGGCTCGATGAAGGGCAAGCCGAGCTTCGCATAGACCTCCTCCTCGGTCCGGCCGGCCACGCGCTTTTCCCCCCGGAAGGCGCCATACTCGTTGATTTTCAGCTTCTTCGCCTGGCCGATCTTGCGAATCGCGATGTTGTGCTCCTTCGAGCCGGTGAAGTACATCAGCGCGGCGCCGTAACTGACCTCGGGCACCACCCGCAGATCCACCTGGAACCCGGAGCGCAGCAGGACCGTGGAGCGCGTCTCGCCTTGGGACACGACCTGCCGGACATCCTCATAGCCGATGAAGCGCTCCATGATCGGGTTGTCCTTCCGGCACACGGCCAGAATATCGAGATCCCCGACCGTCTCTTTCTGCCGCCGGTAGCTGCCGGCAACGACCACCTCCTGCACGCCCGGCACCTGCCTGAGGTAGGCCGCCAGGGGCTCGGCGATCTGCTCGGCCACGACCAGCCCCAGCCGCTGCGCGCCCCGCTGTTGCAGCTTGGCGGTCTCTTCGAGGATTCGCTGTTCGGTCTTTTTGCCGAAGCCTTCAATGTCGTGCACGCGCCCCTCTTCGGCCGCCCGGGCCAGCTCCGCCACGGTCGTTATGCCCAACTCCCGGTGCAGAGCGGCCACCCGCTTGGGTCCGAGGCCCGGGACCTTCAGCAGGTCCGTCAGACCCGCGGACATCTCGCTTTGCATCTCCGCCAGGAGCGGCAGCGTGCCCGTCTCGACGATCTCCCGGATCTTTCCCGCGAGATCCTTGCCCAACCCGGGCAGCTCCGACAGATCCTGACCCTGGCGGACGAGGTCCGCGACGCTCTGGGACAGCCCCTGGATCGTGCGGACGGCGTTGCGGTACGCCCGCACCCGGAAGGGATTGTCCCCTTTGATCTCCAGCAGATCCGCGACCGCTCCCAGAATCGCCTCGATATCGCTGTTGTGAACACGCATATTCAGTAAATTCCAAATTCCAAGCTCCAAATCACAAACAAATCCAAAATCCAAACTTCCAATGACCGAAACCACGGACGGGGCTCTGCCTGTTTTGAGCCTTTGTGCTTTTCTCACATCCGCGACCAGTACCTGGGCCGGCCGTAGTAGTCGTACATCCGCGTCTCGTACTCCCGGTTGATGGGAGCGGAGGCATCGTAGTTCGGACTCTGCTCGATCGTCTGTTTGGGCACGTCCACCCAGACTTCGCGCTCCTCCCAGCCGATGTCGGTGACCCACTCGGGCGAGATCAGCACGCTGCGTCCGGGCAGCCAGTTGCGGGTGTCCACCACCAGATAGCGGATGACCCAGTCCTCATCGCTGAGAATGAAGTCCTCGACGTGGCCGATCTGGCCGTCGGTGGCGTGGATGCGGTAGCCGCGGACCTCCCGCGTGCTGCGGAGATGGGAGTCGCCCACCGACTCGACCATGACACCGACCCCCCGGTCAGCCTGCGGCTGGGCATAGCGCTCGGGCGCGGCCTCCACGCCGTGGACCGGCCCCCAGTACGGGGTCCAGCCATAGTAGCGGTGCAACTCGAGCTCGCGCTGCCGCGAGACGGGCAGGTCCGTATCGATTTCCGGTGCGTTGTGGACCTGGTCCTTGGTCAGGTTGACATGGAGAATGCGGCCCTGCCAGTCGGGGCGTTCCAAAGCATTGGGGGAGATCAGCACCTTCCGCCCCGGCAGCCACCGGCCGGTGTCCACCACGAAATAGCGGATCGCCCAGTCCTGACTGTCAAAGATGAGGGAATACACGTTGCCGATCTCGCCGTCCTTCGCCCCCAGCGAGAACCCTTCCAGATTGTTGACGCTGCGAAGCATATTCGTGACCTCCATTGTGTAATTGATTATTGACGATTGACTATTGACTATTGGACTGCGCCCGCGCGCGGCGCGTCGCCAGCGCCCATCGTAGACGGTGCAGGGCACCATATCGCGCCAGGCTTTCTCCTAATCTAGGATACTTTATTATACTTAGTAGACAATACGAGAAAAGAGAAGAGAGAAGGGGAAGAAGGCGGAGGATAGGAGTTTTGTAGAATGGAAGTTGGGCTTATTAATCTTCTCGGACACCGCGCCAGCGGTGTCCGAGAAGATTGCGGGCCTATTTGCGCCGAGGCCCTCTGCCTCCAAGTAAGCCCAACTTCCATTTTACGAAACTCCGGACACGCCGAACGCCGAACAATCCCTTGAAATGCCGGGTCGAACGCCAGTTCTTCCTTTGGCCCAGCAAGAGGCTCCACGGAAACATGAGGAGCCAAGAGAGAGCGGCCAGAAGTGATACGAGACCCCGAAAACCGGAGACATCCTGAAGAGGTTGCAGACGTGGGAGGACCAAGTCAGTCCCCGCCGTAGGTTCTCCGTTTGTGCCCGGCTCTTCCAGAAGCTTTTCGGGCACGCAGGGCCTCCCTGGGAACTTCCGCACGAACGGAACCGATGTGTCCAGTCCCGAACTGACGTGAGGCCGCGAGGGGACGATACCGCACGTCCCTGAACGGCCGGATTTCTGCAAAATGGAAATTGGACTTACTTGAGACACGGGGGTTTACTCGCGAACAGTCCCGCTTCGAGTCCGGGCCGGGCACGAATCCGGAGGAACTGATCGGCGGGGCGCATGCCGCCTGCTTCTCCATGGCCCTGGCGGGCAATCTCGCGCAGGCGGGGTACTCCCCGGAGACGATCGAGACCACGGCCAAGGTCTCCATCGAGAAGGGACGGGAGGGCTACGCCATCACCCGCATCCTGCTCGACACGCAGGCGATCGTGCCGGATATCGATGAGGACACGTTCCTGGAACAGGCCGAGATCGCCAAGAGCACCTGCCCCGTCTCGCAGGCCCTGGCGGCCACGGAGATCGATCTCCAGGCCCGGCTGATCGCGCCCCAGCCGGTGGAGTAAGGGAACGATGGAATACTGGAATCATGGAATAGTGGAATATTGGGTAAGACGTGCGCTGCTCTCTACCCATCATTCCATCATTCCATGATTCCATTATTCCATCTCTTCCCCTTCCATTATTCCAATCTCCCCAGGTGCCGCAGGGCCGCCCGGCGGAGGTCCAGCGGCCGCAGATACCCCTTGCCGGCGGTCTCAACGGACGTACCCCGGGGCAACAAGACAAAGGCATGGGTCTCCTCCAAGCCCGGCCCGGCGTGCGACCCGTTCTCGAGGGAAAAGACGCAGGACGGTCCGCGCCGACTCCACCCGGAAAGCACGAAGTCGCCGGCACAGTGTGATGAAGTCCGGCGTGATCTCGTCCAGGAACGGATGCCCGGGCGCAAACAGGCGCGGGGCATCCTCCGGCAGCACGAACCGACCCTCGGCCGTCCAGACGCGCACCTGGCCCTGGTCATCGACGATGGCCACCAGGGGAATCTGGGCGCGCTCCACCAGAATCCGCGCCAGACGATCCCGCTCCTCCAGACCCAGCGTCCGGTTGACGTACACGCGTCCGATCGGTCCCATTGCCGCGACGACCGGCTCGGCGACGACAAGGCTCAGGCGTGCGGTCGCCGCCGGGGAGCGCACCCGGGGCCGGATTCCGGACCGGCCGGCCAGAGAGGCCCGGGCCTTGCGGGGTTGCAGCGCGGTCCCATCATACTCGCCGATAAACGTGGTGATCCCACGGCCCAGGACGTCGGTGATCGCCTCCTGCAAAGACCGCCCGGTCCGGTACGGATACGGGACCATCTCCTCGCTGCCGTGATCGGAAAAGACCCGCACCGTGTAGCGCCGCAGAGAGGACCGCCGCGCGGCGTTGAAGATCCGCGCGATCGCGTCGTCGATGCCCTTGAGCGACCAGTGGGCGAAGCGCGAGCTGGGGCCCCGCCGGTGTAGATGCAGGCGTAGGCGCTGCCGCCGGCCAGCAGCGGCGGTCCCTGGACCCGCAGTCGCTCGTCGACCTGCCGCGCCGAGCGGGGATCGAACATCCGGACGATCGTGGCGCCGGGCCGGTCGTAGAAGCTGAAGGACGGGACCGCGCACTTGACGCCGTAGAGCAGCTCCGCCGTCATGGCCGGCGTGCTCGAAGGCAGGCCGCTGTAGAGCGAGCGCACCTCGTAGGTCTGCCGCCGCAGGAGACGTCTGAGAAAGGGGAGATTCCCCCGGGCCAGGGCCCGCTCGAACTGGCGCCGGGAGAGGCCGTCGATCTGGATCAGGACCAGCCCGGGCTCCGACGCGGCGCCCGGCGTCTTGGTCAGCCGCAACAGCCGGATCAGCCACTCGCTGCGACTGAACCAACGCCGCAGAAGTGTGATGGTTGATGGTTGACGGTTGATGGTTGACGGTTGATGGTTGATTCTTGTTGATGAGTTCGACGGCTCATGCGGGGCGCCCTCTGACTTCAAAACTGGAGTTCTGCAAAATGGAAGTTGGGCCTATTATTCTTCTCGGAAATCCGCTTCCCGATCCGGCCCGGCGGCCGCCCTGGGCTGGGTTCGGGGCCGGGCGGCGAAAGAAAGAAATCGGGAAGCGGATTTCCGAGAAGAATCCGCCGTGTGCGGGGCCGGGGCCGGCGGACGGGAACCGCCCCCGGGACCCATCCGCTTCCCGATTTCTTCCTTTCTCAAGTAGGCCCAACTTCCATTTTGCAGAACTCCAGTTAACCATCAACCATCACACTTCGTGCTTCCTACCTTTTCATGGCTTGGCCGACCGCGTCCGCCATGTTCTTGAGCAGCTCCCACTCCGCCTTGATCTCCTCCATGGCGTGGTGCCAGACGCTCTCGTCTTTCGGTCCCGGCGGTTGGCGGCTCCGGAGTCGCTCGTACAGGCTCACGAGCTTGCGTCCGCAGCGGTCCATCGAGAACAGCTCCGCCGTCTCGCGTGCGGCCTGCGCCAGTTGCCGGCGCTCCCGCGCACCGGCCGCTTCGATCGTGCCGAGCGCCGCCGCGAAATCCTCCGGGCGCTCCGACGGGAGCAGACGGCCGTTGTACCGATCCACGACGACCTCCCGAACCCCGGGCGCGTCCAGCGCCACCACGGGTTTGCCCGCGGCCATCGCCTCCGCGAGCACCATGCCCTGGGTCTCGCTGTACGAGGCGAACACGAAGGCATCCATGGCGTGGTAGGCATCCACCAGATCCTGTCCGTCCAGAGCACCGACCAGGTGCAGACGCTTCCGCAGGCCCGCGCGCGCGAAGAGGTCGCGGACCTCTCGGGCGGAAGGCCCCGCGCCCACGACGAGGAAATGCCCGCACCGCGCCCGGGCGATCTGCTCGCACACGGCTTCGGCCAGGAAAGAGAGATTCTTCTCGGGCGCCAGGCGCCCCACGTAGCCCGCCACGAAGGCCTTCCTGGGGATGCGCCGCCGGCGGCGGAAGGCGGCCCCGTCGCCCTGCGCGAAGCGGCGGATCTCCACGCCCGTCGGAATGATCTCGATCGGCGTCTCGACGCCCCGCTCCCGGAGAACCGCGGCGACGCTGGCGCTGGGCGCGACGACGCAATCACAGAGGTTGCAGTATCCGGTCACCAGGGCGACGACGAACTCCCGCAAGCGACTCGCCCCCGTCGGGACGTAGTGGAGGTAATGCTCGTACATCGTGTGATGCGTGAAGACCAGTGGTCGCCCGAGCCGGCCGGCCACGCGGACCGCCGTATTGCCCAGCAGGTGGGGATGATGCGAATGCACGATATCGGGCTGGCACTCCTCGAGATAGGATGAGAGCAGGCCGGGCACCGGCAGGGCCAGCGAGAAATCGCTCCCGTTGAAGTGCTGCAGCGCCGGGATGCGGATGACATCCTCCTCCCGCGGCGGCATGTCCTCGAACACGGGCGCGACGATCACCACGCGATGCCCGATCCGCCGGCACTCCCCGGCAAAGGCCACCACCGACCGGGCCACCCCGCCCACGAAGGGCGTGAAGGTATTGGTCATCATCCAGATGTTCATGTCGGTCTATATACGGAAGATGCGTGGCTGTTCACCACGCATCTCTCTGTTAAGAAGTGCCGCGCCCTTTGTCTCATCTTGCCCGGCCCGGGCAAGAATTTTGTCTGATCCGCCGCTCATCACGATCGACACAAGAATACTACGCCCCGTTTCGGCACAATGCAACTAAGGAATCTCCTTAGATTTATGAATGATGATTTCTGAATTATGAATTTCCGATTTTCGCGGCCGTCAGGCCAAAGCGCCAAACCCGGGCCGGGTGAAACATCATCCCCCAGAAACCGTAAATCGTAAATCATCATTCATAATTCATGAATCACGGGGGATTTTCCTGATTGAGCCGGCCCCGCCGGCCACGTAGTCTTTCGGGAAGGGCTCGTTCCGAGCACACGCCGTGTTTGGGGGAGCCGGGCCCCCAGGAAGGGGTGTAACATGGACACGATCCGGGAAAGCAACCGTCGCATCCGCATCTGCCGGCGCCATGGTCTCGTGGAGCGGCGCGGCCTGTATCTCCATCATCATGAGATCCACGCCATGTTCGACGAGCTCATCCACCGGCCCTGGGGGTCGGTGCGGTGGAACCCCGCCGTCGATCTCCATGAAGACAACGACCGGTTCACGATCGAGGTGGATCTGCCCGGCCTCCAGGGCGATGAGATTCGGGTCCTGGTGGGAGGCAAGACCGTCGCCATCGAAGGCCAGCGGCAGTTGCGCAAATGCGACGAGGACACGAGTCATCTCTGCGAGAGGCCCGACGGCCATTTCGCGCGCGTCTTCGAGTTCGACGGAGAAATCGACGAAGGGAAGATCGAGAACCACTGGCAGGATGGCGTGCTGACGGTGATGGTGCCGAAACGCAAATGAATCGATGATGGACAATGGATGATTGATGATTTCAAAGGAAAGTCTGGACTCCTCCGGCAATCAGCAATTATCCATTATCCATAATCCATGAGATGGGACCGCGATCATGAATCATACGGAAGGTAACGAGATGCAGGGCGCAGCCACGCTCGATTTGGGATACCAGCAATTGCAGCCGGCGGAATCGCTCCACGAGTTGTCCGCCCAGGATACGGACACGGCCGTCGATTGGGAGGCCCTCCCGTTCCAGACCACGGCGGAGCTCGAGCCCCTCAACGAGATCATCGGCCAGAGCCGGGCCATTGCGGCACTGGAGGTGGGCTTGGGCGTCCGGCAGCCGGGGTACAATATCTTCGCCGCCGGTTTGACCGGAACCAGCAAGATCGAGACGATCAAGGAGGCGCTGCAAAAGCGCCTCGCGGGATCGCCCGTGCCCGATGACTGGGTATATGTCCACAACTTCGACGATCCCGATCAGCCCTGGGCCATCCGCCTGAGACCGGGCCAGGGCCGCCAACTGGAAAAGGACACGGATCGGCTGGTCACCCGGTTGAAAGAGGCACTGCCCAAGGCCTTTCGCCAGCAGGAGTTCCGCGACGAGAAGGACCAGCTCAGCCGCAAGTACGAGAGAAAGCTCGAAGAATACACGAACCGGCTGACCGACATGGCCAAGAACCGCGGGTTCGAGGTCATGTTCACCCCGGGCGGGCAGATCTCCTTTTTGCCCTACATCGCCGGCAAGCTCGCCGAGAGCCCGGACCAGTTGGAGCAGTTGGCGCCGGAAGAGCGGGACCGGATCGGCGAGGGCGAGAAGGAGCTGGCCCGGGAGGTCGGCCGGATGATGCAGGACCAGCGGGAGATGCTGCAGAACCTCAGCGAAGAGGTCCGCGGCGTGGAGCGGCAATTTGCCGGCTACGTCGTGACTCCTCTCATCGAGACCATCAAGCAGTCCTACGCCGACAACGAGCGGGTGCTGCAGTACCTCGACCACATGCGTAACTACATTCTCGACGA
>Ga0194125_10013125_pt1 | contig 10811 bp, 6 predicted proteins | sample TA2KigC250mmetaG_FD_148626 | JGI IMG/M metagenome (GOLD analysis project Ga0194125, IMG submission 148626) | Freshwater microbial communities from Lake Tanganyika, Tanzania - TA2015034 Kigoma Deep Cast 250m | ecosystem: Environmental > Aquatic > Freshwater > Lake | place: Tanzania: Lake... | reverse complement strand
TCGCGGGAGGTGGCCGACCGCCATGTCCCGTTCCACCCCGCATCGAAGGGCGGACTCCCGGCCTTGTCGCCGGACTCGTCGCGCTGGACGTTGTTCGCGTTCAGCGTGAAGTGGAAGTACCGGCGCAGCGTGAGGCCCGGATCGATGAAGACCTCGATGCTCTCATCCGTCCAGGCGTCTGAATCGCGCGCGGTCTGCTTCACGTCGAGCGTGGCGCCCTCAGTGAAGGGACAGCGGAAGCCGATCCAGACCGTGCCGTCGAATCGCACCAAGCGGGCCGTCGTCTCGTTCGTCGCGGGCTGGCCCTCGATCGTCACGAAGGGGCCAAGGACGGGCGCGGAGGACCAGGCGGCTTCGTCGAGCTTGCCGTCAAGGACGGGCACCGTGTCCGCGATGCCGGCAATGGCGAACGGGGGCGCGATGGGATCCGCTCTCGCTGTCAGCGGAAGCCCAATCAGCAAGAGGCCGTTAGCACACAGGTAGCGGAACATGCTCACCCACCTCGGTTCAGGTCTGACCGCGTGTTCCCCGTCTTCGCGCAGGTTGCCTCCACCCGTCGGCCGAACGCTACCCCGACAGGTAATCCTGGGCGGCTTCCGGACAGTACATCAGAATGAGCACCGACACTGCGTCGATCGGCTGTGGTCGCATGTTGCGCACGGACGTCGAACTCGCGCGACGGTCCAGCCTGGGAGACGCCGGCGCCTACGCCGTGCTGGTCTATCGACACCGCCGCGCGGTCTACCGGGTGGCCTACGCGGTGCTCGGAAGCAGCGAGGACGCGGAGGATGTGGTTCAGGAGGCGTTCGTGCGAGCGTACCGAGCCATCAGCCGCTACAACCCGCGCTACGCGTTCGCCACGTGGATCCACCGCATCGCCGTCAACTGCGCCGTGACGAAGGCCAAGGCAATGCACCGCGTGCGGCAGACGGACGTGGAGGCCTTGCAGATGCAAGCAGCGCCGGAAGCCGGGCCGCATGAGAGCGTCGCGGCGAATGAGCTTGGGGCCCAGATCCGCTGCCTCATTGCCGAACTCCCGCTGAAGCAGCGCCTGGCCGCGACGCTCTTCCATCTGGAGGGCATGACGCTTGCCGAGACCGCGGAGGCCATCGGATGTTCCGTCGGAGCTGTGAAGTCACACCTGCACCGAGCCCGCGAGCGCCTGGCCGACCGCCTGGCCGATCACCTCGCCATCCCCGATCGCTGACCCGTCGTGACCGGAGAGTCACCATGGACTGCCGAGCCGCCCGCGACGAGATGCACCGGTTGCTCGACCACGGCCTCCGCGACCGCGCGCCGCTGGACGCCCACCTCGCCGACTGCGAGGCCTGTCGCCGGAGGCTCGCGTCGCTTCGGCGCCTCGATGAGTCGCTGCGCGGCCTGGTGAGCGCGCCGCCCGATGACGCCGCGCTCGACCGGGCCGCAGCCGCCGCCCTGCGACGGGTCGAGGCCGAGCGTGTTCGCGTCCCGCCCCGCCGGCTGGCGTTGGTGCCGGCAGTTTTCGCCGGCCTGGTCCTCGCCTTTGCGTTCGGGGTTCTGGTCGGCCGTGCAGTCTGGCCGCGGGAACGTGTGGTCACTCGCGTGGTGGAGAAGCGCGTGCCTGTGAAGGTGATCCGCGAGGTGCCCGTCGTCCGCACCCGCGTCGTCTACCGAGATCGCGTCGTGCGGGTCCCACAGCGGAGCGTGGTGCACCCGGAACCGGCCTCGGCAGGAGAACCGCGTGCGCCGGTCAAGCTGGCTGAGATCGTCGTCCGGCTGGACGCCCGGACAGGTGAGGCGCCCTCGACGGTGGTCAGCCGGGAGCTCGCAGATGCACGCACGGTCGACGACGCGGCGCCGGACCCGCGTCCTGCTCAGCCGGAGCGTGCCCCCGGCAGTGACGCGACGGGGGCAACTCCCGCGGCCGGCCTTCGGTTCGCCGCGGTGAGTGGAGGCGCACACCAGCCGTAGGGCCAAGGAGGGTTCACCATGGAGCAGATTGGGCTGCAGGTGGTGGCCACCATATGCCTGCTATCGCTGGACCCGCAGCTCGCCATCGGCATTCGGGCCGCGCGCACTCACGCGACCTCCGAGGGCGTGCTGGTGATGGAGGGTGTCCCTGCCGAGGTGGCTTCCTGGCTCGCTGCGACACCCAGGGCCGCAGACCGCGACCGCTCGGCGCCTTCCCTGAGGACCATTCGCGGCGCGCTGCCTCTCCACACGACCATGGCCTGTGACCTCAACTGGCCGGACGACAGCCCCCGCTACTATCTGGAGAAGGAGGCCGATGACCTCTACCGTCGCGTCCGGCTCGTGGACCGCGAGGGCTACTCGGTCGAACTCCGGCTGGTGGGCGAGGCTCCCGATCTCAGGGTCGAGGTGACGGCCAGGCGCCGGGAGTTCACCAAGGGCACGTACGACGAGACCATCAAAGCCCTGGTCGGCAGGCCGGACTTGCTGAAGACTCTCTGTACGACCACGGCGCCGGTCGTCCCGGGTGACACGACGGTCGTGGTGTGGACCCGGCCTGTCCTGTTTGCGGGTGATCCCCTGACCGATGACCTCGACGCGCGCGTCGCACAGATTGAGAGGGCGCAGAACGTGATCCGGCGCGCTGGGACGCCGTGGCTCGGGGGCGCTGCCGAGAGGCCCAGCGGCGAGTTGCCGGGCCCCTCGCCGACTGGCCTGGCCATCATCCTGTCCGCTGAACAACGCGGCGGTTCTGCCGCGCCGCCCGTTCCCGACGAGACGACCGACGCGGATCTGGTGCAGATAGAGGTTGCCTGCAGGATCGTCGATGTGGTAGCTGGCACGCCGCCCTGGAAGCAGCTCACCGAGGCCGATGATGTCGCCTCCAAGCTGACCGAGTTGCTCGAGCAGGGCGCTCTACGTCCGCAAAGCGAGCCGCGCGTCTCGATCCTGAACAACATGTGCGCGACCACGTCCTTTTGGACGACGCGGCCCAGCATGGGCTCGGCGGAGGCACCGGGTGAGGAGCCAGGGCTTCGACCCAAGCCGCTGGATGTGGGGTCTCGACTCAGCTTCACGCCGCGAGTCCTCGAGGATGGGCACATCAGCCTCGCCATCGAGGCGGAGTTCTCCGACTTCGCCGGCTGGATCGCCGGGGAGGATGGCAAGCGCTTGCCGGTCATGGGAACCCATCGCACGCCCGCGCACCTGGTGACGGGCGACGGCGAACCCACGGTCATGAGCCTGTTCGAGGCGAAGCCGACGCGCGAGGGGGATAACCAGACACGAGGTGTCCAGGCCATTCAGCGAATGCTGCTGATCACACCGCGCGTCCTGAACCCGGAGGCACTGCGCGAGAACGTGCGGCAGAAGCTGGGGACGCCAGTCACGCCGTAGCCCGGCGACCTCAGCGGCTCACTGTTGCGTGCCACAGGTAGCTGATGCCGCCGCCCTCGATGGGCAGCGGAGGGTAGTCGAAGACGTACTGCATCGCGGCGACGGCGACGGGGAGGGCGACGTCAGGGTTCGGGTTGAAGCCACCGATGCGCCAGAAGTAGCCCCAGCCATGGAGGCGGTACGCGCCGATGAAGTCCTGCTTCGCCCCGGCGACCAGCGCGCAGTGGCCGGGATCGTCGCCGCCGCGCGGGAGGCCGCGGTTCACGCTGCTGGTGAGCGCGGCCACGCGCGATGTGAGGTCATCGCCGAGGACCGTGCGGCCCAGAGGCGTGACCTGCAGGGGCTCGGGTGCCTGATCGACCTCGCCGCCGCCGACGGGCAAGCCAAGGGTCGCCATGCCACTCGCCTGGACGGGCGTCCCCTTCCACGCATTCCCCTCGGGTGAGAGCGCGATGTAGAGGGAGTAGCCGCCGGTCTCCCACCACGAGCCGCCGTTGCTCACGTAGCTGCGGACCTGCGCGAGCGTCGCGCGCCAGTCGGCCGCGGCCGGGAACTGCTCGCCATACGCGTTGACGATGGCGAGCCACTTGGTCGGCCCGGCGGCAAGGGCGTCGGCCAACTCGGGGAGAGTGGCGATGCGCTTGACGGCGAGGCCATCCTCCCTGGCGAGCTTCGACTGCTCGAAGGCGGTGACCCACTGCTGAGGAGTGATGGCGGTCCAGGTGGGATGGACGTTTGGTCCCAGATCGAGAATGCCGATGGCAGGACGCGCGCCGGGCCAGTCGCGCGGCGCCTTGTCGGCCAGCTCAGGGGGCGGGGCAAGCCGGACGACGCCGGGGCGAGCTGGGAGGCGGAAGGTCAGCGTGTTGCCCTCGCGCCGGGCTTCCAGCTTCGTTCCATCATCGAGGGTGACGGAGGCGGCACGGGGCTCGGGCAGCTCGACCGTCGCCTGGCACTCGGGAGGTGCGTACACCCAGAGGTCGGTCCCACCTCCGCTGCGCTCCGCCACGAAGGAGGTGATGCGGCCGTCGGCGTCCGCCACGTCACCCGCCACCAGTCCCTCTGCCGTCGCGCGGAAGCCGAACGGTGGGAGGTCGTCGCGGGCCTCGGGGCCGAGGTTCGCGGCCACAGTGACCGGGCCGTAGGTCGCACGGATGACGCCGTCATGCTCGACGGTTGGGGTGGGGCTGCGGTCGTGGCGGAAGGCGGTGACCGGTTCGCCGATGTAGCGCGCGCAGACGGACTTCTGGAGCCGATCCAGCCAACGGAGCCACTCGCGGGGCGCGTCGTTCCTCAGGCCCGCGGCGCCGACGCGATAGCTCAGGGAGAAGCCGAGGCCCATCGTCCACGAGAGCACCTCGCGGTTGGTGACGAACTGACCGAGGTCGTGGTAGAGCATCGCGGTCTTGTCGTGGGCGATGTACTGCGCGAGCGGGTAGACCTCCCAGGTGTCGGGCGGGATGGAGTGCTTCATCAGCGTGCGCCAGGCCGGGCCGCCTTCGGTGGGCACGATGGCCCAGCTCATCCCGCAGAGCTGCGACTCGTAGTTCACGACGCGGTCCCAGCCGCTCTCGGTCGAGAGGGGCTTGGTGCGAGAGTCCTCGGCGACCATCGAGATCAGGCCCTCGCTGTAGGCATAGGGCGTCGGCGAGGAGGGGTTGGTGTCATACTGCCAGCCGCGCGCGCCGCACTGATCCTGGAAGAGGATGTCCACCGGGTACTCCTCCGTGAACTCACGCAGCGTCTTCGCATTCGCTGCGCGGACGGCGGGGTGCCAGTGGCAGACCGTGTAGCCATCGTTCGCCGCGTAGCGTTCGTAGGAGGGCTCCCCGGCGAGGGTCTTCAGCAGCGGGTCGGTGCCCTCGCGCTCGAAGGTCGGCCCCTTGGGGTGATCGCACCACCAGGTGGGGTTCGTGTAGGGCATGACCAGGTGCCCCAGGGCGTGGGCGCGATCGAAGAAGGCCCGGAACTCCTCGGGCGTGCCGAAGGTCGGACTGGGCGGTAGATGGTCTGGGTACTGCTTGTCGAAGCCGCCCTTCAGGTAATCGGCAAAGTGCACCTGCGTCGGCACCGGCAGCAGGTCCAGGTTCTGCGTCTTCTCTCGACACGCTCCCGCGTAGTACACGAGGACTGAGTGCTTGAACTTGTCCAGCACCTCGGGCGTCATCTTGTCTTCGAGGCGCCGGAGGATCGCGTTCGCCTCGCAGTAAGCCTTGAGGCCGGCCTCAGGCGTGTTGCCGATGGTCATGCGTACCGTGGGCGCGCGCCAGGTCTCGCCCGGCTTCACGTAGGTCCCGAAGGGCCGGTCGCAATAGCCGCCCTGCTCGTCGCCCCCACACCCCAGATTGCCCGGCACGAAGATCGCCGCGTGGTCCTGCGCGCCCACCCAGGGCTCATGGGTCTGAGGCTGCACGCGGTAGACCGAGGCGCTGCCGCCCTGCGCGTCCAGATGCAGGAAGTCGGCGAAGGCATCCGGGTAGGGCGAGCCGTGGCTGAGGTACAGCAGGGGGCGCATTGCGTAGTAGAAGGGGTAGCCGCCCACCTCAAACCAGTTGCCGCCGGCACGCACGTACTGCCCGAGCGCCGCGACCGTGGCCGGCATGTCACCATCCGGCGGAACCGGCGCCCACTCCCCGTAGGGGTTCAGGATCGCGACGAAGTCCGAACCCGAGGTCGCCGCCAGCATCTCCGCGGCGGATGTCAACGCGACGAAGGACCGCCCGGTCGCCTCGGCAACGGCACGGAGGCCCTCGCGCCAATCGCGGACGCGGACCTCGGCCCATGAGCCGCGCTCCGGGCCGTGCGGCAAGTCGATCAGGCCGACCTTCGTGCGCCCGGCGGGCGGGGACTCCGCGAGGCGCCGGATCGTCGCCGTGACCATGCTGGAAACGAGCGCCTCTTCCCCATCCCCCACCGCGCCGCCGACCCGCCAGAGCCGCCCCGTTCCGCCGAGAGACGCGGCTGCATAGTATGGCCCGTTGTCCGAGTCGGCGATCACCAGATCAACCTGCGCGCGGGTCGAGGGCCGATTCACGATGGCCTGCATGGAACTGATCCGGTCCACCACCGCCGGAGGGAGCCACTCGCGGGCTTGGTCAGTCGCACGCAGAGGCACCGTCGGTTCGACATCGGCGCGCTGGTCCAGTGGCCCGCCAACCAGCGCCTCGTATCCCGCAGGTCCCGCGGTCTGAGGCCGCCAGCCCGATGGCCGATCCTGTGGCTGCGGCCCGAAGAAGCGCGCGTTGAAGGCAGTGCCGACCGAGGAGTTGCCGTTCTCGGGACAGACAAAGCGCATCACCTGGTCGGGCTCGAAGCGGAGGCGGCCGGGGAGGGCGAAGTCCAGCACAACCTTCTGGTGAGGCGTTACCTCGCCGGTGAGATCTGCGCCGTCGTCTCGCGCGGAGACGGTCACGACAGCGCGCGCCTCCGGACTGTCGTAGGTCAGCCTGAGCGGCTCGCCCGGCTGAACCGTGACGGAGCGGCCCGGCTGGTCGAAGTCGCTCGCGGAGAGGCGCGAACCGTCCTGGAAGCGGATCTGCCAGAGGCCGAACTCGCCCGAGCGCCAGATCGTCTCGCCCTGCGGACCGGCGACGGTGAGGGAACCGGTGCGGTCGTCGATGGTGAGCGAGAAGGCGTCGTTGCGGACGACGAACGCGGAGGCAGGATGGGCGAAGGCTGGGATGAGGAGGAGGAGCATGGGTGGTCCCCTGTGGGTGAGGTGACGGCGACGGCACAGGAACGGCTAGCCACCGGCGAGGTCGAGGGCGCGTTGGACGGCGCGGTTGGGTGAGATGATCTCGTCAGCGCTGCGGATCGTGACAGTGGGGATCGCGTTGTGCTCCTCGTGGATGCGCATCCGCAGCTCCTCATCCTCGTTGGCGCCGGAGAGGCGGCTGTAGCCAAAGGTGCGACAGAGCCGACCGAAGAGGAAGTCGTTCAGCGCGCAGCCCCCGGTGCGGTCCAGGCCGTCGATGCTCGCGTGCCAGCTCTTGAACAGGTGGGCCTGCGCGAACGACAGGCCCTGCATCGTGATCTCGTTCAGGCCCTCACCGCCGACCGCCAGGCCGTCGCCGAGTAACGCGATCTGTTCGATGAGGCGCTTCATGCCCTCGGTCGAGGTGGTGCTCTCGACCAGGCAGTTGTGCAGGTTGTGGCTGCAGAGGGTGACGTCGATGAAGACCGTATCCGTGCCGACCTGCTGAACCGCCTCGCTGATCCGCTCCGCGAGGATCGAGCGCCACATCGCGAGGCCCGGATGGATCTTCACCATCACCTTCCGGCGACGGTTGCATGACAGGTTGTGGTAGGAGTTCGGCACGCCCAGCACGCCCCCCGCGTCCCCGTCCCACGCCCAACCGTGCAGGCGCTTCGTCCGCACGTCCCGGTACTGGAAGTCGCGCAGATAGGCGTACGTCTCGTGGGTCGGATCCATGTCCACCGAGTTGCAGTGGGGCATGACGTGGAAGCCCATCGCGTAGGCCTTCGCGAACACCTCGCGCGCCGCGGGTGACGGCTCGTAGGTCGGGTAGTTCTCGTCATACGCGTCGGTGCGCCACTGGGAGAAGTGGATCAGCACCGTGCGCGGGTCGAGCTTCTGCGCGAGCGCCTCCAGGATCGCCGGGTCGCCGTTGTACCACGAGAGCGCGAAGCGGAGATCGTGCAGCCACGGCTTGCGCTGTGCCGCGTGCAGCCCACAGGCATCGCAGAGCCAATCCCGGTAGACCGCCGCCGGCGTCTGCCAATCGCCCTGATGGACGTTGAGGCGCCAGACGAGGCCGCCGGCGCCGAGGCTGTCATCCAGCGGGCCGTAGGCCTCGGTCTCTAGCCCGAGTTCGCGCCCCTCGACGTTGAGCGCCTTGTACCGGTAGCGATCATCGCGGCAGTGAGCCCAGAAGCCGCCCGCGCCCCCCTGCAGGATCGCGAGGCCCGCCTCCCACGAGATCGGCCAGTTCCAGCGGCCCTGTAGGAGCGAGTCCTCCAGCGGGAGCTTCACGCCCTGGAAGAAGGGCGCGACGAGATCGAGGCCCTCGCGGATGCCGGGCAATCGCCACCGGCACGAGAGCACGCCTGCGCGCGAGGAGTAAGCCGAGGGCTCGGTGAGGAGGTCGCCGGTCTCCACATCCTCCGAGATGGTCAGGATGCCATCGGCCTCCCAGCCGCTGAGTCGGAACTGCGCCGCGCTGTCGGACAGGCGATGCAGGCTGATCTGGGCGGCGAGGTTCCCGATGACATCCACGACCTCGCCCGTACCGTACATGAGTTGCAGCGCCGAGCCCTGTGGCGGCGCAGCGATGAACTCCTCGCCCGTCAGCTGGCTGCGGAGCGAGGTGAGGAAGCCGCGCTCGAAGGTGGCGGTAAGCGTCTTCGTGTCGGCGAGGGCTCTGCCGTTCTCGATGCGGATCATGGATGCACCTCGGGTGGGCGCAGCACGCTGCGCCCCTACATGGCAGCCGGCGGGGTCATCCGTTGTAGGGGCGGCTCGTGAGCCGCCCAGGCTGTGGAACACGACTTACCCGCAGAGCCTCGCGCGCAGCGAATCGAGCAGGCCGTCCGGTGGGTCACAGGGGAGATCGACGGGCCGCGATCCGAGCGCGCTGAGGTAGAGACCCAGGATCGCGTTGAACTCGGCGAGCGAACGCTCCAGGCGGGTCGGGTGCGGCTGCGCGTCGTCGAGCAACCAGTCGAACATCGCCTCGGTGAGGCGCGCCTGCGCGAGGTCGTCCTCGGCGCCGTAGTCGTGCGAGCCGCGCTCGTAGCCGCCGTCCACCGTGCGGCGCTCCCAGCCGGACATCGTCCAGTGGGTGAAGCCGTCGGTGCCGTAGGCGGCAACGCGCTTGTGGGCGTAGCGAACCTCCACGCGGTCCGTCGCGATAGGCGCACACGCCCCGCAGGTGAGGCTCGCGCGCACGCCGCTCGCGAAGCCGATCATCCCGGTCGCCATCGCGGGAGAGGGCTGGCGGGAGTCGAGTTCGCTGCCATCCGCGACCTGGCCGAACACGCTGACGATGTCATCGAAGCCCGTGTAGCTGTGCGCCAGCTCCAGCACATGCACCCCCTGGTCGAGCGGCGTCGAGCGCGCGCTCGCGTCAATGTGCCGGACCTCGCCGATCGTGCCCTCCGCGACCGTCTGCTTCAGGTCGAGGTTCTGCGCGTGGAAGTGCAGCTGCGTGTTCACGCAGTACTTCGTCTTCGAGCGCGCGTCGAGGTCGCGCAGCGCCCGCCAGTCCTCGCCCTGCAGCGCGATCGGCTTCTCCACGATGACGCCCGGCACGCCGTGGTCCGCCGCGATGGTCATCAGCTCCACGCGCAGCTCCGGCAGCGTCACGATGTGCAGCACGTCCGGCTTCTCCGTGTCGAGCATCTGGTGCAGATCGGTGTACCGCGTAGCGACGCCGAACTCGTCGCCGAACTGGTTCAGCCGCTCCTCGTTCATGTCGCAGATCGCGACCTTCTGCCCTCGCTTCACGAACTCGTAGGCCCTGGCATGTCCGCGGGCGCGTGGCCCGCACCCCAGAAAAGCGCACTTGAACATGGTTCACCTCTTTGGGTTATGGAGGCGGTCCGGGAATTCAGGGACACGATCCCAATTCGATACAGCCGAATTGGGTCATGTCCCTGAATTCCCGCGGATGTACTCCTGCGCCCTCGCGTAGAGGGCGTTGATGTCACGCTCCTGCTCCGAGGAGAGCATGTGCGTCGAAGTGGCGATCTCCTCCTTCGCGCGCGCCCAGGCCTCGGAGAGGATCGACGGGGCGCCCTCCGCGCGCCAGCGGTTCACGTTCCAGTGGCGGAAGAGGTCCGGGAACCAGTAGAAGCCCCGGAACCGCGACGCGGTGTCGTCCGTCCCGATGAAGCTCCCCTGCCCGACCCCTTCGCGGATGAGCGCCACGGGGTCGGCGTCGGCCGAGAGGTCCAGGCCCCCGATGATCCGCTGCACGTAGGCGAGGATGTCGCGGTCGATGACAGCTTGCTGCGGGCTGAAAACCTCGTCCACCGACAGCTGCCCGACCGCGCCGAAGTGCCGCACGCCGAGGAGCGCCTGCCACAGGACGGAGGCGGTGCGCTCGCAGGCGGCGTGCTCGTCCGGTATCTTCGCGGTCGTGCGGAACATCCCGCTGCGGACGGGTTGGCCCGTCAGGTGCTCGGTCATCTGAAGGACCGCCGCGCGGTACAGGCACCACTCCGAGGAGCCGAAGACGATTCCCGAGTAGCGGAAGTCGAACGGCTCGACCCGCAAGCTGATTCCGCCGCCGAAGCCGAGCGCGACGCTGATCATGTCGAAGGCCAGCGCCTCGGCCGTGGATTGCACGAGGGAGGCGCGCGGATCGAGGGGGCATGTCGCGCCGGCGATGGGGATGGCGCCGGTGAGGCTCACCGAGAGGTCTGGGTCACCCCGGAAGGCGAGCGCCGTCCGCACGCCCTTGCAGTTCAGCCGCAGCGGGCTGATGGCGACCTGCTCCACCAGG
>Ga0194125_10013124_pt1 | contig 10811 bp, 9 predicted proteins | sample TA2KigC250mmetaG_FD_148626 | JGI IMG/M metagenome (GOLD analysis project Ga0194125, IMG submission 148626) | Freshwater microbial communities from Lake Tanganyika, Tanzania - TA2015034 Kigoma Deep Cast 250m | ecosystem: Environmental > Aquatic > Freshwater > Lake | place: Tanzania: Lake... | reverse complement strand
GAAGAAGGCGGAGAAGGCGGGAGAAGGCGGGAGAAGGCGGAGAAGGCGGGAGAAGGCGGAGAAGGCGGGAGAAGGCGGAGAAGGCGGGAGAAGGCGGGAGAAGGCGGGAGAAGGCGGAGAAGGCGAAGAAGGCGGAGAAGGCGGAGAAGGCGGAGAAGGCGGGAGAAGGCGGGAGAAGGCGGGAGAAGGCGGGAGAAGGCGGAGAAGGCGGAGAAGGCAGGAGAAGGCGTAGAAGGCGTACCCTCTCTGCCCTCTCTGCCCTCTGTGCCCTCTCTGCCCTCTGTGCCCTCTCTGCCCTCTGTGCCCTCTCTGCCCTCTGTGTCCCCTCTGCCCTCTGTGCCCCCTATGCCCTCTATGCCCTCTCTGCCCCCTATGCCCTCTGTGCCCCCTATGCCCTCTTTACCCTCTAAGGCTGGCTGAATTTCGCGGAGGCAAAATGGCACTGCGACTCGCTGGCGACTTTGATACAACCTACGCCCACGACATGGCCGTGATCCGCAATCGCGGACAATGGGCCTTGACGATTGTGTTCCTGATCGCCTTGTTCGGCTTGCCTTTCTATGCCGACGCCAGCATCCTCAGTATGATTAACCTCATCGGCATCAGCATCATCGCCGCCCAGGGACTGAATCTGCTCGTCGGTTACACCGGGCAGATTTCTTTGGGGCAGGCGGCCTTCATGGCTGTCGGCGCGTACACGTCGGCGGTGCTGGTGCGGCAGGGCGTACCATTCTGGTTCGCCCTGCCCCTCGCCGGGTTCATGGGCGGATTTATCGGCTTGATCTTCGGTTTGCCTTCCCTGCGCATCAAGGGCTTTTATCTGGCGATGGCGACCCTCGCCGCACAGTTCATCATTCCCTGGTTCTTCCGTAACGTGCGCGCCGATCTATTCGGCGGGATGCCGGGGTTGAGCGTGCCGTCGCCGCGCTTGGGCGACATCGTCTTCAACTCTCAGCAGACGATGTTTTTCCCCATCATCGGCACGGTGGTGGTGTGTACGATCCTCGCCAAGAACATCGCCCGCACCCGCCTGGGGCGCGCCCTGCTCGCCATCCGTGACAACGACCTGGCGGCTGAGGTGCTGGGCATCAACGCGTTTGCGCACAAACTGCGCGCCTTCTTCCTCTCCGCCTTCTACGCCGGTCTGGCAGGTTCGTTGTGGGCGCATTATGCGCGCGCCCTGAACCCAGAACAGTTTTCGCTTTTGGGTTCGGTGTGGTACCTGGGAATGGTCATCGTCGGCGGCATGGGGAGCGCCCTGGGGCCCATTTTGGGCGCGACGTTTGTGCGTCTGCTGGACGAGTTCACCATTCAGTTCAGCCCGCTGCTCAGCAAGGTGTTTCCCGAAGCGGAGGCGGGGTTGCTTGCCGCCATGGGACCGATGTTGTTCGGCGTCGTGTTGATGCTGTTCCTTATCTTCGAGCCGCGCGGCCTGGCGCATCGTTGGGAATTGCTGAAAGCGGCGTGGCGTCTGCGACCGTTCGCCCACTGATGATTTGTGATTTTCGATTTCCGATTTTCGATTGAATCGTAAGTCAGAAATCGAAAATTGACGAAGGAGGTGATGCCCGGAAAACCCAATCGAAAATCGGCAATCGAAAATCGAAAATTCGAGGAGGAGGAGATGAACAGGGTTAAGGTTCTACTGAGCGTGCTGTTGGTGCTGGCGCTGGTCGCCTGCGCGGCGCCGCCGACGCCGACACCCGTGCCGCCCACGGCGACCCCGGTGCCGCCCACGGCGACCCCGGTGCCGCCGACGCCCACCAAACCGGCACCGACCCCGGTGCCGGCGACGCCTGTGCCGCCCACGGCGACGGCGGTGCCGGCGACGCCCACCAAGCCCCCCATCCGCACCAAGGCCAACCCCGGTGAGACGATCACGTTCTTCCACTTTGGCGACATCACGGGGCCGTACGCGGCAATCACCAGCCCGATCGTCGTTGGCTTTAATGATGCCGTCAAGTGGCTGAACGACAAGGGCGGCATCCGCGGCGCCAAGATCGTCATTGAATGGGCGGATACCGCGGGCAAGCTGGAGAACGCTATCTCAACCTATAATCGTTTCCGCGAGAAAAAGCCGCTCATTCTGTCTCTGTACGGCTCACCAGAAACAGAGGCTCTGCGTGAGCGGTTTATCGAGGACAAAATCCCTGTCTTCACCGCCGGCGTGAGCGGCAAGGGGTTGTACCCGCCCGGCTATGTTTTCGCCGATGTGCCGATCTACTCGGACCAGTTCGGGCTGTTCCTGGACTGGCTCGTCGCCAACTGGGCGAAGGTTAAGCCGGCCAAAGGTCAAGCTCTCGATTCGCCCAAGGTCGCCCTCATCACCTGGGACTCAGCGTATGGGCGCGGGGCCTTGACGGATGAGGCTAAAGCCTACGCCGAGAAGAAAGGCGTCAAGATCGTCGGGCAGGAGCTCTTCGCCATGGGCGCGCCGGACGTGACCACCCAGATTCTGGCGGCGAAAAAGGCGGGGGCGAACGTGCTCTACACCAACACCCTGGCGCACGGGCCGGCGCAGATTCTCAAGGACGCGGTTTCCTTGGGCGTGCGGGAGGAGTTCCTCATCGCTGGCAACAACTGGGCAGTCGATCTCTCCATGCTCGCCCTGGCAGGGGCAGCCTCCGAAGGCTTTTACGGTGTCCTGCCCAATCTGTGGTGGGACGACGCCGACAACCCGGGTGTCAAAGAGGTTGGCGTGCAGTTCGCCGCCAACAACCGTAAGGCCAGCGACCGCAATGTGGCCTACCTGATCGCCTTTGCCTTGGCGGACACCTTCCGTCAGGTCTTCGAGAAGACGATTGACCGCGTCGGCTTCGACGCCTTGACCGGCGCCGCCGTTTATGAAACCATCACGACGATGGGCGAGATCAAGGCGATGGACGGGATAGCGCTCTGGGGGTTCAGCAAAACCCAAACTGCCCCCAGCAAAGCGCGCATCATCCAGGTGCAGAAAGGCAAGTTCGTTCCCATGACGGACTGGATGGTCGCGCCGGATCTGCGCCCGAAGTAAGGCATAGAAGGAGAGAAGGCATTAGAGGGCAGAAGAAGGCGGAGAAGGCGTGAGAAGGCTCAAGAAGGCGGAGAAGGCGTGAGAAGACTCAAGAAGGCGAAGAAGGCGTGAGAAGACTCAAGAAGGCGAGGAAGGCATGAGAAGGCTCAAGAAGGCGAGGAAGGCGTGAGAGGCGCGCCCTCCGCACCCTCTGTGTCTTCTACGTCCTCTGCGCCTTCCACGCCCTCTCTGCCCTCTTTACCCTCTTCGCCCTCTCTGCCCTCTCTGCCCTCTCTGCCCTCTTCGCCCTCTCTGCCCTCTCTGCCCTCTATCGCCCTCTCAAGCCTTCTCCTGTCCTCTTCTCCCTTCCAGGTTTCATTATGCTCAAACTCAACAATATCGAAGTCGTCTACAGCGACGTGATCCTTGTCCTGCGCGGCGTGTCGCTCGAAGTGGCGGATGGCCAAATCGTCGCCCTGCTCGGGGCGAACGGCGCAGGCAAGACGACGACGCTCAAAGCGATCTCTGGCTTGCTGCGTACCGAACTGGGGCAGATCACCCACGGTTCGATTGAGCTGGATGGCCAGCGGATGGAGCGGCTTGGGCCTGAAGACATCGTGCAGCACGGCATCGTGCAAGTGCTGGAAGGACGCCGCCTGTTCGCCCATCTCACCGTTGAAGAGAACCTGGTCGTCGGCGTACTGGCGCGGCGCACGGGCACGAACCTCAAGAGCGATCTGGAAGTTGTGTACCACTATTTCCCGCGCCTGCGCGATTTGCGCGCACGCACCAGCGGTTATCTCTCCGGCGGCGAACAGCAGATGCTGGTGATTGGCCGCGCCCTGATGGCACATCCGCAAATCATGTTGCTCGACGAACCATCCCTCGGCCTGGCCCCGCTCCTGGTCGAAGAAATCTTTGAGATCATCAAACGCATCAATCAGCAAGAGAAAACCTCCATCTTGCTCGTCGAGCAAATCGCCCAGGCGGCGCTCGCCATTGCCGATTACGGCTACGTGATGGAGTTGGGCCGCGTTGTCCTGGATGGCCCCGCCGCTGAGCTGCGCGCCAACGAGGACATTAAAGAGTTCTACCTGGGTCTGACGCAACTCGGCGAGCGCAAGAGTTATCGCGAGGTCAAGCACTACAAGCGGCGCAAGCGGTGGTTGGGATAAACTCAAGAGGGCCGGAGAGGGCCGGAGAAGGCAGTGAGGGCGAAGAAGGCAGAGAAGGCAGAGAAGGCAGAGGCGGCGAAGAAGGCATGAGAAGGCGTGCCCTCCATGCCCTCTACGCCCTCTACTCCTTCTCTACCCTCTAATGCCCTCTCCAGCCCTCTATCACCTATGTTTAACGCCCACATCATCGGCTGGGGCAAATATCTCCCTGGCCAGGTAGTGACGAATGCGGAACTGGCACAGACGGCGGGCATAGACGCCGAATGGGTCAAGACGCGCACCGGCATCGAGCAACGCCACGTCGCCGACCCGAAGCAGGCCAGCGCAGACATGGCGACGCGCGCCGCGCGCGCCGCGCTTGAGCTGGCGGATCTGCCACCTTCCCAGCTTGACCTGATCATTGTGGCCACGAATACGCCGGACTATCTCTTCCCCGCCACTGCCTGCCTGGTGCAGGACACGCTGGGCGCGGACCACGCCGGCGCGTTTGACCTCGCCGCGGGCTGTTCCGCCTTTGTGTACTCGCTCGTCGTCGCCGACCGCTTTATCCGCACTGGGGCGTATCGCCATATTTTGGTCGTCGGGGTGGAGACCGTTTCGCGCATCATAGATTGGAAAGACAAGAACTGCGCCTACTTTGGCGACGGCGCCGGTGCGGTAGTGCTGACGGCGGGCGAAGCGCCGGGCGGCTTGCTCGCCTTCGCCTTGAGTTCCGATGGTTCCGGCGGCGATTTGCTTATCCTGCCCGGCGGCGGCACGCGGCATGGCATTACGCCCCAAGTCTTGGAACAAGGTTTGCAGTACGGTCGCATGGACGGCCGCGCCGTCTATCGTTACGGCCTCCGCGCCATGGTGCGCATGGGGCAGCAGGCGCTCAGACAAGCACGCCTGAAGATTGACGACATTGACCTCTTCATCCCACATCAGACCAACTTGCAGCTCATCCAGCAAGTCGCGCAGAGATTGCGTGTGCCGAGCGAAAAGGTTTTCCTCAACGTGGCGCGCTATGCCAACATCTCCTCCGCGGCCATTCCGGTGTCGCTCTGCGACGCCCTGGAGGCCGGGCGCATCCAGCCGGGGCATCGTTTGCTCATCACGACCTTTGGTGGGGGCTTGACCTCCGCGGGCATTGTGTGGCAATGGTCGCAACCCTTGCCACTCAAACCGCTGCCGTTCTTCAAGCGCTTCTGGCACGCCCTGTGGGACGCGCAAGCCGCCTTCCGCTCCCGCCTCTTCCGCCTGGAGCATCGGCTCAATACGCTCACGCCGACTGAGGAGGAGCAGAGAGAAGCCGATGGATAATCAAGACAATCTACAGCCGGGGTTGCGGCAGCGGGCCAACGACCTTTGGCGGCAGCTCGCGCCCGCTGAATACCAAGCGTTGCTCATCAAAGGCTGGATGTCACACGACGCCCGTTGGTTCATGGCCGTGGCGCAAGAGTACGGCCTGCCGGTCGCCAACCAGCTTAACAAAATCGCCGCGCACGCCATCGGCAAGGTGGAGGCCCCACGCCTCGTGCGCGCCTTATCGCTGCCCGCGGTCACCACCCTGGACGACTATCTCCTGGCCCAAGAGGTCTTCATCGGCCTGCTGGGGGCTGACTTGCTCGACTATAGCGTAGTCAAGGTTAGCGACCAGGCGTATCAGATGCAGGTGCAGCGCTGCTTTGCCCACGAAAATGCCCTACGCGCCGGCATCGCCGCGCAGTACGAGTGCGGCATCCTGGCGCGCATTACTGGCTGGCTCGCCGCCTTGGGTCTGGCCCATGAGATAAGCCCCTCCTTGGGCAAGTGTCTTAAGGCTCAGGGACAAGAGTGCATCTATACAATTGTTCTGGCCACGGGTTCTACCCTGGCGGTCTAAAATCGCAGCAAAAATCCGCCATCGGCGGGAAAGGAGCAGCCCATGTCCCCCACCAGACGCATTTCTCTGGATCGTGAGCTCGTCCGCTTGGTGCAACACGCCTATGCCCACGCCCCCGCTGTCCGAAAAATCTTCGACGACGCGGGCATCACGCCCACCGACATCAAGGGCGTAGCCGATCTGGAGCGCGTGCCTGTCACGAGCAAAGACAAACTGGCGCAACTCCAGCGCCAGTCCCCTCCCTTCGGCGGGTTCCTCGCCACCGACCCGCAACGCCTCCAGCACATCTTCCTCTCCCCCGGTCCGCTCTACGAACCCCACGGTGCGGAGAAAGCGCTGGTGCGTACCGCCGCCGCCGTTTTTCGCCTCGCCGGGTTCAAAGGCGGCGACGTCGTGCTGAACACGCTATCGTACCACCTCGTTCCGGCCGGCCTGCTGCTCGACGCGGGCTTGCGAACCATCGGCGCGTGCGTGGTGCCGAGCGGCGTCGGCAACACCGAGTTGCAGGTCAAGATGATGCTCGACTTGAGAGTGAACGGCTACGTGGGCACACCGAGTTTCCTGATGACGATCATCAAGAAAGCCGAAGAGATGGGGCTGAATTTCCCGGCCCAGTTCGCCTTGCAGCGCACGCTCTTCACCGCCGAGCCGTACCCGCCGTCGCTGCGCGCCCAATTCGAAGGCGTGTACGGGTTGCAGACGACGAACGTGTACGGTACGGCCGAGTTGGGCTTTCTGGCCTACGATGACGAAACGAAATTCGCTTTGCAGATCGCCGAGGGCGTGATCGTGGAGATTGTGGACCCGGCGAGCGGTAGGCGCGTCGGCGTGCGCGAACCGGGCGAAGTGGTCGTGACGACCTTCAACGAAACGTATCCGCTCATTCGTCTCGGCACCGGCGATATGGCCGTGTATACGGACGACTCGTTCCAGCGCCTCGTGCTCGTCGGTCGCGTCGGCGAGGCGGTCAAGGTGCGCGGCATGTTCGTGCATCCGAATCAACTGAAGTTTGCGCTGAGTCAATTCCCGGCGATTGTGCGCCTGCAGGGTATCGTCACGCGCCCGGACAACGTGCGCGATGCCTTCGCCTTGAAGGTCGAGCTCGCCCCAGAGGGTGCCGACCGCGAGGCGCTGAGCAAAGACTTTAGCGAGGCGGTGCGGGAGTTGTGCCGCGTGAGCGTAGACAAGATCGAATTCGTGCCGGCAGGAACAATTGCCGCGGAGGCAAAGATGATCGTGGATGAGAGGAAGTGGGAGTAACTTAGGTAGGCAAGAAACAAGTAGACAGGTAGACAAGGGGCCGTTGAGGATTCTGTAGAGCCTTGCGAAGGCTTGGAACCTTCGCAAGGCTTTTATTATTTCCCCCGGCAGGCGTCTATGCCTTTCTGCACCTGTGCGGCGATGGCGGCGTCTGGGGCTATGGCCAGGAGCTCCAGGGCCTTCTGGAAGTGCGTGCGGGCCTCGGCGCACTTGCCAATGAAGAGGTAGGACCAGCCAGTTTCCATGTGGAACTCGGCGGCGGGGCGAGGTTTGAGGCTGCCCAGCTCCAGGGCCTTCTGGAAGCTGGCGATGGCCTTTTCGTAGTTGCGCAAGCCGGAGTAGTATACCCAGCCCATGTGGCCATGGGCCAGGGCGTATTTGGGGTCAACCTCGGTGGCTTTCTGGAACTGTACCAGGGCATCCTCGTAGCGTTGTTGGCCAAAGTAGACCCGGCCCAGGCGGTCGTAGGCTTCGGCATCGCCTGGATCAACCTCGATGGCCTTCAGAAAGGCGTCAATGGCCTGGCTGGTCTTGTTTTGCGCCAGGTAGTTGCGACCCAGGCTGATGTGCAGATAGCTAAGGTTGGGCGCCACCTCGCTGGCCCGCTGGTAAGCGGCGATAGCCCCGCTGTAGTTGCCCCGGCTCTCCAGCACCCAGCCCAGGCTGTAGTGGGCGTCCGGGCTGTTAGCGTTGAGCTGGATGGCCTTGTAGGCCTCGTCCAGGGCTTTGTCAAAGCGTTGCCGGTCGGCGTAGGCCTCGGCCAGGTAGGCGTGGGCCTCGGCGTAGTTGGCATCCAGGGTCAGCGCCTCCAGGGCGGCCGTGATAGCCTTGTCGTACTCGTCGTTCCAGTCGTAGGCCAGGGCCAGCACGGCGCGGGCTTCTACGTTCTTGTCGTCCAGTTGGATGGCCTGAGTGGCCGCCGTGATGCCTTCGGGGGCGCGCCGGCGCAGCACCAGCAGCTTGGCCAGGCGGGCGTAGGCCACGGCGCTGCGTTTGGTGATCTGGGTGGCCTCGGCGCGCCTGGCCGTGGCCTCGTCCATTTTTCCTTGCTGCGCCAGCTCGTCGGCCCAGCGATTACTATCCGCTGCGCCCTTCGTCGCCACCTGGATCGTCTTTTGGTACTGCTCGATGGCTTGGTCCAGCTTGCCCTGCTTGACCAGCTCATCGGCCTGAGCCAGGGCCGCCGCCCCATCGTCAATGACGAAGGCCGGGGTCGGCGTGGGCTGATGCAGCCAGACGGCCATCTGCTGTGGTATCTGCACCCGCGGGTACAGCCACCAGCCAGCTACGCCCAGTAGCAGGAGCAGGAAGAGGATTGCCCACCAGTTCACTCGCCGTCGTCGCCGGAAGTCCATGTGCGCCTCCTTTGTCATCTATCGGCCATCGGCCATCGGCCATCGGTATTTGCCGCCTATCTGCCAACTTGCCCCAGGTCTAGTGGCGTATCGTGTAGGATGCCGGCCAGCGCGTCCGCGGCCGTGCGGCCGCGTAGGGCACTTTCGGGTCGGATAATCAGCCGGTGTTCGAGGGTCAGCGGCGCCAGCTTTTTCACGTCATCGGGCAGGACGTAGTCGCGGCCGCGTATCGCCGCCAATGCCTGCGCTGTCTTGAAGAGGGCCAGCGTCCCCCGCGGGCTGGCCCCCAGGGCCACATCCGGGTGGCTGCGCGTGGCCTGCACCAAACGCACCATGTAGTCGCGCAGCGAGTCGTCTACGTGCACTTCCCAGACCTGCCCGGCCAGGGCCAGTAGCTCCGCCAGCTCGGCGACCTGGGTCAGGCTTTCGATGGGGTGCACGCGCTGCAGGTTGATGGTGATCTGCCGCTCATCAGCGAAGGCGGGGTAGCCGACGGTGAGGCGGATGAGGAAACGATCGAGCTGGGCCTCGGGCAGGGGGAAAGTGCCCTCGTACTCGATGGGGTTCTGGGTGGCCAGCACCAGGAAGGGGCGAGCCAGGGGGCGGGAGACGCCGTCCACGCTGATCTGTCGCTCGCCCATGCACTCCAGCAGCGCCGATTGGGTGCGCGGCGTAGCGCGGTTGATCTCGTCGGCCAGGAGGATATTGCTGAAAGCTGGGCCGGGGCGGAACTCAAAGTCGCCCGTCTTCTGGTTGTACACCGAGACGCCGGTGATGTCGTTGGGCAAAAGATCGGGGGTGAACTGCAGGCGCCGGAAGGTGCCGCCCAGCGAGACGGCCAGGGCGCGGGCCAGCATGGTCTTGCCCACGCCAGGCACGTCTTCGATGAGAATGTGCCCCTCGCAGAGCAGGGCCACCAGCGCCAGCTCGATGGTCTCCCGCTTGCCCACGATCACCCGCTCCACGTTGTTGCCCACCCGGGCGGCGAACTCCTGGATCGACATCATGTCCCCCCTTCCTGGAGCAATTATAGCACAGGTGGGATAGTTCGGCAACTGGGCAAAAATCGCCCCAAAATTCCCAAAAAATCTATTGACAATCACGTTAGATTGTGCTATAATCCCGCCAGCTAAAGGGCTCGTACCCTGAGCGCAGAAGCGTACAAACAGCCCAAGCAGGGCACCACGTAATTCTGCTTGCTTCTGGAACTTGTACGAGCCTCAGTAGATCACAGGCCAGGTTCGTAGTGCGCACTTGTAGTGCGCTTTCAGGCGCTCAAGCGCCCACTACGAACCAGATTCGTGGTCTACTAAGCCTATTCTTAGAGAAAGGTCCGCGAGGCCGGAGATGCTGCAGGGAAAGCAAGCATACGCCCATAATTCAATAACGACCATTGGCGAGAGCGCTTGCTTTGTGCTGCCCGCGTGGCAGTTGCTCTGCAGGCCCTGCTCTGGCCTTGCTTACCCCCCTACGTAAGTCTTGACGCGTTGGCGCGGTTTTTGCGGCGCGCCTGTATCTAGGGGCGTGAGGCCAGAGAGGCTGTCACGCCCTTTTTGTTTGTCTGGAAGGAGGGGAGAAGACTATGGCTTATCAGGAGCGCGTGGTCCACGTTCGTTTCGAGGGGCAGAGCCTGGACATTGCCTTCAGCATGCTCGACGTGGGCGATAGAAGCAGTGACCAGGACGTGCGCCAGGCTCTGGCTCGCTACTTTGACGTGTCGGTGCGCAAGTTCACCAACTACGTCGTGGAGCGGCACGCCAACGGCAACATCACCGTCCGGCCGGAGGCCGTGTTCGGTTAGTGGCACTCAGCCTGCACCCTGAACGGGGAAGCTTACAAACTGGGGCTCTCCTGCGGGAGGATCGAGGCTACCCCCCTCTCCATACGGTTTTCGCTGCCCCGATACTTCCAGTTGGTGTAATGTATCGGGGCGCTGCCCGAACTTGTGCAGGCTGATCTTCATATGGATTCATGGCTCGTACCCTGCCGGATTCACGCACGCCACCGATCCGAATCCAGAGCGTGCGTGAATCCGGCCTGACGGCAGAAGCTTACAAACCATGTGCGGGTTCGAGTCCCGCCGACTACATCTGTAGTTGTCGTCCAATTGGCAGGACACCAGTCTCTGGAACTGGCGTGGTGCAAACGCATAGCTTCTGGAACTT
>Ga0194125_10013107_pt1 | contig 10825 bp, 5 predicted proteins | sample TA2KigC250mmetaG_FD_148626 | JGI IMG/M metagenome (GOLD analysis project Ga0194125, IMG submission 148626) | Freshwater microbial communities from Lake Tanganyika, Tanzania - TA2015034 Kigoma Deep Cast 250m | ecosystem: Environmental > Aquatic > Freshwater > Lake | place: Tanzania: Lake... | reverse complement strand
ATTTGGCCAAATCGATCTCCGCCTCCCCCTTGACATTGATCACTGGCACACTGTACGGACAGACCCTCACGCAGGTCAAACACGCCGCACACCGCTCCCCCTCCACCATCGCCACCACACCACCGACCTGCAGAAATTCTTGAGAGAGAATGGTTGCCGCCCGCGCAGAGGCTGCCTCAGCTTGGGCAATCGTCTCGTTGATCGATTTCGGGTAGTGCGCCATACCACAGAGGTAAAGACCATCACTCGCAAAATCAACCGGCCTCAATTTGACATGGGCTTCCAGGAAAAATCCATCCAGTGTCAACGGAAATTTAAAGAGATTGGCTAGCTCCTTGCTTCCCTCATTTGGAACGACCGCCTCAGAGAGAACAAGAAGGTCTGGATGAAGCGTTAAGGGAAGATGAAGCATGGGATCTTCTATCTGAACAGCCAATCTTCCATCAGAAAGGGAGACAGAAGGTTTTTTCTTATCATCAAACCGGACAAAGAGAACTCCTTTCTCTCTGGCCTTGGTATAAAAAGCCTCCTTAAATCCATAAGTCCGCATATCTTTATAAAGGATAGTGATGGAGACATTGGGATGAAGCTCTTTCATTCTGATCGCATTTTTAATGGCCACACTGCAGCAGATTCGACTACAATAGAAAGGCCTAGAGGGATCCTCATCCCACGGCCCAACGCACTGGATCATCACAATCGACTTGGCTTTTGAAAGAGATGGATCTTTTTCAAAAATTCTTTTTTCGAGCTCTTCCTGGGTAATGACTCTTTGATCCTCTCCCAGATGATATGCTTTTCCACGATACTCCTTTCCTCCCGTGGCAATAATCGTTGTTCCATGCTCAATCACTCTCGGGGCTGAACCATTGGCGACCTTTGTCTTGAAGTTCCCCACTGCTCCTTCATGTTCTATAACCTGATGACCTTTCAGAACCTCAATCCTTGGGTGGCTTTCAACTTTTTTGATTAAATCACTTAGGTAAGCCTTGGGGTCACCCCCGCTACCGCTGATATAGATCTGATTTAACCTTCCGCCAAGATTCTTCTCTCTTTCGACCAAATAGACAGAATATCCCTGTTCTGCCATGCTCAGAGCACTTACCATTCCAGCGAGCCCCCCACCAATAACGAGGCTGCTGTGAACAAGGCTCCGCGGAACCGGATGGAGGGGTTCCAGATTCCTAGAACAGGCCACGGCCATCCGGACAAGTTCTTTTGCCTTCTCTGTGGCCTCCGCTTTCAGTCCCATATGAACCCAGGAGCATTGATCACGGATATTGGCCATCTCGAAGAGGTAGGGATTGAGTCCTACTTCGCGAATCGTATCTCTGAAAAGAGGCTCATGCGTCCTTGGAGTGCAGGAGGCAACAATCACCCGGTTCAAATTGAGTTCCTGCACCCTTTCCTGGATTAACTTCAGGGAATCTGCAGAGCAGGTATAGATCGTATTCTCAGCATGGACCACTCCAGGAAGGGATTTTACAAATTCAGTCACCTCTTTCACGTCCACCGTTCCCGCAATATTTGTTCCGCAACTGCAGATGAAAGCTCCGATTCGTAGCTCCTCTTCCCGAGAGACTTTCCTCTCTTCAGGATACTCTTTCTTTCTCTCAAGTGTTCCACGGGCTTCACCGATGACCGATAGGGCTCTTGCGGCTGCTCCGCTTGCCTGAATCACGCTGTCAGGAATATCTTTCGGTTCTGTAAAGGCGCCGCAGGCGAAGACACCGGTTCGGCTCGTATCAATCGGCTTGAAGTCTTCTGTCCAACAGAATTGATAGGAGTCGAGTTCAATACCCGATGCCTTGGCTAACTGTTCAATATCCGGAAGAGGAGACATCCCTATGCTCAGTATTGCCAGATCAACCCTCTCCTCTTTAATGGTATGACCTCCATCTGACTCCTCGTATCGAATGAGGATATCCTTTGTTTCGGGATCTTCTTCTAATCCGGAGAGGCGGCAGGGGATATACTGAATCCCTTTCTCCTTCCCTCTCTCGAAATAAGCATCAAACCCCTTTCCAAAAGCCCTCATATCCATCTGGAAAATCTTAATCTCCACGCCCGGGATGTGCTCCATGGCGAGCATGGCTTCTTTGGTCGCATACATACAGCAGACCGAACTGCAGTAGTCGTGTCCCTTCTCTCTTGAACCCACGCACTGGAGGAAAGCGATCTTCTTTGGTTCCTGATGGTCTGAAGAACGCCGTGTGACATGTCCTCCCCACGGACCAGAGGCGCTGAGCATTCTCTCAAACTCCATGCTCGTCACCACATTGGGATAGCGGCCATAACCCAGCTCGGGCGAAAGCTCGGGATTGTAAAGTGAGTAGCCAGGCGAAAGAATGACAGAACCCACCTCCAGCTCTTCAAGGACATCCGCCTGCTGATGGTCGATTGCCTCACGTTTGCAGACCTGGACACAGAGATGGCATTCCGAACAGATCCCGCAGGCAAGACATCTCGCTGCTTCCTGTCTTGCCTGTTCTTCAGTGAGAACCAGCTCCACCTCTCTAAAGTTTTTAATCCTTTCTTCTTCTGATAATTCAGGATTCTTTGTCCTATGGGATAAATCGACTTTCCCTTCCTCAACCATCTGATCAATCTCTTCTCGGGAAAGATCAACTACAGGAAGAGGGATCTGTTCCCTCGGGGTAAGAAGAGGGGCGCCTCTTAAATAGCGGTCAATTGAAAGCGCACCCCGCCGGCCATCGGCAATGGCTTGGATCAGAATCCAGGGTCCTCTTGCTACATCGCCTCCTGCAAAGACTCCGGCTCGATTGGTGGCCAAGGTATGCGGATCGATAGCAAAAGTCCCTTTGGGAGTGACTTCAAGACCGTGGGAATCCTCAAGGAATGAGATTTCAGGAGCCTGTGCCACTGCAGCGATCATCGTATCCGCAGGAATGATCGATTCCGAACCTTTGATGGGGATGGGTCTTCTCCGTCCCGAAGAATCGGGCTCTCCTAATTCCATCTTCACACATTTCACACCCTTGACACGACCTTCCTCAACAACCACCTCGACAGGTGCCGTGAGTATCTGTATCTCAATTCCTTCCTTTTCTGCGGCTTCTACCTCCCATGAATTGGCTGGCATCTCATCCCGTGACCGCCGGTAGAGGATGCTCACTTCTCTAGCGCCCAAGCGAAGAGCTGTCCTTGCGGCATCGATGGCCACATTTCCACCACCGACCACAACCGTCCTTTCCCCTACCCTCGGTGCAATGGGAATTCCAAAGGCAATGATGAATCGGTCATCAAGCCCCTCGGTAATGCCAAATCTTTCAGCCAGACTGACTCCTTGAAGAAAAGGAACGCCGTGATGAACACCCAGAGCATCCTCGCCCGGAATTCCCAATTTCTGAGCTTCATGGGCGCCCATTGCCAAAAAGATGGCTGAATAACCCGAATCAAAGAGGCTGTTGATATTTCGGATGGGTGTATTTAATTTCAATTCAACATTCGGATGATGGATGATCTCATTGATCTCTCTCTGAAGCACATCCCTCGGGAGGCGGTAGGACGGAATGCCCACTCTCATCATCCCACCTGCCACTGGTAGGGCTTCAAAGATCGTGACCTGATAACCCATCCTCGACAATTGATGGGCACAGCTCAATCCTGCAGGTCCTGCTCCAATGATGGCAATCTTCGCTTTCGGTCGTTCCGGTTCTCTATCTTTATCACTCCGAACTCCCAACTCCGAACTCCCTGCCTGTCCGGCAGGCAGGCGAACTTCTTTATCCAATTCCTCCCGATGATCATAGACCCAGTCAGCCGCGAATCGCTTCAGAGCGCAGATGGAAACCGGCGTGTCCAACTTCCCCCGATTGCATTTCTCTTCACAAGGATGGTTACAAACACGCCCTACAGAGGCAGGAAAGGGATTGTATTCTTTCACCACGTCGAGCGCCTCTTTATACCGGCCAGCCTGAATGAGAGCGATATAGCCCTGGGCGCTCGTCTCAGCAGGACAGGTGGATTTACAGGGACTCGTTCCCCTTTTAGTAACAAGGAAGGTATTGGGAACAGCTTGAGGATAGGGCCTATAAATTGCCCTTCTCTGATCAAGACCTTCGTTGAATTCATTGGGAAGGAAAATCGGACAGACTTCCGTGCAGTCATTGCAACTGGTACACTTGCTCATATCCACATAACGGGGATGTCTTCGAACAGTGGCCTTAAAATGTCCGGCTCCTCCTTCCAATCCGATCAGCTCGGCATTCGTAATGATCTCGATATTGAGATGGCGACCAGCCTCCACCAATTTGGGAGAGACGATGCACATAGCGCAGTCATTGGTTGGGAAGGTCTTGTCGAGTTGTGCCATCTTTCCACCAATCGCCGGGGCCCGTTCCAGCAAGTAAACCCTCACTCCAGAGTTTGCCAGATCGAGAGCAGCCTGTACCCCGGCGATTCCTCCCCCCACGACTAACGCAGCACCAATCTTTTCAACCATGCTCCCCTCGCCTATTGCTTTTGCATGAATATGCGATATTCATAAATCCGAAATTCGAATATCGAAATTCGAAACAAATCCGAATGTTAAAAATTCAAATTTCAAACCCTTCTTTTTTTTGGACGTTTTTAATTTGGTCATTTGAAATTGTTTCGAAATTCGCCTGCCTGCGTGAAGCCCCGCTCTGCGGGACGAAGGCAGGTATTTCGTATTTCGGATCTAAAGCTTCAACGCATCTAGGTATTTTGAAATCCGGTCCTCTGCGCCAATAGGAATGAAATGGACTCCCTGGCAAAGATCCTTCAGTCCTTTCACCAGGTCGCTGACGATCTCAATGCTGGCCTTCTCCTTGTCCGGAGATTTTGCTAATTTCTCAATGACATGGTTTGGCACCATTCCAGGTTTCACATGTTTATTCAAAAAAAGTCCCATCTCTGCGGATCGGACAAGGATTATTTCTGCAATCACCGGAATTCGAATCGGTCCAACCCGGTTCATAAACTGATGAAAGGAATCGAGATCGAAGACCGGTGTAGTCAGAAAATAATTAGTTCCAAGCCCGGCGAGTTCTTCCATCTCTTTAAGTTCCATATCTGGAACCTTTTTGCCCCAGCTTGAATCGATCCCCGATCCAATGCAGAATTTTGGTTTTACAAGAAGCTCCCTGCCTGAGATATCATGGCCCTCCTGAAGGCTTTCAACTACAGAGAAAAGTTTTCCTGAATCAACATGGAAGAACATGATCTCCTGAAGGCTATCCCCGGTTATCCTATAATCTTCTGTGAACGCAAGGATATTTTCGATCCCAGCCTCTGAGGCGTTGAGAAGATGTTCCTGGATATCGACTCGGCTCTTTTCCCGGCAGGTGGTCTGGAGGATGGGATCAAATTTTTGATCTCTTAGGGCACGGCAGGTACCCATGGTGTCTGTCACCAGCCCCTCGATCTTCAATTCAGGGACAGTCAGGGCATCGATCCTTCCACGAATTCGGTCAATATTCCGAACTAAGTCCTGAACCCCTGTTCCGATCGGAGGCTGAACCTCTGAGGTCACAACAAACTTTTTACTCTTTAAACTCTCTTCTAACTTCATAGGGCTCTCCTTTTAATTATAAAACAGATATGGAAAATTGTTAGAACCGATCATTTCTTCAACCCCAACAATTTGGCCACCTCATATCTCAATTGTTCCAGCGGAAGGGGTTTTGAAAAACAGGCATCTGCTCCATATTCCTTCATTTGTGTAAAGGCCTCATCATTGAGGTAGGCGGATAGGACAACAATCTTGACATCCTTGGTTTCGGGGCTGGACTTGACCCTCTGGCAAACTTCATAACCATTGATATCAGGCATCATGATATCGAGGATCAGGAGGTCCGGTTTGAAATGGCTTATCTGAAGGCCTGCCTCAAAACCATCTGAAGCGGAGATCATCTCATACCCATACTCATCCTCTTCAAGGGCCTGGACAATTGTCTCAACGATGATTTTGTCATCATCCACAACGAGGATCTTCTTTCTCTCCTCTCCTTTGGGTTCCTCCGGCAAAGGCATCCCTTTTTCTCGGAGGAATTGATCCATATCCTCCTTCTTAATCCTACGATGCCCTCCAACAGTTTTATATGCCTTTAGATGTCCCGCTTCGATCCAGTTAATGATTGTTTTAGAAGAAACCTTACAATACTTACTCGCCTGCGATACGGTTAAAATTTCCATAATTTACTCCTTTTATAGATTTTATAGTTTTTACTATTATTATAAAATTTATAGTTTGTCAAGTAATTTTTTGCGTTGCCAAGCTATTTTTATAACTATTTGATTTTTAAAATGATATTTCCGGGAGTAGCAAGCAGTAGTCTATTATTATTTCAAACCGGCTTTGCGAAGGGATTCAATGTAGCGGTCTTTGGTGGTTGGGTCTTTGTAAGGGTGGATTTTGGCGAACTGTTCAAGAGAAAATCTCGGATTTATCTTGAGGACTTCAGCCGATGCCTCTCGGGCCTCTCTTTCGCGTCCTGCTATGCTATACGTTGAAGTCAGGACGACATAGGACATGATATCCCTGGGCTCCCGTTCAATTCCTTTCTTAAGTTGGACAATGGCTTCTTCATACCTTCCCACGTCACGAAGCGCTACCGCATAGTGACGCAAATAGGTGTTGGGTGGTTTAGGATTAAATCGGATCGCACTTTTAAAGAAGGATATAGATTCCTCTTGCCTTCCTATGTAGAGCAAGATATTCGCATAGAAATAAACGACGTCAGCAGAATTTGGTTCAAGTTCGAGCCCACGCTCAGCATGAAAAATAGCTTCGTCATATTTCCGAGCCATCATTAAAGCGTAGCCTAAGCCAATGTGACCTAAAGCAAAGGAGTCATCCAGAGCGATTGTTTTCTTCATTAACTCAATGGATTTCTTGAGAGACTCCTGGGGATCCTTACTCAATCCAAGCCAGATATCACCGAGGTTTGCCATTGCCAGTGCCCTGTAAGCTGGTGCATACTTAGGAGCAAGTGAGATCGCTTCTTCTGCGAGTTTTTTCCCTTTGATAGTCCCTTCAATGGTAGACTGAGAAAATAAATATCTTGCCTCCATAACCTTCATAAAGGCATCAAGATTTTTAGTGCCTTTCGAGAACGCAAGGGCTTGTTCACCTTCCGTCAACTTCACCTGCAATGCTGTGATGATATGTTTTGTAATCTCATCCTGAAGAATAAATATATCTTTTGGATGCCTGTCATAACGCTCTGCCCATAAATGATGCCCAGTCAGGGCATCATTTAATTGCGCCGTGATCCTTAACTGCTCTCCGGCCTTGCGTACACTCCCCTCCAGGACATACTGAACCCCTAATTCTTCTGCGACCTGTTGGACTTTCACAGGCTTTCCTTTGTAGGTAAACGTTGAATTTCGGGCAATCACAAATAGTTTTGGAATCTTTGAAAGGGTCGTAATGATCTCCTCAGTCAAGCCGTCACAGAAGATTTCCTGACGAGGGTCGTCGGTCATATTCACAAATGGGAGCACTGCAATGGAAGGTTTATCAGGTAAAGGAAAGGCCATCTTTTCTTTAGAAGCAATTTTACCCGGAGGAGTGTAAAAATAGACTCTCCAGATGGCTAAACCTGCTACGAATAATACGATCGCCAAGGCCACCCACGGCCATCGCTTTAATAATGTAATCTTTTCTTTACTCGATGGAATGATGGAAGGCTCTGGTTCTTTGGGGACAAATTCAACGGGTTTGGGTTTCTCCTCTTCCCTCTGTCTAAGACTTGAAATAAATTTCTCCCATGCCTCCCCGTTTTGGTATCCCTCATAGAGGATGATTACATCATTTAGACTTGCCCCTAATTTATCAATCGAAAACCTGAGCCTCACATTCTCCTGACTCCCTCTGTACTCAAAAAGATTGGCCCAACTATCTTTTTCAGTCTCTGTAAATTGATATGTTTTTCCAATCCCATCCTCTAATTCTTTCTTTCGTCCGATGACCTTAAAAAGAGGACCATTCTCAAGGTCCGGCAGGGCATCTTTCCATTTCCTGTAAATTCTCGGAAGCAGATGTTCCTTGTTCGATGATCCCGCTGAACCTCCAATGGTCTCGTTAAGCAGGGCAAGTAGGGGGGAGTGCTCTTGCAGTGGAATGGAGATGATTTTCCCCATCCTTTTCATCTCATTAACAACAAGGGCTATGATCGCAAGATAAAACATCCGCGAGGGCGAATCGAAATGAAGGGTCAATTCGGTTTTGTGCCTGAGTTGGATGTGGAGTTTGAACTGACTGAGGTCGATTGTTACGGCTTGCTTGGCCTTTTCATCCATTTTTTGGTCCCGACCGACTTTTTAAATAACGGAGTCATTAAGAAGGGTTAGAGAAAATAACAAAAAAGTTTCACGGTTTAAACCGTCAAATACTATATAACAAGTTAAAAATCGAGTAAACATTTTTTTTAACCTTTGTTAAAGAAGGGAGGTGATAGAGAAAGGGGAAGGTGGTCGTATCCAAAAGGTGATGATTCAAAAAACGAAAGGAGGAAACAACGATGTTTAAACAAAAGAAAGTATTATTATCTGTTCTGATCATGTGTTCCCTTTTAATTGTAAACCTCCAAATTTCTTGGGCTGGGCCAGCCGAAGAAGCAGCTCAAATGGCAGACAAGTGGTTCAAAGCTTTCTATGATGGGGATGCTGAGGCAATGAGTTCCCTTTATGCTAAGGATGCTTCCTTTTTTGGGTTCTTAGGTCCGTTTCGCGTTGAAGGCAGAGAAGGGATCCGAGCTTCTTTTGCAGGCCTCTTTAAATCCTTCCCCACCCGTGCATTAGTTAAGAGGCATTTCTATGTCCAGATTTACGATACTACGGTCGTTAGAACCTATTATTTTACGATGACACTGGGAGATGCCAAAGGTAATATTAAAAGTTACCATGGTCGAGCAGACATTGTATATATGATCGTAGATGGTCAAAGAGTGATTGTTACTCACCATTCTGCTCTGCTTCCAAACTGAGCAGGAATTGGAGATGGGTTCAAATTTAAAGTCTTATTGTTTAGCCACAAATAAGAACCCATCCCCAATTTTATTCCAATCCATACTCCTTCGCTGCTATCTCTCTCATCTTAAACTTCTGGGTCTTGCCCAGAGGGGTCATGGGAAAGTCTTTTACAAATTTTATATAGCGAGGCACTTGTGAAGGCGGAAGCTTCTCCTTACAGAATTGAAGTATCTCTTCCTCTCTCACAGATGCACCCTCTTCTAACTTAATCCAGGCAGCTATCTCTTCTCCCAATGCTTTATCCGGAACCCCAAACACTTGTGCATTTGAGATTCCCGGAAACGTAAACAGGACCTCTTCAATCTCTGCTGGGAAGATTGTCTCCGTTCCTTTCTGGATGACCTCCTTTAATCTTCCGGTGATTCTCACATAACCCTTCTCATCCATGGTGGCCAGATCTCCGGAATGGAGCCAGCCTTCTCGATCAATGGCTTTTTCGGTAGCTGCGACCATTTTATAGTAACCCTTCATATTCAATCCCCTCGCGCAGAGTTCCCCGCCGATCCCTTTTGGAACTTCCTCTCCGGTCTTGGGGTCCATAATTTTTACTTCGACATTGGGAAGGGGTTTCCCTACGGTCGAGACACGCAATTCCAGCGGGTCGTCTGACCGTGTCTCCGTTATCCACGACGAGGATTCAGTCAACCCATATCCTATGACAATATTTTTCACGCCCATCTCTTCAACCACCCTTTTCATGACTTCTATGGGACATTGAGCACCTCCCATGATTCCTGTTCGAAGGGAGCGGATATTGGACGGGACATATTTCGGGTGCTCCATCAAACTGATAAAGGCAGTTGGAGAACCATAAATGGCACTGCAATGTTCTTGTTCGATGGCTTCGAGAATCTTTCCTGGCTCAAAGGTTTCAGAAGGAAGGACGAGGGTCGCTCCTTTGATGATGGCAGCAAGGGTAATGCAGATGCAACCAAACATATGAGATAAAGGCACGGAAAGGCAGAGGCGATCCTTTTCCGTGAGTCTCTGGATATCCGCGCTGGCCGCCGTCGTATTGAGAATTCCGAAGTGTGTTGACATCACCCCTTTGGGAGCGCCTGTTGTCCCGGAGGTATAAAGGAGGGTAACCACATCATCCTGCCGGCAATCTCGCTCACGCTCGTGTAAAAGGCTATCCGCCGTATCTTTCCCCATCTCCAGGAGGGTTTTCCATCTCATCATCCCTGGAGGAGTCTGATCTGCCATCAGGACAAGGTGCTTCAATTCCGGTAAATCGGGAAGTTGCCGGACGATCTCAAGGTATTTCGACCCTTTCAGTCCTTCAGCCATGATGAGCGCTTTGGAATCGGACTGGGTTAGAAGGTATTCGAGCTGCTGACGTTGGGCATTCGTATCAACACTTACCAGAACCGCTCCGACCTTGGCGATGGCAAACTCTGTGACGATCCATTCCCAGCGATTCGGAGCCCAGAGCGCCAGGTGGTCTCCTTTCTTCAAACCGAGTTTTAAAAAACCCTTGGCAAGTTGATTGACATGACTCAAAAACTCTTTGTAGGTGAAACGCACCCCTTTTGAGACATCCACCAGGGCCTCCTTCTGAGGAAATCTCGAAGCCACATCGTCCAGAAGATCACCAATGGTTATTCTTAAAAGATCCATCTTCACACCTCCTGATTACCTCGAAAATAACTTTGTCAACCTTTACCCTCTCCCCAGAGAGACTGTGTCACAATGGGGAGGGTGAGGGGTAAGAATTTTTAGCATAACGAATGAAAAAACTCTATCTGTCTCCATATCAATATGATACAATGCAGTCCAACAGAGGAGGACTCCCAATGGCCTA